>Ga0255766_10003841_pt1 | contig 12943 bp, 22 predicted proteins | sample 071ome_23_FD_179966 | JGI IMG/M metagenome (GOLD analysis project Ga0255766, IMG submission 179966) | Coastal salt marsh microbial communities from the Groves Creek Marsh, Skidaway Island, Georgia - 071403BT metaG (version 2) | ecosystem: Environmental > Aquatic > Marine > Intertidal zone >... | reverse complement strand
CGACGAGGTTGAAGAAACCGCAAGTCAGTCTCTTGATAGTTTAATCTCTCAACTAGAAAACGCCGAGGAGGAAGATTGTGAGTCTTGTAAGATTTAAGACAGGGTTAGAGGAAAAACCAATGGTTGATTCTATGACGGTTTTTAACTCTAGTGAGGTTGATACCAAAAAACAACCAATGTTCTTTGGTCAACCTCTGGGTATTCAAAGATATGATTCCTATAAGTATCCTATCTTTGATAAACTTACAACTCAACAACTTGGATACTTTTGGAGACCCGAGGAGGTCTCCCTCCAAAAGGACCGCAGTGACTATCAGTTGCTGCGTCCAGAACAAAAGCATATCTTTACCAGCAACCTGAAGTATCAGATCATGCTGGACTCGGTTCAGGGTCGTGGTCCTGGTATGGCATTTGCTCCATACTGTTCCCTTCCTGAACTGGAGGCTTGTATGAAAGTGTGGGAATTCATGGAAATGATCCATTCACGCTCCTACACCTATATTATCAAAAACGTTTATTCAGACCCATCTGAGGTTTTTGATACTATCCTCAAAGAGGATCGCATTATGGAACGTGCGGTGACCGTGACTCAAGCGTATAATGACTTTATCAACTCAGCACATCAGTATGATAATTCTGCTGAGTGGTTACACGCACTAGAGCAAGTCCCATACGCAAAAGAGGCAAGGTATGAACTCAAGCGCAAGCTCTACAGAGCAGTTGCAAACGTTAATATTCTTGAAGGTATTCGCTTTTACGTATCCTTTGCTTGCAGTTTTGCTTTTGGCGAACTCAAGCTTATGGAAGGAAGCGCAAAAATTATCTCACTAATTGCTAGGGATGAGAACCAGCACTTGGTTATCACTCAAAACATTCTTAAGAATTGGATGAACGGTGATGACCCAGAGATGAAGCAGATTGCCAAAGAAGAAGAGCAATGGTTGTATAAGGCGTTTGAGAATGCAGTTAATCAAGAGAAGTATTGGGCAGAATATCTGTTCAAGGATGGATCGATGATTGGTCTTAATGACAAACTGTTACAGCAGTATGTCGAATGGATTGCAAACCGTAGAATGAAAGCAATTGGACTCAAACCACTCTATGACATTGCCGCAAAGAATAATCCACTTCCTTGGACAGAGCACTGGATTTCTTCTAAAGGTCTTCAAGTGGCACCACAAGAAACCGAAGTTGAGTCTTATATCGTCGGAGGAATCAAGCAAGATGTCACAGAAAATTCTTTTACAGGATTCCAATTATAATTGGGACACCGATAAAATGCTTGCTGCTTATCAAGAGGCAGCAGACTGTGATGAATATCTCTTCGGAGATTATGATTACTGCTCAGAATGGATGAATGATACGGAGGGTCTTTGACCCTCTTTTTTTATAAATATCCTTATAAAGGATATTAAAGTAGTAAAATGAAGTCCCTGTCGCAGTCAGAATACGGAGAACTTAGATCTCTTTATCAACAAGTTTATGTTTCCACCGATGAGATTCTTGTAGATGATCTCTCTGAGGAAGTTGTAGAGGAAATTTTTAATGAACTTGTAGAAGAGTACGTCTCAGAAGGTTATGATACCGAGGAAGTTCTTGATGTTGTAGAAGAGGCAGCACTTGACTTCATTGAGGCAAAGGTAACCTACGGGCATGATACCGAAGCACCTAAGGCACCTGAGAAGAAGAATATGCTGAAAGGGCGTATCAGATACGCTAAGAGAAAGGCAGGAGAGGCAGTCAAGGCTGGTAAGGAGAAGGTAAAGACTGCAAAGGCAGTTGGTAGTATTGCTGCTTCTATTGCTAAGGATGAGGCAAGAAGAGCAGGACGTGCTGGTCAGCAGGCAGTTGTAGGTGCCGTTCAGAAGAAGAAGGAGCAGGTCAAGAAGGGCGTCAGAGGACTCATTGGTAAGGGTCTCCGTAAGGCAGCAAGTGCCGTTGGTAGCGTTGCTTCTAAGGCATCTAGCGCCGCTGCTAAACTGGGTGAAGAAACAGTAGGAGAAGGCATTGACTTTAAGGGTGCTGCTCGTGAGCAGGCACGCCGTGATGCCATCCAAGCAGAGAAGGATAAGAAGAGTCCTTCGAGCAAGGATCGTCGCCTTGCAATGGGTAAGTTCCGTCCTGGTGCATCAGCAGAAGAGCGTGCAGAAGGTGGTCGTGATGCTATGAGAGAGAAAGGAACCTCTCCTACCAAAAATGGTAAGAAGATGTTTGAGGAACTGCAAGCAACTGGATTGTTCACCGAGAAAGAGATTGATGCAATCTTAGAAGCATCTGAGAACATTGATGAAGCAATTACCAGCGAAAAAGGTAAAGCAAAAATGAAAGCGATGCTTGATGCTCGCACCACTGCTTCTGGTAGAGCAAAGGCAGGAAAGGGTGAGAATGTTGCTCAAATTAAACACATTGGTCGTGCTAATGTTGATGGTTATGGCGGAACTCCTCCCAACTTAAAGGTTGCTAAGAACCCAGTAAAATCTAATTTTACTGGACTTAGGACAGGAAAAGGAAACAAAGCAGCAAGAAGAGCAGGAACTTACGAAGATTGATACAAAACTTACATAATACACAGGGGGGGGGCTTGACAAGTCCCCTTTTTTTGTTTAGACTAGGTTTGTCCCGGTTAAAGATAAATAATAGCTCATTGAGATCTATAAGATGATCTTTGAGATAAATAATGATGTAAGTTATGAGAATCCATGGACGTTTGATAACAAACCTTTTGATAGTATCGATATTGGGGATTACTTCGGGTTTGTTTATCTCATTACCAATAAGTCATAACAATCCAAAGAATTTAATAGAATTACTCAACAATAAAGATTAATCCATCTTTTAATTGTTTTTTGTATTTTTGGTGTCCTATTCTTTGTTCCTTTAAGTAAGAAACGACACTTTCCCAAGTATTTGTGCCATCACTTATTTTGACATTCCTTGATGTTGTTAATATCTTTTTATGTTTTTCTGTCAGTTTTTTTCCATACATAGGATTTCCTTCACCAGAATACATTTTGCTAAACTTCTCACGAACTTCTGGTCTATATACTGGATTGTATGATTTATCTTTCATCTTCTCACTTCTCATATCGCAGAATTTATCGTTTCTCATAACTACTTCGTAAATTCCGGTTCTTTCACTCACAAAAAATCTTCCTTCAATATTTGTATTGTAATAATTATCTGTCATTAGAACATCTCTTTTAAATTGTTCCATAGTTTCATAATAAGACATTGATTTTTTATGAGGACATAGGTAGAGTATTTCTCTCAAAAATTTATCTTCACCAAGAAGTTTTACATCTTCATTTAATTCATCACAAGATCCAAAATATTTTTTCCAATCACTTTCTTTTGTTTTTCTTCTACCAGTCTTTTTATCCTTTCTTCTTGTCCAAAAAGATTTTTTGCCAACATATTTTCTATCATTCGTCAAATTTGTTATTAAATAAACAAATCCCTCTATACCTTTGGGTGCTTCAGTAAAGTCTTCTTCGTTATATCTCCAAGACATAAAAAATACTTTCTACCATAAAACTATTTATACTGAAAATATTTTTAAGAGGAGCACTTGACGACGGCAGTCCAGCGTACTACAATAGCAACATCCTTGGACGCTACATGCGAAAAGATTATGGTAACTTTGGAAGACACCCTGAAAGCGACACATGACTGGGCAGTAGATCGTATACATACTCTTTGTGAAATTTCTACTTATAATGTTGTGGATACATTAGAAGATGCACATGCGATTAAAGCCGAATTCTATGAGTGGTTAGATCCAGAAATCGAAGATCATGAAATCTATTCACTAGAATACTTAGGAGACACGGATGACTAACGGAGCATCAGACAGTTTCAAAAAAAGAATACTGGAAGAATGTAAAAAGTTGACCGACGAAGGTCAGCATATCGAAGCAAGTCAACTATTTAAAACTTATTTTCCAGAGTTTGATTCTTATTTGCCAGAAAGATTCGATACATTTCATGTTTAAAAAACTTTTTATTCTCTCTCTGATTCTTTTCCCTCTACAAGCAAAAGCAGAGACCTGTGGTTATGCCTCTCATTATGGAGTTGGTGATGGTTTTAATGGGGGTAGAACTGCTAATGGAGAATACTTTAATGCATATGGACGCACAGTTGCTCATCGTTGGTTACCGTTTGGAACTAAGTTGCGTGTAATCAACCCACGAAATGGTGCTTCTGTGGTTGTCCGAGTAAATGACAGAGGTCCTTATTACACTGATAGGATTCTTGATTTGTCTTACGGAGCATTTAATCAAATCGCAAATCCTTCTAGAGGAGAAGTCAAAATCTGCTATTCACGCATCTAAATATTGTGCCATTTTTTATCGGCATTATATGACCGTCGATTTGCACAATTTCTTCAAGTATTATTCTGAAGATAATAAGCAGCATGTTGCTGCTGTTCAGTGGCTGGAAGACAATTTACCAGCAGAGTTTTTGGATGATAATTCTGAATGGGTAAAAGTATTCAGAGCAAAACCAAAATCTAATATATTAGAGGTTCCCTACTTCCCACAAACGGACAACTATAGAGATTCGGAAAGAACCTGTAACTCATCATCTTGTGCTATGTGCCTAGAGTTCTTCAAACCTGGCACACTCAAAGGTGATAAAGGTGATGATGCTTATGTGGAAAAAGTATTTGCCGTTGGCGATACTACAGACCATGCTGTACAAACAAAAGTTCTACAGATGTATGGTGTCAGATCAACATTCCATTATGATCTGTCATTCAAAGATTTAGATACTGAACTGGGACTTGGAAGACCAGTTATTATTGGTATTCTTCATCGTGGTCCCCTGAGTGCTCCCAGAGGTGGTCATATGTGTGTGGTGATTGGTAAGAAGGGTGAAGATTATGTTGTCAATGATCCATATGGATCTCTTAATGATGGATATTCTTCAGATGTATATAATGGTCGTGGTGCTGTTTATAAAAAATCAGAACTGGCAGTTCGCTGGTGTCCGAATGGAAATGATGGATGGGGTAGGGTTTTTAAACCCTGACCGTTCTATTGACAAAGTATAAATACCCAAGTATTATGGATAAACCCACTACGGTGGGTTTTTTATTATGAGATTTTGAGTTGATTTTAGAGCCGAGGAAGGTGCCCCCCGAGAGGGTTGTGGTATACCCCCCTTTTATTCGGATGTAGAGTTCTATTTGTATTAGTGTTAAAAAAAGTTTTAGCTGTAGGATTTTCAATTCTGGGTATTGCCGCTGCGGTTCACGCTACAACACCAAAAGATTTTGAGCAGACCTTGGAGTATATGTCCGCAGAAGAGATAAGGACTCTTCTCAAAACTCTTGAAGGAACTGAAGACGGTATTTTACTTGCCAGAAAGATTAAAGAAATTGAGGTCGATGAGAATCCACTTTGGACATGTCCAACGTGTAACTCGAATGAGCAATATGTTTTAAAAGAACTTCAAGTTAAAGCAAACATTACCGATAAGAATGCTCTTGCTGCTATTCTAGGTAACATCAAACAGGAGTCTGGTTTCCGTCCTAACGTATGTGAAGGTGGTGCTATTGTTCCTTACAATAAGTGTTATCGTGGTGGTTATGGTTTGATTCAATGGACTTCCACTAACCGCTATAATGGTCTCGGTAGTTTCTGTAGAAAGTATGACTGTGATCCTTCCTCAATTGAAGGTCAAACACGATATATGATTAATGAAAATCAATTCCAGAAATACATTACAGAATTTCAAGGAAGAGGATATGGTATCCACCAATACATGGTTCCATCATATTATTGGTTAGGATGGGGCATCAAAGGTGCTCGTGAGCACTACGCTTATAACTATGTTAAACGTTTTGTTTTAGGTTAAATCATGATCAAACAGGTAATCAAAAAATTTAAGAGTGTCTTTATTCCAAAGAGTGAATTTGATGAACCTAAACCAAAGAAGGTTGAGAAACTTCAACCTGCTTATATTGGAGTAGTTGCGCCAGTGGTTCCTCCTTCGGATCATTGGTTCTCTGCTCCAGTTAAAACTGAAAAGGTTATTGCTTACGAAAAGCATGTTACTCAAAAAATTGAAGAGCAACGTATTGTGGAAGCAGCACAACCTAAAAGGGAGTCAGAGAATATTCATCAGATGATGTATGAACGTGCTTCGAAGTATTGGGGCACTTGGAAAGAAGAACTTCCTGGTGGTTCTGAAAACTTTCAATCAGGACCTGGTGGTTGGAACTCTGGTACTGGAATGGGGCAGTTTAAATGAATGAAGACTGGCGTTATTCTGAAGAAAGAATGGAATTAAGAGAGCGAGCATACAACCTTCTCCTAACTCGTTTTGGTTCTCAACTTGACGCTAATGGAGAACCAGTCTATACTATGCAAAGTATTACTGAATGTTCTCACGACTGGGTATCGCAAGGAAATGTGAGTACCAGCGGACTGGTTAAATACTATCAAGCGTATTACACAAAATGAAAAAACTACTACTTGGTTTGATTGGATCATCTTTGCTTGCTATGCCATTGCTGGCAAAAGAATCCAAACTCAAAAAGGGATTCTATAGTATGGAAGCTTTGGGTTGCATGATGTTACGAGAATGCACCGAAAATGTCCGACGAATCAAGAGTATCGACGATATTCGTAACGAGTTTCCTAGTTCTGATTTCGATCTTGTCGCTGATGAATTTAATTCGATGCTACTATCCCTTGATGAAATCGGAGTTATGGTTTTTCTAGGACCAGAGAAGTATTTCCCTCCTGGTCATCGTGGGGTTTATCATACTGTATCTAATAACTTCTATCTGAATGATGCTTACATGCATCGTCCATCGGTCCTTATGACTGTGATGCGTCATGAAGGTTGGCACGCTGCACAGGACTGTATGGCAGGTTCTATCAAGAATTCTATGATTGCTATCATTCATCGTGAAAGTGAAGTTCCTCAAATCTGGCGTGATATTGTAGAGAAGACTTATCCCAAGTCTGCCGTGCCCTGGGAAGCAGAAGCAAAGTGGGCAGGTAAGACTGAGGGTATGACTGCCCAAGCACTCAAGGCATGTGCTGCTGGTAATATGTGGGAAGTTTATACACCTACACCACTAACAGAAAAGTGGTTGAGAAAAGAAGGTTATATTAACTAAATATAAGAGCCTTGCTCTTGTTAGATGCCAGAAGAAGTAAAAGAAGTTTCTAAAGAAGAAGAGAAAAAGAAAGGTTTATTTGGAAAAATAAAAGCAGCTGCCGATGACCATGAAGGTCACTTGGAAGCAATCAGCACCATGGTCAGACTTGGTATCTTGGTCTGGTCTGGTGGTATTTTGACTCTCGCCTATATTAAACTTCCTGCTGCTCTCGGCATTCCTGAGCAAAAACTTGATCCTACTTTTATTGCGTCAGTCTTTACTGGAGTTCTCGCTACCTTCGGGGTACAAACAGCGAAGAAGTCTGGTGATGGAACAATGAAGATGGGTGGTGCTGGTGGAGTTTCCAAAGCAGACTTAGAGAAACTGATTGCTGCCGCAGCACAAACTGCACCCGCTCAAACCATTCGCATTGAGCAAGCACCTCTACAGATTGCAACTGCCGCACCTAAAAATGACGGCGAACCCCCTGTAATGCCTACGGTATAGAACCATGATGCTACTCACTTTGTTTATTGTTGGTCACATGGAAATCGGCAACGGACTCTGCCGCACAGAAATGATGATTTATGATGAACCAGTTGCTATGGAATATTCTTGTAAATATTACTCTGAGTTGAAGGATTTGGATAAATCTATTAAGGGTATGTAAAACCATGGCACTCTGGCAGTCTAAGATTACTGAGGAAGTCACCGAGCATGTTACTGAGCATGTACCGAGCAAGTCTAAATCGCCAATAAAGACTATTTCATTGGCATTGTTTGCCGTTGTTGGCATTGCCCATGTCGGAATTCTTGGACATCTGTTAGATGCAGCAAGACCAAAATATCCTGTCATTAATTTCCCATCTGGAGACTACTCTTCCTATAAGGTAGAGGCAACTAGGGATGGATATAAAATTGAATACAAAGCAAACGATCCTACTATTTTAAATTCGGAAAGAACACTTCAATTGGATCAAAAAAGAGGTGGATTGTTTGGTGGTGGTGGCACTGAGAGGCGTCGGGAGTATCGCACAGACGAATACACTATGGACGGCACTCGCAACATAGGAGGTGCCATTGACGGCGAGGGAAAGTCTCTTGCCAAAAGCGAAGAGTGTATTCGGGCGGACGCTGGCGCACGATCTCAAGGTGCAATGGCAGGAACTAGTATTGCTGCTGGTGCTCTCGTGCCTGCCTTAATCAACATTCCTTATATTGGATGGTTGTCTGCTGGTTGGATATCACTTCTTGGTGGTAGAGTTGGTTCCGATGTTGGTTCTAAGGTAGGAAAGATTTTCAATGACTGCTGAACCTAAACTTATAGAACATAAGTTTGAGTATCGATGGGGTGGTGAAGAGAACTGGTACACCAAGAGTAAGAAGTGGGCAAAGAAGCAAAAGTTTCCCATCAACCATCTTGCTTTAGGTTTTATTGAATGGTTATGGGTTATGTGGGTTCAAGGTAAAGTTGATATGGAGATGACTGATGTTGATAAGCAAGTCAATGAGATCATAAAAACTTGGGAAGAAGAAGATAAACAAAAACCAGTTGTTGAGACTAAACCATCAAAAGTAGAAGGACTTGATGATATTAGTATTCATGCACCTTGGTCATCAAACATTGGTGACTGGAATGATAGTGCTATAAACTATAAAAAATGGCGATGAAAGATATAAATGATCCAGTATGGTCTGTAATTATTCTTTTATGCTGCGGTCTCGCATTTACAGCATATTGTGTGATATATATCTTACGCCTATCATTTAAGGAACTAGAAGAAAATGGCCAAGTCCGCGAACAAGGGCAAGAAGGGGTCAGCGAACAACAAGAAGCAGAACCAGGGCAACGCGACTGCGAAGAAAGCTAAAAACGGCGGAAAGAAAAAATAAATTATGAAACTATGGATGCTTGGTAATCGCCTCACTACAGAGATGTATGAGCGTGAGAGATTTATTGAAGAAGCAGCAAAAGAGAATATTGATTTCTCAGTAGTATTCGCAGACGAAATTGATTTAATTGTTTCTAGAGATGACCGCAAATCCATTCGATATCGTAATGATATTGTTTCTCTCCCAGATACTATACTTGCTAGGACTGGGAGTGGCACTGGTTATTTTAACTTATCTGTTCTCAGACAATTTGAAAGATTAAACGTACCGACATTACCAAACTCTGCTGCTATTGAAGCATCAAAGGATAAGATGTATGCTAACCAGATTTTGGCACAAGCAGGACTTCCTATCCCCAAAACTTTGCTTACTCGTTTTCCTTGTAAAGCAGAATTGGTTGAAAAACAAGTAGGATTTCCTTGTGTATTGAAAGTTATTACTGGTTCTCATGGCGCTGGTGTTTACCTCTGCCATAATGCAAAAGAGTTTGAAGACTTATCTGAATTAATTTCTAGTCTTGATAGTAAGACCAGTATGATCATTCAGGAATATGTTTCACATTCCGAAGGACGTGATCTGAGAGTCATTGTTATTGGTGGAAGAGTCGTTGGTGCCATGCAACGTACCTCTACAGATGGTTCATTCAAAGCCAATATCTCTCGTGGAGGTCAAGGGGAAGCATACGATGTTGACGACGAAATGGAAATGCTTGCTATTCAAGTTGCAAAAGTTCTTGACCTTGATATTGCTGGTGTCGATCTCTTATTTCATCCTGATGGATATAGAATCTGTGAAGCAAACTCCTCCCCAGGATTTAAAGGTTTTGAGAAAGCACTAGATATAAACATTCCACAGAAAGTATTTGATTATGTAAAACTTCGGGCGTATATATAGAAAGAACCTCTAGAGGATCTATCATGGGAGCAATGGTTCCGCCGAGTAGGAAGTCCTGCTATAATTTCCGAGTAGTGGAAATAAATAGGGTTGTAGATGGCGATACAATCGATGTCACTATTGACCTGGGTTTCGATCTTTATAAGAAAGAAAGGGTCAGAGTGGCAGGAGTCGATACGCCAGAAAAACGAACTAAGGACGACGAAGAGAAGGCTCTTGGTTACGACGCAACCCACTGGCTCGAAGAGAAACTCCATGGTGCTATCGCTGGTGATGATGACCTCGTTATTAGGACTGAGCTTGTTGGGGGTGTTGGTAAATACGGCAGACTCCTTGGATGGCTCTACATTGGAGACGCAGAAGTCTCTCTCAACGAACAAATGATTGAAGAGGGTTACGCCTGGTCATATGATGGTGGAACCAAACAGAAGAACTTTGAGGAACTCAAAGAGATTCGCAGAGCACACGGTACTTTAGTAGAGTAATCTAATGCAAAAACTAGTAAATGCAATAGCACTTCTATCAGGACTTGTATCACTCGGAGTTGTTGGGGGTGGAGCATATCTATTCCTCAACAAAGATGTGTTGATCGAAAATGCCCGCAAAACAGCAATAGAAGAAGTCACCAAGACGGTAACGGAAGCACTTCCTGGTATGATTAGCGGCGCAATGCCTAGTATGCCAACTAAAACTGGTGGCATTATCAACACAAAACCTGCTATTCCAGGTTTATAATACTATACATACTAATAGTATTAGTATTTGAGCATGACATCAACTAGAAGAAAAAATAGAGATACTGAAGGAAAATTTTTCCTTTATGTATTTTTCTATCATCTTTATTCATCATTATTAAATCTTTTTAAGGATGATTGATGCCTGAAATAAGAGAAGTCCGAATCAGGAGTTTGGATATACCACCTACTCCTGAATGGATGACTAGACACTCTGATGCAATACCACCTGTTGTCCCCGTAACCCAACAGATAGGAACACCTATTGTTAATCTCCCTGGTTGTGTGGAAGCACACTCTGATTCTAGGAAGAGTAAAACTCTTCCTCAGGAAGATTTAAATGGTGTGATGATTTATTGTGATGGTACAGTACCATCTTTTAGACCGATGGATTTTAGTGAAGAAGCAATACCAACACCAACTGTAAAAACACCAGAATATAAACCTGAAGTTCCAAAAATACCAGAAGTTCCTGATATACCAAAGCAAGAACCATCAACCGTTCAGATTAATTGTCCAACACCATCGCAAGAGGCAAAAGAACCTGTTGGGACAATGATTGATGGGTTTAGAAAGAAAGTAACTGGATATAAACTTGTAGGGAATGAATGTATTCAGATTACGGAAAAAATTCCTATTCCTGAGCAGATAATAGCAGGTCTTCCTAGTCCTGGTGCAGTAATGACTACAGGTGGTATTGCTGTGGTTGCAACAGCGTCTGCACTTGCGGCAAAACCATTAGCGGATATTCTACTCAAGACTGTCAAACCAACAGTCAAGAAAGTTATGAAGAAACTTGCTAAAATCAGGGGGAAGGAAGTTGTGTTCTTATCTGTAGCGGAGCGCCGAGCGGAGCAGCGGGAGAGGAACCACGCGATAAAGGAACTTCGTTCTGCACTGAAACCGAAGGGATAGTGTGTTCATGTGGAGGAATGATACCGCCAGGGTTAGTAACAACCACATCCGCACACACTTTATAATATGGAGACTTGGGGTGGAAATAGATACCTTGCTTCTTCAACTCTCCACAATTCTTCAGTCTAGCAATCTCAAAGTCTAAACGCTTATTAGCAGTCAGTTGCTGCTGTAAGGCGATTTGAGTTGCTGCTGCTTCCTTACATTGTTCTTGGAGTTTCTTATCTAATGGTTTGCTCCAAGTAGCACTGACGCCGATTGAGAGGTTGTAGTTATCCTTTTGACCCGTTCTGGTGGGTACTTGGTAAAGAATGTTACCAGGGTTATCCAAAGAACCGTCGCCATCGAGGTCACGCATATCATATACAGGATCCATATAGTACGGTTCATATGGTTTCTGCATTGATCCTGCAGCAGTAGCAAATGGTGTTACATTTAGCGTTGGTCCTTGGCATTGGATTCCACCGCCGTAGGTGTTGGTGATATATGGACCTTGTAATACTTGGATAGCCTGATTTGTAACTGAACCTGATGAATTAGCAACAGGGGCGGCAGTAGCACTAACACCGCCAACAGTTTCTGCCAGAGACGGAAGTGGGGATAAGAGTCCACAAGCGATTATTGAGTAAAGATACTTGTAACTTTTATTGTGTATAAATAGTTTTAGTAAAGACATAATATTATCACAATAATGAAGGTTGTAGATTTAACGGGGAAAACTTTTGGCGGACTAACTGTTGTCCGTAAAGATTTAGAAGCAACTAAACAAAATAAACGAGGAACATATTGGTGCAAATGTTCCTGGTGTAAAGAGGAGAAATTGATATCTTCAAATGTATTTAGAGAAAAACCACCAGTAAGTTGTGGATGTCGTAGGAAAGCAGGATATACAAATCCAAAATCAAATCCTACTAAAAAGTATGAGACAAGATTATTAAATTATGCTCGTCGCAATGCTAAAAGAAGAGGTGAAGAATGTACTTTGGAATTAAAAGATATTGTTATTCCAGAATATTGCCCCGTTCTAGATATAAAATTAGAACCAGGAAGTCATAGTCATCAAGATTGTTCTCCTTCCGTTGATAGAATTGATAGTACCAAAGGATATACCAAAGATAATGTTTGGATTATTTCTGCTCGTGCCAATCGCATAAAAAATAATGCCACCATAGAGGAAATTGGAATGCTCTATGAGGCATTAAAATCACTGGGTAAAAATTGAGGTCGTATCAGTTACCGATTGAATTTCTGTGGTTCTTTGAATTATCGTTTGATTGCTTAAACCAGGACCCTGATACGTTTCTGTGAACTGAAACGCTGCGCCTGGTGTTGTCTGTGCGAATGTTGGTCTGCTGTTGATGCCTGTCCATGATGAGGTCACTCCTTCTATAG
>Ga0255766_10003840_pt1 | contig 12944 bp, 6 predicted proteins | sample 071ome_23_FD_179966 | JGI IMG/M metagenome (GOLD analysis project Ga0255766, IMG submission 179966) | Coastal salt marsh microbial communities from the Groves Creek Marsh, Skidaway Island, Georgia - 071403BT metaG (version 2) | ecosystem: Environmental > Aquatic > Marine > Intertidal zone > Salt... | reverse complement strand
GCGCGTTCTTCGGGTTGACTTTTTGAACGTATCCTTCAATGTACCTCAACATGTTGCTGTTGTACAAGAAGGTGGTCAAATCGGAAATAAACTCGAATCGATCGCACACGTTGATCAACGGTCTGGCGTCCGGTAATTTTGCCTCCATTAAGAATAGCTTTACGCGTTCTGGGTCGTAAAAATTACTCTCTCTCGTCACACGTTCGACTTCTTTAATTTGTTGAATCTTCGACGCGGCTTCGATGTATCTAAAGTGCACCTCTTTGTTCTCAGAGGTTGGTAATAACGAGCCCAAGTAAAAGAACAACCCTTCGTTCGAGTCCCGTTCTTGAAACAGCGACATGATTTCTTGAACGCCGAGTTGTTCGGTGTACTCTTTAGCAATAGTTACCGCAACTTGCAAATTTTGCTTCAAATTGGCATCTAAAAGCTCTTTCAAACACTCAAGCGCCCATTCTTTCGATAAGGTACCGAAAAACTCAACCAACGCATTCGGTTCAATCGCATGCGTCGCAGAAACGCAACGTTTCAAATCACTCAATTCCGTGTAGTGTTGTAACGCGCGTCCGTACAAACCAGCCTTTTCGCACAACTGCGCGATTCTTGGTCGATCGTAGTGGGATAATTTTCCTTGCGCCAAAATCGCATCGGCAACGTTCGGGTACGTGACCAAGTTAATTTCCAAAACCTTCGTTTGTAACGCCGCTTGCTCTTCGTTATCCTCTTTCAAGATATCGAGCAACAGCGACGTCGCCTCACGAATCATGTTGCGCTGTAAGAACAAATCCGCCACGCCTTGCATATCAAGCGGAGGTGGCGTCATTTTCGAGCATCTTTGCGCTAAAGAAACGGCAGAGGGCGGGTCGGACATCATCAAACTTTGCAACATGTGCATATAGTTTGGAGTGTAGTTCACGCGTTCGCAATATGCCGTGAGCGTCTCGAAATCGCCCCTTTTCGCCAACTCCGCGCACACTTTCGGATTTGCCTGCGATTTCGAGTATAATTTTAGCGCCATATCACTATCGACCGGGGAAATCACATCGCCCAACTCTTCGCTCGGCTCCAACTTGTCCTCCGCGAACCACTGGTCGATGAGTTGTTTCTTGTTTTGTCTCAACACCAACTTCGCCAACTCCACGGATTCAATTTTGTTAAGCTTGCCCATTTGCAAACACGCGCCGAAGTACTGCAACGCTGGCGGAGAAGACCCCGGCTGTTGCGGCGCTTGCTGAAACTTTTGAATGGTATTCATCGTTCTCAAGGAACCGTATTTTGCCGCCAACTCGGCGGCGCCTTTGAAATCGCCGGCATTAAACAACGCGTCGAATCTCGGCGTAATTAACGCCTCTGCTCCTGGTAACGATGCTCTACCAGCGATCGATAGCGCTAACTCCAAGTTGTTCAACTGTTGAGATACGAACGGCACGACCGCACTTTCGTTGATGGTCGCCAAAATGACTTGCCCTCTTCTGTTGACGCAATAGATGCCACCCGTCTTCTCTGAAATGCACGCGATGAACACGGGATCGTTGGAAATTTTATTCCTGTACACCGCAGCACCCGTTTCGATATCGTTCACGAACAACAAACCCGCTTTCGTGACGGCGTAAATCAACCCGTACTTTTTCGAGATTTGCATGCTCACCGGGAAATCGTCCGCAAACTCTGGCGGGAAGAATAATTCCGTCTGACACTTTTGAAACGCGTTCGTATTTCCGGGTTGCATTCCAAGCTCGATGATGTGCATCTTCGATTGCACGCTCCCGTCTCCCGGATTGACTGTCTTTTGCGCAAAGGCAACAATCTGACTCGCTTTCGCGTTCCCGGGCACATGAAACGTCCCAAACGCGGCGCCATGCGCCTCCAACGCCTGCGATCTCTGTTGCGCCGCCGAATATAACTGCATGTTCCCTTTCACCAACGCCGGTCTCGACGAATCACCGGGCGCAATTCCAATCAATGCAAACCACTGCATGTCTTGACTCGCTTTGTACGAAATGATTTGAGATCCCGCCAAATTCGCCGTTCGATCGAAAACCTTCTCCGGCACCGAGTCCCCGCTCATCGACCAGTGATACACCGACGTATTTGTCACCACCCCTAACATCGTCGCATCCAACCATTTCCAAAAAACAACCGGTTCGTCCATCTGATGACTCTTCATCTTCGCTTTTTGCTCAATGTTGAATATTTGCAAGTGATCTTTCCCAACGCTCTCCGCCGTGGTCGCTTTCAACGCGATTATTCTCTGCTCTGGATTCATCAGCGCGGAATCCGCGGTGATCGGTCGCTTCAACGGTTGCGACGGCGACGCGACGTCAACAATCACCACCGAGTTCGCCGTTCCGGTTTCTCGGACGCAAATGAACTTTTCCGACTCCATCGTCACGTTAGTGAAGGAAATCATCGCCGGGTTGATGCCCAGCGACGTCAGCTGTGTGTGTGTTTTTTACGCGCAAAGGAAGAGGATAAAAGAAAAGAGAAGCGTCAGCGATGCGAGTGAAGATGCGACCATCGCATTCGGTCGTTCAGAAATCCTTCCGCCGCCGGGAGAGAAAAACCACTCGAGGAAAAAGAGAATAAAATGAAATTTGATCGAACGCGGAGGGCACCCCAATTGGGTCAATTAACTACTCCACTTCAACGCTTTTCGCGCGCGCTCGAAAGAGAGAGAGAGAGAGAGTACAAAATTTGCGTACCTGTATGGCCTCGCTCACGTTCACCGGTGGCGTCGCCATCTTTCAACTCTCCGGTATTAAAAAAAGCGGCTAATAAAATAGAGAGAGAGAGGTGCGTGTGGGGAAACTCTCTCGGGTCAAACAAAACTTTTCTTTAAAAAAGCGACACACGCCTCTCTTCGAAAAAAAAAAAGGAAAAAAAAGGAAAAAGCATCAGAGCAAAAATAAAAGCTTTTGCGCTATCGGAATACTACGACAAACATATTTTAATGCCATTTAACTTGTTCTCACGTTTAATTATCTTCGGAACTTTCGTCGTCGCTATCGTCGTTATCGTTATTTCCGTAACTCTCTAAGGATTTGATGACCTGCGTGGCTTCTTTCATTCTCGATTTCTTCTCGCGGTTGTGCAACTCGCTCGGCGCCATGCACCTCTTTTCGCAGCCGCAGGTTTGGCCGACAGAAGCGATGCAGATGAGATCTGCTTTGGCGGATAACACTCTCGCGGATGCTTGAGCTTCGTCTAAGACGGTTGGTTGCATCGCTCTTAAATACGTGGCTTCTTTTTCCATGGAGTTGTATTTTTGCGGCGCGTGAAGCGTGATGTAGCCGGCTTCGTCGAGCGCGCGCAACATGTCGTGTTCGAGCTGGAAGGAGTGGTGCGGGTCTTCGCCAAACTCGCGAGAGTTTTTGTAGAGCTCGGCTAAATCGTTCTCAAAGTAGTGCCAGGCACTCCCTCCGATGCACCCACCTCCAGCGGCACCCCAGCATCCGCCTAAACCTACGCCGTAAACGTCCACGGATTCGCAGAGTTGAATGGCGAGGAAGACGGCGAGCCAACCAGAGGAAGGAGACCCTCTTCCTGGATAGGTCAAACCTCTCTTCGCTTCGATGCGTTTGCGCAAGGTATCTAACAAATCACTCGCGGCTGTCGCCCCTGGCGGGTTGATGCGAACAACGTTCACGTCTGGTCGACGATTTTTCAACTCCGAAACGACGTTGTAGAAATCCTCGCCGTCCGTCCTAGAAACGAGCAAAGTGGAGTTCCATTCGAGCGGAAGCCGCGCTAAATTATACACCGATGCGCCGTATGCTTTCGTCCAGAGGTTGTTCACGATTCTGTGCGTCGTTTTAGTCCCGACGTACTTTTCAAATCCTAAAGTCGGTCCGTTGTTCATGCGAAAAACGGTGTCGTGGCTATCGATTTCCTCGCCGTACTCGTGGATTAAATTTCTTTGAGAGTTTCCAACTAACGCGCATCTTTTGTACTCTGGTGGAGGCGCAACGTCTGGCAACACCTCATCGACTAACGCGGAGCGAAACAAAGTGTTTGTAACTCCGGTTGAATTCCCATCCGCTTTCTTGACGACGCCGCCTTTGACGTTTTTCGACCTTCTCGCGTTCTTGCGCGCGGCGTATCGAGCGAATTTACCTTCCCATTGCAAAGTGCCTCCTTTTCTTTCGACTAAACCAAACACGTGCGGCATAGCTCTTTCTGCCTCGACAGTTCTCGCGAAATAGTTAATCACGTCTTTCGGATTTTTCGCTTTGACTTGCACGCCTTCCACGATGGTCGGCGTTAATTTCCTCACCGCTTCTTCCCACTCTTCGCTGTGCTTTTGTCGCTCATCCGGCGTCCACCTTTCCGCGCCTTTCCTTTTCCCACCGTTTAATTCGGGAATCTGCAACAATTCGTCGATCCAGGCCTCGTCGAGTTTCTTATCTTCTGCCAACATTTCGTTCCTCGCTTCCAGTAGCGCTCTTTTAAAAACGATGGATAAATCCGCCTCGTTCGCCGCGCTCCCCACCCCGTTGAACACGGGCGACCCGGGATACTTCTTCGAATACGCGATTTCTCTCTCCGCTGCTAAAACTCTTCTCCTCGCTTCGGTTTGAATGACACCGGTCGAATCCAGCGTCCTCTCGTCCGTCCCGGCTGCGATAGCCGCCGTCATCACCACCGTCGCTCTATCCATCCACAACAATCTCTCCGCCGCTAACTTCCCCGCGCACTGGTTCGCGGTCTTATCTCTGTTCGTCCACGCTTCTCTTTTCAAAGTGATAATTTTCTTCTCTAAACCTTTCCTATATTCCGCGAGCTTCTCGCACGTTTCCATCCCGATGGGTAACTCCTGTCTCTGACATCCGTCGCCGCCGTACTCGAGCGTCTTCTCGCAGTTCTTCCGCTCCGATATCGCCTGTTGCTCGCTCACTTTATACGTCCTCAACTTCGCGCGTAATTTCGCCAACTCCTCGGACATCGTCTCCAACTCCTTCGCGAGCGGGTCTTGCGCCGCGCGTCCCCCGTTTTTCTTCGCCAAAGCTCTCTGAAGCTCCTCCACTTCTACTTTCTTCCTTTTCAACTCGATTTGTATCGCCGAATCTCTCACGCGCCGCTTCGAGTCGCTGGCCGGGCACAGCTCGTCCGCCGTCGGACATCGCAGCGACGACGACGACGAAGTAGAAACCCCACCCCCAGACGCCCTCGAAGCGCTCTCGTACCGATGCACCGCCCCACCAAAGTCGTTCCCATCGTCAGAGGAAGACGACGAAGAAGAAGTGGAGGCGTATTCACCAATCGAAATCCTATGGTGCGCGTGTGCGCACTTCTCGTGCTCCGACATCGACTTCCCGATCAAATACGCGATCGTCAGCAGGCAAAACACGAGCAACTGTCGGTCCGTGCTCAGATTTTCCCATCGTTGCCCGATCGATTTCTTATTTCCTTTCAGAAGAGGCGCCATTTTTGTTTTAATTAAAGCTTTAATTTTTTCCCCATCACACGCATCTAAAAGTGAGGAAAAGGTCGGATTCCTCACAAAAGAGAAAAAGAAGATAAACCGCGCAACGCTTTCTCTCTGCATTTAAGAAGCGCGTCTCTTTTTGTTTTTATCTCTCTCTATCTCTCTCACGCGATTTAAGCACATGAGCTTTTTTGCGTTCGCTTGTTCTTCGCATTCTGCCGCGCCGCGGCGCTTCGTGGCGCCTTCGTGCAGCTCTTCTTCATCTTCATCTTCATCTTCTTCCGGGAAAAGAAGATACGGTGAAACGATGAGGAAGAAGAACGCTCTTTTTACCGAACGAGGAGGAAGACGAAGAAGAAATATCGCGACAAAAGCGGAAGGAGGAGGAGGAGAAGAAGCGACTACGAATGCGATTACGACGAACGGAGACGTCGAGGAAGAGAACGCGTCGTCAGAACGATTGGAAACGACGACGACGACGACGACGAGAAAGACCAAAGGCGCGACGCCTCTTTTAGTCGTGGATTTGGAAAAAGGGACGGTGAAATTGGCAAAAAATCGAAGAAAAGACAAGGCGAGAATACAAGGCGCGCTGGCGGCGGCGGTGAAGCGATCGGAGGTGAAATTGAACGACATGGGATCGACGAAGATTGGTCCGTTAGAAGAGGACGATTGCATGGACGCGACGAATTTAGTAATGGATTTGTTCTTTAAGGTTCGACCGCAAGATTTCTTAGCGAGGAAGAGGCTGGCGAAGGCGCAGTCGGATAGAGTGTACGCCGGGTTGTTGGACGGGGTGCAGAATTCGACGGACAGAGTTTTGATCGCGGCGAAAGTCGGTTCGAACTTGGTTGGTATCGCGGAGGTGTCGCTACCGAACGGGAAGAGGTTTGGTGCGGAGAATTATCGGCCGAAAGCGCCGGCGGATAAACCGTATTTGTCGGACGTGGCGGTTGCGACGACGCAAAGAGGGAGAGGGATCGGTAAAGCGTTGGTGTTAGCGGCGGAAGAGTGCATGAGAGAGATGGGCGAGACGACGATGTATACGCACACAAAGGTGGATAACAAAGGTGCACAAAAATTGTTCGAGAAGTGTGGGTACGCGGAGCCAGAGTGGGCGAAGAAGGGTCTGACGCAAGCGCAAATCGCGCAAAGAAGCACGGAATGGAACCCCTTCGCCGCGGTTGGCTTGGTCGAGGTTGGGCATTTTATGCTTGAAAAGCCGTTAGGACAATAAGGACGATGCCGATGGTAATCTGAAGTTTCTCGTCATCGAGATGTAGCGAGCGCGAGCTTTATTAATAATACAACTATAACACATGAACTAAACTTTCCTATCGGGGGATTCCTTCTTTTTCGATTTCTTCCTACTCTTTTCTTTCTTTTCTTTCTTCTTCTCTTTTTTCCGTTTCTTGACGAGGGTGCAGAGCGTTTCGGCGTCGCGTTTCAACCGCAAGGCGTGAATTACGCACGATCCAGCGCCAGTTTTTCGAAATTCCGGGTGTAAACTCGACACGGGAACCTCCGCGCGGTCGAAGTCCTCTTTTGTCGCCTCTGTGTAAAATGTAGTCTCTGCTAACGGATGCCCCGCGGGGTACCGGCGAACGTTCCCGATGAGAATCAACGTGTCTCTTCCAGCTAAGCGTTTCATCGTGTCTACTAACGCTTTCCATTTGCTCGTGTCGTTTCCGTAAACGACATCCGTGGCGAGGATAAAATCTGGATGTCTCTTGAGTTCTAGAATCTTTAGAGCATCGCCTGCGCCCCAGACGAGTTTCTTCGTCGAAGATCCTTCGCTGGCGTTCTTCTTCATGTTCTTTTTCAGAAGCGAAAGAACGTCGTCGTCACCTGTGTTGCGAGTGAATACAAACGCAAAAAAGTAAGTATTATCGGTCAGTGTGCTGTAACACTCAAAGTAAGATGAGATGTGAATTTAAAAAAATGTACGAGAGCTACTATCAGACGCATCCGTGGCAAAATAAAGGATGTTGTCAGCGAAACTCCCCGGTGACTTTTCAGTCAACTCTTTTGTACGCTCTCTCTGAAACTCAACGGTCACGAAGGAAGACCAGTCGAGGGATTAACCGGAGCGAATGTGTGAACGATAAAGAAAAAATGAAACGAGACTGCTTGAGAAACCAATACACGTACCGTCAGTTGCAATGATGTTTGCTCCGAGTTTTGAAGCTACGATGGAAGGCAATCCGAGTCCGGCGCCGAGCTCGACGCCTAGTTTTCCTTTACCAAAAAACTTCTCTCGAGCGTTAACTTTAGGCGTAATGAAGCCATCCTCGCTGAGTTTACTCCATTTCATATCGTTCGTGCAGAATGCGTGCAAATCAATAGCCGAAAGTCTCGATATCCATTCAGCTAAGACTCTCGATCCTTCCCAAAGAGCGACTCCGGTATTTTGGCGTCCGAATCCACCACATGAGTCATCCACTCTATCAATTTGTTTCGACGCGTCGTTCGTTGGCGTAGCCGAGCGAAGTTTGATCGCGGACTCGTCGACTAATCCTAGCGCAGGGAACGGAATCTTAACCGTCCTTTTTGAGCTCAAGAGTTCGTTCAATTTTTCGTACTTGCGCACATCACCTCCGGCTCTCTCGATCGCGCCAAGAAATTTGAGCAACTCTTGCGCGTTGAACGTGTCCAGAATTTTTGCAGCGCGTGAAGCAATTGTCTTCAAAACCTTTTCGGGCGTATCTAATCGTTTTGCAAACGCTTCGCTCACGTTTGCGAGATCTCGTGCGTTGAATTCTTCGATAAAATTTTCACCGAGCAAGTCTTTGTGAGCGGATTCAAAGACGTCTCTCGCGTATTCGTTCGTGGCCACATCGGGTAAGCCACTCGAAAACGCCCAAAGAATCATTGAAAACGACCGGGCATCTGTTTTTGTTCTGAAAAACAGAGAAGGCGACGACGTATTTGAGAAGTGCGTTCGAGAAAAGAGCTCAAACGTAGATTTGATTCCGGTATCTTCGAAACCAACCACGTCGCCAATTTTTGCGAGCGACCAAAGAATCGTGGATGCCTGCCGTCCGCTCATGTTGACGATACTGTTCGACTGCTGGAGTACACTCAACATCTCGTTGACGAAAGTCTTTTCTTTTCGTGCGATTTTCTCTAGGAGTTTCGGAAGCTTTGCGAGCGCCCAAAAGACGTTGGCAATTAATCCCACCTTTCCGGTTTCGTCCTCGTCGTTTTCGATATTCGCATCGTCGGTGTACGAAGCGATTGCTCTGGTAAAGAATCGGCACACTTCGTACGCTAACTCCTCGTTCTCTTCACCATCCTGCCCTATATCGCACGCTGTTCCGTCGCTATCGTTAACTAACCCAACACCCACCATGACCATCGATAACTCGTGCGCGTTCATATTCTCCAAAACACTCTTCGTCAACGTTTTCAGCTTGAACCAAAATTTCGGATCCTTCGCGCACTGATTGACTTTGGCGAATGCTAAAAACGTATTCGCGACGTGCCTGGACTCAAATCGACCTTTCACGGTCTCCGATACGAGCAATATTTTCAACTTATGCGCCATCTTAGTCACCAAAACCTCTCTCCCTCCCTCGTTATTCTGCGCCTCGCTGAACTTTGCCATCGCCCACGCGATGTTGGCGAATTCCTGCGCGTTGAATCGTTTGGTCGGAGGGCCAGAACATCCAATATCCAACGCGTCCACTATGGCCTTATTCAAGTCACACTCATCGTCGACTACCCAAACCATCGACCGTTTCCGTCCACCCTCTCTATCCGAAGAAGAAGAAGAAGAAACCGACATCTTCGCCAAAGACCAACACACGTTCGACACGCCTTGCGTCGTCCACTCGCGCCGCTCTGACGCCGCGAACATCCTCTGCAAAGGCGCTTGCATCCGCCCGATCGCCTCTTCGACGACGCTACTACAATCATCATCACCGCGCATCTTCAAACGGTCGCCATAAATCTTTGCCGACGCCCAAAACAAGTTTGAAATCTCTTGCGCGTTAAACGCCGTCTTCTTATTCGTCTTCTTCTTCTTCTCGTAAAAGCGCACCGCGAGCTCCGAAACCTTTCTCGCGACCGCAACCGCCTCCGCTCCCAACTTTCCGTCGTCGTCGCCTTCGTCGTCGGCGGCGCTTCTCACCAAACGCATCTTCCCCAGCGACCACAAAATCGCGCTCAAATGCCTCGGTTCGAGCTGCGAACCGTTACTCTTCGCCTCTTCTTCCTCGAGAATCGCTCGGCACCGCTCGAGTAAAACGCGCGTCGCTTTGCGCGTGGTCTTCTCTTCTTCTTCTTCTTCGCGAGCAGCCGCCTTCTCCGTCTTCGCGTCGTTGATGAATCTCGCCTTCGCCAAGCGACTCAGCGCGGTCGAGACGTTGACGACGTTAAAATCGCGACTCCATTTTTCAATCGCGAGTGCGAGCGCGCGTCGTTGTTGTCGTTCGGAGTTGTTGTTGTTGTTTGATGCGTCGCAGAGCGTCTTGTTGATGCGCTGGTGCAGCGTTGACATTTTACTTGTGTCTTCCCATTGTTTTGGGGAAAAGAAATGGAGAATTTCCGCACAGAGATACACACACGTAATCGCTGAAAGAAACGACCCCCCTCGGAGAGCACTCGCAAAAGCTTGTTTTATTTGACTTTATCGTAATTATATGATGTTGTCCTTAGCGTCCTTATCTTCGTCTTCTGCCCTTCTCGCGTCTGCCTCTTCTTTGAATTCGAGAAGACGATCTTCCACCGTCGTCGTCAGCGCGACGATGAAGAATACCGCCGCGAGAAGAAACAATAACAACACCATCATTAGCACAAAACAGAGAAGAGGAAGAAGAGGCGATTTAGTCGTTCGCAACGGTTTGTTCGGTCTCGGTCTTCCGGAAATCGTCGTCATCGGCGGCGTCGTGGCGTTGTTGTTCGGGCCGAGTAAACTTCCCGAGCTCGGGAAATCGTTGGGGAAAACGGTGAAGAGTTTTCAATCGGCCGCGAACGAGTTCAACGAGGAGTTGAAGAAAGAAGTGGACGAGCAAAAGCCGGCGGCGACGACGACGGAGAAAGGAAAGGAGGAGGAGCCGAAGAACGAGGAAGAGTAATTCGTTTGATATACATAAGAGAGAGAGAGAGAGAGAGGTGGAACTTTGCGTTGCGTTTAATACAAGTATATTATCTTTATTATTGTGTTCATTTCAACTCGCGAGATACTATTACTAGATATGGTGTATCTTCGGTGGTAAAAAATCTTTTCGCGAGAGCGAGAGAGCACCATCGACGTCTCGCTTCTTCGTTTTTACAAACCAGCTTTCATCTTCGCTTTACGTAAAGCTACCGCGGGACGTTTTTTACCCGACGCGCGAGGCTCCTTGTTCTTCTTCTTCGTCGTCGTCTTTGCCGGCGTGCCTTTTTTACCTTTGGACGAACCCGCGTTTGCGCCGCCGCGCTTTCCGTCGCCGGTGACCGACGATTTCTTCTCAAATTTAGCTACTTTGTTCCCTTTCGCAGAACGACCGCCTTCCCAGGAATTCGCTTTGCGTTTGTTTGCGTTGTTTTCGCTAACGCTGCCGCTCTTACTCTTCGCGTTTCCTTTTCCGACGCGTTCTCGAGATTTGGTGACCTCGTTTCCTCTTTTCGGAGCGACGACGCCAACTTTAGTGACGCGAAGTTCCCGTTTACCCATCTCGAAACCATCTAGTAATAACGCCGTTCTCGCGGCTTTGACGGATTTGAACAGAACAAACGCGATGCCTTTACCCGTTCGCGTCGTTTTGTCTCGCACAACTCTAACCGCCTCTAGCTCCGTCTTCAACTCCTTATACTCTTTGTTCTTGGTGAAAATCTCGATGACTTCCTCGTCGGACACGTCAAAGGGTAAGTTGCCGACAAACACGGATTTCGTTCGATCGTAGTTCACGCCGCTCCCATCGTCTCCTGTTCCTGCGCCTCCTCCTTTCTTCTGGCTCGATTTCGCCGCAAAATCTACTCTCAGCGTGTGGCCTTTGAACTTTTGCATGTTGCCCTTCTTCACCGCTCGTTCGCAATCCTTCTCTCGTTTCCACACGATGTACGCGGTGCATCCACTCTTTGACGCCTCGTTAATTGCCCCGTTGTTTTCTTTATTCTTCTTCTTTCCCAGCGAACCTAAAATCTTAGCTCGAATAGGCACTTTCGCGTCCTTCTCGTCCGCGTTCTTTTTCAGCGGCACGGAGCGTATCCGCGCGGAAACCACCTCGGCGTGCTTCGCTTTCGAACCCATCAATTCCTTAAAAAACGCCACCAACTCCTTAGGTTTCGTTTTCGTCGGCACGTTCCCCACGAATATCGTCCTCTTCAGTTCCTCTTTCATCTCTTCTTCCGTTTTCTTTGACGTCGACGTCGACGCGTTTTCGCTCGTCAGACTTCTCGCGCTCTTCTTCTTCCCACCTTTAACGAGCCCTTCGTACTCTTCCTCGTCCGAGGAATACTCGCCCTCCATCGTCTCTTCCTTCGTTTCCGCCAACACGCTCTTATTTCTCCTTCTTTTCTTTCCCTTCGCCTCTGCGTCGTCGTCGTCGTCGTCGTCGTCTTCCTCTTCTTCTCGCTCTTTTTCTCTCGAAACGTCCCGCGCGTGTTTCATCGCCGCCATCAGTCGCTTCTTTTGCTCCTTCTTTTTTCCGCCGTCCTCGTTTTTCGCATCGTCGCCGTCCTTGCTCTTCTTTTTCTTTTTAGCGTCGTCGTCGCCGAAAACGCCAGCAGCAACAGCACCCACGACCGGCGGTAACAAAGCTCTCTCGCGTTTCTCGAAGAATTGAGATTCAGAGCTGAACAATGGGTTGGACGATTCAATCTTCACGCCGTCGAAGATGCCCATCTTCTTATGCGTTTTCGTGCGTTTTTTTTTCTCCCGAACGAGAAACGACAGACGACAGTTGTGCGTTATTCCTAGTTTAGGGTTTAACCCTAAACCCTAAATACTCTCGGATGCGAAAAACAAAAGTTAGTTGCAAAACGCTCAAAAAGCAGCGCAAAGAAAGGAGAGATAACACGCGACGAACCAAATAGGACGAGAACCATGATCTGCTAGATAAATAAAGCGCACGCACACAGAGAGAGAGAGAGAGAAAAAGCCCGCTTGGATAATTTACCGATAAAGAAATGTTCTCTCACCAACGCGTAAACGCGCACTCGGACGCGCAGTTTAAAGATCGCGTCTCCACGTTGCTCTCCGAATTTTTCATCCACTCGGACACGGAGGAATTCGTGAAATCTCTGCAAGAGCTGTACCAGTGGCAACAGCGGTCGAATTTCGGAGAGACGGTGGTGACGCGAGCGATGCGGTTGAGTTTAGACAGAGGGATGAAGGAGAGGGAGATGTGCGCGAGATTGATGGAACGGTTGGCGTTTGTGAAGAGGGAGAGTGATTTTGGCGATGGAGAAGGTTTGGGGGTGGTTGGAGGGGATTCGATTACGACGACGAGTCAACGACGAGAACGAGAAGAAGACGAAGGTCGCGAAACAGCAGCAGCAGCAGCAGCAGCAGCAGCAGACGACGACGACGAAG
>Ga0255766_10003835_pt1 | contig 12953 bp, 10 predicted proteins | sample 071ome_23_FD_179966 | JGI IMG/M metagenome (GOLD analysis project Ga0255766, IMG submission 179966) | Coastal salt marsh microbial communities from the Groves Creek Marsh, Skidaway Island, Georgia - 071403BT metaG (version 2) | ecosystem: Environmental > Aquatic > Marine > Intertidal zone >... | reverse complement strand
CCATATTCCAGATCATGGTTAAGATTTCTTCGCGAACAGAAGAGAATTCTGGCTCTAACTTTATGTCACGCAATGATCGTTTCAGTCCCCATTCGGCAAATGGTAACTGGTATTCCTTGTGGATTCGTCCCGGGCGCGGTGCCATGACAAACAGGCGCTCACCCAAGAGCAACGCTTCTTCAACCGAATGCGTGATGATGATGATGGTCTTGCCCGTCTTTTTCCACAGCTCCAGAACCAGTGATTGCATCTTTTCCCGCGTCAACGCATCAAGGGCGCCCAGCGGTTCATCCATTAAAATCACATCCGGGTCGTTGATCAGGCAGCGCGCCAAGGCAACACGTTGCTGCATCCCGCCCGACAATTGATAAGTCGGGGTATCGGCAAAACCCTGCAAGCCGACCGTTGCCAGCCATTTTTCCACTTGATCACGCGATTCTATCGCGCTGACACCCTGCATTCGCAGCCCGAAATCAACATTTTTAGCGACTGTCAGCCATTCAAACAGAGCGCCTTGTTGAAACACCATACCTCGGTCAGCACCGGGCCCTTCAATAAGGCGGTCACCAACATTAATCTGGCCACTGGTCGGGGTAATAAATCCTGCAATCATGTTCAGCAAGGTCGTCTTGCCACAGCCGGACGGGCCAAGAACACTCAGCAGTTCACCCTTTTTCAGGGTAAAATTGATATCTTTTAATGCCTCTACCTTGGCCCCTGTTTGCTGGTTGGCAAAGGTCATGCATAAATCTTTACAGGTGAGATCGGCCAATCGCGACGCCCCTCGTCAAATAAGAAAAACAAGGCTCAATTGAGCCTTGTTTTCCATGTTGATATTAAACGCAATTAGTCAAGATATTCGCCAGTGATGACTTTGGCGATCTTTTGATCAACATTCCACGCACCAGGCTTTTTGAACACAAGGCCGAGTGATTCAGCTGCAGCAACAGCCACACCATTGGGGCCAAAGAACTGCTCTTTCTGTTCGGCTGCTGTTGGGAAGATAAAGCCTGCCATTTGGTTCTTGGTCGTCGAAACGGACATACCTGCGTCAGCTGCCACTTTACTCAACTGGGCATCGCTGGCTGTCCAATTTGCATTGGCTTCGTGCGTTACCTCTAAGAAAGTGCGCAGCAGGCCAGGGTTCTCAGTCGCAAATTTTTCAGTCACTGAAACGACGTCAAATGAGCCAATACCAGCATCGCGCTTTTGCTGTGATGACATGATCGGCGTACCAACCTCACCCGCTTTCTTCGCTGAGTCACCGCCAAAGATGCACGCCATGTCGACTGAGCCTTCGGCCAATGATACAGCACCATCGGCTGGCGCCTGATCAACAATCTTCATGGTTGATACATCAACATTGAGTGCCTGCATGTATTTGCGGAAAGCAAAATCGGCCATGGTGTTCAACGGCACCGCAACTGTCTTACCCTCAAGCTCAGATGCATTTGATGAATTAATGCCGAGGCCATTTTTTACAAAACAGTCATTAGCTTCATAAATGACCGCAATTGATACCATTTTGATCGGCGCGCCCTGCTGGATTGCTGTCACGAACGGCGCAAGGCCCTGTGAATAGGCAATATCAATATCGCCAGCCAGCATCGCTTCAGTCATTTGAACGCCAGTTGAAAAGTTAGTCCATTTAACGTCAACACCCATGGCATCGTCATAGGTTTTATCAACTTTTGCGATTTGATTAGGTGTGGCCCACTCAAGGAAAAACGCAACATTCACGCTATCAGCAGCCTGTGCAACTGCTGCACCACCCATCATTACTGCTGCAACACCAGCAGAAATAACATTTTTCTTCAGATTTCTCATTTTTATCTCCCTATTGATTGGCAGATGCTTAACCCAGTTGTTTTACAATTTACAATAGTAGTTCCAACAGACATCTTCCGAAAACGCTAACACGATTGACAAATGCCTCAATAAAAAAAATTGCTCAAGTGAAAATCTTTATCTCATATTCATATTGGTTTGTGGCGCACAGAATGGTAATTTGCGCGCACAATTTCGAACACCAGTGAAATCTAGCCACCGGCAGAGCCCAGCAGTCTCTAAAATTACCCAGTAGTTTATAAAATTCGGTAGTTTCTAAAATTCAGTAGTTTCTATAATTCAGCGATCTATAACCCAAAGACGAATTATGACCTCTTTTAGCACTGAAATGAACGCGATGCTTGACCGCCTTGGCGCTAATCAGGGCGGTTTCGTCATCGCCGCCATGTATAAATTCGTCACGCTTGATGATGTCGAGACGCTACGCCAGAGCTTGCAACAGCTTTGCGAGGATAATCAGGTTCTTGGCACAATTCTTCTGGCGGGCGAAGGTATTAATGGCACCATCGCAGCACCGCGCAACGGTATGGCGGAATGCCTGAACTGGCTTGAGGCCGATGGCCGGTTCGACAATCTTTCGTTGAAATTCTCATTCAGCCCTAACCAGCCTTTTCTGCGGATGAAGGTGCGGCCAAAACGTGAAATTGTCACGATGGGCTGTCCAGAGATTAATCCGGCCAAGCGCACCGGCACCTATGTTGAACCAAAAGATTGGAATGATCTGCTTGGCGATCCGGACGTGCTTGTTGTCGATACACGCAACCGTTATGAAACAGCGATCGGTATGTTTGATGGGGCGGTTGACCCGCTGACCACAAACTTTCGCGAATTTCCCGAGTGGGCGCAGGCGCTGGCAAATCAGCCAGCCGATCGCCGCCCAAAGAAAATTGCGATGTATTGCACTGGCGGTATCCGCTGCGAAAAAGCCAGTGCTTTGATGCAGGATGTAGGCTTTGACGAGGTCTATCACCTGAAAGGCGGCATCCTGAAATATCTTGAAGATGTGCCAGCAAGCGACAGCAAATGGCAGGGCGAATGTTTCGTCTTTGATGGCCGTGTCGCCGTTGACCATGATCTGCAACCGGGCAGCTATCATATGTGCCATGCCTGCCGTATGCCATTATCAGCTGATGATCTTCGGCATCCTGATTTCAAAGACGGTATCAGTTGCCCACATTGCAAACCCGATCTTGATCCGGCGCGGGCGGCACGTTTTGCCGAGCGTCAAAAGCAGATGCGGCTTGCGGCTGAACGTGGTGAGACACATCTCGGCACTAACCCGCGACAAAAGAAAAACCCGCCGAAACCGCCCGAAACCCGCTAGCTGCCGCGACGGTGCGGTGCAAGATAATCAATTAGTGGCCCCTTTGGCACGATGCCTGACGGGTTCAAGTTGCGATGGCTTGCATAATAATGTGTCTTGATATGCGGCATCACCACGGTGCCGGCAATGCCGGGCATCTGGTAAAGTTCGCGCAAATACCCCGACAAAGCCGGATAATCGGCAATGCGGCGCAGATTGCATTTAAAATGTCCCACATAAACCGGATCAAAGCGCACCAGCGTCGTAAAAAGCCGCCAATCCGCCTCGCAAAGCGTATCGCCAAGCAGATAACGGTTAACCTGCAATCGTGCCTCAATACGGTCAAGCGCAGCAAAAAGATCAGTCACCGCCTCATCATAAGCCTCGTTGCGGCTGGCAAAACCAGCGCGGTAAACGCCGTTATTGATGTTGTGATAAACATCATCATTCACCGCCTCAATGGCCCCACGCATGGCAAGCGGCCAGAAATCCAGTCGGTTACCAGTTACCGCGTCAAAGGCGGAATTGAACATCCGGATAATTTCCGATGATTCGTTCGAGACGATCGCCTCAGTCTGTTTATCCCATAAAACCGGCACAGTGACACGTCCGGTCATATCCGGTTTCGATTTTTGGTAAATCTGGTAGAGGAAATCCTTGCCATAGAGCGCATCACCAGTGGCATATTCATCGCGCTCAAAGCTCCAGCCGTGATCCAGCATCAGCGGATGCACAACCGAGACTGAAATATGATCATCAAGCCCCTTTAAATAGCGGAAAATCATCACGCGGTGCGCCCAAGGACAGGCGTGCGACACATATAGGTGATAGCGCCCAGACTCGGCTCTAAAACCGCCTATGCCACTAGGGCCAGCGGCGCCATCAACAGTGACCCAATTGCGAAAACCAGCGTCCTCGCGGACAAATTTCCCATCGGTTTTTTCGGTATCATACCATTTCGTCGACCAGCGTCCGTCGATCAGCAATCCCATATGGATTCTCCCTAGTCGAAACCAGTTTCAACGCCCTCTCCGGACGGCAATCATTGATCGTCAGATCCTAGCGTGCGGCAGCGCGGATCGCGGTAATGTTATCGGCATATGAATTGCCTTTGAACACGGCCGACCCTGCAACAAGCGCCCGCGCCCCAGCGGCAAAAACCTTGCCAGCGTTATCGGCCGTTATCCCGCCATCAACCTCGATGATAATAGGGCGATCACCGATCATCGCCTTAACCGCCGCGATCTTATCAAGCATCGCAGCAATAAAACTCTGCCCGCCAAACCCCGGATTGACTGTCATCACAAGGATCAGGTCAAGCCGGTCAAGAACGTGCTGTAACCCCTGAATTGGCGTATGCGGGTTTACCGCAACACCGGCTCTGCAGCCAAGCTCGCGGATCTGGCTTAGCGTCCGGTCAAGGTGCTGGCAGGCCTCGGCATGAACGGTAATAATATCAGACCCAGCCGCGGCATAGTCAGCCAGCAATGCATCGGGATTTGACACCATCAAATGTGTATCGAAAGTTTTTTGACTATGCGGGCGCAGCGCCTTAATCAAGGGCGGGCCAAAGGTCAGGTTTGGAACAAAATGTCCATCCATCACATCAAGGTGAATCCAATCAGCACCAGCTTTATCAACATCCTTGACCTCATCCCCGATACGGCTGAAATCAGCAGCCAAAATCGACGGAGCAATTATCAGGGTATCAGTCATTTTATTAAGTCCTAATTAAGCTGATCTGATTTTGGGATGCGCGGCGCCTCACCATTGCGTTTGGCTTTTCTAATGATAATAAGACCAAATTACAAGCGATTCACCACTGCCGGCGTGTGCAGCCGAAATGCCGTAACGCATCTGCCCGCACCCGTGCCGACAATAGAGGCGGCAAATTGAGCTGCAAGATAGACCGCACAACGGGCACGACAGCACGCATCAAGGACTGCGTAAAAATGTAGCTGATAAACCCATGACAAACCGATTCAAAATAGAGTAACTTGTCTCGCTGTTTCAAATTATTGCCGTAAAAATTGAGGACAACCAACATGAGTTCATCAAAGCCACAATTTCAGTGGGACGATCCTTTTTTCCTAGATGCTCAGCTCAATGACGAAGAACGCATGGTGCGTGATGCCGCCAAGGCCTTTGCCGATGACATTCTGATGCCGCGGGTCATTGGTGATTTCCGTGACGAGGCGTTTGATCCGGCTTTGTTGAAAGAGATGGGTGCGCTTGGCCTGCTTGGCCCAACAATCCCAGAAGAATTTGGCGGTGCTGGCGTCAATCATGTGGCCTATGGGCTTGCTGCCCGTGAAATCGAACGGGTGGATTCGGGCTATCGTTCGGCCATGTCGGTGCAGTCATCTTTGGTCATGCATCCGATCTATAGCTTTGGCAGTGATGAGCAAAAGCACAAATTCCTGCCCCAGCTGGCAACGGGCGAGCTGGTTGGCTGTTTTGGCCTGACCGAGCCTGATTTCGGGTCTGATCCGGGCGGCATGGCAACCAAGGCTGTCAAGACTGATGGCGGCTATCATTTATCCGGGTCAAAGACTTGGATTTCAAATGCGCCCTATGCCGATATTGCCATTATCTGGGCAAAGCTGGACGGTGTGATTCGCGGCTTTATCGTCGAGCGTAAGACTGCCGGCAGTGGCTTTAGCACACCCAAGATCGAGGGCAAACTGTCACTTCGTGCGTCGGTTACTGGCTCGATCCAGATGGATAATGCTTTTGTTTCGGAAGATAATATTTTGCCGAATGTCAGCGGCTTGAAAGGCCCGTTTTCGTGCCTTAATAAAGCCCGCTATGGCATTGCATGGGGTGTGATGGGTGCATCTGAGTTTTGCTGGCACGCTGCCCGTCAATATACGCTTGATCGCAAGCAGTTTAACCGCCCGCTTGCCGCAAACCAGCTGATCCAGTTAAAGCTTGCTGATATGCAGACCGAGATTACCCTTGGTTTGCAGGCTGCACTTCGGGTTGGCCGCTTGCTTGACGAGCATAACTGCGCACCGGAAAATATTTCGCTTATCAAACGCAATAACTGCGGCAAGGCGCTTACCATCGCCCGCACTTCGCGTGATATGCATGGCGGCAACGGCATCGCCGAGGAATATCACATCATGCGGCATATGATTAATCTGGAAACGGTCAACACCTATGAAGGCACGCATGATGTTCATGCGCTGATTCTGGGGCGGGCGCAAACCGGACTTCAGGCCTTCACCGGCGCCTAGGCCGCATGGCCCGTCGCGGGGGCGCGGTCAAACCGCCCGTGATGGGGCACTATTAATATTAAGAACCGGCAAGACCATTTACCGCGTCTAGCCGGTTTTTTTGCGCCACCATGCCAACAGATAGGCCGGATCAATAATCACCGCACCAACCCCAAAAATCACCACCAAGCCGCCAGCCAGAACGGTTGGGTCGGGCGCCTCGCCAAGCATTGTTACCGCCCCGAAAATCGCCGCAACCGGCAGCAGCAGCAAAACCGGCATAACCATGGGCACCGGATAACGCCCCAGCACATAATACCATGCCGAATAGCCAATCGCCGTCATCACCACACCCAGATAAATCACCGTCATCCATGCCTCTGTTGGCGCGGCGCTTAGGGCTGGCAATGGGTCACCATCAATCAGCAATGAGGCCAGCAACATTTGCGGCCCCGCCATGACACCAATCCATGCGGTTAGCTGGACCCCGCTTAATGCCCCGTCAATCCGGCGGATCAAGACCTGACCAAACGCCCAGACAAGCGCCCCTGACAGTACCAGCATGATGCCAATCCATTGCCCTTCCAGTGCCGGTGCGCCAAGGATTACAACAACACCGCCCAAACCGGCAACAATACCCAAGATCTGACGCAGGCTTGGCCGCTCGCCAAGCAGAATTGCGGCGATAATGACGCCAAAAATTACCTCGCTTTGAACCAGCAGCACTGCCGGCGTCGCCGCCATCCGCGCCAATCCGGAAAATGTCAGCCCGTATTGCAAGGTCGCCGCAATGAACGAAATCCAGCATAGCGTCCATAAATGGCCGCGCGGAATCGGCACAAACCAGACCAGCAACAACGCCGCCAAAACAAAGCGCATCCCCATCAAAAGCAATGGCGGAAAATGCCCAAGTCCAGCCTTGGCGAACGCAAAGCCGAACCCCCATGTCAGCGGCACAATTAATGCGATCAGGATATGGCGGAATTGCATGATTTTATCCAGCGACGAGGTTTGCGGTTTTCATATGCGTCAAAAGCCGATCAAGAAACCCCAGCCCTTCAGCCAATGCGGCAATTTCGATATATTCATCGGGCTGATGCATCTGTGCCATACCGCCCGGGCCAAACACGATCGTCTCGATGCCTGCCGCCTGAAAATGCCCGCCATCGGTGCCAAACGACACCACATCCGGGCGCTCGTTTGTCCACAGGCGCGACACCAGATTGGCAGCTGGTGACTGCGGCCGCGCCTGCAATCCCGGACACCATGACTCGACAATCAAATCAATTCCGGCACCGGCATGGATGGCTTGCATCTCCGGAACGAGTTCGTGATCGATATAGCGCTGGATCTCGGCCAAAATTTCATAAGGATCATCTTCGGGCAAGGGCCGTATTTCCCACAAGAAACGGCAATGATCGGCGATAATATTGCGCGCTTCACCGCCGTCAATCCGGCCAACCGAAATGGTGGTATAGGGCGGTGAGAACGGCGTGTCATGGCGCGGATGCGCCGCCAAATATCGCGCCTTTTCCTCGAGATGGCTGATCAGGCGCGCCGCATAATAAAGCGTATTCACCGTGCCGCGTGGATCGGACGCATGACCGGCGGTTCCGCGCAATTCGGCAATCATTTCCAGCCCGCCCTTATGGCCAACAAAAGGCTTCATTCCCGTTGGCTCGCCGATGACCGCAATCGCTGGTCGCACCCCAAGCCGGCTCAGCAATGCCGGCATTTGGGCAGCACCGAAACTGCCCACCTCCTCATCAAAGGTGAAGGCGAAATGCACCGGTATGGCAAGATCACTGGCAGCGGCCTGAAAATCGGGCACCATCGCCAGCGCGAGCGCCAAAAACCCTTTCATATCGACCGCACCGCGCCCGTAAAGCCGCCCGTCTTGTTTGTGCAAAACAAACGGATCACGCGACCAGCCGGCCGGATTTGCGGGCACGACATCCAGATGCCCCGATAGCAGAATACCGCCCTCAATTTCTGGGCCAATGCTGGCAAAAAGGTTGAACCTCTTGCCATCCTCATGCGGATCAAGGTGAACGCTGACACCATGCCCCTCAAGATAGGTTTTTATATAGCCAACGATATCATCATTTGGCTGGCCGCTGATCGACGCAAAGCCAACCAGATCAGCCAATAGCGCCTCAACAGCGCCAAGCCGGTCGATCACGATTGCACCAGATGGACGTGCTGCGGAAAATTAGCCAGCCGGTCACAATTACTGCGTGTCACGTGCAGGGTCTCGCTAAGCTCCATGCCCCAGCCATCCATCCACATCCCAAGGATGATATGCACAACCGCATTTTCCGGCACCGGCACCGCCTCGCCCGGACGAAAACTAAGCGTATGCTCGCCCCAATCTGGTGCATAGGCGGCACCGATGGAATAGCCAATGCGGCTTTTCTTTTCGAGCCCATAACGATCCAGTACCTTTTGCCATGCAGCGTGAACGTCACCAGCAAGCACATCCGCCCGTAACGCATCCATCACCGCGTTCATTCCTTCTTCAACCGCCTTGGCGGTATCGACAAGCAGTTGTGACGGCTTGCCAAGATGCACCGTTCGCGCCAGCCCGACATTATAGCGTTTGCGGCAACCACCCAGCTCAAATGCAACTGTTTGACCAGCCTCAAGCGGCGTATCATTCCACATGGGATGCGCGGTCGACGCGGCCTCACCCGCCAAAATCAACGGATGGATCGCGGTCTGGTCACCGCCAAATTCGGGTGTACCGCGAATTTGTGCCGCAACCACATCAGCCATCAAATCGCATTGCCGCACACCGGGTCTGGCCCCGTCCCATGCCGTCTGCATGGCAATCTCGGCGATCCTTGCAGCCTCACGCATTGTCGCTATTTCGGCTTCGCTTTTGACCAGCCGCACCCAGTTGACCAGCAGGTCAGCATCAACCCAGTCCACCTTTGGCAGACCATCGCGCAAATATTCCAGCGCTCGCGGTGACAAATAATAAACGTCACTCTCATAGCCAATCTTTGCCGCATCGAAACCGGCATCTGCTAGCCACCCAGCCAGAAATGCCGCCGGATGCGTATCGGCACGCTGGACCAGCGTTTCGGGGTAGGGAATGATTTGTTCAGGCGTCAGATAGGTGGTAAAGCGCGCCGCTCCTGCATCCATATCACGGCCAAGCCAGAACGGGCCTCGATCAAGATCGACAAGCATCATTTGCGGTGTATAGAACGACCACGCATCATAGCCACATAGCCAATTGATATTCGATGGATCGCCAAGGATCAGCGCATCAAGGCCGCGCGCGCGCATCACCTCACGCACCCGCCGCAAACGCTGATCATATTCCGCTTTTAAAAACGCCGGTGCCATACTGTCTCCTGTGCTCCAGTGCTCATGTGCCCCTTCATGCGCTCATGTGGCTAGCTTCGATATACCACTCCCGGGCATATACATAACATTTCGTAAAGCAGGTTCGCCGCCAAAAGCGCGGTGTTACCATCCTTGTCATAGGGCGGCGACACCTCAACAAGATCACCACCAACCAGATTAAGCCCCCGACAGCCACGAATAATTTCCAGCGCCTGCACCGTTGTCAGGCCGCCAAATTCAGGCGTTCCAGTTCCGGGTGCATAGGCTGGATCGAGGGCATCAATATCAAAGCTAAGATAGGTTGGCTGCGCCCCAAGCCGGTCTTTGACATCCTGCATCAACGGGCTTGCCGATTTATGCCACAGCTCTTCGGCTTGAATAACGGTAAAGCCCTGATCGCGCGACCAGTCAAAATCCTCAGCCGCATAGCCGGTACCGCGAAGCCCGATCTGAAAACTGCGTGCAGTATCAATCAAATTTTCTTCGACCGCACGGCGAAATGGCGTGCCGTGGGCAATCGCCTCGCCAAACATATGCTCATTAACATCGGCATGGGCGTCGATATGCAGCAGGGCAACCGGCCCGTGCTTTTCTGCCATTGCCCGCAAAATCGGCAATGTCAGCGTATGATCGCCGCCCATTGTCAGCGGGATAACATCATGCAGCAGCATCGCATCGAAATAGGCTTCGATGCGGCGAACCGAGTCTTTCAGATCAAAAATATTAATGGGCACATCACCAAGATCAGCAACCATTAAACTGTCGAACGGCGCGGCACGGCTAGCCATATTATAGGGGCGAAGCAAAACCGATTCGGCCCGTATCTGTTTTGGCCCAAAGCGTGTTCCCGACCGGTTTGACGTGCCAATATCCATCGGTATGCCAACAAAACAAACATCCAGACCAGCCGCATTTTCAGCAGCAGGCAATCGCATCATTGTGCCAGGGCCGGCAAAGCGCGGCATTTCATTGCCGCCAAGGGGCTGGTTTTTTGCCATCAATAAATCACCACCGAACGGATAGACTCGCCCTTATGCATCAGATCAAAGCCCTTGTTAATTTCATCAAGCGACAATTTATGGGTGATCATCATATCAATATCAATTTTGCCATCCATGTACCAATCGACAATTTTTGGAACATCCGTGCGGCCACGTGCCCCGCCAAAAGCCGTCCCCCGCCAACTGCGCCCAGTCACCAGCTGGAACGGACGCGTGCTAATTTCCTGACCTGCGCCAGCAACGCCAATGATAATCGACTCGCCCCAACCCTTATGCGCACATTCCAGCGCCTGACGCATTACCTCGACATTGCCGATACATTCAAACGAATAATCAGCCCCGCCACCGGTCAATTCGACAAGATGGCCGACAAGGTCGCCTTTGATCTGGCCGGGATTGACAAAATGCGTCATGCCAAATTTTTCGCCCCACGCCTTTTTGCCGTCATTCATATCAACGCCAACGATCATCCGCGCGCCAATCATGCGCAGACCCTGAATCACATTCAGCCCGATACCGCCAAGCCCGAACACAACGGCAACACAGCCCGGCTCGGCCTTGGCGGTGTTGATCACCGCGCCAATGCCGGTTGTGACACCGCAGCCGATATAGCAAATCTTGTCAAACGGCGCCGCCGGATTTACTTTGGCCAGCGCAATTTCCGGCAGAACGGTAAAATTGGAAAAGGTTGATGTGCCCATATAATGCAGGATCGGCTTGCCCTTGATGGAAAACCGGCTCGTGCCATCGGGCATCAGGCCCTGACCTTGGGTGGTGCGGATCGCCTGACAAAGGTTTGTTTTCGGATGCAGACAATACTCACATTCACGGCATTCCGGCGTATATAGCGGGATCACATGATCGCCCACCGAAACGCTGGTAACGCCCGCCCCGATCTCGCGGACGATACCGGCACCTTCATGGCCCAGAATTGCCGGAAACAGGCCTTCTGGATCAGCCCCGGATCGGGTGAATTCATCCGTATGACAAATGCCGGTTGCCATGATCTCGACAAGCACTTCGCCAGCGCGCGGCCCGTCAAGATCGACCTCCATAATTTCCAACGGCTTGCCCGCGGCAAGCGCAACTGCTGCACGTGTCTTCATAATAGCCCCCTCGCCAGTTCACCCCTGACCGGTCTGATTTCACCTCTTGCTTGCCAAAACGATGGCATAATAAACTTGCCAAGTTCAAGTCTGATTAACACCAGCCCAACATTGGAAAAAACCGCGTGATTTTTCACCGCAACAAAGACATAATTTGCCATGACCTATTTATTAAAAGACCTAGCCGCCCAGCTTGCAACCGGATCAATTCGCGCCCGTGCGCTGGTCGAAGACTGCCTTGCCGCCATCGACCAGCCTGATGGCGAGGGTGCCAGCAGCTTTATCGAAACCTACCATGACCGCGCCCGTAATGAGGCCGATGCGGTCGACCATGCGCGAAAACAAGGCTGGAGCCTGCCTGTATTTGCCGGCATTCCGCTATCGGTCAAGGATCTGTTTGATGAAGCTGGCATCGTCACCAGATCAGGCTCAAAGGTGCTAAAAGACGCCGCACCTGCTAGCAGTGATGCAACGGTTCTGGCGCGTTTAAAGGCGGCCGGCTTTATTGTCATTGGCCGCACCAATATGACCGAGTTTGCCTTTTCCGGCCTTGGCACAAATGCGCATTATGGTGACCCACGTTGCCCGTTTGAACGCGACACTAAAAACCGATCAAATGGGCGGGTTGCCGGCGGATCATCGTCGGGCAGCGCGGTCTCGATTAGTGATGGCATGGCACCAGCAACGATCGGATCGGACACTGGCGGATCGACCCGAGCGCCCGCCGCCTTTTGCGGCATTGTTGGCCTAAAGCCCACCACAACCCGTATGCCGTCACACGGTGTTTTTCCGCTATCACGCTTATTTGATGCCGCTGGGCCGATGGCAAATAGCGTATCTTGTTGCGCCATTCTTGACAGTTTGATGGCAGGTGGCACTGGCGAGGAAGACGCCCCTTTTGCCGTAAAGGGTTTGCGACTTGCCTTGCCAAAAGGCTATCTGTTTGAAGACCTCGATCCCCATGTTGCCAAGAGCTTTGCTGCCGCCATTGACCGGCTGTCTGCGGCGGGGGCAAATATTGTCGATATATCGCTTGCCGAGATCGAGGCCATGCGGCCAAGCAATAATACCAAAAGCATTGTTGCCGCCGAGGCATATCAGATACATAAAGCCCGCCTTGAGG
>Ga0255766_10003833_pt1 | contig 12955 bp, 8 predicted proteins | sample 071ome_23_FD_179966 | JGI IMG/M metagenome (GOLD analysis project Ga0255766, IMG submission 179966) | Coastal salt marsh microbial communities from the Groves Creek Marsh, Skidaway Island, Georgia - 071403BT metaG (version 2) | ecosystem: Environmental > Aquatic > Marine > Intertidal zone > Salt... | reverse complement strand
GTCCCGCCGCTTCACGCCGATCTCCGTAGACTCCCATTTCTATCCCGATAGCATTCTCACAGACTGATAGATGCAGATGTAGATTTGCCCCGATCAATCAATCATCTGCGGCGCTCGTTCGCTCGACGTTCGCTCGATACTTTTCACCATTTTACCACTCACGGTTCACGAACCGTCAAATACGACATACACACCAGAGGAAGAGGGTTGCGCGCAGGGGGAGAGGGCCGCCGCCGCCGCCACAACCCGCCTCGGCGTTCGAACATCGCGTGGAAGATCGTGAAACGAGCGGAACCGACCCCGCGGAAACTTTCTCGTCGCGCGCGCCCGCACCGGTCGACATGCGCGCGTGTGAAGTCTTCAGAGCGTCCGACCGAGCCGCCGCCGGCGGGGTCAAAAAGTGCTCGCCGCACGCCGGGGGCAAGGCGTCGAAGTGCGCGCGCGGTGGCGTCGAGATGCGCGCGCGGGCGACGGCGAGACGAGGATGTGGAAGGTTTGCGGTGGAGAGTGCGAGTATGAGGCGGTCGACGGTGGCCGGAGCGAGCGCGACGGGCGGTGATAGGAGAGGAAGCGACGTCGCGGGGTACGTCAACTTTGAGTCTCGCGACGCGGTGCGCGAAGCGGCGCAGTTGGCGATGGAGTTGGACACGACGATTCCGACCAATGAGACGTATCAGCAGACTGTTAGAAGAAGCATTACTTTCGCCGGTATTGGATTGCAGAGCGGAGAGGTGGAGCTGGTGCGTGTGCGCCCGGCTCGCGCCGGAGAAGGGAGGTACTTTGTGCAAGTGCCAAAGGGAACGCTCGACGCGTCCGCCACGGAGCGGTCTAAGGATGTTCAATACACCGAAGAAGAAGAAGAAGATTTATTGCTCGAAAAGGTCCGCATGGCTTTGAGCAACGACGAGGAAGAGAAGGCCAAGGCGAGAGAGCTCGCTGCGAAGGACCGAGCCGCCGCAAACGCTCAAATCGAAACCCCGGAATCCTACGATTCGGGCGAAGTCCGAGTGCACGCGAGCTATGAAAACGTTGTTGAAGACGTGCGCCTAAGATCCGAGCTCAAGGCTGGCTTCACGGTTCTCGGCGCTGAGCACTTGCTGAGTGCGCTCGAGGCCATGGGGATCGACAACTGCCGTATCGAACTTGAGGGCTCTGGGGAAGTGCCGATCATGGATGGTAGCGCTTCTACTTACGCTTACGATTTCAGCTGCGTCGGTTTAGCGCCCTCTTTGTCTGCGGATGGTGCGCAAGCTCCTCGTATGGCTTGGAAGATTAAGGAGAATGTGATGGTTCAAGAAGGCGACGCATTCATGATGCTCAACGTTGACGACGCATGCAAGCTCACGTACGGTATTGACTTTTCTTACAAGAGCACGGCTATTGGTAAGCAATGGGAAAGTTGGACGCCGGTGGAAGATGCTCCTTACGTCTTCCACATCTCACCGGCGAGAACTTTCGGCACGATAAACGATTTCACCGCGTACTACCGCGCGGGTTACATCAGGGCTGGCTTGGAGGAATGTGTGCTCGTTGCCAATGGCGAAGAATACTGGAATGCCCCTCTCCGTGTCAGCAATGAACCGGCGCGTCACAAGATTTTGGATCTCATTGGCGATCTCTCGCTTCTTGCCGAACCTGGTATGAGCGGCGTTCCAGTTGGCCACGTTGTCGCCTACAAGGCAGGTCACAAGCTGCATGCCAAGTTTATCAAGGCGCTCGCTGCTGCGGCGAAGGAACAGGTCCCGGCTGAGTTGTGGAATCAATAAGTCGCGGGAATCGTAGTGGCGCTGGACAGACTTTTATTAGCGTTTTTAGAGACGACCGTTTTGTAAAACACATCACGATAAATAACAAGTGTTGTTCTCCCGATGCGTGCGTGTGTACATACATGTGACGAACGCCACATTCAAGCGCGCGCGCTCGAAACCATTCGAAACTACATTTAAAGCGTGTGAATGATTTTACGAGGACAGTCGAAAACTAATAGCGCGAGCGATGAAGCCTCTGAGTCTGAGTTAGCCAACAAGCAGCCTCCCATTGAGAGAGCGCATACGTATCACTTCCCCCTTCCATGTGACGCCTCCTTCGATAAAGAAGCGGGGGATTTGGATTCACTGAATCGACCATCACTGGTGTCGAATATGATATCTTCGCTCTCCAGCGATCGCGATGCGCCATCGCTTCGCAGGGCACACACGCTGCCTGCTTCTCTGACGAGGAAATTGCTCTCTCAGTCGACTTTGATAGATTATCATGGAGTCTCTCGTCCGCTGTGGGAAACGCGATTCGACGCCAGGTGTGTAGATAAGAGCGGTAAACAAGTCTTTTGTGGCTCGTTCGACACTCCGCATGCCGCTGCACGCGCAGTTGATGTGATGAGCATAAGGTTCGGCTACGATGATGAACTAAATTTTGACGCACAAGACTACGACAACTCGGACCGACAATTGATCGCGTCGATTCCGATTGATGTTTTAGCGATGACGCTAATAGAGGTATCCGAGAACACTGAGAGACGCGCGTCGCGTTTTAGAGGTGTTTATCCCACCGAGTTGGGATTTGAAAGTCGCTTGGAGCTCGGACCGTGAATTGTTGTAAAGAATGAATGAATTAAAAAATTCTTCCTAGTCACGTACTGCGCGTCGTACGAGCGTTTACAATCTATTTTGCTGCACAAGATTACTTACGTCCCTCAAGAATCCTCTCGAGGTCCGTCATGTCGTCGTCTTCATCGTACGTCGACATGTAGGCGGAACTTTGCACCCAGTTCTTTGGGTAATAAGGGCGGGCGCCAAAGTCGCTACTATCATCATCACCGTAATAGTCGTTGATGTTGAAAGCCGGTCTCTTCATTTTCGAAGGAGTCCAGACGTCTTCGTCGTCGTCGTCGAATGCGTTGGATCGGATGCGCATCGCTTGGCTCTTCAGACCACCGGAGAGAGACGTTTCTCCGAACACGGATCCATCAGGGCCGTGTGCGCTCGGCACAAAGCCCTGAATCCAACGGCCGATGGCGTGTCCGCTGAGCTCCAAAGTGCCATTCTCTAAGCTCCCAGCGTAGTTGATACGCAAACGTCTGAGCAAGACGAGTACACGCTCACCCGTTCTGGTGAGCCGGTTGAGAGCGCTATCGATTGGCTGCGAGCCGTTTTGCTTGAGAATTTCGCTCACCTCGTCGTCAGAGCGCACACGCAGGATCATGGACGGAATGGGCGTGTTCAGCCCATGGGCATCCGTGCGTCTACGAACAACTCTCAACCACGTGAGGATCATGACCTCAGCCGCGGCGGGCGGGAAGTCTCGAATATCGTACACAAACTCTTCTGCTTCGCTAGCAAACGGTGGAACGACGCCCATGCTTTGAGCTTCCTCGTACATGATGAGCGCTTGCACAGGGTAGTACTTATGAGCATCCTCATGAGAGCTCGTCTCATGGCTTACAGCGCGAGCCGATTCGCTCAAATCCGTCGCAAAGAGAGATTCGGTCGAAGGTGGCCGCAAGCAGCACAACATCGTGGACAGGGTTTCGACTCTCGGCTTGACACCTGCAAGCGTTGCTTCGCGGTACGCCGCCACGGCTCGCTCAGACCATTCTTGATGTTGACTTCTCTGGCCCTCGCTGTCATCAAAAGCCCCGAGCTCACGCGGTTGTTGACGAGATCTAGCGTTCGGATCTGTGAGGCTTCTAATGCGCGCTAAGGTGAGGCCGATGATTGTGTTGAGAGCAACCTCATGACCAGGCGCGTCTCCAACGCGCGAGTCCTTGTACACTTGCCAAGCCAAATCAATGTCACCAAGTCGAGCAGCTCCCGACAGGAGCTCGCGCCAGGTGAGCACATCCGGTTCGTAACCGTAGTTTTCGATAGTTTCGACCATTGCGAGAGCTTTCTCCATTTGACCGACTCGTGCATAAGTCGCCATGAGGGTGTTCAGCGTCGGGAGAGTTGGACGAAGCCCACTCTCTTCGAGGCGTTCAAACATTCTTTCCGCCTCTTCAACGTCTCTTGCCCAGGCAAAAGCCATGACCAAGCCTTCGTAAGACACGCAGTCAGGTTCGAAGCCAGCACTTTCGAGCTTCTCTGCCGCCTTGATGGCGAGATCTGGGCGGTCGGCGCGAGCATGCGCAGCGATGAGAGAGTTGAAGCATTCGATAGGAACACGAATTCCTCGCTTCTTCGCCGCTTGAATGATCTCTTCAACCTTATCGGCGTTACCCTCTCGCGCGGCGACACCGGTGAGGGTAGCGTACAACTGGGGCGAGGGGCGAACACGCGTATGACGCATGTCAGCCATCAACTCGTCACAAAAGTCTTCGTCACGGTCGAGCGCCGCGATATGCATTATCGAAGCGTAGCACATCGCATCGCCCACAATACCCTCCGCACGCATGTCGAGCCATGTTTTCTTCGCCTTTTCGCTATTACCCATTGCGCCGTAAGCCTTGATGAGCACAGTGTACACCTCAGTAGTTGGCGGGATTTCTCTCGTCTTCATGTCGTCAAAGAGTTCAAGCACGTCTACATAGTTGCCATCCATGGCTGCGCAGTGCATCAATGATGAATACGAGTAAGAGTCGAGCTCAATCCCTCGTTCTATCATGTCATTGCGCACCCGCACCGACTTTTCCAACGCTTCATGTCTCAGCTTCTTGACGGCGGACGTTCGGCTACACGCGTTGAGCAAGCTATTCATCAAGGTGGTGTCCGGCTCAATCTTCTTGCCCACCATTTCCTCGTACATGTCGAAACAACGGGCAAGAAGCGCGCGGGTGGCGTCTACGTCCACCATTTTCACCTTGGAACCAGAAATGCTAAAACTGATGCTCCTCTTAAAGGTGTCAATCATAGCAGAATACGTCAGCGCATTGGGCTCCAAGCCTTCCCCTTTCAGCCTACCAAAAGCCTCGACGGCACGATCGACATCGCCCGCCTTTGAACATGCCGAAATAAGCGTCGTATACGCGGTGACATCAGCTTCAAATCCAGCCTGCTCCATGAGCTTAAAAGCAGCCGAGGCTGCCCGAGCGTCTCCAGCCGTCGCGCACGCTCGCAAGAGCATGTTGTACGGGCGGATATCCCTACTCTGCAACAACTCGACAAACTCAAACCCCGCAGAGACGACTCTCCTAGACCTACACGCGGCAAAGAAGTCGCGATGTGACACTCTCGCCGCCATGTTCTCCACTCCCGCATCCCGCATTACCTTCATCAAATCAACCGCGTCGTGCAATCGACCCACGCGCACGAGGTTCCGATAAAGCTCAAAGTACGCCCTCTCGTGCTCACCTCCGACCCCACCCACGCTCGCCTTGAGCGCGGGAAGCTCCGCGAGAAGCGCGTCCAACTTCACTGCACCCACTTTCGACATCCCATCAGCGCTCGCAGAGCCTCTTCCAGACCTCGCATCGAGTCCATCCGACACCGCGTTTGTCTTCGTCCTCGACCCCCCTCCTCGTCCGACGACGCGGATGCCCGCCCTCGTCCTTTGCTCCCGCGCGTTCGCGCCTCCATCGTTCGCATCCTCCATCGTCCACCGCGTCGGATTCACCGCCGACACCCTCATCGATCGCGACGACGCCCTCACCCGCGGGGCCCCTCCGTCCGCCGACCCGGCGCGCATCATCCTGGAACCAGGATTCGTCGCCGCCGTTCGCGTCGCGGCTGGCAACCCTCCCATCTTGGGCGTTCCTCTGGTTGGTCGTCCCGTCGACGTGCGTCGCGTCACACCCGAACGAACGAACGCTCGTCCAGTCAACGAAACCCGGTTCGATTCGAGCGTCTCCCGCGGGACCGCGTGCGCGCGCGACGTTTGACGTCCGACGTGGTCGTCCGACGTCGTCTGACGCGACCGACGTCCAGTCAAGGGTCCGTCCGCTCGTCGGTCGGTTTCACTCGATCGCGATCGGTGCGTTTCATCGACGACGCGCGGGTTCGTAAAGGTGAAAACACACGATCGGGATGGATCGGGTGGTTTAAAAATACCCGCGTGAGGGGGGGTCGGCTTGTTTCTTAGTGTATAGGTAAACAGTATGAAATATGGGAAATGTAGGAAATATGGGAAATCTGTTATTAATTGCGCGCGCGCGCTTGCGGCAAAATTTGCTCCTGTAACAGAAATTTCTTCCTCTTCAACACGTTTAAGAGTAGTATTCGGCGTCACGCTTGATGGCAGCGTCGATTTCGGCGTTGGTAATGGTGAGACCGGTGGCTTGTTCGACGCCGACGACGGCGGTTTCGAAACCGGCGGAACGCCACTCGCCGTCCACCGGACGGTAGTTGACGACGAGGTCGCGTTTGACGACGAACTTGATTTGAGCGCCGAGAGAGTTAGGCTTGCCGTCCTTGCTCTTGAAAAGAGCCCAGGCGCAGAAGAAATCGTAGGATCTCTCCTTACCGTATCGAGCCGTCTTGATGCCGGCGCCTTGGTCGCCCTCGGAGAGGATGATGTGGCAGCACTTGGATCCGGGAGCCATTTGGGCAGCCTTTGCACCGCACACGCCCGAGTTGGCAAAGCGCATGGCGAGTTCGATGCATTCTTCAATCTCACCGGCCGGCCAGCTCGCTGCGAATGGCTGCGCCTTTCGCACCGGACCCTTGCCGGTGGCTTGGCTCTTGTCGACGTTGAGCGTAAACGTGGCGCTCATGCCCGGCGCGTTGGCGGCGGTGAGGTGTTGACCTATGACGCCGAGAGCTCTGACAGCGTTCTTGGTTTCTTCCGAATCGACGTTTCCGGACCCACCTCCAGATTCGTAATGCTGGTAATCGTCGTCTTCGAAAACGACACCTCTCGGGCGAAGGCGGAGCGTAAACGTGTGCGCGCCTGAGCCCACCTTGCCGAGAAGTTGAGAAAACTTGCTGAGCAAGCAGTGCACGTACTTGTTCTTATCGTCAATCCCGAGCTCATTGTCCACGTCGTCCGCCATGAGCGGAAGGTAGATGTACGAATCGTCAGGACCCCAGCGTTCATCTCTGTAGATGGTGGCCCACGGCTTGGAGCCGTCGCTCGGACCCTTTGAGAGCAAGTCCTTGGCAAAGTACTCGCCGTAGGTGGCATCCTTCACCGCCTGCGCGATAATCTTGTCGCGAGAGAGGTTCGGATCGCTACCGTAGCACACGTGACCGTCAGTGTATTCTTTTCCGTCAACAGTGATGTAGACATCCACGGCGTACACTTGCGGGTTGATGGACATTCTGTTACCGTCTCGCCCATCCGTCCACGACACCGGCATGCCGAGGCCGTGCGCTTGGCAGTACCAGACGCCGAAGTGGTTCGCTGAGACATCCGGCGTCGAACCATCGAGGATCATGGCATCCTTAGACACCGTACAATCGTGCTTGTTCGTGTACCGCAGCGTGTTAAAGCTCGCCGGGTTCGCCGCATCGCACTGCAACTTCCACTCCTTGGCCAGCGTGTGCGAACCGCCTCGAAGGTCAATGCTATCCGTGTACGGTTTGCTCCCGCCGTTGGTATCCCAAGTCGCCTTTGAGTTGACAATCGCGAACGACCCTTCGCTGTACATTTCGTGCGGGCCCTTATCAGGCGGAGGCGTCAAGTTAATGCCGAACACATCGCTCGCGATGGACATACACGGACCCATGATGAACCGTTGTTCGGTGAATTCGTCGTTCCTGATCTATCGATCGATAATATCTTATGCACTGACGTTGAAGAAATTCAATTCAGTCAGTGGACGCAACGGCGGTTACTTATCGTCGTCGAGTAACGCGCGGCGTTATTGGTTTCGTTCTTTCGTGCGCGTGCGCGTGCGCTCGTTCCGAACGCGCGTCGAGAAATACCGACGATTCGGACGACGACAGCGATCGTAACTAAATTCGTGATAATTCCCCCGCCGAGTGAGTCAGCGGAAGAGAATCAACAAAAGACTCTCATAACTGTTTACCCATAGAAAAAATAGCGAGAAACCGCAATCGCCGCTGGCGCGCGCGTGAACCAGTCGACCGTCAAAAGTCGGATCATCCGTCGTCCAGCGATGGATGGTTTGAGACGGGCGGCGACGGCGGCTGCGGCGGCTGCGGCTGCGGCGGCGCGAATGTCGTCGTCGTCGTCGATGACGTCGACTTCGATGGCGTCGTCGTGTGCGCGTTGGGGCGGTGGTGCCGGCGCGCGATGGACGTCTTCGAGCGGTACGAGTTTTACTAGTTCTAGTTTCAGTGGTTTTGGGTGGCGGGCGGCGGCGGCGGCGACGACGACGACGACGGAGAGCGACGATGCGGCGCGGAAGATGGAGATTGCGATCGATCGGAGCGGGTTGCGTCGGGCGTTGGATCGCCGGAGTGGGAAAGACGACGGCGGGTCGTCTTCGACGTCTTCGGCGCCGGCGAAAAAGAGAGAAGGTTTGTTAGGACACCTGGAGCGAGCGATAAAGTTTGCGGGTGGGTCGATTCCGATGAGCGAGTACGTGCGGGAGTGTTTGACGCATCCGCAGTATGGTTATTACATGCGAGGGGACGTGTTCGGGAAGAAGGGGGACTTTGTGACGAGCCCGGAGATTTCGCAAGTGTTTGGGGAAATGTTGGGCGTGTGGGCGGCGTTGACGCACGAATCTCTCGGTTCGCCCAAGGAATTGCGCGTCGTGGAGTTTGGACCGGGGAGAGGGACGCTTATGGCTGATTTGTTGCGGGGCACGGCGGGGTTTGATAAGTTTCGCGGGGCGGTGAGCGTGCACTTTATCGAGGTTTCGCCGGCGCTGCGCGAGATGCAGGCAAAGACGCTTCGTTGCGTCGACGTGGAGAAGACTGCGGTGAAGTCTGGGTTTACGGCGCCAAAGAACGTCTTTGACGACGAATACGGGGACGCACGCGGCGACGTCTCGACCCCGTTCGTCGGAGAGGCGCACACGAGGGCAAAGTCAGAGATTAACGGCGCCGACGTTTTTTGGCACGATGGGTTGGAAAGCGTGCCGCCAGGACCGACGCTCGTGATTTGTCACGAGTTCTTTGACGCGTTACCCGTGCGCCAATTTCAACGAACTGATAGAGGATGGTGCGAGAAGCTCATCACGATAGATAGCGGACTATCCGAAGAAGGGAAACAGAGAGAAGGCGCAGAGAAGGTTGTCGGCAGAGATTTGGAAATGGTACTCTCCCCTGGTCCAACTCCGGCGAGTCACGTCCTCGTCTCTAGGCGTCTTAAGGCTTTACCGAAAGAGCAAGCTGATAGCCTTCGTCTTCTGGAGCTCAGCCCACCGAGCTTGGCGCTCTGGGATCGTTTAGCGGATCACATTGAAAAACACTCTGGCGCCGTTCTCGCGATTGATTACGGTGAGGAGGGACCTTTGGGTAACACGCTCGAAGCCATCAAGGACCACAAATTCGTCCACATCCTGGACACCCCGGGCGAAGCCGATCTCTCTGCGTACGTCGACTTTGGTGGTTTGCGTCAAATCATCGAAGAAAAGCCCGGGACCGGGGTCAAGTGTTACGGTCCAGTCACGCAGCAACAGCTCTTGCTCAGTCTGGGTCTGGTTGCTCGTCTCGAGAAGCTCGTGGAGAACGCCTCGAGCGAGGATCAAGCGGACGAATTGATTAAAGGGTGTGAACGTCTCGTGGGTGAAGGCGCTGGCGACGAGTCAAAGGGCGAACCTCCGGGGATGGGCGTCCGGTACAAGGCGATGAGCATGGTGAGCCGCGGCGTATCGAAACCAGTAGGATTCTAGTCGATTGGAATAATAGAATTACCGTGTTGTTGTTACATTCGTAGTACTGGTAGTGCGTTACCTTTTTCGTTTTGTACACGGTTTTCGAATGAAATAATCGTCAAAAAATAGGGGGGTAGTACTACCACTCTTTGAATCGTAGAGCGGCGCGTGTTTTGCCCAGAGTCTTTTCTCTCGTCTTCATTCTTTTCAGAACATCGATACGAGGGATAAGTCATTCTGGAATACACCGTCGTAACCGAGACCTCCGATGAGCAAGAGACACCCATTCCGAGCTGGCATCATGGCGTGGCCCGTTCGGTGTTCTCGAACGTGCGTCACGCGATCGCAACTGTTGGTGTCTCCGTCGGTGTCTTCCATGACGGCGTGTTGAATCGGAAGCCACTTGCGAGAGCTCGTGTCCAACATGGCAAAACCACTCTGGAAGAATGTGAGTCCTTGCATGGACGCGAGGCTATCTTTATCGGTCGCATATTTCCCGATTGCTCCTCTCGTCGCGGATCCGCGTCCTCCGCTAAGAATGATTCTATCGCCCAAGACCACGGCGGCGTGACCGACGCGCGGAGCCGGCGGCGTGCCTCGACATTTGAATTCTTCCCAGCGTAAAAATCCACCGGGCGCCGTCAAATCGAGTTTCCACACGTCATTAAATACCTCAGATACGTGACAGCCTCCGAAAATGTACAAGCACGACTTGACGAGGCAAGCCGTCTGACCCGCGCGAGGCGGAGGCCCCGCGCTTCGTTCTCCGTCCAACAGCAACGTCCAAACGGCGACGAGTCTCCCTTCCTCTAGAACGAGCTCTAAGAGCCACGTATCGTTAAAGCAGTGCGTCGTGTTCGAACCACCAAACAGGATGAGCTTACCGTTCAGGGCAACCGCGGAGTGCCCCCAACGAGCAGCGGGAATGCGCCCCTCTGGATTGAGCGGATTGGCGCGAATAATCGGTTCGCGCCAAGTCAAACCTCCACCGTCCGTCGCGGCGTCGCTCACGCGCAAGACGCCGTCGTCGGCGCAAAGAATTAATAAAGAATTGGAGAATCCCTCGAAGAATCCCTGGGAACCACCGAAGAGGGCGACGACTTCCGAATTCGGCATGCCCGTGACGGCCATCGAAGTCAACGTGCCCGAGCACCTCGGAAACGGAGGCTCTTGGGAAGACTTGGCGTACAACTGTTTCAATCTCAGCTCTTTAGCGTCCAAATCGAGCACGTGAAGGTCGTTATAAAAGTCACTCCCGTGACCTTGCCCGCCAAAGAAGAGTATCTTGGATTTATCGCCGACGGCGGTGCACCTGTGCAGATATCTCGCCGCGTACTTGGTCTCCGCCGGCTCCAAGCTCTCCTCAGTCGTCGAAGCGCTCCACGTCAACGTCCCTTTCGTCGGATTATGCCATCTTTGGTACTTGAGCATCCACTTTGGCGTTTCCCACACCGCAGAAGACGCATCGCGCCGCTGACATTCACCCATCGTCTCTTCTCCATCGTCGAAAGCGCCGCCGAGTCCTCCTCGAGCCGCGCCGCGAGGCGAGCTCGGGTGCGCGACTTCATCGCTCAACCGTTTCGGCAGCACCACCGCAGCCTCAGCGCCGAGCTTGGACGCGAGCAAATTCCTCCACACACCCTCACACCGCGTCGCGCTCCGGAACGCCGTGCACGTCATCGCCGCCGCCGCCACGTCTCTCTCGCTCTCCAGCCGCCGCACGATTTCCACCGCGACGTCTCGAGGCAACGCGCTCAACCTATCCACGCCGTCGTCACCGTCATCCGCATCCATCGCGTCGTCGTCGTCGTCGTCGTCGTCGTCACCGGCATCCATCATCATCACACCTCCCTCCTCCTCCTCCTTCTCACCGAGTCGTCGTCGTCGTCGTTCCTCCCCCGCTCTCGTCCTCGCCCGCGTCCTCGGCGTCGACCGACGCGCAGCCTCCGCGCGTCCCGCGTCGTCGTCCCCCGCCGACCCCCCTTCCACCACCGCGTCCTCGAGCGAAACACCGCCACCGAAACCGTCGTCGTCGTCGTCGTCATCCATCACCGACGGCGTCTCTCGACCCGTCCGTCGCGTTCGACGACGACGCATCCTTCCTTCCTTCCTTGGCGCCCTCCTTTTCCCGCGAAAAAGCGTCGTCGTCCAAAGACGACGCCCGACGCCCGACGCTCGACGACGTCCGACGCCCCCGGTCGCGACGACGAAAACGAACGCGAAAACACCGATCGATCGGCCGTCGCGTCGGCGAGTCGCGTCGTCGCGTCGGCGAGTCGAGCGTCGTCGAGCGCCGAGTCGTCGTCGAGCCGAGTCGTCGGGCGAATCGCGCGGCTGCCAACCGCCCGAACCGACGGAAGACACGTAAGACACATTGACGGTTCATGACTCGTAAAAAACCCCCCTCGAACACGCCCACCCACCATCGCGAGCGCTCGGACGCGAACGCCCCTCCACCGCGGGTTTCGGATTGCGATTGCGAGTGGACCATGTTTGGTACTGTTTACACATACACAAAACATGGGGTTTCGTTTCGTTTTGGATAAACCGAACCGACGAAACAAACCCCCAGCGAATGCACGGTCCACGTCCCGCGAATCGGCTCTGGTCGGGTCCACGTGGTTTTTTTTAATTTCGTGTGTGTTCCCACCCACATGTCCGATACGTGGTATGAGGAGGTAGACCAAGAGGATGTGCTACTTACTACTAGCAGTACCGGTAGGTATTTTGTAACCTACGTAACATGTACGTACGTAATAAATATGTTTATTCAATCAATCAATGATACCGCGGGTGGTGCGGGATGTGTGTATTTAAACCAATAAAAGTACTGGGTGTATGTCCGCGTCCGCGTGTGTGTCCACGTGCCCACGTGTCACCGTGCCACTCGCCGTGCATCGCGATCGGGTCGGTCTCGTTCGATCGATCGTTCGATTCTCCTCGAATCGCGCGGCGCACCCGCGGGGGACGCGGCGCGTTTCGGGGCGACACTGCGCGACGCGAGTCGACGAGTGGTCGCGCGCGGGAAGAGCTCTCGTTTTTTTGTGTGTGCGTCGTCGTCGCGAACGCGCGAAGGAGGGTCGAACCCGTCGTCGGTACCGGGGCGGGGCGCTCGACGGACGGACGGACGACGCGCGTGTTGCGGCGCAACCGCCAGAGGGGGGGGACACGGTGTGTGTGTGCCCAAGAGGGGGTAAATTGACGAATAATGAATCGTGGATTGATGACAACCACGGCGACCGCGTCATCGACGCCAGCCGTGGCGTGGACGTCGTCGGCGCGCGCGCGAAGCGGCGC
>Ga0255766_10003820_pt1 | contig 12969 bp, 9 predicted proteins | sample 071ome_23_FD_179966 | JGI IMG/M metagenome (GOLD analysis project Ga0255766, IMG submission 179966) | Coastal salt marsh microbial communities from the Groves Creek Marsh, Skidaway Island, Georgia - 071403BT metaG (version 2) | ecosystem: Environmental > Aquatic > Marine > Intertidal zone > Salt... | reverse complement strand
TCCGCCGGCGGCGCCGCGTTCCACCTCTGCAAATCCCCTCTTCTTCGTTGGATTGGTGTTGTTATCCAAGTCGTTGACGGCTGACGATGATGATGATGTTGCAGACGACGACGATGGTGTCTTTTATGTTTCGCATCATTCACGGAGGCGCAGACGGATGTCGGTGACGCGAGCGAAGGAGACGTTGCGGCAGCTGCCATCGCGCGTTTTGTATTTCACACGATGTGTGTGTGTGTGTGTATCTATCTGCGTTCGGGAAAAAAACGCAGCAGCAGGAGAATGACGTGATTTGTTTGCCTTATCGTGCTTGAAGCACAAAAAAAATGCGCTAAGCAAGAAAATGTGAGTGTTTCGAGAGGCGGGCGGAAGGTAAAGTCTTCTTTTGTTTCACTTCATTTCAAATTTAAATCTAACACGTGATGTGTGTGTGTGTGTATAATATAAACAACGGTGTTCTTGCTACTGATGAACCTTTCCTTTCTCTCTCTCTCTCTAATGGTAGTAATAAAGTGGGCCGCGCGTTCTTTTTCCCTCTCTCATTTTTTTTTTATCGCCTTTCCTCTCTCGGCGCGGACCATTCGACTCTTAAAATCAAGTTATCGTAACCGAAGCCGTCCAAACGGTCGATGGCTCTTTGACCGTCGTCTCGGTTGACGAAGTTGACGAACGCGAACCCTCTGCTCTCTCCGGTTTCTCTGTTGAACGCGACGTAGATTCTCGTCACGGGACCAAAAGGTCTGAACAACTCTTGTAAATCTTGCTCTCTCGTGTCTTCGGACAAGTTGGAAACTCGGACCGAATTTTCTTCTCTTCGTCTGTTCATAGAATCACCTTCACTCGCGCTCGCTCCGGCTCTTTTGGACGGCGGCACGTAGCCGGCGGAGCCGCCCGCTTTATCCCCACCCGGTCCGTCGCTTCCCGGCGGTTTGTCGCCCATCGCCGCCAAATCTTTGTACGGGCACTTCGTCGTCCAGTGATCCCCTTTCTTACCGCAAATTCTACACACTAACAGAGACGTTTGACTGGTCGCCATCGCTTTCAACGGATCGTTCGCTTTCTCCAATTCTGATTTCGGTTGTAAACGCGCGCGCTCCAAGAAAATCTCCTCTAAACTCACAGCCGTCATCGACTCATCCCCTGGTTTATATCTCGCCGCGTCGCCAAATCTCGCCCAGTTTTTTCTCTCCAACATTTCCTTCGTCACCGTTTTCGTCACTTTGTGCACCTTCACTCGTTTAATCGACCGAACTCTCGATCCGTCCTCTTTCACGCGGTATTCCGTGACGGTTTTGATCCCGGTGTTTGGGTCGATTTCGATTTTTGTTGGCGGTAACGCGAACGCCGCGTCGTCGTCAACGCCCATGTCGTCGGAATCCGCGAGCGAAATCTCGTCGTCTTCTTTCTTCGTTTCTGCTGCGATCGCCATTCTTTTTCTGTCTGTTGTTCGTGCGTTTCTCTTCCTCTGTAGTTCCTCGGCTCTGACGCACGACGAGAGAAAACGCGCGCGTTTTTGGAAGCCCCAACCCCGGAAAAAAGAAGAGGAGAACCCTAAACACGAAGAAAAGCGAAGAAAAGAAGAGAAAGTCACACCTACGCGGCGAAGCCCGGTTTCTTTTTTTCAATCTCGGATGAATTGGTTGTTTTACACTTTATATATCTCTGCTATTGCTACTAAAGTAATTAAGCGAAGTAGGCCAAATCGCTCTTCTTCTTCGCTTGGACTTGAACGATTCCTTCGACAAAGTCTTCGTGATTGACCATCGTTCCGTCTCTTCGCAACGCTAACATCCCGGCTTCCACGCAGACGGCTTTCAACTGCGCGCCGTTGAAATCGTCCGTGCCTCGAGCTAACTCGTCGTAGTTTACGTCAGGGGAGACGTTCATTTTACGAGCGTGGATTTGTAAGATGTGGGAGCGAGCGTCTTCGTTCGGATGAGGGAACTCAATTTTTCGGTCTAAACGTCCGGAGCGCAACAACGCGGGATCCAAAATGTCCGCTCGGTTCGTCGCGGCGATGATTTTGACTCGATCGTCCGAACTAAAACCGTCTAATTGGTTCAACAATTCTAACATGGTTCTTTGCACCTCGCGATCACCGTTGGTATCGGAATCGAAACGTTTCGTACCTATGGCGTCGATTTCGTCGATGAAAATAATCGCCGGCGCTTTCTCTTTCGCCAACTCGAACGCGTCTCGCACTAATTTTGCCCCATCTCCGATAAACATTTGCACCAAAAGAGGGCCAGCTAACTTCAAGTAACACGCGTTCGTTTGCGCCGCGCACGCTCGAGCCAGCAACGTCTTCCCCGTCCCCGGCGGGCCGTACAACAAACATCCTTTCGGCGCTCGTATGCCGAGTTTCATGAAGTGTTCTCTGTGCGTCATCGGCAAAACGATCGCCTCTCTCATCTCTTGAATCTGCTTATCTAACCCGCCGACGTCGGAGTAATCCTCCGTCGGTTTTTCGTCCACCTCCATCGCTTTCACCCTAGAGTCGTACTCCGCCGGCAGCGTGTCCAAAATCAAATACGAATCTTTGTTCACGCCAACTAAATCGCTCGGCTTCAAATCCTTCGCGTCTACTAACCCTGCTATCGGTAAGAATATTGTCTGTCTCGTCGTCGTTTTCAAAACCACCGCTTTCCCGCTCCTCTGCGCGTCCAAATCCGCTTGCGCGTCCGCCTCTTCGTCCTCGTCTTCCGGTTGGAGATCTAAAATTTCCACAATCGAAGCCACTAAATACGGAAGCTGTTTGTTCAGTTTAATCTTCTCCTGGTTATCTTTCACTCGCTCTCGCTCCGAGGAAACGTCCAGTTGCAATCGATTGCTCTCGTCTCTCAAAACGCGTATTTCATTCTCCAGCAAGCGCACTCGCATGACGACGTCTTCCGTGGTGGAGTTTTTCAGATCGTTGAGGACTTCCGTCGTGCCATCGTCGTCGTCGAACACGCCGTCTAAATCCATCTTCTTTTTCTCGACGAGTTTGAGAGGAAGAAGAACAACTGGTGGTGGCAAAAAGAGTCTCCCTTTCTCTTCCTATGCGTTGCGCGCGCAGATAGATATCTTCAAACAGAAGAAAGTAGAGTATGTAGTATGAGGCGTGATTTCCCTCTCGCGTGCGTGCGGGGAGGCTCTCTTTAAAAAAAAAATAGGTTTAGGGTTTAGGGTTTAGGACGCGAAAAGGCAAGAACAAAATACGATTATTAATTGTGTGCACTCTTCAAAACAAGAGATGCGCGAAAACATTCGCAACAACTTCGTGTTAAATACTAACAAAAAGCACATGCCGCGCGCGGATGGCGAAGAAGAAGATGCCAGAGTATTCGCCGTTCGAGGAGATTCTTCTTCGTTACCGGCACCGGCGGCGGGAAACGCGAAGACGTCGTCGGCGTTGCTCTCGGAGTGCGCGCTGCGCTTCGCGGGATTCGAAATTTTCGTGGACACTTGGAAGAAGAAAACGAACGTCAACGCGCGAACGACAACGTTTTACTTTTTAACGCACGCGCACCAAGATCACTTGCGTGGATTGCGAGAGGATGTGTTCGAAAACGACGCGAACGGGAGGATATATTGCACGGAAATCACGAAAGTTTTGCTCGTGAAACGGTATCCGAGGTTAGAATCCAAAGTGAAAGTTTTAGAGTTTGATTCCGTGGAGGTGGTTCGAGTCGGTTCGAGGAACGGAGACGACGGGGAAAACAACAATTCCGGGGAAGATATGAGATTCAACGTGTACACGTTGGATGCGGGCCACTGCCCAGGATCTGCGATGTTTGTGTTCGAAGGCAAGTTCGGGAAAGTTTTACACACCGGAGATTTCCGGAGGGAAGATTGGAGCGGGAGTTTGCCGAGAGGTAAGAGGATGAGTTTCCCGACGCCCGGGAGCCGAGGAAGCTTCGGCAGCAGCAGCGGGTTCAGGAGGAACTTTTTTGGCATGATAAACGATACGCCGCTTTCGGCTGGAATGTGGTCTTCGAGCAGTGCGAGTTTGACGGGTTCTCAAGACCTTGGGTACGACAACAGCAAGGCGACGGCTTTGAAGAATGCTACGCCGTTGCCGAAAGTGCTCGATAACTCAAAAACGCCACCGGTGGACGTTTTGTATCTCGACAACACGTACAATAATCCAGAGTACGATCATCCACCTCGCGCGGTTGCTTTAGAACGCATCGTAAAGTTAGTCACGGAAATCGAACCGGAACGTCCTGTGATTCTTCTGTTAGATTCTTTAGGCAAAGAAGATATCGTCATAGCGCTGAGCCAAGCGACGAAATCGAAAGTCTACTTGCACAAAGATCGATACAACGATTGGTTAAAGTTAGGATTCGGGAAAGAGTACGTGTGTAGCGAACTAGGAGAAAACGAGACCACGAGAGTGCGCGTGCTTCCTAAGAGCATGGGAAGAAACAAAGAGAACGTGTGCGGACCGTTAGTTGCTGGCCTCAAGAACAGTAAAGAGTGGGGACCTTTAGTCATCAGTCCAACGGGCTGGGCGCGCGTCACCGAACAGATGCGAGAGGAAGATGAAAGACGAGATATGGATACAAGGAGACGAGAGAAAATGACGAACGAAGAGAAATCAGACTGGGTTCGCCGGTCGGTGCCGTATTCTTTGCACAGTAGCTATCGCGAACTGGAAACGTTCGTGAGAAGAATCCAACCGAGGAAAATTATAGGTAACACGAGGGACGACACGTTGAAGGAGGCAGAGAGGAAAGGGTTATCGGAGGTTCGCTCAGTACACGTGAGAAGACTGGAACCACTTTTGCGGCCATCGTCGCAATCGGAAGAGAATCCGATGTTAAAATCAGCGTTGGAAGCAGAAAGAGGATACGAGGGAGTAGCAGCCACAACGACAAAAATGAACGCGTCGAAACTGTTGGCGAGGATGAGGCTTCCGAGCGATTCGCCTCGAGACGAAATTTCAGACGTGCGACTGCTTTCTGCGTCGTCACCCCGGGGCGTTAAAGGTGACGTTAAAGAAACGCTTCACAAGATGAGAATCGTTTCACCGATCAAGCAAGCGACGAAATACGCGCTCGCAAATAAGAAGTTGCCGCTGCGTTTACAACCGATTGATAAAGAACAACAACAACAACAAGAAAAAGATCGAGAAGAAGAAAATCCGGAGGAAGACGAGATGGAAGAAGAAGAAACTCCAGAGGAACTTTCTGTGCCACCTTTACCGCCGAACAGAAGAAGATTACCGTTGCCAAAAAGCTTAACGACTCGAGGCGGCACAGCGCAAAAGCAGCGGAGCAACACCAAAAACGATACGCACGTGGAAAACAACGTCGTTCTTCATTCCTCAGAAGAAGAGTTGTACAACAAGTCGAACCTCAAATCACAGCTGTCCGTGCGAGGTCCATCGAAACAACAACTCGCCAGTCGCATACCGCTCGTGAGCAACCAAAAAAGCGATGGGTTCGATGCGCTCAACGCATTTCTCGAAAAGCGAATGAGACAAAGAGAGGAAGAGCTTCGAGAAAGAGAGAAGCGAAAAGAGGTAAACGACGGCGAAGATGGCGCAAATATTTTTGAGAACGAAGAGAATGACGAACAAGACGATGATGCTGAAAAGAAACAAGAAGGAGAAGAAGAAGAAGAAGAAGAAGAAGAAGAAGAAAGAGAGCGGCAAAAACAATCGCAGGAAACGGTCGAAGACGATGACGTGGAGGAGGAGGACGACGACGAGGACGATGATATTGTTCCTACACAGTCTGCTGACGGCGCCATCGGGCATGGAACTGAAGAAGAAGAGGTGACAGCAACGCCCGTAAGTCCTAGTAAATGGTTTTCTTCCATCATTGCACCGGTGAAACGGTTGTTCTTCAGAGGTGGTGAGAAGAAAACTCCATCGCAACAACAGTCACAAGAAGAAAATGAAGAAGTTGATGATCGCACGACAACATTTATCACTGCAAAAGTCACTGACGCAGAGGACAACGACGACGAAGCACAGCACGATGGTGGTGATGATGCACCAGATGACGCTCACGAAGATACGGCCGGTGGTGATGGTGATGATGACGAAGAAGGGGAAGAAGGGAAAGGAGATGCCAAGGATCTCGACAACAAGAACAACAATAACAGCGGCGATGGTGGCAACGGCGATGAAGATGAAGACGATAAAAACGACGATGAAGACGACGACATGCCAATTCGGAGAAGACAGCATCGCGTGCGCAAATCAGGATCACCGCCGACCGACGAAGAGCTGAAGGAGGCCGTGTTCGAGATTGTTGATCGAATCAAAGAGGTAGGAGGCAAACGAATATCACCCAGGGAGACTCGCGAAGAGCTAGAAAAGAAATTCGGATGCTCTCTAAAAGCGCACAAAGAAAATATACAGAAATACATTTACTTCAGGACGATCGAGCAAGACACGACTATAGTAACGACAAGGAGGCGCAACAATTCGAAAGAGCGAAATCGATTGAAGCGTAAAAGTGAATTGGAGACAGAGCAAGAAGAAGATGTCAGCGAAGAAGAAGAAGAAGAAGCACGGGAAGAAGAAAAAGAAGAGAAGCCAGAGGTGAAGAAGCGACCGCAACGAAAGAAAAAAGTCAAAAAGCTCAGGAAACTAAATCCTCTCAGGTACGCGGATTCAGATGCGTCGTCTGAAGATGACGAGGATGAAGAAGAAGAAGAAGAAGAAGATCGAGACGATGCCGGCAATTCTGGCGATGACGACGACGATGATGACGTGAAGGACGAGATGGTCGACAAGGACTCCGAGTCAACAGACGAAGAGGGAAAACCTCCACCAAAGAAACAACGCATCAATTCCACCGGTGCCGGACAGCAGCAACCTCAAAGCTTCCGTAAGGGGCGCGATATGACTAGAAAACAAATGACGCGGATGAGAGCAACGCTGCGAGAAACGCAAGGAAGCATCCCAGGAACGCGAAGCGGCGCAAACAGAAAGACTGCGAAGGAGAGCTTGAATGAACGAGAGCCGAAAGAGCCAAAAGAAAAAGGCGCTAGACGAGTAAGCCTGTTACCGACGCTTCCAGAAATGGAACGCGCACCACCGGGCACGTTTTACGCCACCGCTCATCTCAAAATCCCGAGAGACGTCCTCGAGAGAATGGTCTTCGAGAAAACTGGGAATGACTACTCGCGTTGGAAAATCGCGCGATGGAAACTTGCGCACATGTTGGATGAAGGAGAGTTGCTACAGGCCATCGCGGACGAAAAGATCAAGCCTGCACACGTGGAAAAGAAGAAAACGGGGACCTATTACGTCAAGAAAGCTGAGCGATTGGCGTTGGAAAAACAATATCAGGAGTTGTCAAAGGCAAAAAAGGAGCGAGAAGGCCAAGTTGAGGAAGGACAGGATCGTGGTCAACCTGGTAGGAATAATGTAGGAGGCGATGGATCCGATCTTCAGCCGAAAACGATTCGATTCTTCGGTCAGGGTGAGGAACGAGAAGACTCTGACGATACGGAGGGCGGAACCGTCGTTAAATCTGAAATAAAAGAAGAAGAAGAAGAAGAAGAGCAGGATTCCGAAGACGATAACGATTTACGGTTACTGCTCGAAAAGATGCAAGTGAAGAGAAAAATGTCTGAGTGGACGATGTACTAAAAAGAATAGATATAGCTAAAGCGCAGCCCGCTGTAAAACTAGAAATTTTTAATGCTGTATATCAGTATACATTTTCAAGCAATAACATGTGTATATGTGTATTTAATCTCTCTATAAGCTGCGCGCGGGTTGTTGTGTTTTTTTTTACTAGTAGTTGTTGTGTTTATCTAATCCATATCGCTCCTTCGTCCCGCTTCAGTCGATGCGGCTGCCGTAGGAGGTTTCGTCGAGTCGTGTCTACACGTCGGACAAATGCGAGACCGTAACAACCAAGTATCAATGCACGGCGAATGATAGCAGTGACCGCACGATAACCTCTTCATGTTTTCTCCGCCTTCAATATCGGACAAACAAACCGAGCAACTCGCACACGTGCCGTCATTCTCATCACCTTTAGCGGTGATGGTTTCCATGGCGTCGATTTGTTGTTGCGTCAAAGGCGCTTCCGCTAAATTTTCCCTTCCGTTGGCGTGCTGGGCCGCGAGTTGTTGCATGGTTCGTATTAAGTCTCCGAAACTTTGGACGGATCTAGGCGCGAATCTAGCCGGCATCGCGCCAGCACCCATCGCAGCCGCGCTTTCCTGTTCTACCGATTGAAACATATTCCTAAACGCCCTTTCGAATCGATCGTTATCGTTCAAAACGTCCTCTCTGGCCTCGCCCGGCGCGCGTTGTCCGAGCATTTGTCGCATGATTTCTAGAAACGGATCGCTTTGTTGTTCTTGTCCAACGTTTCCACCGAGCATACCCATCATACCCGGACCACCCATAACGGATCGAAAAACTGGTCCATTCGGCCCTCCGACTTGTATCTCGATCCTCGTTTGCCTTCGTCGAACCGAATCCCCCGGCCGTTCGTTCACCTCGTCTCTCCTTCGCACTCTCGACCCTTCTTGTTCCTGTTGCTGTTGCCGCGCCAGTCGTCTCTCCTCTCTCCTCCTCTGCCTCCTCTCTTCCATCCTCGCCTCTTTAATCTGCCACTTCCTCGCTAACAACTCGTCTTTATACTCGCTCTCTAACTGCTCTGGCGCCTTCCCGGTCTTGGCGCACTCCAGCGCGAGCAAATGGTCGTCGGTCAGATACGACGGTTTCGGCAAGATGTCCTCGTCGTCTGGAATATCCGCATCATCTTCCTCGTCTTCCAAATCTTCCTCATCTTCCAAATCTTCATCATCATCTCCGTCCATATCTACGTCTGCGTATTCATTCTCCAGCGGCGGCGGCGCGTCGTCTTCTCTTCGTCCTCTTCTTCTTCGTTCTTCTTCTTCTTCTTCTTCTCGTAGCTGTTGTTCGTGGTGCCTTTGCTGCAAATGCCTCCCCAACGCGTGTCTGGCGTGCGCCATCGCGATCCCAACGTTCAGCGCTCCGGGTATTAAATTCGTAATTCCAGTTCTCTGTTGTTGATTTTGTTGTCCCCGCACTCCTTCTCCTCCTTCTCTTCCTCGCGCGGAGTTGGAGGCCCCGGAGGAGTCCGAAAACGTCGATTCGTTTCTTGGAACCGGCGCGTTGTTTTGGCGACGATGATTTCTCGGCGGTAAAGGCAGCGCGCGCTGGTCGCGGAACCTCGCCGCGTGTAAACGACGAATCTCCTCCAACTGTTCTCGAGAAGAATTCCTTTCTTCTTCGGTGTTTTTAGTACGACCACCATCAAAACCACCGTTATTATTATTCGTGTTGTTGTTGTTCCCCGTCATGTTGTTGGGGAAAAACACATCAGAGAAGAAGAAAAAACTTTCGAAAAAGAAAGAGAAGAGAGGAAGAAGTTTTCGTCTCTCGTTTTCGAAAAAAAATCGATCGTTATGGAATCAATATCAGACACTGTCAGAGCCCCCACGACGACGACTCCAGAGTTTTTTGACTTTGCGATTGATGAATAGCGTGTGGCAGACAGAGAGCATACATAGATAGCAGAGAGTGACTCCACAAAACTACCTCTACTAAAACTAATACTAAAAATGTCGATGATGATGTCGATGATGATCGCAGCGGGCACTTCGTCTCGATCGAGCGCTTTCCTCTCTTCTTCTTCTTCTTCTTCTTCTTCTTCTTCTTCGCGCGGTTGTTTGAGATCGTGCTCCTCGCGCGTTGGTTTGGTTCAAAAACAGAAGAGCGCCAGAGTGGCTTCTTCTTCTTCTTCGCGTGGGGAAAAGAGATGCGTTTCAACTGTATTCGAATCTTCTTCTGCCTCTCTCTCGACGACGACGATTCAGACGACGAAAAAGAGAACGGTGATGGCGGTAAAAAGAGGCGACGCGATGATACCGAACGCTTTTTCGGCGCGATGTTCGATCGAATCTACTCTGAATAGTATTTCCAACTTGTTCCCGGTGTGGATTGTTCTCGGCGCTGCACTCGGCGTGTTGCAGCCTGAGCTGGTCGCGCCGCTCTCGAAACCAGAAATCGTGACTCCGGCGTTGGGAGTTGCCATGCTCGGGATGGGCGTGACCCTGGACGAAGGGTCGCTGAAGCAAATGTTCTCGGTGAAAGGGTCCGCGCGCGTCTTTCTCGGGTCGTTGTTGCAGTTTACCATCATGCCGTTGCTCGGCTTCTTCGTCGGGCAGGCGTTCGGGATGGAGAAGAGCGCGAGGCTTGGTTTGATTTTGGTCGGGTGTTGCCCGGGTGGCGCGGCGTCGAACGTGGTGGCGTTTTTGGCGAACGCGAACGTTTCTTTATCGGTGGCGTTGACGACGTTGAGCACGTGTTTAGCGGCGTTTGCGACGCCGTTGTTGACGAGTAAGTTGATGGCGCCGTTGTTGGTCGCCGCGTCCAAGACGAAAGGCGCGCCGACTGGAATCATTGAGGTTGATTCCATGGCCATGGTCGCTTCTGTCGCGCAAGTTGTGGTCTTGCCAGTCATCGCTGGTTTTGCGTTGAAGAAGATCTTTCCGAGAGTCGCGAAGATTGTGTCTCCGGTGTGTCCGCCGTTAGCCGTCGGCGCGGTGGCGTTGATTTGCTCTTCGGTCATCGGGAAACATTCCGGGGCGATTTTAAGCGCCGGACAAGACATCCTGTTGGCAGTTATTTGTTTGCACGCGCTTGGATTTTTGTTTGGGTACGTCGGAGCGAAAGTCTTTGGCTTTCCGAGCCGAGACGCGAGAACCGCGAGTATCGAAGTCGGCATGCAAAATTCGGCGTTGGGCGTCGTCTTGGCGAGTGCACATTTCGCCAAGGATCCGTTGGTGGCGGTAGTCCCCGCGATTTCCGCGACCGTGCACAGCTGTCTCGGTTCGATGCTCGCCGGGTATTGGAGATTTAAAGACGGTGGTTCGTCTTCTGCATCTTCCTCGGCGGAAGACGATGGCGTGAAGGTTTATTCGTTCTAAAAAAAAAGAATACGTCGCGAACGAAAGACGAGGACAGCACAGCACGCCGCAACGCCGCATCGATGCTTTAATATACAACAACACATAACTTTCAAAGACGATTTTGCGATGACGATTTGTGGTTCATTTTTTATTATATTTGTAAGACGCGTACGCTAAAATTTATTACTATTATTACTACCATCAGTATATTAATAAGAATATTGATTCAATCTCTAACGCGCTACTTCTATTAATCCGCCCACTCTTCGCGGAGCCAGTTATCGCCGTGCTTCTTTTTCATCTCCTTTCTTCTCGCTTTTCGTTTCTCTATTTCTGCTCTCGATAACTTTTTGTGTCTTGCTTTTTGAATCTCTTTCATTGCCTCGTCCATCTTTGCCGGGTCTATGTAGTTTTCTAAACCGATGTTCCGATACGCGGCGCCAGCGCCGCCAGGCGGACCAGCCGCGCGACGACGTTGGAGAAGCTCGTTGACCTCGGCGGTAACGCGACCAGTGACTCTGTTGTACGTTCCAACCGAAGCGAATCGTTCAGATGCATCTTCATTTTCATCGTCCGCGTTAGTACGCGCGCTCGAGCGCACGCCCGCTGCGTTTTCTATGGCTATTTTCTCTTGTTCTAATCGATCGTTTTCCGGTAAACCTTCCAAAGCGGCTTGCGCCCATCGGTTTGGTTTCTTTGCGCCTGCGTTACCAAATCCATCCACGCCTTGTTCTTCTCCTCCTCCTTCGTCGTCATCGTCGTCATCCAATTCATCGTCAGCGAGCCCGTTCAAACTCTCTTTCACGATTCGATCTCGCGCCGCGATGGCTGCCATCATCACCTGCTCAGCCTCCACCGCCGTACATCTCAACGGTAACGTCGCCCCTAACTCTTCACATTTTTTCCTCAAATGCGCGTCGCCTAATAACAAAGCTAACGAGGTATATTCAGATTCGTTCGTCGTTCCGTGTTGCCGCACCTTCAAATTCATAGGCAACGCCGCTCGCCACATCTGCAACTGTTCCGTTTGAAACGGTCCTTGCCAATTACCGGAATCGTCCTCGTATTCCCACGCCATTTGCGGCGCCGCCGCGGATGCGCTCGTTCCCGGCGGCGGCGGCGGCGGCACGCTCATGCTCGTGCCGTCGTTGCGTTCGCTCTTGTTTCTATCGTCGTCGTTCAATCCCATCTCTCCTCTCACTTCTCTCTCAATCGCCTTCAACTCTTCCTCGCTCACGCTCGCCAGCAGCGCTCTCTTCTTGTGTTCTTTCAACGCGCTCTCGTCTTTGACAATTTTTATCGTCATCGTCCCGCTCGTCTCTTCCGGCGCTTCCCACCTCGTTTCCCTCGTCGTCGGATTGAAGTAATAGAATTTCTCGTTCGTCTGGTCGTACGATTGAACCCATTTCGTTTCCTCTTTTTCTCTCTTCGCTTGTGCGCCAGTCTCTTCCTCTTTCTGTTCTTCTTCTTTTTCCATTTTCTTCGCGTCGTCGTCGTCGTTGGTGGTGGAAGCTTTCGTACTGACGACTTTGACGCTTCGTCGTCGCAACTCCTCGTACTCCTCTTTACTCGTCGGAAAATTCACCTCCGGCCCGTCTCTTTTCGGCGCGCACAGTTCGTTCCCGTCCGCTTTCGCGCGTTTCGACCGCTCCTTCGATTCGAGTTTCGCCTTTGCGATTTCCTCCATCACTCTTCTCTTTTTTTTTAACAGAAGCGCGGCGCCATCGTCGTCTTCGGGCCTCCTCTGATCCATCATCGTCTTCTTCTTCTTCTTCTCGCTCAGCAGCAGCCCCGCGTTGATTAAAACGCTCGAGGAGCGCTTTTGCAGCGCGACTTCTTTGGCTCTTCTCTGCGGAGAGAGAGAAAGAAAGAAAGAACGAGATGTTTAGGGTTTAGATGTTTAGGGTTTAGGACGTGAGACGAGAGACTTTTTTTCCTACGCGCCCGACGATAAAAAATCGAGAGAGAAAAGCCCCTTTGAGAAGAAGAAGAAGAAGAAGAAGAAGAAGAAGAAGAGGGCGAGAGAGAGAGAGAGAGAGAGAGAGAGAGAGAGAGAGAGAGAGGTAGTCGACA
>Ga0255766_10003812_pt1 | contig 12983 bp, 12 predicted proteins | sample 071ome_23_FD_179966 | JGI IMG/M metagenome (GOLD analysis project Ga0255766, IMG submission 179966) | Coastal salt marsh microbial communities from the Groves Creek Marsh, Skidaway Island, Georgia - 071403BT metaG (version 2) | ecosystem: Environmental > Aquatic > Marine > Intertidal zone >... | reverse complement strand
CCAATGATGGCAAGATTAGATGGGGCTTCTTTAATATTTGGCTTCTCAACCATTTTAGATACCTTAATTAAATTTTCATTTTCTGAATCGATACAACCGTCAATGACTCCATATTTATGAACTTCTTTAATATCAACCTCTTCAACAGCAACTATGCATTTATCAGGATGTACATAATGCACATCAATTAGTTGCTGAATAACAGATTTACCTATATTTGTACAAAGATCATCGGGTAAGATCACTGCAAAGGAATTGGACTTTAAACCTTCCTCTGATTGAAGAATCGCATGACCAAGTCCAAGCATTTTTGACTGCTCAAAATAAGTGAAATTGCATTTTTTAATTATTTCATTGATTTCGATTAATTTTTGTTCTTTCGGAGTGCCTGAAATAAGATTCTCAAGATATGGATGTGGATTTAGATAATCTTGAATAGCTGTCTTAAAATTATTAATAATAAAATGATGATTTAAAATTTCACAGCCATATGATTCTTCGATTGCATACTGCAAAAGGGGTTTGTCAAGAACAGGTAATAATTCCTTAGCAACAGTTTTTGTTACTGGCAAAAATCTTGTTCCAAAGCCAGCAACAGGGTACAAACAATGCTCAATCATTTGGTAAATTTTTCCATTAAAATTGACTTTCCTAGCTCAACACCGGGTTGATCATATGTGTTTATCTGCATGAAAGATCCAACACATGATGTGAGCAAGAGGAATCTATACATTAATTTTCCAATATTCTCTTCATTAACGCTATCAACTGTTATTTTGTCACATGGGATTTTCTTCTCTCGAAGAATGGCTTCATAGGTTGAGTCAGCTTGAAAATTTATTAAATCATTGAAACTTTTGTTATTGAGAAAATCCAAATTAAAAGATTTAAATTTTTCACTTGCAGGGATTATTGACTCATCCTTTAAATTATCAATCTTAAAGAAAGTAATGGTCTTATCTCTTGGGCCATCCATAATTAACTGCAAGAAACTATGTTGATCATCGGGCCCAATCAATCCAATTGGTGTCAGACCTTGCCGGGTACCATTCACATTTTTTTTACCTAGGGACTCAGCCCAGAGCTGGACAAACCATCTATTAAAGTCCTTAAAAACAGATGAATAAGAAAAAATTATGTTTGTGGAAAACCTGGTTTTATTCTCGACAAGAAATCTGGCTTTATTTATAATTAGGTCATAATATTGTTCTTGATTAAAGAAGCTATTGTGAACTACCTTACATCCAGCAAGAAGTGACCTAATGCTAACCCCGATCATTGCAAGAGGGACAAGCCCAACTGGACTAAAAACAGAAAATCTCCCGCCAACATTATCAAGAATTTGAAAACTTTTTATTTCATTCTCTATCGCAAATTGCCATAGATTTGAATTTTTACCAGAGATTATCGTACAATTATTTTTATCAATACGTATCTTAGAATCAACGAATTTCAAGATACTTATGGGTTCAACTGTATCACCTGATTTGGAGATTACGATAAATTGAGATTCCTCTAGCGAGCCAAGACTAAGGAGATAGTTTATTCTCAGCGGGTCAATGGTGTCAAGAAAAAACAACCTCTTCTCGAAATTCCTGGAAGTTCTCAGAAAAGAATAAATTGCTTTTGAACCAAGACTAGAGCCACCGATTCCAATAATGTAGATAAATTTCTTATTGATCTTTGTTGTATAAGACTCAATTTCAGAAAGGTCTTGATCAATCAGGGAATAGTAACCTATTGTTTTAAGTTCATTCCTTAAATTTGCTAGAATCTCATCATTAGATTTAATCTGATAAAAATTTCTTTCGTATTGCATCAGATGTATTGTTAATTCATTAACTATTCTGAAGTATGATACACACTATTGAAAAAGTAAAATTATTTTATGGCTTATACAGAAACAAATTTTAATAACAAGACAATACTCATTACTGGAGGTGCTGGATTTATTGGCAGCAATCTCGCTTTCTATTTTCAAGATAACTACCCTGATTCAAAGGTAGTCATTTTTGATTGCTTTAGAAGTGAAGAAACTTTCTCAAATGGAAATCTTAAAAGCTTTGGTCACTATAAAAATTTGATAGGCTTTACTGGCGATATTATCTGTGGGAATATAAATAATCCTTTGGATCTATCTTTGTTAGAAGATACCAAATTTGATTTTATCTTCCATCAAGCTGCGATCTCGGATACTAGAGTTTATGACCAAGAAGTGGTAATGAAGACAAATGTAAATTCTTTCTATTGGTTCTTAGACAAGGCTAAGAAAGATGACGCTACAATTATTTATGCTAGTTCTGCGGCAACATATGGCAGCATGCCCTCACCTCAAAAAATTGGTCAGGAAAATCCTGAGAACCCTTATGGCTACAGCAAATATGCCATGGACCAAATTGCCACAGATTATTCGTTTCAAAACCCTAATTTAAAAATTATTGGACTAAAATTTTTTAATGTTTATGGTCCTAGGGAATATTTTAAAGATAAAACTTCATCCATGGTTATTCAGCTTGGGCACCAAATTCTTAATGGTTCTCCCCCCCGTTTATTTGAAGGTTCAGAGAATATTCTTAGAGATTTTGTATACATTGAGGATGTTATTCAGGCCAATATTAAAGCATGCAACTCCCAAAAAAATGGCGTATACAATGTCGGTAGCGGAATTCCAAGAAGCTTCCAAGATATTGCGGATATTCTCCAAGAGAATCTTTGTAGTAACTTCGGCACTGAGTATTTTGTTAATCCCTATACTGGCTACCAGATGCATACCCAAGCGGATATTGCTTTATCTCAAGAAAATTTTAATTACAGTCCTAATTTTTCACTTGAAGATGGAATTAAAAAATATATTCCAAACATTAAAGAAATGTTTGGCGTGCCTTTAAATTAATGATTGATTCAATTCAGAAAGTCAAACCAAAAATATTAGTCATTGGAGATCTAATGATAGACAAATATCTTTGGGGGGATTGTAATAGAATTTCCCCAGAGGCCCCTGTTCAAATTATTAATGTTAATAAAAAAACAAAAGTTCTTGGTGGTGCTGGAAATGTTGCACATAATTTGAGAACGCTAGATGCAAATGTTGAAGTATTAAGCGTTATCGGTGGATGCGAAATTTCGAAAGAATTAAAAAATCTATTTGCTGATATTGACCTTAAAACTGACTATTTAATTGAACAAAAGGATAGAGTAACCTCAAAAAAGACTAGGATTATATCTTCTCACCAACAAGTCATAAGATACGATATTGAGAGTCAAGAAGATATAAGTAGTTCTTCTGAAGAAGAAGTATTGAGAATCTATCAAGAAATCTTAGATGAATTCAATTTAGTAATCCTATCTGATTATGGCAAAGGTGTATTGACTGCAAACATTACCCGTCAAATAATCGATATTGCAAATCTTAAAAATATTAAAGTTATTGTTGACCCAAAAGGGTCTGATTACACGAAATATACTTCTGCATATCTACTCACTCCAAATAAAAAAGAGGCCTGTGAAGCAACTGGAATCAATATCACAGATGATGAGTCATTAAAACTTGCTCTAAAAAATCTAAAAGATTTCTGCAAGTTAGGCATTTCTTTAATCACACTGAGTGAAGATGGTATAGCAATTTTTGACAACGAATATAAATCTCACCCAACATTTGCCAGGGAAGTTTTTGATGTAACTGGAGCTGGTGACACCGTTATAGCCTCTTTGGGATATGCTCTAGCTGCTGGTAAAGATATTGATTCTGCTGTCTTTTTTGCCAACCTAGCTGCAGGTGTCGTTGTTGGAAAGATTGGGTCAGCAACAACTTCATTTGAAGAAATCATTAGATATGAATCATCGTTTCGAATTTCTGATTGCGATGAGAATATTAAGTCATTAGAAGATATTTCTGGAGTTGTGAGCTCACTAAGAAAGAGCAACAAAAAAATAATCTTTACCAATGGTTGTTTTGACATTCTTCATGTTGGACATGTTAAATATCTTGATCGAGCTAAGAAACTTGGAGATATTCTGATTGTTGGCATTAACTCAGATGATTCAGTAAAAAGACTCAAGGGAGATAAAAGACCTATAAATAATCTCTATGATAGATCATGTATCCTTGCATCACTTAACTCTGTTGACTTCGTCATTCCATTCGAGGAAGATACTCCAATAAAATTAATACAAGCAATTGTTCCAGATATACTTGTTAAGGGTGGTGACTATAAAGGAAAAAAAGTCGTAGGGGAAGATATAGCAAAAGAACTAGTACTTATAGACTTCATTAAAGGCAAAAGCACGTCTAAAACTATTTTAAAAATCCAAGAAAATGATTGACATAATTCTCAATGAACTTAAGTTACATAATGCAGTCTCATCCAAAATGATGACTCTGTGTGATTTAATAGAGTCAATTTCAAAATTAGCTATAGAGACTCTTGAATCTAAGGGTAAGATTATTTTATTTGGCAATGGCGGTTCGGCAGCAGATGCTCAACATATAGCTGCCGAATTAGTTGGAAGATACAAAACGAATAGAAAAGGATTGCCTGCAATTGCCCTTACCACTGATACTTCTGCCTTAACAGCTATTGCTAATGACTTTGGATATGAAAAAATCTTTGCTAGGCAACTTCAGGCACTTCTAAATAAAAATGACTTAGTTATTGGTATAAGCACTTCTGGCAATAGCAAGAATGTAATAAATGCTCTAAATTATGCTAACGAATTCGGAGTTAGAACTATTGGCTTGTCTGGTGGAGATGGTGGAGAAATGAATGAAGTTTGTTATCATAATTTAGCTGTGCCTTCATTTGATACGCCTAGAATTCAAGAAATGCATATATTTATTGGTCATACAATATGCCATCTAATTGACACTCACTTTTCCTGATAAATTTCTTACAGCCCCAGTAACCTGCTCAGGAGATATAAGTTTCATACAATTATGATGTTCTAGGGGGCAAACCCTCTTCATACAAGGTTGGCATTCTAATTCTTTCTTTAAAATTACGGAATTTTTATTCATCCACTGGCAAGTCTCTATCTCTTTTGTGGGTCCAAAAATAGATATAGTTGGTATTTGAAGTGCTGAGGCTATATGCATAGGACCAGAATCACCAGTTAAAAAACATGCAACCGAAGCAATATTCTGCACCAATTCGTCAATTGAAGTTTTACCTGCAAGATTGGATATATTTTTTTTGCCTGATTCAAGAAACATAACCTCGATCTCATTAGCTATTTCAATCTCATTTTTTCCACCAAAGATTACTATATCAAATTCTCCGGATAAATTAATTGCTACTCTAGCAAAACTTTCTGGTAACCAGCATTTAGCAGATCCATACGTTGCGCCTGGATTGATTCCCAAGATTGGCCTTAACTCTTTCTTGACTGTTATTTTTTTATGTATTTTTAATTCTAACGGGAGAAAAGATGAATCAATACATTGGTTCATGAATGTGTTATATTTTTCAACTTGATGACCAAATAAATATTTATTTTTGTTATATTGAAACTTTTTCTTAGCACGCAATATAACTTTTAAAAGTTTTGATCTATAAGAGCCTCTATAAGTAAAAAACAAGTCGACACTTCCTATTAAATATATTGTTTTAATTGCACTCAGAAATTTTTTTTCTAATTCATAGGCATTAATACTATTAGGATGATTTTTCATTAATTCTATAGCAACTTTTGAGCCTATAAAAATCACATGACAATTAGGATATTTTCTAATTAAATTCTCAATTGAGGGAGTTGCCATAATGCAATCGCCAAGCCAAGTTGGAAGCTCAATTAAAATTTTCATAACTAGATTTTTTTGTAGTGTTTTTTTGACAACTCAACTTTAAACAAGGATTCAATCTTTAACATGAAACGATGTTTTTTTTGTTTCTTTGTTATTTTGTAATTTGGGTCAGCAATAAACAATTTTTCTTCACTGGATATCCATGACCGAATTACTTTCGGATGAGTTCCGATAAACGGTTTGATAATTTTTTGATCCATTTGCGAATAGTCTATTTTCTTGTAAGTCCCCTTCCAGTATTTGCTCACCTTTTTACTCTTTAGGTTCATCTTCTCTTCAGGTCTAACCCACCCATAATGATAACAATATGCTTCTATAAGCTTTGCATTTGGATATCTCCCTTTTTTATTTGTTTTAAGCACCAACCAAAATAATCCATCTGGAGCATAAGAGCGAATAGAAGACTTGATAATTCTCGTTTCTGAACGGTACCATCCTGGAGAATCAAGATAACTACTCGTGTTGCCATAAAAGTGAATAAAGTTCATAGCTAAAGCTTCAACATTTTCATCTTTTTCATAGATTTTCATTTGTTGGAGAATATAATCTAGATCATTCTCATGATATACCTCATCACCCTCCACATAAAATAACCAGTCGCCAGTACAATTGTATTGGGCTATCATTTTTTGCTGACCGTATACAAACCCTTTATTAGTCATATGATCATTCCAGCATGATTGAATGATTCGAATCTTAGGTTCATTCAAAGATTTAATGGCTTCTAGAGTATTGTCTTCACTATTACCAACATTAATAACAAATTCATCGACAATTGGTAACACAGACTTAATAGACTCAATAAATGGGTAACCTAAAATTTCACCATTTTTAATAAATGTAAAAGCGCTTATTTTCATTATGTCTTTCTGTCCAACAAACTTTTGATCTCTTTATAAAATTTGACTACTTCACTAATTTTAAACCCATCCAATGAATTAGGCTCCTTTGAAAAAACCGTTCTAGAGAGAGAAGATTGTGGTCTAAAAAGATTATAACTATCTTGATTTCTCTCATGAATTGAGATTGTTGGAATATTGAATGATGAAGCCATATGAACAACCGAAGTGTCCGGTGTAATAACTATATTCATTCTCATAATTAAAGCACAAAGGTCAATAATTGAGAATGTTGGGTATGGTAAATAAACATTGCTCAAATTATGTTGTTTAATTTTCTTATTTAATTGATCTCTTCTTTCTGGATGACTAAAAAGAATGACTTTGATTTCTGGTGATTTTTTTATTATCTGGTTTACCATCTCCTTAAAATCAGCAAAATTTATTTTTTTTCCCTTAACAGCCCCCTCTAAATTAAATCCTACATAAAAATAATTACCCAGTTGTCTTATAAATTTCTCTGATTTTTCTTTAGATTCTTTGTTTAGAAAAATTTCATAGTTTTTGTTATTTACTTTTCCTATTAAGGACTCAATTGTTCTTAGCCAAACATCTCTAGCATGCTCACTCTTTCTTTTATCTGTGTATTTGTCGTAAAGAGGCAATTCACTACCCGGCACCCCATATCTTCCATCTTTTCTAACAGAGAATATTGTTTTTGGTTTGATGATTTTTAATCTTAAAATGGAGTGGGGAACGACAGAGTGGTCAAACTCAATAGCAATATCGACTCTCAATTTTCTTAATTTTAATAGAGTCGGGATATCAGACAAAAATGAGTGTTTATGATTAGTAAAAATTTGATCGATATAAGGATTAAATTTTATTATCTCACTATTTGTTTTACTGGCTAAGACATAAACTTTTGAATCCGGATAAAATTTCTTGAACTCTCTAAATACAGGTGTAGTTATAATCATATCTCCAATTCTGTCATATCTTAAAAAAAGGATGCTTTTTGGAGGATTATTGATAGTACTTTTGGCTTTCTTTTGAGTCACCCATCTTAGGATTGAGGCCTTTAAATATTTCTTAGTGTTCATCTTTAAGCTCACTAACTCCTGATTTGCACCATGTAAGTTTTTGATCAATAGCATTTTTCAGGATTAAGTCATTTTCTTTGAGTGATTTTCTATTTTCTAGACCATGCCATAAATGGAATTGAATAGCACCGAATCTAAGATTTTTTCTTTTGATTCCGGCGTTCATTAGTCGCACACAAAACTCACTATCCTCCCTTCCCCATCCCTCAATTTCATTGTTAAAACCATTGACAGATGTAAAATCACTCAAGAAAAAACTCATATTACAAGTCTTAATTCCCAATAATGAATTACTAGTGTTAGAAAAAATTTTTGATAAAAATGTGCTGCGAATTGAGTTTTTTCTATTTTTTAAGTTTTTTTGAAAGAAATTAAGATTTACTTTATCTCCATTAAGTATTTCTAGGGTTAAATATTTAGTTAAAAGAGCTCTTGAGCCTTGAATGAAAAAACCTTTTCTTGAATTCTTTATATGATCATTAATAAAATTCCGCTCAAGAATCATATCTCCATCAATAAGAACAATGTACTCTCCTGAAGCTTTCAAAATTGCTTTGTTTCTAGACCTCGCCACCCGAAATCCTCTATCCTCTTGCCAGCTGTGAATTAAGTTTAATTTTGATTTTTTTTGATAAGTTGCAATCAACTCCTTTGTTGCTTTTCTACTTCCATCATCAGCTATAATCACTTCATAAGGAAGTTTGGATTGTTTATTTACACTTTTTAAGACCTCGATTAAGGCATCTGGTCGATTATATGTAGTTATTATCAGACTTACTTTCATAAAGTTTTTGAAGATTTATGCTTAACCGTAATGAAACCTAAAATTTCTGTCTATATTATCGCTTATAACGAAGTTGAAAAAATTAAGCAATGCATAAATAGTGTTTTATGGGCAGATGAGATTATTCTAGCTGACTCTAACAGCTCTGATGGTACTTCTGAGTTAGCAGAGAAAATGGGTGCAAAAGTCCATCATATTAAATTCAATGGTTATGGAAGACTCAGAAATGAGGCTATCTCTCATTGTAATCACGAATGGATTTTAAGTATCGATGCCGATGAGAGATGTACCATTGAAACAAAAAATGAAATTCTTGAAATTTTGTCCAATCCTGAATTCGATATCTACAAAATCCCCAGAAAAAATTATTTTATGGGTAAATGGATTAACCATTCAGGCTGGTATCCAAATTACAGACAACCTCAATTATTCAAAAGAGACTCCATGGAATATGACTTAAAACCTGTGCATGAGGGCTACATTAACAAATCTGGCAAAGAAATTGGAGAACTTAAGAATCATATCTGGCAAATACCTTTTAAGAATTTCGAGGAGGTGATTCATAAAGCTAACAAATATTCTTCTCTAGGAGTTGAAAAGCTTGTTGATAAGGGCATAAAATCAAGTGTTTCAAAAGCTTTTTTTCATGGTTTTTGGTCTTTTATCAAGCATTATTTCTTCAAATTAGGAATCTTGGATGGAGGCGCAGGATTTGTGATTGCCTTTGGAAACTTTGAGGGAACTTTCTATAGATACATAAAGCTTTATGAGAGGCAATCTAATTGGAAAATTCCAGAAGATGTAACCATTAAGTAGATAATAGATGTAATTCCTGCCACCCAGGCTAAAATTATATTTTAGAAAAAATTTTCAAGCTTGATAATTATTTCTTTGAGGCTTTAAAAGCTCTATCAAAATTTCTTATAATCGCATCTACAGATATATTACTTACATTGTCTTTATCATATTCCGAATATGCAATTATGGTTTTAGTCAATTGCATCTTGGGCTCTAATCTTGCAAATAAAGGTACGAGTATCCTCTCAAAACAGTTGGCTACATGCATTAGACCTCCATCACAACCTATGAAAATATTACTTTTGCTAATAATCTTTGCAGTTTCTTTAAAACTATATTTCCCTACACAATCTAAAATATGATGTTTGGGAAATTTTGACATAATAGAATTAGCATAATCTTTTCCATTTTTAGAGCCTACTAATACAACATTGATATTTTTATACTCTCTTAGAATTATCGTTACTAGTTCTGTCCAGTATTTATAAGTTCTGTATTCCCACTCTCCACCAAGAGCAATGGCAATATAATCATTTGGCAATTTAATCGATTTAACATTAGTGATACTCATAGATGGACGAGCAATATTTTCAATTTCAGCTGATGGTATTTTTTTACCTAATAAGTTATTCAGACGATGGAAACTAAAAAGCACGCGATTCACTTCTGGCCCATTAAAAAATCCAAACATAGAGACAAAATCAGTATTTGGGAAAAGTTTATTTTTAAGTCTAATTGTCCTAGTGCTATATGAGTCAAGAATAATTAGATCATAAACTTTACCTAGAAGATCTCTTGTTTCATGAAAGGTATCTTTAAATATATCGTCATTCTCATAAATGAATGAATTTTTTTTATCTGTAAGTAAATCAATATTCTTAGATTCTATAAGCACTCTGGAAGATAAATCCATTAAACTATCTCCAAGACTTGGGGCTGATTTATTAATCCATAAGATTTTCTTATGAGAATCTGAGATTTTATCTTTCTCATTCTTGAACTCCCTTTTAAGGATTATGAAAAGATATCTTTTCACATATTTAATAATTCTTGATGGGCTAGTTATTTGTGATTGATAAGCCTCAAGATAGGAAGGGATATTTTCTTTAAATGGTAGAACGAAGGTCTCTTTGTATCTTTTTATTATTGATAAAATTTTTAATTTCCTCATATATGAATTTAGGATCTATGTAATTTAAACATTCGCTTTCATCATATTCATTATTACACCCCATATTTCCACAAGCTACGCAGGACAAGTCTGCCTGAAAAATAGTGATATTCCCATATTTATTTATATATTGATTAACAGATGCGCATGAATTAGTTGTATTGGACCATGGAGACCACATTCTCAAGATAGTTGGCCCAAAGATGGCAAATACTCTCTTATTCTGTGATGCCGCAATATGCATATTTAAAGTATCCATCCCTAAATATCCCAAAGATAAATGACTAAGGACAACATATTCTTCAATTGAAGTTTCTCCAATTAAGTTTATGAAATTTGTACCTTTGGGAATTGAATCTTTTATAGAAAGGTCTATCTCAGACCTGCCTCCGGTGATAACTATGGGGATATTTAATCTGTCCAAAAATTCTAGTAGTTTGTTTCTAGAATCTTGAGGGTAAATTTTGTAGTTGTATTGAGCTGATGGGTGAAAAATTAAAAATTTATTTATATTAAGGTTTTTTAATTTTTTAGATATTGCTTCTTCAACTTTCTTCGAAAAAGGTAATGTTTCAACTTCCTTTTTGTATTCAAATCCAAGAATATCAAGAGCTTGCAGATTATTCTCGATAATATGTTTACTTGGATTGAAAAAGTAATAATTTTTCAGTAATATCTTCTTCCACCAAGATTTCGATGAATTTTTCTCAACTGCACTAATTGAATTTTTTGATGATAACAGTGCATATATTACGCTTCTATCACTGGCAGTTAAGTTGATACTCAAATCATATTTTCTATATATTTTTTCAAAAATTCTTCTTTCTTGTGTCCATCTGTTTGCTGACTTTTCTTTATAACTAAAGATGATGGTTTGATTAATATTTGGAATTAGTTTGGCTACTTGAAAAGTATCATCATTCACCAAGATATCTATACTTGCATTTGAGTAATTATTGAATAAATATTTAATAACTGTGTTTGCAAAAAAAACATCGCCATTTGATCTTTGAATGATAACTAGAATCCTCATAGCTTTAAAATTTATAATTCGTTATAGTAATATTAAGCATTAGGTGGAATTATATGGAAAAAACAAAGGTTTTTTTTATTGATAGGGATGGAGTTATAAACAAAGAAATTGGATACCTACATGAGATTGCAAAGTTTGAGTTTATTGATGGTGTTATCGAAGCTCTAAAATATATACAAAATAAAGGGTTCAAGATCATTGTTATCACCAATCAGTCTGGGATTGGTAGAGGAATGTATTCTCGTGAAAAATTTTTAGAACTAAATAAATGGATGATAGATTTTTTAAGCACTCAAGGAGTAAAAATTCTCGATGTATTTTACTGTCCTCATTCGCCAGAAGAAAGGTGTACTTGTAGGAAACCACTACCTGGAATGTTTCTAGAGGCTATTAAAAAATATGATATTGATATAGAAATGTCATGGTCTATAGGGGATAAGGAAACTGATATCCAGGCCGCAAAATCTTCAGGTATATCAAATACCATTCTAGTCAAAAGTGGGCATAAAATTAATGAAAAAAACTCTAGAGCATCATATATTCTCGAAAGTATTTATGATGTTATGAATCTAGATATTTAACCCTCTAAAAGACGCTTAGCTGAACTTAATATCGTCTTAGGTTCAATTTGAGAAATACTTAGATCATCTTTATCAATCTTATAAGGATCAACTTCTGAATCTGATTCAAGCTTTAGATTTTTATCAGTTTCAAACATATTTCTAGAGCCCAGAGTTGGACCAAATAAAGTTATAGAGGGGATATTTAATGCCCAGGCCAAATGTGTAGGTCCTGTATCTCCGCCAATCACCAAATTTGATTTGGAGATTATTTTTAATAACTCGGCCATGCTTGTCTTCTCTGCGATACTTACTTTTGGACTCATTTCCAAGAGCTTTTTTGCAAGATTGTATTCGTATTTATTTCCCCATAAGCAAATAAATTTTGCATCAAGGTTGTCCAAAAGAAATTGGTATCTTTCTACAGGGTATATTTTTGACTCAAAAGATGCCCCAACAATGATTGATACTATTGGCTTGTTATTAACTGGGTAATTACTTGTTTGAAATATTGCTGTTTTCTCATGAATGTCCTTTTTCAGGATTTCAATATTTAACGCTTTAGAGACAAGTGCACAATATCTTTCTACAACATTGTGATCGTATGGAATTTTGAAAGATTTAGAATAGAAAAATGAAGCAAGTGGTTCTCTTGCAGATCTCCTATCAAAACCAATTGTTTCTTTTGATGGTATTAATTTGGCAATGATTGCAGACTTTAAAAGTCCCTGAGTATCAATGACAAGATCATACCTGGGCATCTTTCTTAGTTCAGCAAAATGTTTTATTAAATGAAATATGTTCCCTGATTTCTTGATTTCACTGAGTCTTATCTCTAGAACATTATCTATTGAATTATTCAACCTAACTATTTCAAAGAATTTTTTATCTACTA
>Ga0255766_10003803_pt1 | contig 12998 bp, 13 predicted proteins | sample 071ome_23_FD_179966 | JGI IMG/M metagenome (GOLD analysis project Ga0255766, IMG submission 179966) | Coastal salt marsh microbial communities from the Groves Creek Marsh, Skidaway Island, Georgia - 071403BT metaG (version 2) | ecosystem: Environmental > Aquatic > Marine > Intertidal zone >... | reverse complement strand
AGATGGTGATGAATACGTAATCAATGGAGAGAAATGGTGGACATCTGGAGCCGGAGATCCAAGATGTAAAATTATAATCTTTATGTGTGTTACAAACCCTGATAATGCTAAACATCAAAGACACTCAATGATATTAGTTCCAATGGAATCAGAGGGAGTAGAGGTTCAAAAAATGATGCATGTATTTGGCTATGATGATGCACCCCATGGTCATGCACATATAAAGTTCAATAACGTTAGAGTTCCTAAAGAAAACTTATTACTTGGTGAAGGTCGAGGTTTCGAAATAGCTCAAGGAAGATTAGGTCCAGGGCGTATCCATCATTGTATGAGAGCTATCGGTTCAGCTGAAAGAGCATTAGAGTTAATGTGTAAAAGGGGTTTAGATCCTACCAAAAAACCATTTGGTAAAAATATAGCATCTCTTGGAGCCAATTTTGATTATATTGCCGAATCAAGAATTGAAATTAATGCTGCAAGATTTTTAACTTTAGATGCAGCAGTTAAAATGGATACTGTTGGTAATAAGATTGCTGCAAGTGAAATTGCTCAAATTAAAGTATATGCACCAAATGTTGCACTTAAAGTTATTGATAGAGCCATCCAAATACATGGTGGGGAGGGTGTTTCGCAATTGACGCCCCTAGCTAGTATGTATGCTCATATGAGAACCTTGAGACTTGCAGATGGTCCAGATGAAGTTCATAGAAGAGCTGTTGCAAGACATGAGCTAGGAAAATATGTTATTAATGATTCTAATGAAGTAGAATCATCTAATGTTTCTAGATCATAAAATATTTTGACCGCTCAAGATAGAGCTTTAATTTTTTATGATACTGAAACAACTGGTATCAATAAGGATTTTTCGCAAATCATTCAATGTGGGTCAATTAAAACTGACCTAGAGTTAAATACCCTTGCATCACAAAATATTTCAAGCTCTCCATTGCCATGGATAATACCTCAGCCCAAGGCCTTCCTTACTAATAAGAAAACACACTTGTTTAATATTAATAATTCTCATTATCAAATGATTAAAGATATCCACTTACAATGGAGAGAATGGACTCAAGATATTGAAGGAATATTTATTTCTTACAATGGTCATAGTTTTGATGATGAGCTTTTGAGAAGACAGTTCTTTTCTAATCTATTTGAGCCTTACATTACGAATACAAATGGTAATAGCAGATTGGATTTGATGTTGATGATGCATAATATTGCCACGTTTTTTCAAAGTTCTTTTGAATTTCCATTATTTAATGATGATGGAAGGATTAGTTATAAATTAGAGGATATTGCAAAATTTCATGGTATTAGAACAGATGATGCTCATGATGCAGAGGCTGACTGCAAATTAATGATAGAGGTTTGTAAAATACTTTCTGATAAAAACTCTGAAATCTTTAACTCATTTTTAAAAATTTCATCTAAACAAGGAGTAATGGAATTGCTTAGATCAAGTGGATTTTTGGCTCTTGGAGAAATTTTCCGTAGACATGTATTTTCATATCCAGTGGTCTTCTGTGGTTCAGATCAAAATAGACCTAATGATATAGCTTTGTTTGATTTAAGCTATGACCCTGATGATATTATTGATTTAGATTTTATTGAGATAAATAAAATTATTCAGTCTGGAGGAAGAGATACACCTATAAAAAAATACAAAATTAACAAAACGATACCTATATGCCATAGCAATCTAATAGAAAATAAGGATATTTTTGACATAAGTTTTGATGAACTAAATAAAAGAGCACTTAAAATACAAAACAATCAAGATTTTATTGATAAAGTTTCTCAGGCCTTAAGCGATAGGATGGTCTCATTTAAGGATCCAGAGCATGTTGAAGGGAGTATTTATTCAGGTGGATTTGCATCATTTAAAGATAAAGACTTAATGCAGCAATTCCATCTTTTAATTGATGATCCTGATAATTTAATCAAAATATCCAGAAATTTTGAAGACGATAGATATAGAATTTTTGCCGAAAGAATTATTTCGTATCTATACCCAAGTCAAACCCCAGTAGATATTCAAAGTAGATACAAAGAACTAATAGATGAAAGATTATCTACCGATGGTCCATGGGGTTCTCTTAAAAAAGCTATTGATGAAACCGAGTCATTGCTTGAAGATAATGATGATTCTGAAAAACAAGATATATTAAATTCAACACTTAGATACTTAAAATCTAAAAGAGTTTCGTAAATGAAAAGGAGGGCAATTACCCTCCTTTTTAGAAGCTAGCAATTCAATATAGGGGGAGAGGAGTGCTAGCTGAAACGCTATTATCCATATTTATAATAGATTATCAATAATATTTATAATATTTTTTTTAGAAAATTGGTGCGTCCAGTTAGATTCGAACTAACGACCCCCTGCGTGTCGAGCAGGTACTCTAACCAACTGAGCTATGGACGCACTTTAAGATGCGACCAATTTTACACAATTATTTGGATTTATAAACTCTTATTGATAAGTATAAAAGCGAAAGAATTAGAAAAAAAATGAATCTACCATCTATAAATATAGATGGTTGTATAGGTGACGCTATGGTTTTTTCAAGTCCACCAGTTTTATAGGCATGTCTATTTTGAAATTCCGGATTTATTATTATCTCCATCATGTCTCTTCTACTTCTATATCTTATTAAACCAATTTCATCCCAGGACCTAGCATTTTGTATACCAATAACTTCAATGCTTGGGCCTACAACATTTCCAAAGATAATTGGATGAGAAGCTCTAATGAACATTTCTTTAAACATAAAACTTGTATAGTAATCTACTAACTCTTTACCATTCTTAGCACCTTCAGTCTTTTCTAGCAGTGGAGGATTATCGCTATAACCAAGGAGATTAACCATGATAAATTGTTTGCCATCATCGTTATTTAAAAATTCTTTGAGCACATTGAGACTTTCTTCATTGTTTGAAGACTGTTTCAAGCTTTCTATATAATTCTCAACCTCTAGATCAGTGAGTGGTTTATTTAAGTTGGTATACCATGCAAAAAAAATAATATATATAGTAGAGAATATTAAACACAAACTGTACTTCATCATTTTATAGTAGCAGATTATAATAAATTATGACCGATGATATTTTAGATTTAAAAAAGCATATTCGCACTGTTAATGATTTTCCAATTGAAGGTATAAAATTTAGAGATATTACTAGCTTAATTGAAACACCTTCGGCATTTAAAAAAACATGCGACGAATTTATAAAGCTCTCAAAGGCTTTCAAGGCAACATCTGTTGCTAGCATTGAGAGTAGAGGGTTTATTTTTGCAGGCTCAATATCAAAAGATCTTTTGCTTCCCTTTGTGCTAGCAAGAAAGCCTGGAAAACTACCTAACGAAACTTTTATAAAAGACTTTGATCTAGAATACGGCAGTACCAGTATAGAAATTCAGAAAAATACTAAATTAAACTCTGATGATAGAGTTGTTATAGTCGATGACTTGATTGCAACTGGAGGAACTGCTTTGGCATGCGCTGATCTAATTGTGGATAATTTTGAAGTAAAAAAAGAAAATATTTTAATCTTAGCTGTAATTGACTTAGTTGAATTAGGCGGCACGCAAAAAATTATTGATCAAGGCTACAAAACTAGATCATTAGTTTATTATTAAAATACATTCTTTTTTATATATAATTATTCAATGCAATTTAAATATTTATCCCTATTAATTTTTATATCTATTTCAACACAGCTAATTAATGCTGATTTTTTTCCAGCTGATAAGTGGGATGTGATATCACCTTCTGATGTTGGTGTTAATAACTCCTCTGTAGAATCATTAATTTCATTAGCTTTTGATGATTCTGCAACTCAAGCTGTAGTAATTATTAAAAATGGAAAAATTATTGGAGAGAGGTATGCAGATGGCTTTAATAAAAATAGTCATGGAACCTCATGGTCTATGGCAAAAAGCTATTACGCTGCATTGATTGGAATCTCTCTTGAAAGAGGTGAAATATCTAGCTTAGATGACCCTGTTAGCATGTATTTAGATTATTTTAATGACTCAAGAAAGGTTATAACAATTAGAGATATCTTAAATATGTCCTCTGGCTTAAATTATCCAGATCATCAGCATGAAACAATGTTCTTTAAATCTGATCAATTAAAGTATTCAAAAAAAATAAAACTTCAAAAAGAACCAAATACACTTTTTGAATATAACAATGTTAACTCTATGTTAATCGGAGATATTCTATATAAGGTTACAGGAAAAAAAGCTGATACATTGTTAAAGGAAAGAATATTAGATCCTTCAAATACTAAAAATTATAAGCTTTGGAAAGATGAGGCTGGCAATACATTAACTTATTGTTGTATTGATATGTCGGCAAGAGAATTTAGTAGATTCGGTTTACTTTTTGCAAGAAATGGTAATTGGAATGGAAATCAAATAATTCCAAAATCATATGTAGATGAGACATTTCAAGTAGTATGGGAGACACCTAATTGGTTTACTGATCACAAGAGATATTATTCTATGCATTGGTGGGTTTCTAATTACACTGATGAAAGTAAAATTTTTAATGCCAGTGGTAAATTTGGGCAATATATTTTTGTTGATAGAGAAAATGATATTGTTGTAACAAGAATAACTAAATATCCACAAAGAGATTTAGGAGATATTCAAAAATGGGGACCATTAAAAACTTTTTCTTGGCTAGGTGTTAAAACCTCAATAGTAATATCTAGATTTCTTCTTGATACAGGAATAATAAAAGAAGGAAGAAATGTTGTTACTCCAGTAACGCTTGAAGAAGGTGAATCAAGTAATTTTTATAAAAACTATCAAGATTTTATAGAAGGCATAGCTGCCTTATCTAATTAATCATCTTTTGTTTTCGACCATATCTCGAGATAATATCCATCATTACCAATCTTATGATGATATTTTTTGAATACTCTTCCTGATAAATCAACATCACCTTCTTGAAATGGTTTGCCAGTAGTTTGATTTATTCTTTTATGAATGTCTTTAGTTTTATCTACGTCCATACGAATAATATCATTGGTATAGAAACTAGTATTATCAAAATATCTAAGGGTAAGCCCATTTTCCAATAATCTGAAAATTTATAGTTGCCAGGCCCCATTACTACGGTATTACACTGATGCCCAATAGGGGTTAAAAAAGCACAACTTGCACCTACTGCTACTACCATTAAAAATGGTTCGATCGAGTAATCTAACTGATTTGCAATACCTACAGATATCGGAGCCATAATAACAGCTGTTGCTGCGTTATTAATTATGTCTGTAATAAGCATTGTGGTAATAAGTATTATTAAAAGTATCCAAAATTGATCTAAACCAATAGCCATACCACTTATTGCAGATGAGATTGTAGAACTTAGACCCGTACTTTCAATTGCTACACCTATTGGAATCATAGTTGCTAAAAGAACAACGATAGGCCATTCAATATCACGATAGAAATTAGTATCAATAATTTTTATTCTTGCAAATGCTATAACGCAAAGGAAAAATGCTGCTGCTGGCGGCATTACATTGAATGTAACAAGCAAGATAGATGCTAAAAAGAAAATTATACCTTTTAAAAGTCTACTTCTACTTGGAATAGTTTGTAATTCTCTTTGAAGAAGTGGCATCAATCCTAAGTATTTTAATTTATTTGCAACCCCTTCCTCTTCAAGATCTTTTACACCAAGTAAGAGCACATCACCAGTTCTAAACATTTCTCTAGTCAATCTCGTTCTATATTTTGATCCTTTTCTCCATAATCCAAGGAGGTTCATCTCTTCATAGGCTGATTTAAAAAAGAAATCATATTTCCTGCCTATCAATCTTGAACCAGGTGTAATCATTACCTCTATTTCTTCAAGATCTTCCTCTGTAAAGTGGTGAAGTTCCTTTGGAATAGAGAGATTTAGTTTTTCAAGCAATCCAGAAACTGCATCAGGTGGATTTTTAATCACTAAAATCTGATTTTCTTTTATTTTAAAATTATTCTTTACTTTAGATATAGAGCCAGCATCACTAACTATTCCTAAAACTTCTGTGTCTTCCGTTGCATTTTTTTTGAACCAACTTAAAGTCTTGCCAATACAGATACTATCTTCATTAACTAATACTTCAAATAAATAGCCGTCTAGATTTATCAACGATGAGCCTGTATCGGCATCTTTTCTAAGAGGTATAAAATTCTTGCCTATAAACACAATAAACATTATAGAAACTATGGTTATAAGTAGCCCCACGTATGAAAAATCAAAAAAACCAAATCCAGAACTTGTTATTGTAGATTTGTATTCTGAAATAATAATATTGGGAGGCGTACCAATTACTGTATTCATGCCTCCTAAAATACATGCAAAAGCTAGCGGCATAAGATGTCTCGAAGACCTCCAACCCATTTTCTGACAAATATTTAAAGTTATAGGAAGTAAGATTGCTAACGCACCAATGTTATTAATAAATGACGAAAGAATAGCTGCAACTAACATCAAGGTGATCAAAAATTGAAACTCGGTGAACTTCCTTACACCTACAAGTTTATTTACCAATCCGGTCATACCTGAATTTTTTAAACCTGTGCTAATAACCAATACAAGAGCAACCGTAAGCACAGCTGGATGAGAAAATCCATCAAACGCATTTCCTGCTGGAATAATACCTATTATTACCAATACAATTAAAGCAGTTGATGAAACAGCATCATATCTAAACTTACCCCATATAAATACACCAAGTAATGCTATAAGAGAAATCAATAAAATATATTGATCATTCATGATTTATTTTTCTGGAAGGGACTCTACATATAAAGAGGTAGAAGGGTATGCAAACTCCGTTTCATTAGATTCTACTATATCCATAATATTAAAAATTAGATTTTCTTTAATTTGGTTAAAGTCTGCGAAACCAACAGGCTCACAAAAAGCAACAATCATTACATCAATAGAGCTTGCACCAAGTTCAACGACTTTTACCACTGGTTGCAAATCATCATTAACAATGAAGTCACTTGAATTAGCAATATAGCCTTTAATTTCCTGGCATATTTTTTCTAATTGAGGCTTGGTTGTTGAATATAATAGGTTAATACGCCAATTAATTCTTCTGTTTTTCATTTCACCGTGATTAATAATTTTCACATCCGATAATTGAGCGTTAGGAATTATCATTGGTGCAGTATCAAATGTTCTAATAACTGTAGACCTAAAACCTATAGTTTCTACAATACCGTGTAGCTGGCCAGGAACTTCAATTCTATCACCAGGTTGGAATCTATTTTCACCAATAACTAGAATACCGGCAATTAGATTCTTAAAGAAGTCTTGTGCTCCTAATGCAACCGCCACAGAGAACAAACCTAAACCAGCAACTAAAGGCCCTATTTGAATACCAAAAATATCTAAAATAATAGCTATTCCAACAATCCATACTATTGCTCTGGATGCTCTTTCAAGCCACATTTGCATAGAAGGAGTAAGCCATGAACTTGTTGCTAGTGCTTGGAAAATAGGCTGGATACTATTAGCAAGAGCACTAAAAATAGTGAAGATGATGGATGCTTTAACTATATTTGTTGCTATTTCTAACACAATACCGTGAAGTGGAAGAATTAGAGTACAAACATATAAGGCAATTGTTATTGGAATATAACCTAAAGGTTTTTTAAGAGACTCTAAGATCTTATCATCAAGTGTTGACTCTGTTTTCTCAGACAGTTTTGTTAAAAAACTAATTACAATATTTATAACAAAACCCCTTAATAAAAGCGCAACTATAATTGTAAATATAGATGAAATTATTGGTCCAAGACTTATGCCAAGAAGCCCTGCATTCCAAACATCAGATAGAAGATTTAAAAACTCATTCATATTAATAACCCTCTTTTAATTTATCTTTAATAAAATACGGCAAATAAATTAAATAAAAAAGACTAACCGCAATTGGTATAACAACAAGTATATGAAATGGAGGGTCTGGAAAGAAGTCCAGCAAACTAGCTCCATTAGGTTTAGCCATCAAATACCAATAATTTGTTATAAGCTGCTCTGAGGCTGATCCTGGTGGGATTTCACCTAAAACAAAGTTTGCTAGATATATTGCTGGCAATAAAACAAAAAGAGTTAAAAATGTTACTTGATGAGTCTCCTTTAAAGTAGGTCTTGTATTTAAAGCAATAACAGCATAAAAAACTCCAATTAAAATTAATCCATGCCCAACAAAGAAAAAGTAATATTCAGTATCAAGACTTGTTTCAACATCAGGAGTAATTAAAGCCATTGTAGCTCCTCCAATTCCCCAATAAAATGCTATATTAAAAAGAATTTTTGGACCCCCAAGTAAGAAAAATGCAATTAAAAGCTCTGAGAAATCACACATGTGAAGCGGCAAAGCTTCCTTCCAGTGATACGGAACCTCTAGCATAAATAAATCTTTATACGGTGATAAAACAGAATGTATAAGAAGCACTATGGCAATTAGCTTACCAATGAATTCTTTCTTATTATCTACATACTTATTAACAAATTTTGGAAAAAATATCATAAAAGAAAAAATCATTGCCAAAGTGGTCAGATGCACACCACCAAATAAAACAAACTCTCTAACACTCATACCTAGTACCAATAAGTTATTTAGAGTCAGATAATAACAAATTTAATTAAATTTACTAAAGATAATCAAAAATTATTTTCTCAGTCAGAATTGCTGGAAGGACTCTAGGCTCACTCATGGATGGCTCCCAATAAATATATAAAGGCACACCAGTTCTGCCATATTTTTTTAGGCTTTCGAGTATCTCAGGGCTTTTATTTGTCCAATCAGCTTTTAAATAAGTAATATCCTGAGATTTAAAATAATTTTGAACTTTTAGAGAAGATAGTGCTATTTTTTCATTTGCTTGGCAAGTTATACACCATGCAGCAGTGTAATTAATAAAAAAGGATTTATTACTAGAAATTAAATCATCTTCTATTGTTTGATTCCATAAAACATAGTCTTGAGGTTTAGATTGATCAGAGTTTGTTTTAGTAATTTCATTATTAATATTTATAGTTTGAGCAAATATTGATATGAGAACTATCAGTATAGATAATGATTTTATAATCTGATTTTTTGTTTTGGCATTTAACCAAAAAAGAATTCCAATTAAAAACCATATCAATATCAATTCAATCAAGTTACTTGTGCTTACTTGAAGAGAGAATACCCAAAGCAACCATATTGCTGTAGCGAACATAGGAAAGGCCATAAATTCTTTAAACACATTCATCCAGTTACCTGGTTTTGGTAATTTTTGAATTAATGATGGCTTTAAGGCTAAAAGGATGTATGGAAAAGCAAATCCCACACTCAAACTTAAGAAAATGGGGTATGTAGATGAACTAGATTCTAATAATGCATAGCCAATAGCAGCACCCATAAAGGGGGCTGTGCATGGTGAAGCAACAATAACAGCTAAAATTCCTGTAGAAAAACTTGAAAATAAAGAGGAATTATTTGTTGAGCTTCCCAATCTAGTTAATAAAAGACCCAAATTTATATCTAAAAGAAGTACAAAGCCAATAATTATCATTATTGATGACAAAATTGAAACTACATATGGTGATTGGAGTTGAAATCCCCAACCTATCATTTCACCCGTTGATCTCAGATATGTTACCAATGCTGCAATAGCTAAAAAAGAAATTATGACACCTATTGAAAAAATTAGAGAATGAGAAATTATTTTTGATTTAGATTCTCCACCCATCTTTACCATGCTTAATACTTTTAGTGAAATTACAGGAAAAACACATGGCATAAGATTAAGAATTAGACCACCAATAAATGCAAATAAAAGCATTTTCAAAATACTTTTAGATTTTTGAATTTCTAAAACTTTAGGACTTGATTTTACTTTGTAATAACCGTCATTAATTTTTAATAAACCAGTTAGCAAAGTTTGACTATTAATATTTGATATTTCATCAATATTAATTTCTAGTAGATAATTTTTACCATCAAAGCTAAGTTTTTGCTTGGTAGCATAGTTAAAGATGTTTTCATTTTCTGGAAAAAAATAAACATCAGATATTTCATCAATACCTGAAAATTTCATATCTAAGGTATTATTTTTATTATTAATAAAAGTTAGAACAGGATATGTTATATCAGGAATACTTTTTAACCATTCAGTAGTTTCATCTGATGCTATGAATTCATTATATTTTAGTGAAAACACCGCAGATTCTGGTATGCAGACATCTTCACAAATTAATAAATTAACTTCAAAATCAAATAAAGTATCTTCATCAATGAGATCCGTATTCTCAATCTCAATTGGAAATAATACCTCTTCCTTATATCCATAAGTCATCAATGGTTCATAAGGTATTAGTTCCGGTGGAGGAAAGTAAATTTTTTTAATATTTACATTTTCAGGAGATAAAATTTTAACAATAATTGGCCCACCGGCATCACCAGGATTTTTCCAATATGTATGCCAACCTTCATCAAGATCTACTTTGATTCCAATGAAATTTTTATCTGTTTTTTCAGATATCTTATGGATTGAAACTATTGAATGGCCAGTATCAATTTGACTATAGATACTTAGTGAATAAAAAGCTAAAAGTAAGTATAGGAATCTAAGATTTTTAATTGGCATAATATATTATTATAAAAGGGTGCAGTGCACCCTTTATTAACTTAATTGCCTAGTATTTTTTTTGGAGATTTGATCTCTATTTTTCTAGGTTTCTTTTCTTCAGGTACAATTTTTTCAAGATTAATTGAAAGTAAGCCATTGGCTAACTCTGCTCCTTGTACAATTATATCCTCAGCCAATGTAAATTGCTGTTTAAATGCTCTCTGAGCAATACCTTGGTATACAACCTTTTCATCTCCATTAATTAATTCAGTATTTGGTCCGTCATAACTAACTGTTAATGTGCCATCAGCTAGATCAATATTAATATCTTTCCTAGTTAGCCCCGCAACTGCTAACTCAATAGAAAAATAATTTCCATCCCTTGTTATATTGTATGGTGGGTAGGTTGAGCTTCTAGTTGAAGATTCCGATAGCCTATTCAACCTATCAAACAAAGTTTCAAATCCAAGAACTCTGGTTGTGAAGAATGGATCAGTAAAATTTATATTCATAATTAGTCCTCCTTTAAGCGACTATAAATGCATCCTTTCGGCATGCTGTTAATATATGTGAACCCTTTTTGGCATCCACAAACTTTATATAGTGGTTAGTTAAAAACTTTCAAGTATTTAAATGTTTAATGAACTATGGGATATAAAAATAGTCTAAAATTATGAAATGCATAAGATCTATCAATTTATTTTAATTTCTTTATTAGTTTCTTGTTCTGGAATACCAGAAGGTACTATAAGTAAAAAAAATGAAATAGCTATCGCTCCAGACCAAGAATGGATTTTAATTACAAGATCAAGCAATTTTCCACATGTTGGCGAGCCATTATATATGTATTCTTCAGATGCCTTAAATACCTACAGAGCAAGAGAACTCAATGCATGGGATTTTTTTTCATTGGTTGATGCACGTAATCTTAAAAGAATAAAAAAAAACTCTAAAATTAAAGTTGTAGAGATGATTCATAATAACAAAATTGTTAAAGTTAAATCTAGTGATCATAAAAAGGAACTATACATAATTAAAGAGGATTTAATAAGTAAATTTAAACTTACAGAGGAGATAAACTCATGAAAAAAATATACGCATTTAGTTTAATAATTTTATTATCAAGTTGTGTTAATACCTCCTTGCAACCAAACGTTGTCTCAAGGCAAGATGCACAAAAACAACAATACGTTCAAGAAGGGGTAATTGTCGATATCATAAATGTTACTATTGAAGGTAATAGAGAGTTAGGAGCAACTGCTGGTGCTTTAATTGGTGGAGCAGCTGGGAAGAATGTTACAGACTCAGAAACCGAATCTAACATAGCTGCAGTGATCGGAGGCATAGTTGGCAGCAGGGTTGGTTCTGAAATTGGGAATGCTGTATCACAAAAAGATGGAGTTGAGCTTGTAATTGAGCTTAAATCTGGAAGAGTTCTATCAATAATTCAAGAAAAATCTGAATTCAACTATGCCATAAATCAAAATGTAAGAATTATTAGAAGAAATGGCAAGTCAAGAGTCATTCCAGCCCAATAAAGCATGAATGGTAGACCAAGATAAATTTACAGATGCATACAACAAAAGTCTTGACTTTCTATCATTTAGAGAGCATTCAGAGCTTGAACTAAAAAATAAACTCTTAAAAAAAAGCTTTGAGGGCTCATTAGTTCATGAAGTAATAGACAAACTTGTAGCTAAAAATTTAGTTAATAATGAAAGATTTGCTGGCGCTTACGTTAGCTCCCGAAAAAGAAAGGGCTTTGGTCCCAAAAAAATATTTTTTGAGTTACAACAAAGAGGAATACAAGAAAAAATTTCAGATAAAGCAATTTTTAATGATTCTAATGATTGGCAAACATTAGCCCAAGAAGTCTTTTCAAAAAAGTTTAGGAATGGCGTATCTTCAGATTTTAAAGAAAAGTCCAAACAACAGAATTTTATGGTTGGTAGGGGCTTTAGATTTCAAGAAATTGAATCAATTTTTAATTAGCACATGTTATGATTCTCATCTATGTCTTATCAAGTGCTAGCAAGAAAATACAGACCAAACTCATTTGAAGAAGTTGTTGGTCAAGAGCATGTCATTCAAGCCTTAAGTAATGGAATTACGACTAAAAGAATTCATCAGGCTTATATATTTTCTGGAACAAGAGGAGTTGGAAAAACAACTCTGGCTAGAATTTTAGCAAGATGCCTAAACTGCGATTCATTATCTGAGCCAACAAGCATGCCCTGCAATGATTGTAATATATGTAATGAGATCCGAGATGGTAGACATATAGATTTCCTCGAAGTTGATGCAGCTTCAAGAACAGGTGTAGACCACATGCGTGAACTGCTTGATTCAGTTCAATACAAGCCAA
>Ga0255766_10003801_pt1 | contig 13000 bp, 10 predicted proteins | sample 071ome_23_FD_179966 | JGI IMG/M metagenome (GOLD analysis project Ga0255766, IMG submission 179966) | Coastal salt marsh microbial communities from the Groves Creek Marsh, Skidaway Island, Georgia - 071403BT metaG (version 2) | ecosystem: Environmental > Aquatic > Marine > Intertidal zone >... | reverse complement strand
TTAATTTTGTAATTGATGATGCAGGTATCGTCACAGCTGGATTTGAAGGTAGCAGTAAGAATACAGTGTTTGTGGATCGCTTAGGGTCTACTGCGGTCGGCGTTCAGTATGCTCAAGATAGTAGTGGCCAAACCGGAATCGTATTCGATCCATTCGGTGAGGCACTGAATGTCGGAACAGTGCAGGGCGGCTCTCTTGGTGGTCTTATCAATCTGCGTTCCAATATCATTGAGCCCCTGCGGGCAGATGTTGACATCATAGTTTCAACGTTTGTCAGTGAAGCCAACTCCGTCCATCAAGGCGGGTTGACGCGAGAAGGTCAAATTAATCAGAAATTATTCACACTCTCACCAAATTACTCTATGACAGAGCCAGATGGTTCGGTTAACTCGGGAGTTCAGATAAGTGCTGATGGAGAACAGGAGTCTACGCGGACGTTAAATATCACTTGGGATGCGAGAAAGAGGTCATGGAACGTATCGGAGACGGGTGAGCTAACAGAATTAACTCCAAATCTAAATGACCAGTATTCTTTTAAATATAAGGATCTCAGTGTCACTTTCAAGGAGCCGCCACTAGCTGGTCGTGAATACCTAATTTCTTCCAACAGTAGACCTGCCGACAGTGTAAAGGTTTCTGTACAAAATATAGATCAGATTGCTTCAGCTGATCGGCTGTTAATTGAAGGATCCTCAGGGAACACCTCAGGGGCATTGGCTAAAATAGACTTTGGTTATAGATCAAGTCCTGTGATTCCATCGGAGTCCATTGATCTTTCCAAGCCTCTTGGGGACTTTGGTCAAGTAATTTTTGAGGCTGGATCAATGACCCCGGGAGTAATAGTTCCACAGGGAGACTATGACTTTGAAATTGAGCTAGCTGCATCGGTATCAGATAATTTCTCAATTCAAGTCATCACTTCTGAGAAAAATCATCTAGTGGGGAAGGTGCTTACAGCTGCAGAAAAAACGCTTATTGACAATAGTAAGTTTTTTACAAGCGCTAGTTTGTATGGCAGTGATTATTTGAATAAGACAGGAAATAGTGCGTTCCTGGATAAAGAAATCAAGCTTGGGAACTACAATTCAAATGAATTGACGGTCTCTAGGATACCCCTACAGATTGACGCGGCTGGCAACGGGTCAACTATAATTTCGGCGGATCAATTGACTCTGAATGGGGTTGCACTCGGGCAATTGAACTTGGCGGCAGGCGAGGCCTTGTCAGCCAAAAATATCGCTTCTTGGGTTAACACCTACTCTAATAACACGAACGTTTCAGCGAGCTCTGAAAACATCATCAAGGTAGGTTCTAGTCAAATTGACTTCGAAAAATCCCTGTTAATCAATAATGTTGAGATAACTGGTATTAATGCGCTTACGGATGTTGTTGAATTAGTAGCCAAGATAAATAGCTTCGCGGATCAAACTGATGTTCTCGCGCGAGCGGATGGGGAGGGTGGATTATCCCTGTACAATCGCGGTTCAACTGCTGGAGATAACATCAGCCTGGGAACAAATGTTGTTGGTCAAGCCACAAATGCATTGGGGTTGGCAAATTCAACATATACTGGCCAAGTACATTATTCAGGCACCAACATTGATTTCTCGTTCGTAGATTACGCAGCCGGAGCGGGTAAGGCATCCGATCTGGCGAAGTTGGGTCTCACGACCAAATTGAGTGGATCTGCCTCAGCCCTCTCAGATATGGCGGTGTCTATTTCTGGGAATGACGGATTCTCTTTGAGTGGAAAGATCTCTGTCAGTGGATCAATTATGAATCCAATTCCAAAGATAGAGGATCCGTTAGAAATCAAATTCACAACGGATACGCGTTTTCAGATAATTGACACAACTACGAACACAGTAATCGCTGAAAGGGATTACGATTTTGATTCGCAAATCATCTTCAATGACCTGAAGATCGCCCTCGATAAGATGCCTGCACAGGGGGACTCTTTCAAGATAACAGCGAATCTTAATTCCGCGGGCGATAATTCTAACCTGCAGCGTCTGTCGCTCATACAAGACGCACAGAAATTAAGCGGGGCAACTCTCCAGCAGGGTTACGAAAGAGCTCTCTCTAAAGTAGGTGCGGTCAACAGTCTGGCGAAGATTTCAGAGGAGGCGCTTGAAGTGGTTTATGAGGACGCCGTCACACTGGAGTCCTCTATCTCAGGTGTCAGCCTCGATGATGAAGCGGCGGATCTGATTCGTTTTCAGCAATCATTTCAGGCGGCAGCCCAAGTAATCAAGGTCTCGTCGACCATTTTCGATTCAATACTGTCTGCCTCTCGATAGGTTGAGCTAGGAATATGAAAATATCATCCAATCAATATTATGAGGTGCTTACAAAGCAACTTGCCAAACAGCAAGAGAGTATCGGCGAGCTTCAAACTCAGTTAGCTACGGGAAAGAAAACCGCAGTTCCGAGTAGCGATATTGAATCTTCTTTAGAAGGGCTGAGTATTAAGTCAGTTCTTAAGCGCCAATCAGCATATGAAACCAATCTCTCGTACGTCCGAGATAGGTTAACCATCGAGGAGTCTGTAGTTACCAGTTTTCAAGATTACGTGTATCGGCTTAAGGATCTTGCGATCACTGCATCTTCGGGCACTTATTCCGATGATGATATTGGTTTTATGAAGGCCGAGGCAGAAGGGGTATTGGAGGAATTGATCTCTCTATCGAATTCGCGAGACTCTCAGAACTCATACTTATTTTCTGGAACATCAACGAACATTCAACCATTTCAGAAACAAGCTGACGGTTCCATAGCATATAAGGGTAATAGTGCGGAACTCAACATACAGGTTGATTCTGGTTATGAAGTAAAAATCAATAGCTCCGGAGTTAATCTTGCTGGGCAAATTGAGCGAACAAATCAGAATGGCAATACAGATAACATTAATATCTTCGAGGTCGCCCGGGATTTTATCGCTGCGCTAGGTACGAACACAAAAGTGGATATATCTCGGTCGATAGATGAGTTCGATGAACTGGGGAATCAGGTTGGCGGTCAAATAGCGAACCTTGGGATTCGACAAAACCTTCTTGAAGAGAGACTAGAGATAATCGAAGAGAAAAAAACAGTTTATGAACAGCTTCTTTCAAATGTTGAAGATACGAATTATTCAGAAGCGATTACCAGCCTCTCATCGGATATGCTTGCACTTGAAGCTGCCCAAAACACATTCGCCAAGGTGACTCAAATGTCGCTGTTCAATTTCCTGAGATAGAGAGCAGAGAATGGCTGAGGTTAATTCGACATCGGGCGCCGGTAGCTCAATTGTCAATAGTCTGAACATGGGTTCTGGCGTTGATATACAGAAGTTAGCTGAGGATCTGGCTGCGGCAGAGACGCAACCGAAGATTGATCGATATACGGTTCGGAAGGAAAAATCTGAAGCTTCGATCAGTGGTTACGCTACGCTTTCTGGCGCCGTAGACGAAGTCAAAGTGGTATTAGACTTCTTGGCTAAGGCAAGCAGCACAAGGTCTCTTACCTTGACCAATAGCTCTACTGCTATTGACGCGACTATTAACTCTCAAGCGTTGGCTACAAGTGGAAATTCGGATATTGAGGTTGTTCGGTTAGCCAGATCTACGACCATGAGAAGCGCCGAATATGCTTCTAAAACCACTCAACTCAATAACGGAAATTCTTTTAATATTACATTTTCGAAGAACTCTGGTGATAATGCTGTTGTCTCGGTAGCTACTGCAACACCTCAAGGCGTTGTGGATGCGATTAATGGATCGACTAGCGGAATCAAGGCAACCCTGGTCAATGATACGCCAGCCGAAGACGGATGGTACATATTGCTCGACGGAGAGCTTGGGTCGGACAACGACTTCACGGTTTCTACCTCAGCTGCGCCTGACCCATTTCAATTTGCGACAGGTACGTCGGCTATAAACTCCAAAATTGTTTACAATGGCCTTACAATAAGACGGACATCGAATAGCATTGATGATGTAATCCCAGGGGTTACCTTAAATCTGAAAAGCACTACTTCTACAAATGCTTCGATATCGATCAACGAGGACAAGAGTTCGTTGCGCGGTACGATCGATATTTTTGTCGATACTGTCAACAGCTTTTCTTCGATAGCCAGGGACCTTACAACGGAAGGCGGTGAAAACGAATATTCCGGCTCGTTAAGTTCAGACAAGTCATTCGTCAATCTTGTCTCAAGACAAATCAAGAATCTCGTCGATAAGACGTCTTCTACGCCATCCGGTGGGCTCAGCAGTTTGAGAGACCTCGGGCTATCATTTAATCTAGCTGGTGATATGTACGTGGACGATAAGATTTATAATTCGGTGATCTCTACCAATTATAGATCTGCAGTCACCATGCTCACGGCAGATACAGAGACACAATCTAAATACGACGCGTCGAACAAGGGGTTATCTCTTGATGCAAGTATTGAATTGGATAACTTGGTTGGGAGTGCTGGCAGTATTACACGCCAATCTAATTCCGCTCAGGATAAAGTCGATGAGTATGCTGATCAATTATTAGAACTAGAGCAAAAGCTCTTAAATCTTCAGCAGAAATACATCAAACAATTCGCTGCGATGGAATCCCTTGTTCAGAGGAGCAAAGATACTCAGACTTACCTTGAAGGTCAGTTCGAATCTATGTCTAATATGTATAAGTAATTAGGGAATGGGAGTTTATCGTGATGAATTCGGCAGATTGTCCGCTTTGTAAGATTATCCGCACATATCTGATCCTAGCGGTTCCGATTCTAGCGGTGTTATTTCTACAGCCGTCTGAACCGATATTCGGAGCCTACTCGATAGTGAAAATTGCCCCCTGGTTCATAGCTGTGGGGCTACCATCTTTGATTGCATGGAAGTACTACCATGAAATCTACAAAAAGAAGAGATGATTCTACTAGCGAGCAGGTTTGCATTAACTGCGCGTCATATTATGTCACTTGGGCACCTAGGCATCCCCACGGTTGTAGGGCGTTTGGATTCAAATCAGCGCAGGTTCCAAGCGTGGTGGTGTCAAGTGTTAGTGAGGACCGATGCCTGAAATTTAGTGTAAAGCCGGGCCTCGAGCGAAGTCCGGGATAGGCTCAATGTAGCTGCTGATCTGTGACGATCAAGAATGGGAATAGATTCTCTCCATCAAGTCTGCATGAGCTCGCTCCTTGGAAGGTATAAACGGCGCACGCGAGGGCAGATCCCTGATCTAGATTATCAGATGTCCAGTGATTTTCGATGAGGGCGCCGGGGAATAGAGTTGGATCTAGGGCTGGATTCTCGCAGTCCTCTCTGACGATCGACTTGAATTCATTTATGGTTGGGAGACGCCAACTGACGGCGGACTTGCCCGCTGTCTCCCGCACTGAGAGCTCGGCATCGGCAATGCTTAGTAGTGAAGGTGTCCCAATACAGGCATTTAGCCCATTGTAGGATGTGCCAAATGGACATCGATACCAGCTTAGGCCAGTCACAGCATCCGAGATTACGCCGTTCCTTAAGGTCGAGAATCTCGATCCATAGTCTAGAGGGCCGATAGCTAAGCATGAGGGTGTGTACATTACGCGGTCGCAGCCGCTAATTAGGACAGAGAGCAGAAGAGCGGCTTTAACTATTGGGGCGTGTATACTCATGATTTTGTTAGCAAATGCCGATTTAAGAGGACACTAGCGAAAGAAATTGCTGAACGTGTAAAGACTTATATTTTGCTTGAATATGGGCAGAGATCACAGACATTTCAGCAGAATTGAGAAAGTTTACCGCTGTGCATATTGCGGGTCGGATAAATTTTGGGCATGCGTGCGCATGCATAGAGCTTCTTAGGCCAAGCCAATCACCTAGGTGGCTTCAGTAAATATTTAAAGATAAGTAGGGTAATAGCAATGGATATAGCCACGATTGTTGGTTTTGTTGGGGCCTTTGGCTTCATTATGTTGGCAATTATGCAAGGAGCTGGATTGCCCGCATACATTGATCCAGGGTCATTGATGATCGTAGTTGGTGGCTCAATCATGGTGGTCATGTTGAGATGCTCGCTGGAAGAATTCCTGAATGCAATCAAGGTGGCGGGAAAGACTTTTAAGAATCCACTTGAGAAGCCTCAGGCGTTGATCACTCAGCTGGGTGAGTACGCAACAATTGCCCGAAAGGACGGAATGATCGCGCTTGAGGGGCAAGAAATTTCTAACCCGTTCTTATCCAAAGCAATTGGAATGCTGGTCGACGGGTCTGAAGCTGATCTGATCAAGAAGACTCTTGAGAAGGATATCGAGCTGATGAAACTCCGACACAAGCAGGGCGCAGGGATATTTTCTGCTTGGGGAGAGATTGCTCCAGCTATGGGTATGATCGGCACACTAATAGGCCTTGTGGCTATGCTGGGCAACATGTCTGATCCCAAGTCTATTGGCCCCGCAATGTCCATTGCGCTGTTAACTACGCTATACGGCGCAATATTGGCAAATGTCATTTGTATTCCAATTTCTCAGAAACTAACAAACCAGTCGGAATTGGAAGCGGCGAATGCTGAGTTAATTATTGAGGGTGCGCTCTTCATCCAATCTGGCGGCAACCCAAGAGTGTTGACAGACTACTTGGCTTCCTTTGTGCCTCCAAAGTTCCGAGCGGAATTGCTGGAGGCCCAATAGCTGGGTTGAAGGAAAATGTCTGAAGAAACCGATGAAATCGAAGAAAATGGGGGTGTCGAAGAAAGCGCCCCCGTTACGGAGGAGACCGAACAGGGGTCACACGAATTAGAGGTCGAAGATTCAGGGGATACTGGCGAGCCTTCATCTGAAGAGTCAACTGAGTCCGCTTCATCTGATGGTTCAGATGCGTCTTCCGATGAATCTCCCAGTGAAGACTGCCCACCTTGTAACAAGGGGGCTCCGGCCTGGATGGCAACGTTTGCCGATATGGCCACGTTGCTCATGGCGTTTTTCGTTCTCATCCTTTCGTTCTCTGACACGGAAATACGCAAGTTTGAGCAGATTAATGGCTCAATACAGAATGCTTTTGGGATTAAAAAAATTAGGCCGACGATACAGATCCCGCGCGGGAGGGCGCTTCTTGTACAGGACTATTCGCCCGCGCTCTCCGAGCGCACTGTAATAAATGATCCAAACCAGCTGCCTATAGATCCGACTGCTGAGTATCTGATCCGCCGTACTGGCCAAAGTGAAAACAAATTTGAAAGAGAGCTGCAAGTTGTCTCCAGCGCGCTGTCGAATCAGATAGAGGCTGGTCTGGTTCAGGTGAAAGCTGTTAATAATCAGATATCCGTTGAGGTTGCGTCGATGGTGCAGGAGAATGTTCAGCAGCAAGATCAATTCGCAGACGACCAAACTGCGGCGCTTCTGGCAGTAGCATCTGTGCTGGCTGAAACTCAGGCTTCCGTTGCGTCTGAAATTTATATGTCTATTTCAGAGACTACGGCTGAGTTAGCAGAAAATAGTAACCCAAACATCGGAGTTGGCGAGTTCTATAATAATGCCGACCGGCCATCGAGGTTGGACGAAGTACGCACACAGTTGACTTCCCAGATAGAAGCTGGATCGCTTAGTGTCGAGAAAGTTGGCGAGATGATTGTTCTTAGTATAGCGAGTCAGGGGTCATTCGAATCTGGGAGCGCGGAACTAGAGCAACAGTTCTACTCGACGCTGTCCGAAATCGGCGACGTAGTATCTGCAGGTGCCGGTGTAATCCGGATTGAAGGCCATACCGACAATATCCCAATCATGTTCAGCGACAGATTTGAATCAAATTGGGAACTATCTGCTGCACGAGCAGCTTCAGTTGCTGCGTATTTTGAGAGTTCGCTTTCAATTGAACCTTCACGACTTGAAGTCGCGGGCTTCGGTGAGACAGTTCCTGTTGATACGAATGAGACTGCAACGGGCAGAGCCAACAATCGTCGTATTGAAATTAAGATCCCGGACTAATTGATCTAACTCCTATGAGCAGCGCAGAAGAAACAGATAAGAATCAATCCGAGGCAGAATTGGCTGAAGATGCTGAAGCATTAGAGCAGTCAAATGAATTGCCTGAGGACTCTGCAGAGAATCTGGAGAATGAGGATGGCTCTGAATCTTCAGATACTGGAGTTTCTCCTGCTGAGGCTGAAGGCGTCACTCAATCAGAAGCCCTGGAAGAGGGCGAAGAAGGGTCTGAGGAAGTCGCAGAAGAAGAGGGCGAAGTAGGAGGGCCCGAGGAAGGCGCTGAGGAAGAGGAAGAGGACGAGGAAGAAGAGCCCGAAGAAGGCGCTGAAGATTGTCCCGCCTGCAATAAAGGGGCCCCCGCCTGGATGGCAACTTTCGCTGACATGGCGACATTGCTGATGGCGTTTTTTGTTCTAATTCTCTCTTTCGCTCAGGTTAATGTCCCTAAGTATAAGGAGGTTGCGGGTTCTATGAGGAGCGCTTTTGGAGTGCAGACAGTGATACCCGCTATTGAGCCACCAACGGCAGAAAGTATCATCCTTCAGCAATATGAGCGCACCGTAACTGATCCGACCGCCTCTAATCGTATCGAGGAACAGAAGACCGATGAGCCTCCAAACGAAGATGAGCTCTCATTTAATATTGGTGATGGCTCGGCGGAAACCAACGCGATAGACCTGCTGACACAAGAATTACGTGAAGAAATTTCCCAGGGAATGGTGAATATAACTAGAACTGAATCCGGCATTGATGTTTCGTTCCCAGTTAGGCAGGGATCATCTGAAGGTGGTCAACGCATTACAGGCGATATGATTGACGCACTTGCCCGTATCGCTATGGTCCAGTCCAATACTTCTGAAATGATTACCCTCAGCGGAGGCGCGTTGCAGCGCGGCAATTCTCCTTATTGGTACAACTCAGAGCAGTATCGAGAGGATAGTCTAGCAACGGACAGGTATGAGCTAATCCGCTCCAACTTGAGTGAAGAAATCGCAGATGGTCTTGCCCAGGTGTCGCTAGACGGTGAGGATGTAATTATCACCCTGAGTGAGCAGGGCAGTTTTCAGAGTGGCAGTGCTGAATTAGAACAAAGCTTCTTCGACGTACTCAATCGTGTCGGGGCATCGCTAGTTGGCGCGGGCGGCTTGGTTGAGATCGAAGGGCATACCGATAACGTGCCTCTAGCTTTCGGAGGAAGGTATAGAGATAACTGGGACTTATCTTCAGCCAGATCCTCGAGAGTTGCGGATTATTTGTTGCAGCAAGGATTTTTGATGGCAGGTAGTGTTGTGGTAGAGGGACACGCGGATACAAAGCCAGTGGCGAGCAACGATGATCCGGAGGGCAGGGCACTTAACCGGAGAATCGAGGTCATTGTGCGTGGTGGCTCCTAGGGGCAGTTATCGAGCCCTTGCTCCAAGCACTGTCTAACCATAGCATCTGCTTCAACCACCTCCTCATCTTCTAGTAATACCGTTGCGATGCTGGTGACATCAAGTGCTTCTTCAGAGCCGTTGAGTTCTGCGATCTTGCCCCAAACGTATGCCCTAAACGGATCCGAATCTATTCCTTCTCCTGCCTGAAGCATAAACGCGAACATCATTTGAGCAGGCGCATAGTTCGCGCGAGCTGACTTTAAAAACAAACGTCTTGCTTCTCTATAGTCCAGCCCTATTCCGGTGCCCTGCTCATAGGCGAGAGCCAACATATATTCCGCTTCTGGGAGCTCGCTCTCAGCAGCAGCCCTAAACCAGCTCACGGCCTCCCTGTGGTTTGTAGCTACACCATACCCATAATAGTAGAGGAGCCCGATATTTAATTGTGCTTCCGCGAGGTCTTGATCCGCTGCGCGCCGGTACCATTGCATGGCCAGCGCATAATTTTGCGCAACGCCTAACCCTTTTTCATACATGTTCCCTACATTGTTCTGTGCTTCTGCGACGCCTTCTTCAGCCATGGGCAGCCAAGCGCGCAGAGCCGTGGCGAAGTGCCCACGCGCGTTAGCAGCAACCCCAGCTTCAAATCTATCGTCTTGTGCTTGAGCGGGTGCATACACTGCCATGAACATCAAGAGGGCTAGGGCGTAATAGTAATTCGAATGTTTTATCATCAGATCATTCTCTCTCTAGCTTCGTTATGGCAGCTTTGACAGAGGATGCGGCCGAAAACAGCATGCCTTCCGTCAGTACGCCTTGAAAGGTACCGGTTGCCGTTACGACAGGGACGCTCTCACCAACAAAGCTCTCTATGGCAGCAAGTGCCGTTTTTAAGGATTCGTTCTCTTTCAATACGAGTGGGTCCTTAGTTAATTCTGTGGCAATTGGATTGTCGCCTGCCCTCTGAGCTCCGAAAATATCCACCTTTCCAATCAAAATCTCATCGCGTCCAAGGATATAGGCCTCTGTCATCTGCATTTCAGACATCCGCTGGGCCAGATCTTTGCCAGAGTCAGAAGCATCGGCAATGATACAGTCGCGCGATACAAAGTTGCTTAAATAGGTGCGGCTCAGCTGAATATCTTCGCGCCCCAAGGACATATCTATCCCTCTGTCTTTTAGCTGTCGATCAAAATAAGACAAGCCAAATACTCGGTGGGTAATCAGGCTGCTAACTATTACAGCGACCATTGCACTGACCGCGTACTCATAAGAACCAGTGAGCTCGAGAACTATCAGAATCACTGATATTGGCGCTCCGATGACAGAGGAGCTCACGGCCGCCATCCCGGCAATCATCATCACTTGATTGAAGCTCGCAGTGGCAGAGAAGCTAAGAATCGCACTAAGCAGCGCCCCCGCTGAAACGCCTATGAAGAGTGCAGGGGAGAACACTCCCCCAAACAGGCCAAACCCGATACACATGGCGGTCATAATAAGTTTGAGTATTAGGATAAGCGCAACGTACTGAATGTCGTAGTTGCCTTGAAATAGATCGTTAACAACACCGACACCGATTCCAAGTATTTCTGGGACAAAAATACCTATCCCTCCACATACGATTGCGGCGACTAAAGGTGCCTCTATTTTCTTCGATTGGATGCTTTTGCCTATCGATGCCGCATACCGGAGCGCTAACATAAAGGCGAGGGCTAGCCCGGCAAACAAAATTCCGGCGACAATAAGATAGGGGACGGTTTGTAGTAGTGGGGGTGCATTGGCGACAGTTTGAAACGTCGACTGACTCGAAGGAAAGAGCTGCTGATCGAAAGAGCTGGCGCTTATAGATGCGATGAAAATCGGTGCCACAGCTCTCAGGGAGAAATGCCTGAGGATGGCCTCGTGGGCAAAGATCACGCCCGCCAAAGGGGCATTAAAGCCAGCAGAGATGGCGGCTGCCACTCCGCACCCCAGAAATACATCCCCAGATATTCTGTTGATGCCAATTTTTTTGAAGATATTGCCGACCGTAGCGCCAAAGTGAACTAGAGGTCCATACTGTCCAACCGACCCACCACCGGCGGCGGAAGTGAAGGCAGCAAGTGTCGAGGCTAACCCTTTCTTGATGTCGACATCGCTGGAGTCTGTATGCGCCGCCAAGATCGAATCAGCGGGCCCAGCCCAGCTGTCGAGTTTAAGAACCCGCCTTATTGCAATCACAACTCCCGCGGCCAATAGAAGAATCACAAGGGATGATGCAGAGTAAGTGTCACCACCTAATGTGAACCGTAAGAGCTCTGTCGATTCCCGAAAGTTGGCTGCTGAACTGACGCCTTCCACAAACCCATTCGCCATGACAGCCATGACGAGCCCCATGACTGTGCCGAGGATCAACAATAAAGCTAATTCAATTAAGATCTGAGGTTTCATGATATCGTCTCGAAATCAGGAATTTTGGCCGGCTGGGGTCAAATTGTTGCAGTATTCAATCAACTGATCCCAGTCGCGATACCTAATATATCGGTGAGAAATCTAAATGATCAAATTTTGGTACACTATTGACGAGTGATGTGGTCGAATTTTAGCCCAGAAATCAATCGCTAGGCCGATAAACCTGTGTGTTCACGTAAAGAAGTCGGATAAGTATGGAGCCACAAGCTGAGTCTATAGTTGGTTCGAGCTCCCTGACAGTCGAATTAAAGTCGCTGCTCGGCAAGTTCGCCGTTGTCGACGCCCCAATTTTAGTCTTGGGGGAGTCCGGGGTAGGGAAGGAACTAATTTGCAAGGAAGTCCACCGCCTCTCTGGCCGGTCGGGCCAGCTTGTATTTATCAACTGCGGCGCAATTCCTGATCAGCTCCTTGAAAGCGAGATATTTGGGCATGTCAAGGGCGCATTCACAGGTGCCACGTGCGATCGAAAGGGTAAATTCCAACTGGCTGATGGGGGCACCCTGGTTTTAGATGAAATCGGAGACATGCCGCTCGAGCTGCAGGTGAAGTTACTCCGGGTGATGGAGGAGCAAAAGGTGCAGCCAGTGGGTGGTAATCAATCAATACAAACGGACGTCCGACTGGTCGCAGCTACCAATAAAGATCTCGAAGGGATGGCGTCGGCTGGAGAATTCCGTGAGGACCTGTTCCATCGATTGAACGTCCTCCCTGTTGTAGTTCCCCCACTCAGGGACCGACCTGACGATATAGAGAGGTTGGTCCAGCACTTCTTGGTGAAATTTACAGAATCCAAACCCGTCAAGCTCACCATCTCAAATAAGTCTCTAGCCGCCATGATCGACTACGAATGGCCAGGTAATGTCAGAGAGCTTGCTAACTTTATACAGCGGATATGCGTGCTCACCCCTGGGCCAGTTATCCGTTTTATGGACATCCCAAATCAGTTCTTGCCGGCGGCCATAGCCGGGCTATATGAAGAAAATGGCTTAGAAGAGGAGGCTGAGATACCTGCTGAGGATCAGGGTGTTGCGCACGATGGAGATGAGGGTCTATTCGATTACGAACAAATTATCGGCCTGTCTGAGGTGCAACCCTCGCTGCCCCCTGGTGGTATTAACGCGTCTAATATTTTAAACAGTATTGAACGCAATCTAGTAATAGCAGCCCTTGATCGGTGCGGGTGGAACGTGTCGAAATCAGCACAAATACTGAGCATGCCGAGGACGACATTGATACA
>Ga0255766_10003794_pt1 | contig 13018 bp, 7 predicted proteins | sample 071ome_23_FD_179966 | JGI IMG/M metagenome (GOLD analysis project Ga0255766, IMG submission 179966) | Coastal salt marsh microbial communities from the Groves Creek Marsh, Skidaway Island, Georgia - 071403BT metaG (version 2) | ecosystem: Environmental > Aquatic > Marine > Intertidal zone > Salt... | reverse complement strand
AAGAACGCGGTGGACGCCTCGCACTGGTCGCACAGCAACGACGCGACGCTGAAACGAAGCGGCGGGGACGATCCAGACGAGGATGACGTCGATGGAACCCACGACGACGATTACGACGTGGACGAAAATTCCTACTGGTGGACGCTCGAGGCGAGGTCGGTGGCGCTTTCGAGAGAGGCGAAAGTGCAGTGGAATCCAGAGGTGGATTTACCGTGCGAAGACGCGCGCGAGAGGCAGATGAAAGCGCAAACGGGGGAGTTTAACGTGTGGTACGGAAAATCGGCGACGGCACCGGGGGCGTTGTCGTATCACGAACGGAAACCGGCGCCCACGAGGTGCGTGGCGGCGTTTGATTGCGGGACGACGAAAGCGGACGCGTTGGCGGACACGACGGAGAATACGAGTATTTATTGGTGCTTGCACTTCGCGAGAGGGAGGTGCACGTACGGGAACCGTTGCGAGTACATACATCGATTGCCGACTGGTTTGGACGATGCGAAGAGGAAAGATTTGATGTACGACTTATTCGGGAGGTCGAAGCACGCGTTGGAAAAAGCAGACAACAGCGGCGCGGGGAGTTATTTGAGAGACGTCAGGACGTTGTTCATTTACTACGCCGGGTCGATACCAGAACACTGGGGATCAGAGCGCATGGAGCGAGAAATTCGGAAAGATTTCGGCGAGTGGGGACCGATCGAGGCCGTGGACGTGAAACACGACAGAACATTTTGCTTCGTGAGGTACAAGTTTCGGGCGAGCGCCGAGTTTGCGAAAGAAGCGATGGAAGGCCAACGAATCGGTAACTCAAAGATTCACGAGTTGCCGTTGTCCGTGCGATGGGCAAACGACGATCCAAATCCCGTCGCTATCGTGAGAGTGAAAAGAGAACGCGAGACTTTGGTCGCGGATGCAATTATTCGTGGGATTGAAAAGAAACAGAGAGAAATGTCTGCGAAGGAAGCGTTGGAGCAAAAGATGATTGCGCAGGTGAAAGAAGGCGAAGAGTATCCGGACACCTCGGCGTTCTACGACGACGAGGAAGGAAAGAAAGCTATGGTAGATGCGGAGAAAGAGAAGAAAGAAGAAGAGGAGAGAAACAGAAAATCTTTCAAAAGTAATAACGTTGAGGAGGAAGAAGAAGAAGATGATGATGACGACGACGACGGAGTGACTTTTGACCCGGACGATTACGAATGAAAAAATTCAAGAACCACTAATTAGCCATCTATAGTACCAAATAGCAGGACATTGCAATAAATGTACACCTAAAGACTAGTAGCTAAAGAAAGCTCTACGAAATGACTAACAACTAATGCTAATTCTATCTATGTTACCATCCGGTCCCAGAAAGTACGAGCCCGCGTCGTCGAAATCTTTCTGTCCCGCCGCTTTTATCGTATTAGTATGAAATAAAGTTCCCAAAGCACGCGGTGACGAGAGTATTCTCGAGTCTCGGCCAACGACGAGTTCTTTTTCTGTTTGTACGGGTTTTGCATACGCTTGACGCGACGGGAAGTATTCGAGCACCCCTCCGCCGCGGTGTGGCGAGAACACGACCAATTCTCTCTCGTCCACGAATCCTACGTCGGAGTCTCGACATCCTTTAATCATGCTCACCGTGGTCAACTGACCGTATTTACAATCATACGTAGTCACGCGCCCAAGTAAATCGGTAGCGGCGAGAACGACCCCGTCGGGAGAGATGAGAATATTCGTCATTTTTCTCGGGCCATCGACGATGGCAGATTTCCATTTCGACGGTTTCAGCGCCGCGTTGTTTTCGGATTCTTCGTTCTTGTCGTCGTCATCTTCTTCGTCATCGTCACCGACAATATCGAATCGTTTCTTTTGAATATCTTTCGTCTTCTTTGCAAAGAATGAAAAAATCTTCTTGGCTGCCATGGAGACAGATTCCACGGCGCCAAACTTTGAGCCACCAGACGCTTGCAAGAACGCAATCGTGCCGAATTTGCCGCACGCGACAAAGCCAAACTTATTTTCATCCTTCTCGTCGTCGTCGTCGTCATCGTCGTCGTCGTCGCTGGCATTCAACAACGCGTTCAAACCAGTATATTTATTTTTCCTCTCGCGCAAACCGGCTTCTGAACACTTTATGGGCACGTTTCCTACGCACACGCCGTCGCGAATAGGAGCAATTCTTTTGAATCCATCGAATTTGACCATCCCGGTCAAGGTGTTGTAATCGTCTTTTTCTGGTTGGAAATCGTGCGCGAATTGCTTTCGAGCCATTCGTAAACGGTATAAATGCGACTTCATCTCCAGCGCGTCTACGCGCAACACGTCCCCATTTTCCGCGAATATAGTTACATCTTCTTCTTCTTGTTCTTCTTCTTTTCCGTCCTCGTCGCTCTCGTCTTTCTCCTTCGGCCCCAGGCGTTGCCCGCTCGATTTCGAGCGAATGGACACCAACGGCGCTCTCGAAACCTTCCTCGAAAAGAGTAATCGCGGACTTTCAACGTCCGCGCAATCGTACCCTTCCAAACGGCCATTCGATAATCCAACCAGCAAAAACGACGCGTCGTCGTGCGCAAAATCAACAAACGCCATCGACCGCGCCCGAATATCTTTTCTGTTGTTGTTGTTGTTGTTGACGGTAATCACACCGTGCTTCGCACCATCCTCGTCGTCGTCTTCCGCGTCGCCGACGCGACAAATCGAACACACCAACACGACGCTCTTCCTGCGAAACGCCAAAACGTTCGCGCGCGAATTCAGCGCGACGTGCACGCCGTCGTCGTCGTCGTTTTCCAAAGTTTCCTCGCGACGGTTGTTGTTACCACCGTTGGAAGAAGAAGAAGAAGAAGCGCGACGACGCAACCACGTTTTCGATCGCGTCGACAAGACGGGATCGTCGTCGTCGTCGAAAAACAGCTTCGAGACGACGTCGTGCACGCGTTTCACGCGGCCGTGTCGAGTGAGAAGAATTGTCTTCCCTTTCTCGTCGTTCTCCGTCGTCGTCGGTGCCATTCTTTCTGTGGTTGTTGTGAGGGAGGGGTGTTGACAAAAAAGTGAAGTTTTAGCGCGAGCGCGTCGGTCTACGCGTCTAAGTAGTGGTACATTAAAAAAACGATAAATCACCGGAACGCGCGCTCGGTCGCGTTTAGGATCTCGTACTGTCCCTCTCTGAGCGTCCGAATCGCTTCGAGCCATTTTTTACCGCTTTCTCTTTTCAGCGCGGGTTCTCTTTCGGCGACTTCGTCCAACGCGGCTTTCTGTTCAGCGACGGCGTCCAACACTTCGTCTCGAGCGTCGTATTTCGAGACAAACTCTTCCTGTTTTTGACCGTCGTTGCATATTTCATCGATGGTCTTTCGGTCGACTTTTAAAAACGTATTCGACGCTTGTAAACGCACTTGGATGAAATCGTTTGGGTTGTTGGGAACGCAAAAGCCGTACTTCCTCAACAGTTCGTCGTTCGAGCGTTGGTTGCCGTAGGATATGGTGCACTCTTCACCGTTTTTTATATCTCGTATTGCGTGCACCTCAACGGTATCTGCCGTTTTGTTGTTGTTATTATCATCACTACTCACCAATCGAATCTCGCAGTTTGCGTTGGCGTCGTGATTGAGCAAATCTACGCCCGGAATGAACGAATAGAATTTCGACGGGGATGTCGTCGACGAAGACACGGATAAAGCTCTCGATAACACCGTCGATAAAGCCCACGCGAATAAATCGTACGGGACCGCTTTATTCTCCTCCCCAAAAATGCCCGCGTGCGCGTTCTTCACGAACGTCTTTCTCGTCACGACGCTTTCAAACGTCGGCGTGCCTCTCAACAGCGCGACCTGCGTCGAAGCTTCCCACAACAAAGGCACGGACGGGTCCATTCGGCCCGTCAGCGGAGGACACGACGCCCGATAAGAGCTCGAATCGAGCAATAAATTCAACGCCATCGACGCGTGCACTTCAAATCCAGGCGCCACTCGCCTCGCCGCCTCGACAAACTGCGGCGCTTTCGTCGTCGCCGAGCGCGTGGCGAACGCGGACGATAACGGGTGATATAACTCGCTCTTCAGCGCGAATATCTTTTCGTTGGTTTTTATTCCATCATCGTTGTTCGCGAATATCCCGAGAGAAGAAGATGAAGTATTTTCAAAATTTTCTCCGTCGCTATCGACGACGACGTTCGAAGACGCGTCGAACAAAAGCGTCCCGTCGCTCGCTCTCGCCGACAAGAGTTGCAACAACGCTTCGCCTCTTTGTGAACAACTTTTTTCCTTGACCAGCAACAGCGACTTCCGAAACGAACACGCAGAAGAAGTGGTAGAAGAATAAAAAACCATGTTATTATCTATCGCATCATCACAAGGTCATGTCCACTAACTCGCGCAGTTCTCGCAGCCGCAATCGCGCGTCGCTCAGCAAGTGACTGATGTCGTGAGTATTCTTCAAGTTTCGATGCGTCTCGAATTGCGTTCGGATTTCCCGAAACAGTTCCAGCTTGTGTGTTTCCCCAGATCTCGTTTGTGAGGCTATTCGCAACGCTTTGCGGTACAGCGACAAGACGTTGTGTCGGTTGATGAAGTGCTGCAGAGAAGGTTTCAGCTTTGACGACATTCAATACGTCCGCGTACTAGTGATAATAATAATAACGAGCTCCTCGGCTAAGTTTGGGGACCGTTGTCACACAACAGCAAAACATTTTTGGACCCTTTTCATATGTTATACTAAACCCTAATTCTTTGCCTTCGCTTCGGCGTTGGCATTTGTTAAACGGATAAAAATACAGAGAAGATTAGGTAAGAATTTCCACAAAGTTCAACATCGCGCAATCGAAACTAACTCGATATATCCCATCACAGCATGGCCCCTGCGCAAGGATGACACATGAATTTGACTGGAAAAGATCACGTTTTTTTTTTCTTCTTCTTCTTGTCTTCCTCTATTTACTACTACAATTCAACCACTCTGTCTACAAACGACGTCGCCGCTGCTGATGATCTGTGACTCACGAGCACCACCGACCTTCCTTTACTCGCTCTTTTCAACGCCTCGATGACAATCGTTTCGTTATTTTGGTCCAACGCGGACGTCGGTTCGTCCAACAGGAGTATTTTCGGATCCGCAAACAACGCTCGAGCTATGGCTACGCGTTGCTTTTGTCCACCGGACAACGTGCAACCGCGCTCACCAATCTTCTTGGAGAATAAATCTAAAGCGATGTCGTCGTAAATTAAAGCAGCTTTTGCCACTTCGACGACGCGTTCATAAACGTCTCTCGGAATGTTGCTTTCGTTTAATAAAAGTCCTCCGTTTTTCTCGTCGAATACGAGATCCGAACTTCCATTTTCTCCATAAACAATATTCTCGAAAATAGTCCCGGAAAACAACACGGGTTCTTGCGAAACGATCGATATCGCGCGTTTGCGCAACCATTCCGAGGACAACGAGTCGATGTTTACTCCGTCCAACTTTATCGCGCCTCCGTCTACTTTGTAAAATTTTTGCAACAACTGTAAACACGTCGTCTTCCCTCGTCCAGAAATGCCCTTTAACTGAACCACTTCGTTCGGTTTGACCTCGAACGATACCGAACTCAATACTTCTTTTTTCGTCGTTGTTTCAGAAGAAGTAAAAGGATACGAAAACGTCACGTTTTCAAACTGAATGTGACCTTTGAACGTCGACGAGTGCAATATTTTCTTATTCTTCTTAAGTTCTTCCTCCTCTTCCTCTAGTTCTCCTCCGTCCAAACACTTAAACACCTCGGTCGCACTTCCGCTGGCTTTGAATAAACTCGTAAACGCGTTCAACAACTGTCCAAAGTACTCTTGCAACTGTGATTGGTACAACATCGCGGCGACTAACTTTTCCGGCCGCATATCCTCCTCTAAAGCTAATCTCCCGCCCACGTATAATATCATCACCGGAACGAAACACGACGATACCAAGCTATAAAATATGGTAAAATAGCCGCCCGAAAATATCGCTTGATCGACGCTTTCTTTATACCACCGTTTCACCGCAAATGTGTAGCGCTTGTGTTCGTACGCCTCGTTCGCGAACGATCGAACCGTTCTCACGTTCCCGATCACCTCGTGCGCCACGTCGTTGGCACTCGCCAACGTCTCTTGCACTCGAGCGCTATTCCTCGCCATCCACTTCCCGTAAAAATGGTTCGCGACGGCACTCACCGGCACCGCAACCATCGCCAACGCGCCTATTCTATAGTCTAGCCACACTAAATACGCGGACACCCCCGCGACTCTCACGACGCACTCCACGCAGTTTCTAAACACCCACGACAAATCGCTCGCTATTTCCCCGCAATCCGACGACAACATCGACGTCACTCTCCCGGTCGCCTTCGCATCGAACCACTCGATTTTCTTCCTCAATATCGACCTGAACACGTCTTCCCTTAACCTGCGAACGATTCTCGTTTGCGCGAACGAGAACAGAAACACGTTCCAAAAGTCCAACGCACCGTTAATCACTCCGGCGAAGAAGAAGTAACGAACGTTGTTCCTAAACTTCTCCTCGTTCAAATCCACGACGCCGCCGATCGACCCGGCTATAAAATGCGGCATGGCGACGCTGAACGGAAGACGAACGAGTAACGACGCGATGCCAAGCAATATCCATCGCCGGTCCGGTTTCGCCAGGCGGAGAAGGCGCGCGAAGGATGGTTGTTGTTGTTGTTGTTGTTGTTGAATATCTTTTGGTCTTTTACTTCTTTTACTTCTTCTTTGTCTTCTTCGAAGGAGTCTCTCCGTCGAAAGTTCTTCTTCTTCTTCTTCTTCATCATCTTCTTCTGCATTCGAAGACTTACTGTTTTCCTCCTCGTGCTCGTCTTCATAGTCGTCGTCGTCATCGTCGGACGATGAAGAAGACATGCGCGCGCGCGACTGTGTTAGTTAAAAAACTTTTGCGTGATGTTTTTGGGAAATTTCCCAAAAATTTCGTCAAAAGGATAAAAAGCAACACACGCGCGAGCACGATCGATCGATCGATCGATGATGATGATGATGCTCTCGACGACGAGAGTAGTCGTCCATCATCGCTATCCTCCTCCTCGAACAACCATTCGAAAGACCATCATTCGTGCAAACGACGCGGAAAGATATAAACGAGAACTCTCGGACGCGCACGATAAGGCACGAAAGCTGCTCGCCAGAGGCGGACGTCTGATGGACAGATTGAAAAGTTTAGAGATTGGCGCGAAACTGGCGATAAAAAGGAACGACGAAGCGCAGCTCAGACAAATCGCGAGAGATCGAGTGGTCGTGAAAGAAGGTCTGAAAGAGTTGGTGATGAAAATCGAAGCGCAGAGAGCGTTCGCGGAGGCTTTGGAGAAGGCTTTGGATTTGAAATCTTCGTCTTCGTCGTCGTCGTATTTGCCGTACGAAACCGAGGAGGAGATTGAAGAAAAGTTCCGCAAACTCGAGAGGCAGCAGGAACGCTTGAAAGTGGATTGGCTGGATAACTTATGACGTGAAGCGGGCACACACACACGCACTAGATAGAATCTGTAGCAAAGCGCGCGCGTAGTAAAGAGTGTAGTTTATGTTATTATTATTATATTATACTTAGTAGTTCACACGGTAGCTCGCAACGTCGTCGCGGTATTATTAGTAGTAGTATCGTCGTCATCGTCGTATTATTATTATTACATGGCGTCCATCGGTACAGTTTTACTTACCGTCGGCGACTTCGATTTTGAACGTCTGGTTTTGGAAGAGCAAACGGAGCGGTTGTTTGCTGTTTTCGGGCGTGTTGTTGTTGTTGTTGTTGTTGTTGTTGTTGTTGTTCGCGTTGTCGTCGTAATTCTTCTTCTTCGACGACGACAACATTGACATCGAGTGGTTCTCTTTACCACCGCGTTCTCCTTTACCCGTCGCTCGGGTTTCGCGCTCTTTATGTTCGTCGGCGTCTTCTTCTACTTCTTCCGAGACCGAATCCGAACGCAACGAAGACGCGGTGCCGGGCTGATATTCCAAATCGTCTTCTTCTTCGTCCTCGTTGCCAAAGAAATCGGGTTCCATGTGCTCCGTTCCATCGCTACTCCTCGGCGTTTCAGAATACGGCGACGGTTGCTTTCGTTGTCGGTTTTCTTCTTCTTCTTCTTCTCCTGCTATTATTTCTTGCTTATGTTCTTCTTCTTCTTCTTCTTTCTTATCCGTCGCGCTATTTCGGCTATTTCGCTGCGCGTGCTGCGAAAACGTTCGGTCCGGACTCAACGAAAGATTCATCGCGCTCGAGTCCAACGAACTCGCCGCGGAATAGTTCGTTCTCTCGCACGCGCTGACAAACTTCTCAATCTTCTCTAAACTCGGCGCGCACTTCGTCCCGGCTAACATCTCTTTCACGTATTCCTCCATCTTTTTCAAACTCTCGATTCTGTTCACTTCCATTTGACTCGTCTCTTTGACCAACCGCTCGTACCGTTTCGCCACCCACCGCTCGGCAATCTTATGCAAACCGAGCAACCACGGTCCTCGAAACGCCACTCGAAACCGCACCTCGCACACTTTCACGCACTTATTCGCATCTTCCGGCGACGGTTTAATCACCGCCAATTCTTCGCACACGATCATCTTCCTCAAACTAATATTCCTCGTGTACGTGTACAACCGCTTCTCCTCCTCTCTCCACTCGCACATCTCCAACCCTTCCAACGGCTTGGACGTCGTCCCTTCTCCTCTGCCGTTGTCGTCGACAAAGAACGGCAACTTCGAAAACCACCTCGGCGCGTCGTTCCGAGCCCAAAACTTTCTCTTCCGGAAGTGCCACCCTTTCTGCGCGTCTTTTTTCGGCGCCACGGTCGGTACGATTTCCACCTTATACACCGTCTGGTCGTCCGGGGACACGCACGACGTGCGCTGTAAAAACGCGCGAATCGCGCACAACGCGTCCGTGTTGTACGTCACCTCATGAGTGCGTTTGGTACCGCCGAGCTGTTGGGACTTTTTGAACAGTTCGCCCACGTAGTTTCGCGGCGGTTTGATGTCGTTGTCGTTGTTCTTCTTCTCCGTCTTCGTCGTTGACATCATCGTCTTTATCTGTCGTTGGATATGTGTTGTTTGTTGACCGTTGGAAGTGTTTGAGAAGAAGAAACTTTGGTCAATCCCCCTTTTTTACGTGCTGAAACCCTAAACTAGATACGAGGAAAAACTCTTCTTCTTCTTTTTCCCGCCGGTGCCTTACGACTTATTGTGTTGGGAACCACCAAAAGAAGAAACACCGAAACGACGACGACGATCAGCGGGAGAAGAAGAAGAAGAAGAAGAAGTGGTGATGATGATGACTGTCGCAGCCAATGGTGACACGAAGAATGATGCGAGCACAATCGCTCTTCCGCCTCCCTTACCGCCTTACTCGCCACCGGATTGGTCCGGGTGGCCGCCGGAAGAAACGTCCTCCTCTTCGTTTTTCAGTTTGGAAGTGTTGAAAGGCGGGCGAGTGGTGGATGCGATCGATTTGAGCGCGATTCTGTCGGAGAAGATGGGGAAGGAGAAGGAGAAGAAGAGTGAAAAAAACGCGTTCGTCGCGTTTGGACGGCACCCGAGCTGCGACGTGGTCATCGAACATCCGTCGAGTTCGAGATTGCATTGCGTGTTGCAATTTAAGAAGGACGCGAAAGAGATGTTCGCCTTCGATCCGGGGTCGACGCACGGGACGTTCGTGAATAAGCGGAAATTGAAAAAGGGCGTGTACGCGCCGATTTTTGTCGGCGATCAGATCAAGTTTGGGGAGAGCACGAGAGATTACATCGTTCAAGGGGACGAAGCTTTGATGCCGGCGTGCGGGTTGACGAACCGAGAGTTGGAAAAAGCGAAGGAGATTCAAAAGAGGAAAGAGATGGAACGAAGGAAAGAAGAGGAGGAGAGGAAAATGGGAGAAGCCGCCGTGGCGTGGGGGATGGCCTCGGATGAGTTTGAGAGGAAGAAAAATGCGGACGAAGACGACATCGATTGGAGGACGCACGACGCGACGAAGTTTACGCAAAACATGCGCAAGGCGATTGAAAAAGTGAGGCAGAAAGAAATGAAAGCGGAGAACATGCGCTCGGAGATTGAACGGATTAAACGTAAAGAAAACTCTCAAGAAGGTGGACTCACGCACGGGCAAATGCAGCAAATGCACAAAAACGAAACCGCGTTAGAATTGCTTCAAGAGCACATAGAAGAAGCGGACGAACGATTGAACGAGTCGTTGAGGGAAGTTTTAGGATTAGCGAGTAAGAAAAAGACGAACGAAAAGAGAAAGAAAAGAAAAGCGGTAGATTCTGAAGACGAAGAGGAGGACGGCTTTTACGATCGCACGGAAAAGCGCGCGAGTAAGAAGGACGACGCGAAAAAGAAGAGCAAGAAGAACGCGAAATCAGACGTCGTCGAAACGGAAACAGCCGCGTCGCTTTGGGAGAAGAGAATAAACGCCGAATCGATGTTAAAATCGCTTCAAATGTCTCTGGAAAAGGCGAAAAAGGATCAAGAGAGTGCCAGAATTGAAAGAGAACGATTAGATGCCGTCGAAGACGTGGACGCGATGGATATTTATACCTCGGATGCGCGCAAAGAGGCGTGCGCCGATACCATCCAACGCTTAATGAAATCCATCCAAGAAAAGGAAGAGGAATTGGAACGTCACGCGTCGTTGTTAGAAATCGCAGACCCTCACGAAGAGTTTAAACCCGGGACGAGCAAAGGCGACGCGCTCAAAGCCGTCGTCGAAAAAGAGAGGAAAGCAAAAGAGGAAGCCGAACGGAAGCGCAAGCAAGAGTTGATTGAGAAAATGAAAGCGGAAAAAGAGAAGCAAATGAAAGAGCAAGAAGAAAGACTGAAAGTACAGAAATGGGAAAGAGAAGGCCAACTGTTGGAGAAGAAGACATTCACTGGAAAAGGAGGTAGTACTGATGCGGTTGTGAAATCTGCTTCCGCGCAAGACGACACAAAGCGAAGAATTATCGAACGCGTGGAGGACGAGGCGCCCGTTGTTGTCGACGAAGAGGAAATGACGCGCGAAAAGAAACCAATCGAGAAATCACCGTCTCCACCACCACCTCCTCCACCTCCATCACAAAAAATACCAAAGGACGCGTTAACACTCAAAGTAGGCGATCCAGAAGATGGTTTCCTGACCCCGGCGCAAGTCAAAGCCTTGGCGGACAAACAAGGCGGGTTTGGCCTCCAAATCCGCAAGAAACCAACCGTCAAAGCGGCGACGACAACAACTACAACTGCGTCCCACCTCGGTAACATCAAAACCGACGACCAAATCCGTTCAGAAGCCGAACGTAAAGTCGAATTAGAGATGCGTAAAATCATGGGCGGTGGTTTCGGCGACGACGACGGATTCCAGAGAGACGACGACGACGATACCAACGAAGACTGGGTAGCTCCCGCGGATCAACGAGGCGACGGCAAAACCAAACTGAACGATAAATTAGGATATTAATGTAGAATATATACGTACATATAGCGCGCGAAAGAATGAATAATGCACACACCGAACAACTGCACGCGACACCACGATCAACGATTTGTAACGTTGTTATATCTTCGCTCTCGTCTCCTCCCGTCTATCTCTTTGTCCCTCTTTTCACGTTTTTTTTAAAGAGGCAAAAAAAAATTGGAAAGTGAGAAAAGAAATTCGTCATTTTAAAAACCAAAGAGAAAGAAACTTGCGCGCGCGCGAAAAACTGCTTTTTTACCGAACGCGCCGTCCTCTCAAATACAATAAAGAGAGAGAGAGAGAGAGAGAGAAGAGAGAAGAGACTTTGAGCGACGACAGAGCTGGTGAGGCTGAAAACAGAAAGAAGCACAACACGTCTTTTTGTGCGCGAAACGAGAGAGAGAAATTTCAAAAATCTCCATCCCGTGTGAGCGCTGCGCGCATAAAAGAGCGATTATCGATAAACGCGTTGTTAAAAATGAGCGGTCAACGCAGCCAACAAACCATCGTAGACGTGGATCAGCTTCTTCAGCTGGACACCTTAGAAAAAGAACTCAAAGAAGCGTTAGATATCGTCCAAGAGTGGACGACGGAGCGTTTGTCCTCCAAGAGGGCGTTAAAGTCGCAGCACGACGGAGCGATGAAACAAAGCGAACAGTTTTACAAAAAGTTGGTCGAACGCGAGCATCAACTCTCGCAACAGGCGAAAGAGTTAGAGGAAGAGCAAGAAGAACAGGAACAGAAATTGAAGCAGATGGAAGAGGAGGCGATGCAAGCGAGAGAGTTAGCGGCGGATTTACCGGAACAGCTGGAGGATTTGAGAGCGACGGTGAGCGAAGAGCGAAGGAAAACGGAGGAGGAAGCGGGCGTGGTGGAAAAGTCAGAAGGGAAGCAACTGCAGCAAGTGGAGAGTTTGCGAGTCGCGAACAACATGTATAAAGATCGACTCGGGTTAGAGTTCATGAGCACCGAGGAAGGCGACATGAGGTTTGCGTTCACGTTGATCGATCGGTTCGAGATGGACAGAGAGTTTTCGTTTACGATTCGCGTCGAGCACGGGTCGAGTCGGTACGATTTAATAGAGTGTGAACCTATGGTGAGAGAAGCCGCGGAGTTTATGAGAGAGTGCAATCGAACGGACGATTTGAGCTTGTTCGTGAGGAAAATGCGGAAGAGTTTCGTGCGGTTGTGCGAGAGCGGTAATTGATTTTATCGTCGTCGCGCCGCGAACATCTCAAGTGTTTTGTTGTAATTGTAAATATTAAATAGAAAAGAATCTTCACATCACTATTCTAAAAACTGCCGCGCGCGGAACGAAGAGCGAATGAAGGCGATTGCGGGATACCACCTCCACCGCGCGACGACGAGGAGCTCGCTTTTTATGCCTCGCGGCACACCCTCAGATCGCCTCAGATCGAACGCTCGCGCGTCGACCTCGTCGTCGTCCTCCTCGTCGTCCTCCTCGTCTACGGAAAACAATGACCAACAGAATCAGCGGCAGCTTTCCCCGCAAACGCGGGAGCGCTTAAAAATCCTCTTAAACATCGACAACCAAGGCTTAGACACGATGCTTTCCACCTCGGAAGGAATGGAGGTTGTT
>Ga0255766_10003790_pt1 | contig 13026 bp, 11 predicted proteins | sample 071ome_23_FD_179966 | JGI IMG/M metagenome (GOLD analysis project Ga0255766, IMG submission 179966) | Coastal salt marsh microbial communities from the Groves Creek Marsh, Skidaway Island, Georgia - 071403BT metaG (version 2) | ecosystem: Environmental > Aquatic > Marine > Intertidal zone >... | reverse complement strand
GCGAAAATAATGAAAATTTAACTCCTTTAGACATCGTTAATTCAATCGCTGCCTTTTCCTTATTAATTAAAGAAAACAATCCTAACTTATCTGATCTTACGGTCATGACAGGAAGGGATGGAAGAAAGTCAGGCGAATCTATTCTTAATATCGTTAACTCAGTCTTCTCATCTATGGGTATAGATGTAATTGATTGCGGAATTTCTACTACTCCAACCTTATGTTGGGGTGTCTTAAATAACAAATCGGTTGCTGGTCTTATGATAACAGCAAGTCATAATCCTGAGGAATATAATGGCCTAAAATTCTTTAATTCAGATGGTGAGTTTCTATCTAGAGAAGATGTTAATAAACTTATAAAATATTCTAATCTTGATTCATTTGACTTTTCATCAAATGATGGTTTAGGTAAAATAACTAAATATGATGATTTAATTGATGACCATATAGATGCGATTGTTGATTTAGAAATATTACCATTAAAAGATATTCAATCCTTAAATCTTTATGTCGTTGCCGATGCAATAAACTCTGGAGGTTCTATTGCGATGCCAAAATTATTTGAAAAGCTATCAATAAACTATGAAATTATTAACTCTGAGATTAATGGTAAGTTCTCGCATACACCAGAACCACTCAAAGAAAATTTAAAAGAATTATCAAAAAAAATCAAAGAGAGTAATGCAGACTTTGGAGTAGCTGTTGATCCGGATGTTGATAGGCTAGTATTCTTTGATGAAAATGGAGAAATTCTTGGTGAGGAAAACACACAAGTTTACTGCTCGGATTTTGTTTTATCTGTATCAAAAGGTGATACTGTGTCAACACTATCTTCTTCTAACGCCCTTAAAGATGTAACAATGTCATACGGATGCAACTATCACTCTACACCTGTTGGGGAGATGAATGTTGTAAAAAAAATGAAAGAGGTAAACGCTGTAGTAGGAGGAGAGGGGGGTGGAGGAATCATCTATCCAGATCTTCACTATGGAAGAGATGCATTGGTGGGTATTGCACTTTTCCTTGGCTTACTAGTTAATAAATCTGTTAAAGTTTCAAAGTTAAGGGATGACTTTCCTAAGTATTATATGAAAAAATTAAAGATTACTCTAAAAGATGCCAACCTAATAGATCAGGTTTTTGAAAAGTTAGTTTCTAAGTATTCAGATCTATCACCAAATATTGAAGATGGTGTTAGGATTGACTTTAATGAAGGTTGGGTGCATATGAGAAAATCAAACACCGAGCCTATTGTAAGAATTTTTTCTGAATCAGATACACAAATAAAGGCAGACAAAATTGCTCTTGATATCGAGAAAGAAATTAATGATTTAGTTAATTAGATGTTTAAATCTATTATGTGACCAAAAATATTGATTAGGATCTCTGTATACTTGTTCTTCAAGCAATTTAATAAACTGATCTGTTATGCTGTATTTAGAATCCTTATTGTCATGTATCTCAATAAACTTAGTTCTGTAGTAACCTCTTTTTACTCTATTTATATCTGCAAAAACTACCGAAAGATCATAATCTCTTGCAAATCTTTCAGCTCCTGTAAATATTGGTACTTTATGTCCAAAAAACTTATTTATATATGATTTTCCAACTTTACGTGGTGATTGATCAGCAGCAAATCCAAATAAGTAATATTTATTATTGTCAAGAGACGACATGAACTCCTTTATTCTATATCTAGAGACTAAAAAGGCTTTATGTTTTTTTCTTATTTTTTTAAATAATCTATCAAAATATTTATTCGTCATAGGAGTATATATTCCATAGCCATTTCCTTTAGTATTGTATCCAATTGACAATAACCATTCAAAGTTTGAATAATGTCCACATAACAGAATTATGTTCTTTTTCTTATTCTGTATTTTTCTAAGTACATCAATATTTTCATAGGTGTATCTTTTCATCATTTGATTTTCACTCATACCATATGCCTTGATACTTTCAATTGTTATATCTGAAAAGTGTCTATAGAATCCTTTTTCGATCTTATGTAGTTCGATGTCAGTTTTATTTGGAAAAACAAGCTTAAGGTTTTTACGAACAGTTTTAAGTCTATACTTAAACACTTTATAAAGAAGAAAATTTAAAAAATCAGATATTATGTAGACAACACAAAATGGTTGTATGGAAATAAGTTTAATTAGAGGATAGAATGTAAGATATATTAAAAGTTGCAACTATCAGTCATTTAACGATAATGCAAATTTAATTCTTTCTTCGAGATCATTACCCCTCAAATTTTTACCAATTACAGTTCCAGTTTCATCAATTAAATAAGACTGAGGAATAGCTCTTATGCTATATCTTCTCGCTATAGGGTCGTTCCAAAAGCTTAAGTTTGAAACTTGAGTCCATGGTAAATTATCATCTTCTATAGCCTGTTCCCACTGTTCTTTAGTTCTATCAAGAGAAACACCTAGAATATCAAAACCATTTTGATTGTACTTCTTGTATAATCTAACTAGATTAGGGTTTTCAACTCTACAAGGTCTACACCATGCAGCCCAAAAATCTAGAAGTGTAACAGTGTTGCTTTTAGTTATTTCACTTAATGTAACATTAGAACCATCAATACTAGGTGCAGTAAAATCAGGAGCGACTTCGCCTTCTTCTATTGGATCTTCAAATTGACTTAATAAATCAGCAATATTTTTTCCAACATCACTTACCTTTATTCTATTAGAAAGGTTTTCATATACATCTATAATACTATCTTTATTTACCTTGTTTTCTACCATGAAGACCTCTAATAAAAGGGCTGACATGTATGAGTCTAAATTATCAATAATGAAATCCCATTCATATAACAGTACTTCTCTTTCTTTTGCGCTGTAATCTTTTTCTAGTTTCATTGCAGTTTCAACATCTCCATTCATAATAGCATCTTGCGCAGTTGATGAAATACTATTCATATCTTCTACTAGAGACTTTGTTTCAGATTTATATTTAATAAAATCATCATTTGAAATTGTTCCAGAAACAATTGATCTTGAAATATTGTCTACATCAAGTTCAGCTGAAATTGTTCCAGTTTCTAAAATAGTCAAAACATATCCATTAACACCCTCTAATTGTAAATAGCTAATCTCAGGTGTAGCTGATACACCTTTAAAAGAAAACATGTTAGATTTTACTGTTGTTGAATCTTTAATAAAAGGTTGATTGTTCTGATCTGCTTGAAGTATGTAAACTTTAGTATCGTCAACAACATCTGCAGTACCATTAAGAATAAAACCATTATCATTAGAACATGAAGCAGCTAATAATAATATCAAAAAATTAAAGATATGTTTCATATTATAAATTTGTGCAAATTTAATCTTTTAAAATTAATATCTTTAGTTAACCTTTTGTTAAGGAAAATGTCTGATATTAACATAATTTCTCTTTTTGAAGAAATACTTGATAAGTCATCAATTATTACAGGTGAAAAACTTAAGTCAAGATTTTATCATATATGGAAAACAGATATACCCCTTGAGTCAATTTGTTTACTTCTTCCAAATAACACAAACCAAGTGTCAGCTATCCTAAAAACCTGTAACGATAATAATCAGGAAATAATAGTCCATGGAGGTCTTACGAATCTTGTAGGTTCAACTAAATCAACTAAAAATCAAGTAGTTGTGTCCCTTGAAAAAATGAATAATATAATTGAAATTGACGAAAAAGGTAAAACTGTTACATGTGAGTCTGGGGTTATAATTGAGGATATTATTAATACTGTTAAAGAGAAAGACCTTCTTCTACCATTAAATTTTGGAGCAAGGGGCTCTGCACAAATAGGAGGCGCAGTTTCAACTAATGCAGGAGGATTAAGGGTATTTAAATATGGTATGACAAGGAATTTAGTATTGGGTTTGGAGGCAGTTCTTCCAGATGGAACTGTTATATCATCTCTAAAAAAACTAATGAAAGATAATTCAGGTTATGACTTAAAACAGTTTTTTATTGGATCTGAAGGAACTCTGGGAATAGTGACAAAAGTTATTCTTAGGTTGTATCAGCATCCTAAGACAAGATATACTGCTCTTGCTGCTACTAATGATTACCAAAAAGTTTTAAACTTATTAAAGTTCATGGAGGGAAAAATTTCAAAAAACCTTACAGCATTTGAACTCCTCTGGAATGATACCTACAAGCAAATGGTAAGTGATAAAACCATGTATAATAAATATCTTCCTGATAACTCTAAATACTATGTTTTTATCGAATATATGGGTGGAGATTTTGAAAATGACTACAATACTTTTGAGAAGGCTGTTATGGAATCACTTGACAAAGAGCTTGTTGATGATGCCGTCATTGGTAAGGATGACAAAGAGCAACTTAATATTTGGGGGATTAGAGAAGATGTGGCTGTTTTAGCAGAAGAAAAAAAATTTGATCAGCAATTTGATATTAGCATACCTGTCGCTCAAATTGGGGAAGTAATTGATAAAACAATAATTGAGCTTAAAAATTGTAAAGGTGTAGAAACAATCTTTCCGTTTGGTCATGTAGCTGATGGTAACATACATTTTATAATTGGAAAGGATTCGGATGATGATGAATTAAAAAATACGGTTAACGATATAATCTACAGTAATACAGAACTTGTTAAAGGCTCAATCTCAGCAGAACATGGTATAGGTCTTGATAAAAAGAAATACTTGATAAAAAGTAGGAGTAAAAATGAGATTGAATTAATGAAGCTTATTAAAAAATCTATTGATCCAAAAAATATATTAAATCCCGGTAGAGTATTTTAATTTAAGATATTATCTTTATAACACAAGCTATGGCAGGAAATTCATTCGGTAATATCTTTAAAATTTCATCCTTTGGTGAGTCCCATGGAAAAGCCCTAGGTGGTGTAATAGATGGATGTCCTGCAGGTGTTAATATTGATTTAGATTTCATCAATTCTGAGTTGAATAGAAGAAGACCTGGGCAATCTGAAATTGTTACTCAAAGAAAAGAAGATGATTCTGTTGAATTTTTATCTGGAATCTTTGAGGGCAAATCAACAGGTACTCCAATAGGATTTGTAATTGTTAATCAAGATCAAAAATCAAAAGATTATTCTCATATAAAGGACAGCTATAGACCATCTCATGCAGATTTTGTTTACGATAAGAAATATGGTTTTAGAGATTATAGAGGTGGAGGTAGAAGTTCAGCCAGAGAAACTGTGGTTAGAGTTGTTGCAGGCGCTATAGCGAAACTGCTTTTAAGGGATGTTAAGATAAACGCCTTTGTTTCATCAGTGGGAAAAATCAAATATGAGTATGAAAATTCAAATGTTGATTTTGAAAATATTGAAAAATCAATTGTAAGATGTCCAGATCTTGATAAGTCTATAGAGATGGAAGATTTAATTAAAAAAACAAGAAAAAATGGAGATACAGTGGGAGGAGTTGTTTCTTGCATTATAAGTGGAACCCCAGTTGGTCTTGGGGAACCAGTTTTCAATAAGCTTCATGCTGAGCTTGGAAAAGCAATGCTTTCAATTAATGCTGTTAAGGGATTTGAGTTTGGAAGTGGTTTTAAAGGCTCTGAAATGAATGGTTCTGAACATAATGATTCTTTTAATGAGGACGGATCAACAAAAACGAACTATTCAGGTGGGGTACAAGGTGGTATATCAAATGGCATGGATATCTACTTTAATATTGCATTTAAACCTGTTTCTACAATAATGAGAGATCAGGATTCTATTGATAGTGAAGGAAACAAAGTAAAAGTGCAAGGTAAAGGTAGACATGATCCATGTGTTGTTCCTAGAGCGGTTCCCATTGTTGAAGCTATGGCTGCACTAGTTCTTGCTGACTATCTATTATTAAGTAAGCTCTCTAAAATATAATTATGAAGTTACATTGGAAAATAATTATCGGAATGGTTTTAGGTGTTGTTTTTGGACTTATAATGTCTCAAACATCATTTGGATCTGATTTAATTAAAGATTGGGTAAAACCATTTGGTACAATATTTATCAATTTACTTAAACTAATAGCTATGCCGTTAATCTTAGCTTCTTTAGTTAAGGGTATTTCTGATTTAAAAGATATATCTAAATTATCTACCATTGGAACTAGAACACTTGGAATTTATATATGTACAACAGTAACAGCTGTTGTTATTGGGTTAATTCTTGTAAATATTGTTCAGCCTGGAAGTACTATTACAGAAGAAACAAGAATTGATCTTGTTCAAGAGTATGAGCAAGGTGTAATTGAGAAGCAACAACAAGCTCAGCAGCAAGCAGAAAGCGGTCCTTTGCAGCCATTAGTAGATATTGTTCCAGCGAACATCTTTGATGCTGCTACGAATAATAGAAATATGCTTCAGGTTATTTTCTTCGCAATATTCTTTGGAATAGGAATAATATTGGTTGATCCAAAACTTGCAAAACCTGTAAAAGATTTTTTTGATGGTCTAAATTCTATAATACTTAAGTTAATTGACTTAATAATGGAATCTGCTCCATATGGTGTATTCGCTCTTCTAGCTACACTAGTTGTAGAATCACCTAGCTTAGACTTATTTATTGCATTAGGAATGTATTCTTTAACTCTTATAATTGGTTTAATTTTAATGATTGTAGTTTACAATATTATTGTTAAACTCATTACTAATACAAACCCCTCGACATTTATGAAGGGTATTTCTGCTGCACAATTATTAGGTTTTTCAACAAGTTCGAGTGCCGCTACACTTCCTGTTACAATGGACTGTGCTGAAAAGAACTTAGGTGTAGATAAAGAAATAACAAGTTTTGTTCTCCCGATAGGAGCAACAGTTAACATGGATGGAACTAGTGTTTATCAAGCAGTTGCTGCTGTGTTTATAGCTCAAGCATTTGGTTTAGATCTTAGTCTTGGTGCACAATTAGGAATTATAGTTACTGCTACTCTTGCTTCAATTGGAGCTGCTGCTGTTCCTAGTGCAGGTATTGTAATGCTTGTAATTGTTCTTGGTCAAGCAGGTATACCAGAAGCTGGACTTGCTTTAATAATAGCTGTAGACAGGCCACTAGATATGTGTAGGACTATAGTTAATGTTACAGGAGATGCTGCAGTTTCAATGATTGTTGCAAAATCTGTTGGAAAATTAAAGAATCCAAAAGATGTCAATAAAAATTGAAGATTCTTGGAAACAGCTTCTAAATTCAGAATTCAATAAAAATTATTTTAAAGATCTTATTTCATTTGTAAAAAGTGAATATTCATCCTCTATTTGTTACCCTAAGGGACCTGAAATATTTTCAGCTTTTGATAATTGCCCAATTAATAAATTGAAAGTTGTAATAATTGGCCAAGATCCTTATCACGGTCCAAATCAAGCAAATGGATTATGTTTCTCTGTTAACAAAGGAATCGTTCATCCTCCATCTTTAATAAATATTTTCAAAGAGATAGAATCTGACTTAGGTATCAAGTTTAATGATAGAAATGGAGATCTAAGTATGTGGTCCAAACAAGGAGTAATGCTTTTAAATGCTACATTAACAGTAAAGAAAGGATTAGCAGGAAGTCACCAAAATAAAGGGTGGGAATCATTCACAGATAGAGTCATTGAAATAATATCTGAGGAAACAAATAATACTGTATTTTTATTATGGGGTTCATTTGCTAAGCAAAAAAAGAAACTAATTAATGAAGAAAAGCATAAAATTCTTGAATCAGGTCATCCTTCTCCTCTAAGTGCCAACAGAGGACTATGGTTTGGTAATAGGCATTTTAGTCTATGCAATGAACATTTGAAAAAAATTGGAAAAAAAGAGATTGATTGGTCTTTATGAAATTTGATGTAAAAAATATCGATAAAAAAATTTTACTGAATCTTTTCAAAAATATGCTCAAATCAAGAATGATTGAAGAGAAAATGATCATTCTTCTTAGGCAAGGAAAGGTTTCAAAATGGTTTAGTGGAATTGGTCAAGAAGCTATTTCTACTGGTGTAACTCTTTCTTTGGATAGTGATGAATACATACTTCCTATGCATAGAAATTTATCTGTATTTACATCTAGAGAAATTCCTTTAGATAGATTATTTGCTCAGTGGCAAGGGAAGCAGGAAGGGTTTACAAAAGGAAGAGACAGAAGTTTTCATTTTGGGTCTAATGAGCATCACATAGTAGGAATGATATCACATTTAGGACCTCAAATGGGAGTTGCTTGTGGTATAGCTCTTTCTAACAAACTAAAAGGTAATAATAAACTTTGTGCTGTTTTTACTGGAGATGGAGGTACTAGTCAAGGAGATTTTCATGAAGCTCTAAATTTAGCCTCTACATGGAATCTACCAGTAATATTTTGTATTGAAAACAATGGCTATGGTTTATCTACTCCTGTAAAAGAACAGTACGCTATTGAAAATCTTGCTGACAGAGCAGCCGGATACAATATGGATTCATACGTAGTTGATGGAAATAATGTTGTTGATGTTTATAATTGTATGAAAGAAGTAACAGGAAAAATGAGATCTTCCAAAAAACCTATTCTTATTGAGTTTAAAACATTTAGGATGAAAGGTCATGAAGAGGCTAGTGGTCAAGCTTATATTGACCCCAAAATAATTGAAGAGTGGGCTAAAAAAGATCCAATAAAGCATTTTGAAGAATTCTTAATAAAATCTAAACATTTAGACAATAAAGCTTTTAAGGTGATTAAAAATGACCTTGAAAAAGAAATAGACTTAAATTGGGATAAAGCTAAATCTTATAAAGAAACTGAATTTGATGAGCAAAAGGAGCTTAAAGATGTATACAAAGACTTTGAGCTTGAAAATAATAATGTAATTGATTCAATCTCAAAAGAAGTTAGGTTTGTTGATGCTATTAAAAAAGGGATTGATGAATCAATGTCAAAATTTGATAATCTTGTTGTAATGGGTCAGGATATTGCTGAGTATGGTGGTGTTTTTAAGGTTACAGAGGGTTTAATTGAAAAATATGGTAAAAACAGAGTTTTAAATACTCCACTTTGTGAATCAGTCATTCTATCATCAGCATATGGATTATCTGTTGGAGGTTATAAATCAATTGTTGAAATGCAATTTGCTGATTTCATTAGCTCTGGATTTACAGCTGTTGTTAATCTAATAGCTAAATCTAATTACAGGTGGTCTCAAAATTCAGATATAGTAGTAAGAATGCCTTGTGGGGGTGGAGTAGGAGCTGGACCATTTCATTCACAATCTAACGAAGTTTGGTTTACCAAGGTTCCTGGGTTAAAGGTTGTATATCCATCTCATCCATTTGAGGCGAAAGGCCTATTAAATGCATCAATACAAGATCCTAATCCTGTTATGTTCTTTGAACACAAGTATATTTATAGAACTGTTTCTGAGGAAATTTCAGATAATTATTATACTTGTGAGCTTGGAAAAGCAAAGATCAGGTCAATTGGATCAAGTGCTACTATAATAACATATGGACTTGGGGTACACTGGGCATTAGACACTATAAAATCGTTTGAAAAGGACTCGATTGAGATTATTGATTTAAACACATTAGTTCCTTGGGATAAAACACTGGTTTTTAATTCAATAAAGAAAACAGGTAAAGTATTACTTTTAAGTGAAGATACACTTTTTAATGGTTTTATTGGAGAGATATCTGCCACTATTTCAGAAGAAATATTTGAATACTTGGATGCTCCAATTTTAAGAGTTGGTTCTCTAGATACACCTGTACCTTTTGCAAGTAATCTTGAAAAAGGATTCTTGTCAAATAGTAGATTAAAAGAAAAATTAGAAAAACTCCTTAATTTTTAATGGAATATTCAAAATTATACACATCAATAGAGCAACTAAATGAAAGTACGACTCCAAACTGGGGTAAAATGAACTCTTCAATGATGGTAAAACACTGTAGAAGATTCATAGATATGTATCTTAACAAAACAAAGTCTAATGTATTGTACTCATTTTTTGGTTTAATATTTGGAATATTTCACAGACTATTCCTAAAGTATATAGTACGATATAATGTTAGAAATTATATTAGAAATCTTCCAACTCTTAAGTTTTTTAATACCTACAGACATAAAGATTTAGATTTTGAACTTGAAAGGATTAAGCTATTAAAAGCTTTGAAAGAAGTTGAATCTATTGAAAAAAAATATATCTATAATAGCTTCCATGGTATTGTATCAAATAAATATTTTAAAAAAGTAGTTTATTTTCACACATCCTACCATTTATACCAATTTGGAGTATATGAAAGCTAGTTTTTACTAGTAAGATTTTTATTTAAATCCTTTAGTGATTCATTGATCTCAGTTAGAAGCTTAATATTTTTTGGAGTTGATACTTTATTATTTGTAGTATCCTCAGCTTGTAATTGTAATCTATTTAAAAACTTTATTACCATAAATATTGTAAATGCAACTATCATGAAGTCTAAAAATGTCTCTATAAAAAACCCATAATTTATTGCAACCTCTTCACTAATAATTTTTCCAGAAGAGCTTATATCTGCTTCCCTTAGAATAATTTTTTTTGAATCTATATTTAAGCCATTAGAAAGCAGAGAAAGCGGAGGAAGAAGTATTTGTTTAACAAGTACGTCTATAACCGAGTTAAATGAAGCTCCGATTATAATTCCTATTGCCATTTCCATCATGTTCCCTTTTACAGCAAATTCTTTAAATTCATTAAGTAATTTCATAATATTTTTTTGTGAAATTAGTGAAGTTTTTCATAAATTAAAGTATGAATAGATCTCCATTTTACCTTAGCTTACTATTACTTTTAACCTGTGCTAAGGAGGACTCACAGGCACCTAATACTCCTCCCACACAAATTGTTAAACAGTATACTTTAACTGCATCAGCCGGAGATGGAGGAAGTGTTTCATCAACTGGTGGAACATTTGCAAGTGGAACACAGGTAAGTTTAACAGCAACACCAACTTCAGGATATAGTTTTAGTGGATGGTCTAATGGATCAACAGCTAATCCACTTACAGTTACTTTAAACTCAAATACAAGCATTACAGCTAATTTTGAAGCTTTACCGAATACTTATACAGTTACTTTAACAGCAGGAGAGGGAGGAATTGTAACTGGAGGAGGAGCTTATGAAGAAGGAACACAAATTACAGTAATTGCAACTCCTGAGGAAGGCTTTCAATTCGTTGGTTGGTCTAATGGATCATTAGAACCCGTTCTGGATATTCTAATTGAAGATAATCTAGAGCTTTTAGCAAATTTTGAAATATTGGATATTGTTATGAAGACCAAAACAATATTAATTGATTCAGATTTATTACCTCAACAAATACAAAGTACATTTTATAATGTATCTGGTGTTTTTACATATAAAAGTGGGAATAGTGATTATATATTTTACCCAGGTAGCCCAAATTTAAACTCTGATTTAGATATTTATAATCAAAGTTTATTAGGTTATTCAAGGGATCATATACCTAACATACCATCACTTATACTAAAGAATATTGACGGATATTGGGAATTTTTCAAGACAGATTATGATGCTAAATTTTGGGGATCTAGAAACTTTGAAATTAAAGATAATTTTGTTGTTGTTGGTGATGGAAATGAAATAGGTGATGATGGCGCAGATTGGAAAGGTGACACTTTTTTTGGAGAGATAATGAATGATGGAAATATAAATTGGGTTAGGGTAAATGATGATGCAAACATGGCATATTTTCATGGAAGTGCAATAGGTGATTTAAACAGTGATGGTTTAATGGATATTGGAGGTGCTCCTGCTACACCTATCAAAATATTTTTACAAAACAATGATAAAAGCTTTGAAGTTTCAGATAGCCTCATTAACTATGGGAATATTAATTCACCATTTACATTGAATTTTGCAGATGTTTTTGGAGACAATAGAGATGAAATTATAACAGCAGATTATGGCGGAGGTGATCCTTCAAACAATTCAGAACTAAATCAAATTAGAATATATTCCTATGATGATATTACTGAGAAATTTGAGCTACATTGGAAATCAAATAATTCAACTATTTATAATATAGGATTAGGAGCAACCTCAATAAAAGTTGCTGATTTAAATAATGATGGCATAAAAGATATCTCTGTTGCTAGAGAAGATATTGATAAGCATGCTTTTGAAGTATGGATTGGTAATGGAGATGGTACATATTATTCTAAATTTACATCTCCTGTATGGACTCAAGATGAAATGCAATTCAGAGAATTTTATATAATGGATGTAAATCTTGATGGATTTGATGATATTATTCTAAGGCCATTTCACTATGGTTCTTTGTATAGAAATAATCCTGTTTGGTGGAATGTTTATGAAAATAACGGAATAATGTTTAATCATTTAATATGGATTAACCAGGGTGATGGAAGTTTCAGTCATTACAATGAAAAGGAGTTGAAAGTTGAGGGTATTAATATAGATAATGTTCACCCTTACATGAATAATGGTAAGTTACATTTTGTTGGCACATTCACTAATGATTGGTATCAAAAAGAATTAATAACTTATGATTTTATGATTAACCTTTGAAAAAAATCCCTAAATACATAAGCTTACTATATGTTCTAATCTTAATCACTTTATCTAGTTGTGATAATCCTTTGAATAGAATCTATAAACCTATATCCTATGAAAAAGATTTAAAAAAAATTGAACGATATAATCGTTTTGCTGCAAAAAAAATAGAGTTTGTAATTGAATATGAGCTTCCTAAATATGGAACAACATATCAAGAACTATCAGATAGATTCAATGAAATTCAAGAAGAAGTTCAAGCTCAAGATAGTCTTCTGAAAATGAAATTAAAAAGTTTAGAAAATGAACTTGATAGTATTACAAAAAAAATAAATTCTCAAAAGATTAACCTTTGAAAAAACTCACTCTATATATAAGCTTATTATTTGTTTTAACCTGTGCTAAGGAGGATTCACAGGACCCAGGAACTACGCCAAGTAATATAACTCCAAGATATACTCTAACAGCATCAGCTGGAGAGGGAGGTAGTGTATCTCCTACAACAGGTAGTTTTAATGCAGGAAC
>Ga0255766_10003789_pt1 | contig 13030 bp, 11 predicted proteins | sample 071ome_23_FD_179966 | JGI IMG/M metagenome (GOLD analysis project Ga0255766, IMG submission 179966) | Coastal salt marsh microbial communities from the Groves Creek Marsh, Skidaway Island, Georgia - 071403BT metaG (version 2) | ecosystem: Environmental > Aquatic > Marine > Intertidal zone >... | reverse complement strand
ACCGCTTTAGTATGTTATAATACAATTACACCTTTCATTATATTGATTTTTGTAATTTTGTTTAAACCTCAGGGATTATATGGAGATGAATAATTATGAAGACAAAAAATGTTATTAAAAATATTCATAACAAAATTCAAATGGCGGATAATAGAGCTTTGTTATATACTTTCTTAGGAATGACTTTAATCCTATTTCGAAACTTGATATTCATTCCTCTGAACATTGAAGACACCCCATCATCCATAATGCTATTATTACCCATATTATTGTTTTACCTTTTTCAAAAATCAGAAGGCAAAGAAGAAAAAATGGTCGAAAATCGGAGGTTCATAACCTTCGGATATTTTTTTGTTTGTGCAGAAATTATGTTAATACAATTAGGAAAAGCAGTGACCGCTCAAGAAATATTAGTTTTCATAACATTTTATGCAATATGTGGTATCTCTCTAAATCTTAGTACAGGTTTGGTAGGAGTCCTCAATTTTGGTGTTGTTTTCCAAATTGCGTTAGGAGCTGTAATTTATGCATTATTGGCTGTAAATTCAGGAGTAAATACAATTCTCGCAATATTTTTATCAATGATTATCACTGCTATCATATCTGCAATAATTGCATTAAGTACACTTCGTCTGAAAGATGATTATTTTGCAATTGTCTCAATCACACTTGGGGAAATTTTTAGACAACTAATGAAAACAGAACCCAATTTACGAGGCCCCATTATTAATGGTGAACGTCCTAGTACTCCGGCAATACTTCAAATACCTTTGCCATTCAAAGAATGGCATGATACCACTAATGGTTTGTTATTTGGAATTGAAATTCCTTATCGTTTTGTAATTGCTGCTATTGGCTTTCTCATGTTTATTATTATCTACTTTATTTGCGAACGATTAACTCATTCTCCATACGGAAGAATATTACGATCAATCAGAGAAGATGATTTAGTCACTTCAACATATGGTAAGAATACATTAAATGCAAAAGTACAAATCATGGCTCTATCCGGAGCTGTTGCTGCTTTAGGAGGAGTACTCACCGCATGGATTAATGTATCTGTATTTCCAGAAAGTTTTCTCCCTCTTATAACATTCAATGTTTGGGTAGTTTACATAATTGGAGGTCGAGGTAACAATAAAGGAATGCTTTTAGGAGCGACAATTTTTGTAGTATTGAATCGTGCATCTAGATTGCTTGATAATGAAAGCTCAACATTATTTAATTTACTTGACTCCATCCTAAAATTGATCCGACCAAATGCACCTGATCTAGCTATTGCATATTTACAATTAATATTCGTAGGTCTAATATTGATATTGTTTATTAGATTTGCCCCCCGTGGAGTTTTACCAGAAAGAGCTTATCGTCCGAGAGTGAACGGAGAATTTTTACTTCCACCTGGTTCCCAAGTTACAGATATAATCTCAAAGAGTAATGATAATTTATTATTGTCAAATGAAAAAGAGATCGAAGGAGATGAAATATAATGTTACTGAAAATAAATAATATTTCAAAGTCTTTTGATGGGTTAAAAGCTCTCAATAATCTCTCTTTAGAAGTCAAAGAAAACAGCCTAACTGCCTTAATTGGTCCAAATGGTTGCGGCAAATCAACTCTATTCAATATCATAAGTGCAGTACTCCCTGCAGATGAAAATTCGGATAGCATTATTTTTGATGGTATCGATATATTGGGTAAAAAAACATATGATATCGCAAAATATGGTCTATCAAGAACTTATCAAGATACACGATTGTTCAAAGATTTAACCGTATTAGAAAATCTAATGCTGCCTCCCAAGAAACAAATCGGAGAACGAATATTAAATGCACTATTTCGATCAAATTTCAAAAAACAAGAAGAAGAATTAAAATCTAAGGCTCTTGAAATTTTAGAATTATTAGATATCACACACATGGCATATGAATATGCTAAAAATTTGAGTGGAGGTCAATCAAAATTAGTTGACATCGGTAGAGTATTGATGTCTTCACCTAAAATGTTATTATTAGATGAACCAACAGCGGGAGTAAATCCAGCTTTAACCGAAAAATTATTTCAAAAAATAGTCGAGTTAAAAAATAATTTAGGTTTAACTATTCTGCTTATTGAACATGATATGGATGTAATTATGCGAGCTGAAGTTGATCATGTCTATGTCGCAAATCAAGGTGAAATAATTACTCATGGTTCACCGGAAGAAGTCAAACAAAATAAGGAAGTAATCGAAGCTTACTTAGGTAAATAGGCGGTTAATTAAAATGGATAAAATTTTAGAAACTATAAATTTACATGGAGGCTATGGTCCTAAAATTAAAATTCTACATGGAGTTGATATTCATGTCAATAAAAAAGAAATAGTTTGTATCATTGGCCCAAATGGTTCTGGAAAATCCACACTTGTAAAACTTATCTATGGCTTAATCACGCACCATGAAGGTAAGGTTATGTACTATCCTGGAGAAGAAAAAATTGATTTAATAAATATAAAATCAAATAAAATGGTGCATAATGATATAGGTTTCGTACCCCAACGAAACAATGTTTTTCCTTCTCTAACAATAGAAGAAAATTTAGAAATGGGTGGTTTTTCATTAACTGCAAATGAATTAAAAAATGCAAAAAATAAAATATTTAATACCTATCCCATACTTAAAGAGAGACGATCACTGCCTGCAAAGACTCTTTCTGGAGGACAAAGGCAAACTTTAGCAATGGCAAGAGCACTAATAACAAATCCAAAAATGATTATTCTTGATGAACCAAGTGCTGCTTTACAACCAAATTTGGTAACCGAAATTATGGAACATGTCAAAAAGTTGAGAGATGAGCTTGGTGTTGCTGTATTGTTGGTGGAGCAAAATGCTAAATCTGGTCTTGCAATAGCAGATCGAGGTTATATCTTAGCTGCAGGTCAAGTGGTTCATGAAGATACTGGTCATAATTTACTAAATAATACAGATTTAGGATCTTATTATCTTGGTCATAATACCGAACCAGAAAATGCAGATTAATTACTATATATAAATTGGATATAATTTAAATAATAACCCCTTATGATGTCACTGCACATAGCTAGATAGGATAAAATATATAAATATGGAGTAGATTATATTAATGCTGGAACCTGAATTAATTACTAAAATCACATTTAAGTTATCAATTTAGTTTCAAGGAGAATAAAATAAAATGAAAAGAATATTCTTTATAACACTCATGATCGGAGCTTTAATGCTTGCACCTGCTGCAGCAAACAGCTCATTAGATCAAGATGTAACCGTCAAAGTCGGTCTCTTAACTCCTCAAACAGGTGGTTTATCCGCTTATTCCGGAGGTTTTGAAAAAGCCGCAGCTTTAGCAGTTTCTGATTTAAACAATGACTCTGCTTTTGATGGATATACATTTGAGCTTTCAGTTTACGATACAGCAACCACACCAGAAGGATCTTCTGCTGCTATGACTGCTGCTGTCGATGCTGGAGTACACTACGTTGTTGGTGCTGCTGGATCTTCAAACACTATGGCTGCTGCTGCAGTTGCTGTTGAAGCTGGTGTACCAATGATTTCATACGCATCAACCTCACCCGCTATCACATTATTTGATGATCACAAAGTTGCAGGTGATGAAGGTTACTTATGGAGAACACCTCCATCTGATGCCTTACAAGGAAAAGTATTAGCTGATTTAGCAAACGCAGCTGGTGTAACCAAAATGGTAGTTGTCGCATTAGACAATGCATATGGTACCGGTCTTGCTAACTCAACAAAAGACAATTTTGAAGCAACCTCTGGTAATTCTGCTACAATTGTAACTTACGCAGAAACCCAAACAGACTTCGCAACAACAGTACAAACTGTACTTGCAGAAGAACCTGGAGTAGTTGTAGCTATTTCATATGCTACTGATGGTTCATTATTCTTTGTAGAATTAGATGCACAAGGATATACAGGTAAAGTAATTGGAGCAGACGGTGTCGCAGATGAAGGTATTTTCTCAGAATCTACCGGTACTGCAGATGCAATGGAAGGATTTGTATTAGTCAAACCATCCGCAGCAGCAGCTGACTCTGTAACCGCATTCCAAGAAGCATATGCCGCAGCATACCCAGATGCATCCGGTGATATATACACTGGAGAAACATATGATGCAGTAAAAGCTGGTGCATTAGCAGTAAAAGCTGGTGCTTCAACTGACGGTGATAAAATCATTGCAAACTTAGGTGCTGTAAGCTTTGACGGTGCCACTGGTTCCATCGGTTTCGATGAAAACGGTGACTCAACCGCAGGTTTCTACCAAGTTTCAAAAGTTGCTTCTGGAGCAATTTCCGCTGTAGCTACATGGACATCCGCTGGACTATCATGGTCTGATGCTGATTTCCAAAGCAGTTGGGAAGCATCATCATCTTCTGGATTACCATTCCCAGGAGCTGGTTTCATCTTCTCATTATTTGCTGTAGCAATTCTTGCAAGAAGAAAATTCAATTAATAAATTAAAATAATAAAAAATTTAAAATAAAAAATAATCAAAAATTAATTTAATCAATTCTTGATTCATAAATTTTGAAAAATACCACTTACTTTTAATTATTCATTATTTCAATAAATATATGGGATTAATTCTTGAAATGGAAGGTAAGGAATTATTTGCAAAATATGGTATACCTTTGTCAAAATCAAAATTAGTTAAAAACGAAAAAGATGCAAAATTAGCTGCGGAAGAATTAGGTTTACCAGTGGCCATAAAGGCTCAAGTACTATCAGGTGGACGAGGAAAACGAGGATTGATAAAAATAGCTAAGTCTCAAGAAGAAGTTGTAAATTTTTCTTTAGATATTTTAAAAATGACTGATACTAAATCAAATAAACCCGTCACTCATCTCTTGATCGAAGAAGCAGCAAATATTCAACAAGAAATATTCATATCCATGATTTTTGACTCACATACATTAGAAACCTTAGTATTATTTTCAATGGAAGGAGGTGTTGATATCGAAGAGTTAGCTAAAACCAATCCAGATGCAATTGAGACTATACGTGTACCATTTGGAAAAGATGTCTATGGTTATACATTCATGAACATATTGGCAAAAAGAGGAATGAAAGGTACAAATAAAATTGTTACAGCAAATATTATTTCAACCATGGTCAAAATGATGCGATTAGAAGACTTGTCACTTTGTGAGATTAATCCATTAGTAATTACAAAAAGTAATGAAGTAATCGCACTTGATGCAAGAGTAATCGTTGATGACAATGCCATTTTCAAACATCCTAACCGGGAAAAATTTCTCTCTCAGGAACTAAGATATACATCTGCAGAAAAAGAAGCAAAAGATGCAGATCTTTCTTATGTCAATTTAGGAGGAGAAATAGGAATGCTATCTGTTGGAGCAGGATTAGGTATGGCTACAGCAGATTTAATTGCTGAATTTGGTGGTTCTCCCCTTAATTTTTTAGATGTTGGTGGTGGAGCAGGAGAAGAAAAAGTTCTCAAAGCATTAGAAATTATGGTACAAGATAAAGGACTAAAATCTATATTGATTAACGCATTTGGTGGCATTACAAGATTAGATCAAGTAGCTGAAGGTATCATTTCTGCCCGAAATAAATTAAATCTTCAAATCCCTTTGATCATAAGATTGATGGGTACTAATCAAAAAGAAGGAATAAAAATTTTAGAAAATCAAGGGTTGCAAGCATTTGAAGAAATGGAACCTGCTATACAAGCAGCCGTAGAAGCAGCAAAAGGAGTGAATTAAAAATGGCAGTCTTATTAGATAAAAACACTAAAGTATTGGTTCAAGGTATTACTGGATATCAAGGATTATATCATGCAAAATTAATGAAAAATTACGGCACTGATGTTGTTGGTGGAACTCGACCAGGTAAAGGTGGGGAAATGGTTGATGGTTTTCCAATTTTTGACTCAGTGCTCGAAGCAGTTCACCAAACTGGAGCTAATGCTTCTGTAATTTTTGTACCTGCAAAATTTACAAAACTTGCTGCCTTTGAAGCTATAGATGCAGGTATTGAATTATTGGTCATTGTTACAGAAGGTGTTCCAGTAGTAGATACTATGGAAATTATTAATCGCGCTAAAAATTCAAATACTATAGTAGTCGGTCCAAATTGCCCCGGCTTAATGACACCTGGTGAAGCCAAAATAGGGATTATTCCCGGAGATATAGTACAATCAGGTAATATTGGAGTTGTCTCACGATCAGGCACATTAACTTATGAAGTTGCACATCAATTAAATAATTCCAACTTAGGTGTTTCAACCATTTTTGGAATTGGTGGTGACCCAATTAAACAAACAAATTTTAAAGAAGTCCTTCAATTATTTAACGATGACTCATCAACCGAGAAAATAGTTTTGATCGGTGAAATAGGAGGCGATGCAGAGGAAATCGCAGCAGAATATATTAAAAATAATGTTCAAAAACCTGTAATTGCATTTATAGCTGGTAAAACTGCGAAAGAAGGAAAAACAATGGGCCACGCAGGTGCAATAGTTCAAGGTGATGTTGGCACAGCTGAAGGAAAAATAAAAGCCCTATCTGAAGCAGGTGCAAAAATAGCCGATAAATTATCAGATATACCAAATTTACTTAAATAAATTTTTTACAATAATTTTTTTCTTTCCTCTAATTTTTCAATTTCTCCTTCTAATTTTTGTAATTTTATCCTTTCTTCCTCTACAATATTTTTAGGTGCCCTTACCGAAAAATCAGATGATAATTTTGCTTTTGATTTATTCGCAAGTTTAGTTTTACTCTCAATTTCTTTTTCTAATCTAATCATTTCATCTTCCAAATTAATCATATCTTCCATAGGAATAAAAATACTAATCTCACCAATTACTGAACTTATCATTTTTTCTGACGGCATTATATTTTCCATTATTTTTAATTTAGTATCATCAACTTTTCCTAAGTCACAAATTATTTTTGATCCTTGATTTAATATATCAGTGCATTCACCCGCAGAAACTAATAAACTTATTTTTTTAGTATGTGGTACCTTATACTCACCTCTTATAGTTCTAATTTTAGATATTAAACCAATTAATTTATCAAAACTACTCATCACTTCCAAATTGATATATTCTTCATCTCCAATTGGAAATTTAGCTATTATTAAACCATCTTGATCTTTTAATTTTTCAGGTAAATTCTGCCACAGGTGTTCAGTAACATATGGCATTATAGGATGCAACATTCTTAAAACACTATCAATACAAACTAACAATATATGTCTTGGATCAAATTTATCATTTGACTCATCATATATCCTAATTTTTGAAATTTCAATATACCAGTCTGCCAATAAATTCCATGTAAATCTTTTAATTTCTCTTGCTACCTCTAAAAATTTGTAATTCTCATAAGCATCTCTTACCATTAATATTAACTCATTTAATTTAGATAAGATCCATTTATCAGATAATTCTAAATTTGCATTCTTAATTTCATCATAGTTTTTTAATTGAAAATTTTCAGGTATATTACTCATAATATATTTGAATACATTCCATAATTTGTTACAAAATTTTTGAGCAGCATCAATATTTTTCAAATCTAAATTCATATCTAATCCAGGAGTTGAATACGCAATCAAAGTATATCTAAGTGCATCTGCTCCATTTTTAGCAATAACTCTCAAAGGATCATAATCTTCAATATTCTCCATAGATTTACTTATTTTTTTACCTTTTTCATTTCTTATCAATCCATGAAGATATATTATTTCATAAGGTAATTTTCCAGTTAACTCAACAGCCATCATAAGTTCTCTTGCAACCCAAAAAAATAAAATATCATATCCAGTTTCTCTTAATGTATTAGGATAAAATTCAAGAAAATCTTCTGTTGTCTCAGGCCAACCTAATGTAGAAAATGGCCAAAGTGCAGAAGAAAACCAAGTATCGAGAACATCCTCATCTTGAATAAGTTCAGTGTCACCACATATTGCACATTTTATTGGTATATTTTCTGAAACGGTTACATGCTCTTTTTTACAATACCAAACAGGTATACGATGCCCCCACCATAATTGTCGGGAAATACACCAATCTTTAATGAATTCTGGATCTAACCATTTTTGAAGTCTTTGCATTTGATTTTCAGGTACGATTGTTAACCCCTTTTCTTCAATTTTATCTTGAACTTGTTTAGTTAGTATCGATGCTTTTACCCACCATTGTAAACTATCTCTCGGCTCTATAATGGTATCACATCTCTGACATTTAGGAATGGAATGGGTATAATCCTCAATTTTTACAATCAAATTTTCTTTTTCTAAGTCTTCAACAATCTTTTTTCTTGCCTCAAATCTTTCTAAATTACTATATTTGCCGTAACCATTTTCTATGTATCCTTTTTCATTCATCATTGTAATAAAATCTAAATCATGTCTTTTACCTATCTCATAATCATTAAAATCATGTGCAGGCGTAATTTTAACTGCCCCCGTTCCAAAATTTTGATCCACATATTCATCTTCAATTATTTCTATCTCTCTATTAGTTATAGGTAAAATTAATTTTTTTCCTTTATACATAGAATATTTATTTTTTTCATTTGATATTGCAACTGCTGTATCTCCAAGCATTGTTTCAGGCCTAGTAGTTGCAATCTCAATAAAATTTATAGCCCCATCTAACCAATTTCCAGAACCCCATTCAAACTTAGGTCCGCTCCATTCGTCATCAATTAATGGATATCTTATAAACCACAATTTCCCCTCAATTTCATTTGGTTCTGCCTCTAAATCTGAGATTGCAGACTCACATCGACCTGGACACCAATTTACTAAATAGTTTCCTTTATAGATTAATCCTTTATTGTAAAGTTTGACAAAAGCAGTTCTCACAGCTTTTGACAAATTTTCATCCATCGTAAATGCTTCTCTTTCCCAATCTGACGATAATCCTAATTTTTTTGATTGCTCTGTTATTATGTTATGCGATTTTTCTTTCCATTTCCAAACTTCATCAATAAATTTCTCTCTTCCTAAAATTTTCCTATCCACACCATCTTTATTTAATTCTCTCTCAACTACATTTTGCGTAGCTATACCTGCATGATCTGTACCAGGGACAAATAGTGATTTTCTTCCATTCATTCTTGCATATCTAATGAATAAATCCTGTATAGCAATCGTCATTGCATGCCCTAAATGTAATACTCCGGTTACATTAGGTGGAGGTAATGTATTAACAAATGGTTTGGAATTTCCGTCAATAATCCCAATATTCTCCATTATTTCTGGTTTAAAATATTGATTCTCTTCCCACCAACTATAAATCATATCCTCTATTAAATTAGGATCATAATTTTTACCAATCTCATTTTTCATTTAGGTAAGTTAATTAAAAACATATACAATAAAATTATATCGTTTTTTTCTGTATCATTATTATGCATATCTGTTAAATAAATATATAATTCCAACAGGTATTGTAAACACAAAAATCAATGTAACAAATAAAGAACCTAAAGAAGGTGTTGTGCTTGCTTCATCCTCAACCTGAGCATCAAATAGTGAATATGATTGATCTACACATATCTTATTGATATCAGAGTCTCCAACAATTTCTAAATTCCAAAATACCGAGGTAGAATTAAATACTGTTATATCATGCATTTCTACATAATTTTTATCAGAATTATTTACAGTGTTATTTTCGGTTCCTAACTGAAAATAATCCCAATTAGCACTATAAGATACATTATTACCGTTGAAGGTAACATTTAATATTGTAAAATCAAATTCTAAAATCATAGTGTCTGTTTTATTTACCACATCATACTTGAATTCTTGAAAGTTTGATAAAAATGAACTTCCTTGTGAGTTAAAACAAATTTCAACATGTCCACTATCTATCAAAATATTATCGCTACTTGCCTCTTCAGCTCCTGAAATGAAGACCGGAGATATTAAAATTAATAGACAGAAATAAAATGTAATTTTATTCATGAAACTCATTAAATTCCCTAAGATTATTGATTAAAAAGAATGGCGAAAGGGTATCATTTTTTTCCTTGATATCTAATATTACAATATTTACAAATTGAAAATATTTCAAGTCTTAGTATGATTTAATATATGGATAATTTCAAAAATGATAACATTTAATCAAATATTATGAGATGTCCAGACTGCTCATCCCCCGACATGCGAAAACATGGTGCCTTTTATACATGCCCAGTTTGTGGTTTATCTGCCAAACCTTGGGATTTAGAAAAAGCTAGAATAAGAGCCAGAAAAGAATTAGATGATTTGGAAGATGAAGATCCTGAATTAGCCGCTGAGAGAAAAAGAAGACAAAGAATTAGATATAGAAATTGGTATGAAGGAAGACAATCAGTAGACTAATTTTAATTATAATTTACTCCATCCCTTTAATATTTTTATTCCTTCAGCTCTAGGAGCTAAAGCTTGACACAGTAAGGTGACATATTCCCTTGTTATAACAATTTCTTGATATCTTTTCAATTTAAATTCATCATTCATATTTTCCTCTGCAAAAACAATTTTTTCAATCTTTTTCTGAGTCTTAACAGACCATCTTAACAATGGTTTCATCATTTCCAAAAATGCCTTACTTATATCATATTTTAAATCACTAAGGTTGAAATTTTTCTTTGAAGGTTTTCTTGGTCCTTTCATTCTCAAAACTATCGAATCAAAATTTTCTAAAATTTCTAATTTCCATTTATCTTGCGAGTTTAATATTTTTTCAATTTCTGAATATTCATATAAGGCTCCAATTAAAACAATTTCTCCTCGAATATTTCTTAATTTCCCATACCAAATGTCTGCAAGTTGTAATAATGCAAGCTGTCGATGCTTCCTAGTCATAGATTTCCATCTTACCAATCTCTCTTCAGGACTTTCATCTTGATTTTCTTTTTTATATTCATTATTTTCCTCTCTCCATTTAATTTTAATTTCCTTGGCAATATTGTTTACACTCATTTTTAATTCTGAGGGTATCATTTTAAAATTAGATTTCATATTTTCAATTAATTTAGTAATTTCCAAATGTAAATTTTCATCTTGATAAGGTTTGAACTCATTTTCATCAACAAGCTGAGGACTCATTTTATATGTTATTTTAGTTTCACTAAATAAAAAAAAGTTGGTAGGTTACAACTTCAACGATTTCTTAATTTTATCATAAGAATATTTTTATTATTTTTCATAAAATATCTTTTACCATATAACCATCCTTCAAAACATATCCAAATTTCCGGTAATATTCTCTAACTCCTACCCCTGAAATTACTGCTATCTTAGAATAACCCTCTTTTGCACTCATTTCTTCTGCCCACTTAAGTAATTTTTTACCATACCCCTTATGCTGGAAAGTATATTGCTCATCAGAATTTATTGTTTCCAAAGGAAGCGATGATCCATACACATGTAATTCTCTCACTATTGCACTATTTTTCAAAACATCAATGAATACGTCTTGACTTGGATATCTTAATCTTAAAAAACCAATTAACGTTTCATTTTCATCTTCATAACTTAGGAAATGCTCCATGCCATCACCTGCCTCATAAGATCTTATATTTTTAGTGAATTCACCTAATTCATTAACACTTAAACCATCTTTGTATAATCTTATTCCAATCTCTCGACATCTTATACATCTACAATTCTTTTTGGCCTCCTCATATTCTTTCAATTCTCTCTGTATTCGATCTCTCATATCTCCCCAAGTAGGTCCATCAATAATAAGAGGAACTGGTAAATCTCTCAAAGCTCTTTTTATTCTAACAAAAGGTGGAGTCATTAATTTTGCCTCTTTCATTATTCTATATGTTTCTTCATTTGTCAGTCCTTTATATTCTCCTCTTAATGACAATTCTGCTAAAGGAGTATTTTCTACAACTTGAGTAGGATAAATTTTTATCTCATCTGGAATAAATCTACTATCATAATATAATGTTCTAAAATCTTCAATATCTATTTCAGGAGTCGTTCCAGGTAATCCTGGCATCATATGAGCTGTTATTTTTAATCCCGCATCTCTCAAATTTTTAAATGACTCAATTGTTTCATTTAAATCATGACCTCTATTTACATAAGCTAAAACCTCATCCTGTAAAGTTTGCACTCCAATCTCTACTCTTGTTGTTCCAAAACTTAACATACTGTTAATATGTTTTTTCTCAGCCCAATCAGGTTTTGTTTCAATAGTTAGTCCTATACATCTATATTTTGCTCTTTCGTTTTTTTCTTTTGCTTCTTCAATAGTTTTTGATTTTTCTCCATTTAATCCTTCATATATCCCCAAAATAAATTGATCTTGATACTCTTTTGGATTTGAATTAAATGTACCACCCATTACTATTATATCTAATTTTTCAGCATTATGACCAGTTGCCTGTAATTGATTAATTCTTGATTTGATCTGAGAAACAGGATCAAAACCATTCGAAATAGCTCTCATTGCACCTGGTTCTCTTCCGGTATAGCTCATTGGAGTGCCCCATTCGGGACCACCTGGACAAAATATACATGCTCCATGTCTACAAGCAAACGGTGCTGTAAATACTGAAATAACGTTTACTCCTGACAGTGATCTTATATCTCTTATTCGTAAAAATGGTAATATTGTATCATAATTCTCTTCATCTACTTCTCTTAATAAATCCGAATTTCTCGGGAATTTTTTTAACTTGTATTTGGTCGCGACTTCTCTTTTAATTATTTCAATTCCTTTTTTGTTAGGTTTTTGCTCTAAAATATGGTTTATTATCTCTTTATACGCTGCAATCTCAAAATCTGTCAATTCATTTCTATCTTCTTCAGCAAAATTTTCCAACTTAGGCACTCATCCATATTGTTTATGGTAATTATACCTTTACAACAATCATATAATTTTATGCATTTCTTCTTCTTGACTGACCTGCAGCTTTGTTTTTGAAATGTCTATTATAAAAATTAGTTTTATTCCTAACCCTAGGAATTGGTGACTGTCTATCAGGATATTTCTTTGGGACTACAGGTGT
>Ga0255766_10003767_pt1 | contig 13069 bp, 6 predicted proteins | sample 071ome_23_FD_179966 | JGI IMG/M metagenome (GOLD analysis project Ga0255766, IMG submission 179966) | Coastal salt marsh microbial communities from the Groves Creek Marsh, Skidaway Island, Georgia - 071403BT metaG (version 2) | ecosystem: Environmental > Aquatic > Marine > Intertidal zone > Salt... | reverse complement strand
CCAAGGCCGCATCGACAAAATGGTCAACGAAAAGGCGCTCTTGCCAAAGGATTACATCAAGGATACTTCCAAGACTGTCGAAGAGTTGATCAAGGAAGCCACCGCGGAATTGGGTGAAAAGATCTCCATCCGTCGCTTCATGAGATTTAACTTGGGTGAAGGTATCGAAAAGAAGGAGTCCAACTTCGCGGCTGAGATCGCCGCCGCGACTGGTCAAGCTTAAAAATGTGAGATGAGAAGGACGTAGCGGTTAAAATTTTGTACGACGAGTTGTTTACACAGAGAGTGTGATTTCTCACTTAAGAAGAGAGTTTATACGATAGCAATTGCGAATTTTTAAGTCAGCAGAATAACATTATATAAGTTAGTTATGAAGTTCGCCTGTTCATTTTATTGCAATAGTTTTTTTTTAATCATCTTTCGTCAGTTCGGAAATATCGACCCCTGTAACGTCAAGCGCGACTTTCGCCGCCGCCGCAAACCCGACGATCCAAAAGATACCCAAAAGCACGTAGTTCTCAAAATACAAGCACGTTGCTGTTCCGCCAACCGCCAACGCCGCTACACCCGCGATACTCACGGCAACAGTCCCCGGATCTAACTTTGAAGATCCGCTCGAGCTCGCATCCTCCAAAATCTGCCCATCGTCCGTGTACATTCTCGGCTCGATGCCGAAGACGTTGTTGTTCTCCAAACTCGTGTCTGACCCACCTTTAAACGATTGCGAGACAAACCCTGGACCTAAACTCCCATCTTTCACGCCAACATAAATCGCATCTTCCTCCTCCGCGACCACGACTGGGAACACTTCCATATTTCTACACGTCTCCTGCGGCGTTAATTTCGCCAACACTGGATTATCCGGATACCACGATTTAATCTCCCCGGTTTTCAAGTCAAACGTCGTCTTCGTCGTCGGGCACTCGATGCACGCGTCTTGCGTCAATCGAGCTCTCTCAAAGCCCTCGGAGTACGCGCCTTCCGACGGTGATCTCGACTCAATCGCGCAAATCGAATCTCTGTACCAAAAGAGTAAAACAGACTTCCCGAGCGCGTCGATTTTCTTTCTGTCGCCTCTCGGTAAGTCAGAGAGCGAGAGAAGTTTTATGTAAGACTCCGGCACTTGCGTCTTCGACGCGCTTCCCCCTTCGTCGCCTTCCGCGCGAACGATGATCGCGCGTGCTCTCTTTTTCTGCGTGATGATTTGATTTTTAGATTGAAACGTCGACGATAACGCGACCGAGGAAGAGGAGGAGGAGGAGGAGGATTTTTGTCGATGAACGGAAGCGCTTCGAACGATCGTTCTTTGCTGTTGTTGGTGGTGCTGTCTCTTCTGGGAAGACGCCGCGATTGTCGTCGCGGCGACGCGCGAAGATGCGTACGTACTGGTGGCAACCATGTTTTTTTTTGAAGCGTTTGTTATAAAAAGCGCGCGCACACGCCGGCGTATTAACTATTATCGTGTGACGATAGTGTGCGATTACAAAAGAAGATGAGTTCTTTGGTTTGGGTGACGTATGCGTTGTTCTGCGTTATGCCACGCTGGATTTTTATTTATTTTTTTGCATCTTCTGTCTCTCTTCTCTCTTCTTTCATCATTCTCTCTCGCGACGTCGTCAGTTTTACGTATTACTTATTAGTATTGTACAACAATTTTAAAGCTAAAAGAATCAACCAAAAGCAGCCTCGGCGGCGAGCGAGGCTTGTTTTTGCAACTCGCTCGCGGTCGCTCCGTTGTTTTTTTTACCATCGACGAGAACGACTTCGCCTCTTTGCAAGGCGAGTTTCCTTTGCTTTCGACTGAGCGGCTTGACGTCGTCGATCTCGGTATTCGTTTCCTCTTCTCCATCCTTTATCGTGATCCGCCGTCGTCGTTTCTTCTTACTACTTCTGCTACTGCTATCGTCTCCGTTGGTGTTGACCACTACCACCTGTTCTCTGCCTTGCTTTTCTTTTAACCTTTGCTTCCACAACATCTCCTCGTTTTTCTTCCCCATCTTTACGAGCGACTTGCCGCCGAAACCTTCCACGTGCTCGTCGAACAGTTCTTGAAACTTTTCCGAGAAGTACTCGTCTGAAATGTCCACGTAGACGCTTGGTTTTGCAAATCCAGCGCCTCCGTATTTCGCTCGCACCGGTTGTAACACCGCTTTGAACATCTTTGCCAGTTCTTGTTCCGTCAGTGCTCTCGAGAGCGGTAAAGAACGCAACACACGAATTCGTCGTTCTTTTGCACCGGCTCTTTTCGTTTTCCATTTTTTCACACCATCGCTGCCTCCTCCTCCTCCTCCTTTATTATTCGAAGAAGAAGTGGTGAAACCATTCTTTGCGATGAAGGCGGAAGAAGAAGAAGACGCTTTCTTCCCCTCGTTCACGCGCAGCGCGTCGTCTTTTGCATTTTCTTTCGAAACAAACTCTGCCGCCGATTTGCCGTCTCGGAATGTCGTCGCTTTTGCGCGATATTGTTTGAGGAGTCCCATTTATAATATTTTCCTCTTCTTCTCGCTCTTCTTCTTCTTCTTCTTCTTCCCTCTCTGTCTTTTTGCCGCGGTGGAGCAGAGCGCCGCCCCGCGATGGCCTTTTCTGCTTAATCTTCTTCTTCTTCTTCTTCTTCTCTTGTTGTGTGTAAAAGTTTTTTCTGTTGACGGCTTGGTTGTGACTTTTTTTTGTCCCTTGTGATGCTCATCTCTGATTTTTGTGGGTTTTGTGGGTAAAAAAGTTGGCATAACTTCGTTTCAAAGAGGAAAAAAAGAGAGAAAGAGAGCAAAACTCGTTCGTCAGAACACAAGACACATGCGACGACGCTGGTGTTGTTCTTTAGCACCACACACGCGCGCGATGATGACGATGAGGAGGACGATGATGACGACGACGACAATAAAAACAAAAACAACGACAGAGGCAAGAAGTAATAGCAGTCGCACCGCGAGTATCAGCAGCAGGCGCATCTCGATGATGTCGTCTTTGACGACGCGCGGCGGGAGAGTCTCGTTGAACAACAACGACAACAACGACGCCTCTTTCCAATTACATCACCGAGGGGGAGCGGCGAGAAAAAGTGCTGATTTTTTCGGCGTCGGCGATACCAGGTCGAAGAACAACGTCATTCGCGGCGGCGCAGCCTCTTGCTCTTCGTCCAGACGCGGTAGCGGTAGTTTTAGCAGCGATAATAATAATAATAACAGAGGATTCTCCACCACTTCTTCTTCGTCATCATCGCAGAGTAACGAGAGTTATTCGCCGCCGCAGGGAAGAAAAACGCGATTTAACGGCGACGTGCTACAAACGGCAAAGGAAAAGAAACAGACTAAACTGGAAGGACAGAGATTGTCGAAAGCGCTGGCGGCGTTAGGCGTCGCCTCGCGACGAGGCTCTGAAGCGATCATCTTCGACGGACGAGTAAAAGTGAACGGGACAAAAGTTTTAGAGCCACAGTTCAAGGTGAACTTGGACGTGGACGTCATTGAGTTGGACGATAAAGTCGTCGAAGGCGGCGTCGAGTACGCCGGCGAACACTTTTACTTCTTAGTGAATAAGCCGAAAGGCTACGTGTGCTCGACCAAGACTGGTGGTATGAACAACAGAGGAGAAAAAGAAGAAGCCGGCACTGGGGGGAAGAAAGCGTTAGATTTGTTGCAAGCTTGGACGGAACAATGGAAGAAAGGGAATCCGGGAAAATTACCGCCGAGATTGTTTACGGTTGGTCGATTGGACGTTCAAACAACGGGAATGTTGTTGGTGACGACGGACGGAAAATGGTCGCAAAGAGTCGCGCACCCATCGTCAGGTGTTGTTAAGAGATATGTGATTACAGCACCGGAGAGAGTGACGAGTGCGCAGATTGCAAAGATGCGGAAAGGGACGGAAGTGGACGGCGTGCACGTGACGCCGGTGTTGGTGGAAACAGTCACCGGGGACGGAGGACCAAAAAACCGCGTCGCGGTAGAGGTGGAAGACGGAAGGAATCGAGAGGTGAGAAGGATAGCGGAGAGCGCCGGGGTTGAAGTGAAGAATTTGAAGCGGACGAGAATTGGCGGGTTAAAAATGCCGTCTGAACTGCCAGCTGGGATGTTTTGTTCTCTGAAACCGCATCAAGTTTCATACGTTTTAGAAAAATCGCTCCAACAAATCGGAGGGAAATTTTGAGATACTAGGGTATGTACACATGTTTTTAACGTTGTAACTATTGCATTGCGGATCTCTACGTAAATCTACTACTAAAAAATGCTACGCTAGTTGTGAGGTGGATTATTCGCGCTAAAGCCCGACATGAACGCGTCCCGTTCACTGGTTTTTTCACGGCTCTTTGTAGGCGTGTTAAATAATTTTTTGAAAATCGATTTCTTTTTGGCAGGGGATGCCACCGAACTGGTTCGTTTTGATGCAGACTCCTCGGTTTGAGGATTCGCGTTGCCCCTGCTGTCGCTGGGATTTCTTTCCTTCGTCTCCGCGATATTTGCGACTGGCACTAATGCCGTCGCATCCTCGTTCACAGTAGATTTAATTTTGTTCAGTTTTCTTCCCGCGAATCCTGTCACCGATTTCAGAGCAGACCATGCTAAGTTACCTTTCAATTGTTTGACAAGTTCTCTCCATCTCCCTTCAAAAGATTCACACGTGTAGGAATCGAGCAAAAGCCGGACGTCTTTGAAAGAACCCGCTGTTCCATGATAAGACACTTTCACTTTTGATTCGTTGAAGCGCAAATACTTCACATGCACAACCTTTGGACCAGAAACAGGCGCCGTATCCTCATCGTCATCCTCATCCGCATCCTCTTCACCACGAACAACACCTGCTGTCTTTACGGTTGATTCTGTGTCAACCTTACTTGCATGATCTTTAGCAGTTCCTATCACTGTTATCGTCGGTTCCTTCGTCATGGCAGTCGCAGCGGTTGACTTTGATGTCTGAAACTCTTTTTCGAATGCCAAATGCATCTTTTTTGACTTGATCTCTCGTTCCGACGGAAATGCATAGTCATAAATCATTTCATAGATTTCCTTCGTGATGTCAATTTTGAACGGTGAGAGGAGAATTTCTAAATGATTCCAAATCGGTGCTTCGGGTGGGCTTGCCGCGCGGTACGCTGATACCTGAAGAAAATTAGGTTTTGTCCGTATTGCCGCGGGAACATTATCCCAATCCTCATCGAGAAGCCATCTTCCCAAGATTACTTTTTCAACAGTTTGTAAGTGTAACCCCTTCAATTTGAACAGAGTGACGCCGGATGAATCAACGTGCCGATCTCTCAAGAGACTCAGATTTGTAATTTCAGCATTCATGAACGTTTTCCCGGCTTTTCTAAGTGCCCACGCGCCTCGTTCGATCTCTAACTCCATTTGTATCGCTGCTCTCTTACGATTATACTTCGTCAAAGACTCTGCGCGCCGTATCGATTTCGCCAGCGCTTTTTCTTTACGTTTCAGGTCATCGAGATAACCTTGTCTCTTCAAATCTGCGCTCCCCGTCGCGTTGTCAGTCTTAATTTCGTCACATTTTTGAACATCAATGTCATACAGTCTCAGTGCATGGACAGATTTGATATATTCCAGCAAAGGAGCCGCGACGATTGCTGACGCAGCAGCGTCTTCCTGGTCAAACAAACTTCTCTGTCCTTTTTTCCTTAACAGAGCGACTGCGTTGCATTTTGGAGTTGGAGGCGTAAAATTTGACGGAGTTAAAAACAACGAGCCGATAACATCGACAAGTACAGCCTGCTGTTCGGATTCCATCGAGGCATCAATATCTGGAGATTTGAAAGAAAATTTTGTGGGAGCATCTGAATTGTCAGATGCACCGCTATCACTCGTTTGAGTGGAGTGCTTGAAAATCATCTCACATGGAGCAAAGATTTGTCTCAGCAAGCTCGCTTGTTTTGCTTGTAAGTGCGCAACTTCGTCATCAGAATGTCTATCTTCGAGCCATTGTACGCCAGCTCGGAGGTCGACGTCCGTAGGTGCGACGTGAGCTGCTACGTGGTGTAAATTCACATCAACCAACCGTTGTTTATGCGCCTCTGAAGAGGAATCAGAAGATGAAGACACTACGCGTCGACCAACAACGAGTCCACTATCAGCTGCGAGCAATAATCGCCCATTTCGATCGTTACCTCGCAGATTTATTTGCGGTTCAGAAATTTGGACAACGAACAAACATTCGTCGGCGATTACTTGACTTGGAGAAGACGCTTTTGTCTCGCTGAAAGCATTTTCACCGTCAGTATTTACAACCCCGGGTTTAATCAATTTCAGCAAATCTAGTTCGGCGTTCGCAGTGTTCGCGTTAGATTGTGAAGATTCGCTGAATCCACTCGTCGCACTGATATTTTTTCTATGCTTTTTGTATTGATCAAAGTCCATATCGACGGGACTTTTACTGAGATTTTCTAATTCAAACATGGACGGTGGCTTCTCAATTGAGGGATCATCACCGAGCGAAGCTTCCCACATCTCGCGAATCCAAGTGAAAACTTTTTCTCTCGTTTTTGATTCGAGTAGTGCTCTTGGAGCGTCCACCTTAACTCGCACCTCATCCTTCTCCGAAGCTTTGCGCACACAAAATTCGTGACTTTCAAGCACTAACATCGAGTCTGTGACCATTTCACGAAGCGACGATGCAGTGACCGCTTCGTCAGCACCGTTACCATCACCAGCTCTAGATTTACGTGGTGAAGGAGCTGCGTTTGAGCCTCTCAACATCTCACGCATGGTGTCATTAAAGTTTGCCGAAACCATTTGATTGGGCTCAAAAGCTACCTCATTTTCTTCTTTTTCAGGTAAAAATATGCGTAAATCCTTCGCGTGGACGTTCAAGTTCTCATTTGCGTTAGATATGTAACTGAATCCTTCCAAGAAAGCAGCTATGCTTTGGACAGTTTCGTCTTTCTCCTTTGTTGGTAAGGAATAATTCAAATACTCCGCCGTCACCTCCCAGCTTGGTTGCTTCGAATACAATATGGAAATCATTGACTTACTTTTAACTTTTTCTGTCTTATCCAAACTTTTCTCTGTTAGGGTGGTTCTTCCGTATTGTTTGTACCTCCACGCGTTGCGTAAAGATACCAAATCTGGTTTCATCAGCGCTTTCCACCATTTTTTCATGTACCTCATATCGTCAGCGGTGAACCTAAAATATGGCGTCTCCGTGAAAGTCGAATTCATGCTGACACCGTCGAATGAATTGAGGACACCATGCAGATCTGATATATTCCGCGCGCGCGACGGTGAAAGCAGCAACGAAGGCATTCTCGAAGGCGAAAGCTTGAGTGCATCAATTCTGGTTTTGAAGTCATCAGACTGCCATTTCGCAAGGGGAGAAGTAGAATATGCATTCGTCGTTGTCTTGGTAGACTGAAAGGAAGACACTGGCGTTTGGAAATTATCCATCGTGTTCTTCGTCGATGACGTAGGGGTTGAGAAATCTTCTTCATCCGTAAAGTCTAGTTCTATGTTAGAACTTATCTTTGTTTCAATATCATCGAATATGTGATCTGCGCGCCATCCTGGAAGTAAGGTATCTTTGCATGCGAACTGTACGTTGAGCTCGTGTGAACCATCACAACTTTTACATTCTGACAGGGTGCGCAATTCCACGCCAGTTGTTGGATCGAATCGATATGATGTCGCATATCCGTTTATGTTATCTTTAGTCAACCATTCGTACTTCACACCAATCTCGACCGCTGGCGCGACAAAAAGCGTATGAGGAACTATATTCACAAAGGATGGCTCTTTCGATACTGCAAAACGAGCAGCGCGAAGAAGTAGGTGTCCTGATTTGTACGATGCCTCGCATTTCGTAGCTTTAAAAGCAAGTGCATGTCGAGTTTGGGTTTCCTTCAAAGATGAATCCAAGACGATTTGCGAATTCCTTGCAATAATCGTGAAATCACCTCGCCATAAGTTTCTTAGGTTATCCCACCACGGCAAGCTGTCTTTTACTTTTTCTATAGGTGCATCACCGTTTGGAGCATCGCGATGCCTTGATTTCGGGAGGATGCGATTTGATATTTCGCGCGAGAGAATAGCGTACTTCGGCTCTGATGATGCTGAATACCGGAATTGTCCATCTATCCAAGTCTGAGATAAATTAGTGAACGCTAATACGCTTGGCCTCGAAGGTGAATGAACCGAACGAATGGCCGCAAATCTTCGCTTACCAACCGGGAACGGTAGTAAGTGAGTATCTTTGGACTGGACGCTCTGCTTTGCTAAAACAACTGGTCCTTGCATGGAAATGGTTTTTGCTTCAAACATGGCGCATTCCTCGCCACCGAGGAATATATCAAACTTTTCGCATGTCCAATCGATGGTTTGGTATTGAATGATCTGTAAATCGACGCCATCCGAGTATGGGGCATCGACGCAGCGGCAGAAATGTCCTATTTTCTCATGTGCATCTGCATCACAACCAAATTTGAAAGACCAATCCAGACTTTCTGCACGAACTGTCAAAATGTTATCGACCAGATTCAGGAAGTGCACGTCTTTCTTATTCTCGTTGAAGCTATCTACGCCCTTCTTATACGCTTTCGCTACATTATGGAATATTTGATGAAGCATTTGAGCATCCTTTATTTCGTCAACGTCTCTTGAGATTTTTCTGGAGCGTTTCAATTCCGGCTTCAGAAATTTTTCTTGCAACCGCAAGAAGCTCTCGAGCTTATCCGAATCTTCAATTATAACCGTGTTTCCTCCCGTCGATATCCAACGAAGTACTCCTGACGAATCCGGTAAATTCAAAATTGATGCATTTTCTTTCGATGAAGCTTTTTGGGAGATGATTTTGGAGTCGTCATTGGTAGGGGTGGAGGTGAACTTCTTTAGCGCTTGTCTGAATGCACTCTCACCAGCGAACAAAGCAGCGTAAAAATCGCCGAAATCTAAGTCTCGAGCAAACTTGACGGCGGCTGCATTTGTGGTGATATCCCAACCGCTGTCGTACTCTCGCATTTCGAGAGCGAGCGATTTCGTTGTGAACAACGTCATTGCATTCGTTTCGATTTCGAAATTTTCAAAGTGTATCGCCGAGATCTCCTCGAGATGCAGACGCGACGAAGCGAGGCGAACATTTGCCCCGAGAGTCAAATCCGCTGCAAACGAAACATTCGTAACATCAAGCGAAATGTTACGATCATGCGACGCTTTCATCTCTTTCTCCTCCTCGGACTGATTCTTCTCGAGAAAGGCCAGAGTCCCGAGGAACTTTTTTGTATCTTCTGCAAATGTCTCGATTAGAAAATGTGCGTCGGGATCCCAATCAATCTGCACGTCATCCATTGCTATTTTTATCGTTTCCGGTTGAACCATCTGGTCATTGCTTGAATGATGTTCAATTTCGAATTTACTGATTTCAACTTTTCGAGAGTAAGTTTTCAGGGAACAATCATCTTGAACGTCGAGCGAAGCACCCGACATTTGCATCGAGACGGTCGTATTTTTGACGCCGCCATCTGCATCTATTCCATTCTTACTACTATTTCCTCCTTTTTGGTCGATATTTGTTGTTCGCAACACTCCGCTAATTTCAGGCACAGTCAGTAAAACTGAAGACTTTACGCGCTCGTTCAATGTAATTGAATCTATTTGATCCCGCACGAGTGAATCCGCGAGTGAGTTTTGGAAACAAAATCCTTCCGCGCGAGCGTTCCTAATTTCGTAACTGAGCGCAAACGACGAGCTCGTGCTCGCGCTGTCCTTTTCCATCATAACGTCGCGAACCTGTTGTATTCGAAAGCTTTCTATCCATGCGTGATTGAATAAATCCTGCGAATCTTCCGTGAAGACCGGATCTATCCCCAACAGTTCAACTTGCACATCACTTACTTTACCTATTTTCGCCAAATCAGCCCTTGCTGAGCACGAAACTTTCGAAACTGCTATGGCAACGTTATCTTTCTTACCAGCGCGGACTGATTTTGGAACTATTCGAATGCCATTTGGCATATTCACAAACACCATTAGCGAATCTCCTACAAGTTTCGTAGTCACAACAAGCTGTGTCGTTGTAACGGTGAATACATCGTCTTCGTACACTCTTACATCTACTAAATTGATTTCAAGAAGCGAGAGAAATCTCGCGACGACGCGTTTTCTAAAGCTTTCCCTCATGCGTTTACTTGCCGTCTCTGTTTTATCGTCATTTTTTGTTTTGTTGTTGTCTTTGTTGCCAAACGATTCCGCCTCTTCCTGCTCTTTCTGCTCCTCCTTCTCTTCTTCGACGTAATCGCCGTCTAAATCATCTTCGTGTTCTTCTCGCTTCTTTCTTTTCTTTGCGCTTCGTTTCTTTACCTGCACGTCGAAACACCGAATGGGGACGTTCATCATCCTGTTCCGATTTTGCATGGCAACTTCTTTTCCCGCCGAGGTTTCTCCAGCTCCTTCTTCTTCGGGTACAAGCACATCTCCTTCCTTGGGAGTAGATGAAGTCGTAAATCCCGTCGCAGAAGGCGATGAATATAACGTTTTCAACATCCAATTCATCAATTGCCTTAATCTCCCCGCGTATCTAACTTCTCCGATGAATATCTGCTCGATATCTCCCCCTCCTCCCCCTTCACTAGGGGACGAAAAGTTCAAAATCACATCCGTCGCGGAAAGAAACCCAACCGAACCGACCGTCACGCGCACGCCTTTCGTGGCTACAAATTTCAACCCTAACTGTAACAGCGAAGGAAATATCCATCGTCGAACGGCAAAAAGCGTCGGAAAGAAGGAGAGCAAACCGGTGAATATAATCAAAAGAAGTGTTTCCAAGGTGTTCGTTCCTTCTCCTCCTCCGCTCTCGTCTCGGAATTTGGAAAGAAGTAAAGAAGATAACGCGTTGGAAATGGTGGTGGTCAAGGCGGACGAGCCAGAAGAGGACGGCGCAGACATGGTAGAGGTTACTTTCTCTCGTCCTCACGCCCTCTCTCTCTCTCTCTCTTCCTTCTTTTCTAAAACCCCGTACGCGCGCTTTCTAACTGAAGTGGCGTGAGGAGGAATTTGGAAAAAACATCTTCAAAAAAACACACGCAACAATTACACACTTACACATCACAAGGGGAGAGACGAGAAATGAAACTACTTCGAGTGATGTTGAAACCTTCTCCTTCTCGCGCGTTGGGAGCTGCAGGAGCAACAGCAGCAGCAGCAGCAGCATCGACGCATCATCATCATCATCATCATCGTCTTCGCTGTCCCTATTCGCACAGAGCGACGAAGAGGACGTTTTACTGTTCCTCTTCGTCGTCGTCGGTGAGGAATGCACAAAACTTCGACGATGACAAGACGATACCGTTGAACGAACGAAAAGCGAAACACGATTCTACGAGAGGGGAATTAAAACGATGGCACGCGTGGGCGAAAGAGAAGATAAAAGAGAATAGAGGATCGTTTTCTTCGTTCGATGGCGGCATTGGTGGTAGTAAAGACGGCGATCAGCATCATCATCACGATATCATCAATAATAACGACCCTGTAGATGAACAGTCGTTAGTTACAGAGTTGGAGTGGCTCTTGGAAGACGTCGTCGCGAGTGAGGGAAAGAGTGATAATATCTCCATGCGCATGAGTTTCGACCAAATGACAGCACTATGGAACAAGCGTATCGATGACCGGTACCCAATTCAGTATTTGACGAAGTCTTCGCAGTTTCGGACGGTATTGTTATACGTCGCCCCGGGCGTTTTAATACCACGACCGGAAACCGAACTCCTGATTGATTTTGCATATCAGCACGTGAAAATATATGGGAAGAAGGACCATTTAAAGAAATTGCCTTGGTTAGACTTAGGTACCGGCTCTGGCGCAATTGCATGCGCGCTCGCCACGGAGTTGAAGGATACGTTCTCGAAGGCAAACGCCGGGGTATACGCCACGGATTTTTCAAAGGAAGCGCTGGAAATTGCAAAGATAAATGTTGAGCGTTTACATTTGAACGATACGATTACTTTGTTGCATGGATCGTGGTTTGACGCTTTGCGCAGTTATGATGGCATCAAATTCGCTGGAATAGTTTCGAACCCACCGTATATTCCCTCGGATATCGCCGCAAACCTGCAGCCGGAGGTTGGTCGACACGAGCCGATGTCTGCGTTAGATGGTCGAGGCGAGATGGGGATGGGTGATTTAGATATAATCTGCGAATCTTCGCACAAATATTTAGCTCCCGGGGGATTTTTAGCGTTAGAGACGCACGGTGGAGAACAAGCGTTGCGCGTGTGGGAGAAGTTATGGAACACGAACCTCTACGAGGACGTTCGAGTTCGAAGTGATTACGCGGGTGTTGATAGATTTGTTACGGCGCGATTGATTGATGCAAAGAAAGTGGATAGGTTTAGCAGTACTAGCAGCGATGACGATTAGTGATCGGGTGTGATAGTAAAACAGAATAGAACGCACATAGCAATATTAGTGATATCGTTTTGAAATGAAACAATCATTATGTAGTAGTAAAAATTACAGACAGACAATTCGGCGGTTAATCTTCTTTTTTCTTTTATCTCGCAACAGCTTGGGTATTCTTTTCCGCGCTGAAGCCATACTCGTTATCGAGCGCGTTAAAGTACAAATCATAATACGTTTGCGCGGATTCCAACTGATCCAACTCGGTGTACAAGTCCGCAATCTTACCGTAGTTATCTGTGATTTCCGCCATATCTTTATGCTCCAATGCTAAATCGAGTACCTTCTTTGTCATTTCCAAAGACTTCGCCGTGTATCCCAAACGACTCGCAGCAGCCGCAATACCTTTTAATGCTTTTCTCTCCGCCTTCCACGGCACCAGTAACTTTTCCTTACCGCTCTCGGCGATGATGAGTGCGTGAGCTTCTTCAAATTTACCCAAAGCCTCTTCAAATTTCTCCTTCGATTCCTCTATCTTCAACAATGCCTTACCCGATCGAAGCAGCGTTAAAATTTTCTCCACGTATGGATCGCCGTCGCTATCGATGCTCATATCTACTCCAGGCGTCTTGCTTTGTTTCTCTCTTCGCAATTCTTTCTTGATTTTCCCGTTCACTTCCAAAAGCGACTTGTTCAACTGTGTAATCTCCTCCGCTCTCTTTTTCGCTTCCAACCCGCCGGCA
>Ga0255766_10003760_pt1 | contig 13080 bp, 7 predicted proteins | sample 071ome_23_FD_179966 | JGI IMG/M metagenome (GOLD analysis project Ga0255766, IMG submission 179966) | Coastal salt marsh microbial communities from the Groves Creek Marsh, Skidaway Island, Georgia - 071403BT metaG (version 2) | ecosystem: Environmental > Aquatic > Marine > Intertidal zone > Salt... | reverse complement strand
ACTCTTTCAGTGGTGTTGAGTTAGTACGTGCTATTGGTGGATTGTACCAAGCAAAACGCAGTGAGACTAAAATTCTTGCTGCTAGTCTTCGTGATGTTCACCACGTCTCTCGCTGCCTTTTGTATGGTGCTGATGTAGTCACTCTGCCTACCTCAGTATTTGACAAAATGTATAATCATGTCCTGACTGATGCAGGACTTGCTATTTTTGAAAAGGATTTCAAGGAGATCAATGGTTGAAGTTACAGTAGAAGAGTTCGAAAAGAACTTTGATGCGTACTTAGATCGCATCGAAAAGAACGGAGAAGAATTTCTTATTCGTCAAGCAGATGGCAAGGCAGTCGTCGCTATGCCAGTTGGAGAACTGGAACACCTAGCAGATGAAGTGGGTGAAGAAGAGTGGTATAATATGTTCAACAACCACGATGATGCTTCATGACCAAACCCACTGTTATCCTTGAACGCGCTCCTTACCGCTATGTCCAGTGCGGTTTGCTAGAGATCAACGGTAAACCTGATTACCGTATTCAAAAGTTCAATGAGTGGACCAAGCGTTATACAGACATGTATTTCCTTGACAATCAAATGCAACTGGATACTTGCCTTGAGGATCCAGAATATACTAAGTGGTTAGATCCCGACCCTGAAGTGGGTGCCTATCGTAAGTGGAACTAAATATGAGTATTACAAATCATCTTGAGACTGCTGAAGAGGCAGTCCGTCAAGCACTCATCAATGCTCTTGCCGAGGGTGATGATCATTGGTTGAGTGAGTTATTTGATCTTCTAAATCAAACACGAGTATTGAAAAAGAAAGTGTCTAACACCATTCGTTATACTGACAATAAAACTCAGTGGGCAAAAGATTGGAGTGAATACAACTTCAATCTTACATCTGATTATCTTAACCGTCCTGGTGGAGATCTAGATGCGATGGATAACATTGACTTTGGTGGAGACATGATTATCAATACCAATAGTCCTGATGTAATCTCCTTTGGTGATTACCAGTCCCGAGAAGACTAAAAACTCGCTCTGGTCGGGATGGGTTTTACGACCCCTCGGGTTTCTTGCTTCCTAAAAGCAAGTGGTGCGGATGGGAATACTCCCGCCTGGTTTCTTATTTCCAGTCAAAGAATAAGTGGTGGATCCAAATGACCCCTTCCGTGTGGTTGATTTCTCATTTTTCAACTGAATAAAAAATGAGTGGCGTGCATGTGTCCTGGGAGATTGACCTCTCCCATTTCCTGCGGAGTTAGTTCAGTGGTAGAACGCTATCCTTCCAAGTTAGATGTCGTCGGTTCGAATCCGATACTCCGCTTACCATTTTATAAATACTTCTAGCTCAGAGAACTGTCTTCAGGACTGGAAGTATGTCAAAAATTCTTGCGAACCAGATCGCTAATTATGGGGATGATGCTCCTATTGAGATCAAGGAAGGTCTCAATATCCCTGCTGGTAAACCAATCCAGGCTGCTGGTGTCTCAGGAACTTCGGGACAAGTATTAACCTCAACTGGATCAACTATTAGTTGGACAACTCCTTTTGATGGAGACTATAACTCACTATCAAACCTTCCAACAATTCCTGCTGCTCAGGTAAATTCTGATTGGAATGCTACCAGTGGCGTATCAAGAATTTTAAACAAACCAGTAATTCCTCCTCTCCCTAGCGTAACTACAAACGCTGCTGGAACTGCTGCTCTATCATATAACTCAGTCAACGGTCAGTTTACATATACTCCACCAGATCTTTCGAATTACGATACGGCATACGGTTGGGGAGATCATTCTACGGCAGGTTATCTAACAGCAGAAGCAGATACTTTAGATACTGTTCTTGCAAGGGGAGCAACAACTTCTACTCATGCAACTTTCAACAATGCAATTACTACATATGGAACTGTAGAATGTAGATATCAGATTGACATTGCCAATAAATTTAACATTGGAGCAAATCTGCAAAATAGTGACCTCAATATGTGGTTTAATACCGCTGGAGGAGCAGATCTATTTTTAAATACTGACAGTCTTTATATCGCAAATGCATCAAAGACGGCGTATAAAGCAACATTTAATGGAAGTTCGGTTCAATTATATTATGGTGGTGCTGTAAAGTTACAGACTACAAACGAGGGTGTAACAATCACTGGAAACAATGGTGTCAACAACCTTCAGGTGGATGGTGACGCTTTAGTAATTGGTGGACTGACTGCTGGTGGTTTAAGTTATCCAGAAGTTACTGGAACTGCTGGTCAGATCCTTACCAGTGATGGTGCTGGTAATGTAGTATGGGGATCATCTAGTGGTGGTGCTGGAATTGCACTAACTGATCTTTCTGTTACTACTAATGCTGCTGGAACTGCTGCACTTTCATACAATAATATCAGTGGCGTATTTACATATACACCACCTGATCTTTCTGGTTATTTAACATCTTACACAGAGACTGACCCTGTATTCTCAATCTCTCCTGCTGCTAGTATTTCTACTGCTCAGATCAATAACTGGAACTCTGCTTACAGTTGGGGAGATCACAGTGCTCAAGGATATCTAACAAGTTATACAGAAACTGATACTCTTGATACTGTAACTGGTAGAGGTTATACTACATCTAATAATATTGTTTTTAATGATGGAGTTCAAGCGAGATTTGGAACTCTAAATGGAACTGGTGAAGGAGATCTAAGAATTTATCATGCTGCTGACGGATCTGCTAGTGTCATTCAGGAAGTTGGTGGCACTGATCTCATAATTATGACTGCTGGAAGTGATATTAAGTTCCGCAGAAATAACGAAGAAACTTTTGCTGAGTTTCACAATAATGGATCAGTTGATCTTTACTTTGACAACGCCAAGAAGTTTGAGACAACTACTAATGGAGCGACAATTACAGGTGCTCTTACTGCTGGTGGTCTGACTTATCCAACCACTAACGGCACAAGTGGTGAGGTTCTTACCAGTGATGGTGCAGGTAATGTAGTGTGGGGTGCTGCTAACTCTCAAGTAACTATCAGTGATACACTTCCTGCTGGCACTCCTAGTGCTGGTGATCTCTGGTGGGAGAGTGACACTGGTCGCCTCAAGATTTACTATCAGGATGTTGACAGTGCTCAGTGGGTTGATACTAATCCACCATTAGCAGATGCAACCAGCATCGGTGGATCTGGCACTGTTGCTATGAGAGCATCTATCATTCCTGATACTAACGCTGCTTATGACATTGGATCTGCTGAGTATAAGATCCGTGATCTATATCTAGACAGTGGTTCTATCCATACACCAAGTGGAAATAATCTTTCGTTCTATGATGGTAATCTAACTTGGGGTGGAGATGATGTAATCATGCTACAAGATCTTAAAGATATGATGGCAACGGCAACGTCCTTTGAGGATTTCAAGAATGCCATTATGGGTCTTTGAAATAAATAACACGGAAGGAGCAACTAAGAAATGGCAATCAATTTTCCCTCAACAGCAGGGCAGGCAACTGACGGTTCATATACTTATACAGTAGCAGGTATTACTTATTCGTGGGATGGATCGTCTTGGCGAGCAGCAGGTGCTGGTGCTAGTGCAACTGACAAAACTCTGTTCAGTGTCACACAGAATGCTGCTGGAACTGCAGCTCTTTCTTACAACAGTAACACTGGTGTTTTTAGTTACACTCCTCCCGATCTTTCTAGTTATCTAACAGCAGAGGCAGATACTCTTGCTACTGTAACTGGCAGAGGCGCTACTACAAATGATACTGTTGTTTTTGGTGATGCCTCTAATGCTGGTGAATTTCGTGTTTCACTAGAAGGTGGCAATTATCTAAAAGTATTTGGAACATCAAGTGGATCAACATATATCAGGAACCGAGATAATGATATCGGAACGTCTGCTACTGGGATTAACATTCAAGGTCGCACTGGAGTAGCATTATGGCAAGACACTGGTAATTTAGGTCTTCAAGTTGATTCTAGTTGCGCTGTAAAACTATACAAATCATCATTATTAAAATTAGAAACCACAACTACTGGTGTAACAATCACTGGTGCTCTTACTGCTGGTGGTTTGACTTATCCAACTAGCAATGGAACTAGTGGTCAAGCACTGATCAGTGATGGGGCTGGCAATGTCAACTGGGGTAGCGTAGCGACAACAGGACTACAATCCAGAACGACTGCACAGTTAACTGTTTCTATTGCTAATGGAGCAGCATCAAACGTCACGTTTACTACTCCTAAAGCATACGCATTGATGAGTATCCAAACAAACGTTGCTGCATGGGTAACACTCTACAGTGATACTGCAAGCAGAACGAACGATGCTAGCAGATCTGAGACAACTGATCCTACTCCTGGTTCTGGTGTTCTTGCAGAAGTTATCACCACAGGTTCTACGACACAGTTAATTACTCCTGGAACTATTTGTTTCAATTCTTCTTCTACTAATGCAACCTACGCTAAGATTGTAAATAAGGCTGGTTTTACTACAAACGTCACTGTAACTCTCACCTTTGTTCAACTAGAGGCTTGATATGGATAAGGAATATATTGTAACGCTCCACAGAAAAGAAGACCTGGAGCAGTTTTACAATGAAATGCAACTGTCTAATTTTCCTTTAGTCAAGAAGCGTCCTCTTAGTAGGAACACTCATTATATGATGACTGAGGAACAGGCGGAAAGACTACGCCAAGATCCTAGAGTTTGGGGAGTTGCTGATGTCAGTAAGATCGAATTTAGAAGACAGGTTAATAGAGAACCTTATGCAGTAACTGGAAATTTTTGGAAAGATTCCGCATCATTAAATGTAAGTTCTAATGATTTTCAGTGGGGACATATTCACTGTGCTGGAAATCAAGCACAAAGAGGTAAAACTCAATTTGGATCTGTAAATCTTGGCGCAACTTATGAACAAGTCATTGATGCTGTAGAAGTATTTAACAACGGTAGACATGTTGATGTTGTTATTTGCGATGATCCTATTTCATACGATAGTGAAGAATGGTATAGTCCTACAAGTAATCAAACAAGATTTGTTCAGTATCAATGGTTTAATGAATTGAATAGTTTTGTTTCTGGTCCAGACGGAGATGACGACGGACAGACACTTCCAACTGGAACAATTACATACGGAACTAATGTTTCCACACCACAGTATCACGGTAATCATGTATGTGGAACTGCTTGTGGTCAGCATTATGGATGGGCACGAGAAGCGAACATCTATAACATTGCGGTAACTGATCCATGGCCATCTGGTCAGCAGTTGGGTGGTTTATTGATTTTTGATTATCTTAGAGCATTTCATTTGAGTAAACCAATCAATCCCGCTACTGGAAAACGAAATCCCACCATTACTAATCATAGTTATGGATCTGCATACAATAAAGGTAGTGTAGTTACTCTTGCTGATATATCACAAATTGTATACAGAAATACGGCATACAGTGCTGCTAATCCTGGACCATCTGGATGGACTGAAGCAGGAATTGAAGCAGACTTTGGATTTAGATTTATGCAGTATTATCCAGCTCACAATGCTTTTACTGCTGCTGATGTCCAAGATGCAATTGATGACGGTGTTGTAATTATTGGTGCTGCTGGTAATGATAACCTTTTAATGGATGAGGTTGATGGTGACGATTGGAATAACCGCGCAACCGTTTCTGGACTTCCAACCCTATACTACAACAGAGGCGCTGCTCCAAATTGTGCAGACAGTAGTTCTATCAACGTTGGTGCTTTAGATAAAAGAAAAGATTTTAGAAGAGCTAGTTTTAGTAATTTCGGTCCTGCCGTTGATGTTTTTGCTCCTGGTGTAAACATTCTTTCAGCGTATGGAAACACTGGATTGAATGACAGTAAGTACACTCAAGGATCTGGTAACTATTTTTATCCAATCAATGGAACAAGCATGGCATCACCTCAAGTTTGTGGAATTATTGCGTGTCTTGCTAGTGGAAAAGAAAGATTTACTCAGTCTGATGCTTTAGGATATCTACGTCAGTTTAGCATTGATGGTGATATGACATTCGATCTTGCTGGCGGAGGTTTGGAGGATAATACTTGTAGACAGGGTAGTCCTAATAAGTATTTACATGCAGTAAATCCAAGACCAATTGCTGGACATATAGATGAACAGATTGGGTATAGATCTGTAGATGGAATTCAATATGGATCTTCTCCCAACATCGGAACATCCTATATGACGTTTCCTAGGAGAAGAAGTTTGTATGCTCCTGCTCCTTCAGCACAATCACAAACTTATGCACTTGTCGTTAGAAATGATTCCTCTTCTGATTGGAGATGGACAAGTGGAACTGATAGATCTGGTGTTACTTTTGATGATACTGCAACCTATGATGATTGGACTTTGAACTTTAATGTTGGAGACACAATGGAGATTACTAACAATGCTGGTTCTATTCATCCGTTCTACATTAAGACAGCTCCAACTACAGGAACAGGTGATCAAGTAACTACAGGAACAATCACTGGCAATGGTGCATCTCTAGGCAATACTGTAATATGGGATACAACAGGGGTTAATCCTGGAACATATTGGTATGTTTGTTCAAACCACTCCAACATGCGTGGACAGATCGTTATTTCATGAGGCATAAATAAATCCAGAGCACTAGTATCCATTGGAAAGTTAAATGGCTGATCGTTTTCCGTTGATTGTTAATGCAATTTCTAAAAAGATCGAAGAAATTGTAGCAGGTGACAAATTGGAATTAACTGGTAACGGTATCGTTATCGGTGGAGACAGTGGTGCTGGAAAGTATCTAAGCAGTGATGGATCAACAGTATTCTGGGACAATCCTGGTGATGTTTACTTAAATCAAACACAAACCATACTCAATAAAACACTAGAGACTTGTGTTATCTCTGGTTCGTTGAATACTCTTACGAATATTCCAAACAGTGCTCTTATTAATCCTGGTATTAATATTAACGGCACGACTATTTCTTTGGGTGGAACAGTAACAACTCCAGATAATAATACGACATATTCTATTTCGGCTGCTGATGGAACTTCCGCTAGTCAAAAAATTATTAGACTTACTTCTGGTGGTAACTCTGGTGGTGGAGTTGATGATGATATCATACTTGAAGTAGCATCTCCTCCTAGTATTCCTTCTGGTCAAAACGGACTTAATTTATCTTTATCTAGAGTTGATGATACGATAAGTCTTTATGGAACGGTAGTAGATAACAATACAGTAACCAGCATTACTGCTACGGGTGGATCTCCTCAAACAGGAACTGTAAATTTTGCTGGATCTGGATGTAATGTTACAATGGATGACGCATCAAAGACAGTAACGGTTACTGTCAATGATCAAGATACTATTACTAATTTAAAAGGTGATGGTGGTAATCTTGTAAATGGCGATGTTACATTATTAGCAACTTCTCCAGTTACTATTGTTCAAGGTCAGGATGGCAATGGAGATCCTACATTTACTTTTGGTTCTACTGATACTATCACGAGAGTTAAAGGTGGATCAACAGGAACATTCAAGAGTGGAGACATTACCATTGTTGGTGGAACAAGTCAGGGTGGAAACACTACTGTTTCATCATCTCCAGATGGTCTGACTATTTCGATTGATAGTCCAAACGATGATACTATTACTAGACTTGCTGGAGGAGCATCAAACGCACTAGCAGCAGGAGACTTTAGAATTACTGCTTCTGGTGATGCTACACTTACGACAACATCAAATGCTGGTGTAACTAGTATTGATATTGGATTTGTTAATACAGATACTGGTGCTGGACTAACTGCATCTAATGGTATTGTTCTTAGTAGTTCTGATTTCCAGTTGAAGAATGCTGGAAACTTAACTGATGCTGTATTGATGAAGTGGGATGGAACTAATGGTCAACTTCTTAATAGTATTATTGAAGATGATGGATCGACAGTAACTATTAGTGGAAACCTAGTCGTCAGTGGAACTAATACTGTTATTGATACTCAAACATTAACGGTTGCGGACCCTACCATTGAACTTAGAACAGGTGTAAGTATTGTAGATGGATCTGGCGGCATTCAAGTCAATAGAACCACTGATGCTAATGGAACTCCAGTTACATATTCTCAATTGCAGTTCTACCATACTGGTAATTACTGGCGCGTCTTTGATGGATCAATTGCAAAACCATTAGTAACAACGACAGACCCTCAAGTTCTCACCCAGAAAACTCTTAACTCTCCAACATTTACTGGAACTCCAGTTCTTGGAACCGCAACTGCTACAACCATTAATGGTCTAACAATTTCTGCAACTACTGGTGGTATCCTCACCATTGCAAATGCTAAGACCTTTACTTGTAATAACACTATTACTTTGAGGGGAACTGATGGTGTAAATGTTGACTTTGGTAATGGACCTGGAGCTGGTTATCGTGTAGCATATACTGGTGATACTTTAGGTGCATTTGCTCCAACAAACTCTTCTCAGTTGCAGGGTATTATGACCGACGCTACTGGTGTTGGTGGTAAGTTGATGTTCAATGCTTCTCCCGTAATTACTACAGCATTGCAATCAACATCGGGAACTTTTGCTTTACTTAATTCTGGTCCAACAACTATTAATGCTTTTGGTAACGCAACAGTAATCAGTCTTGGAAACTCGTCTGGAACAACAACAATTAATGGAAACCTAGAAGTAGAGACAGAAGCTACTTTTGGATCTACTGCGGGTGATTTGTTTACTGTAAATGGTGTTCCTAACTTTGATGCTAGTGATATCTTCATCAGAAATACAGATACTTCTCCACAAAGAATTGGTAGAGGTAATGGAGCGGTATTCAATAACACTTGCTTTGGACATTTAGTTCTTAACGCTGTTACAACTGGTGGTAGAAATACTGCCATGGGTCATGAAGTTCTTGCCTTGAATGAGGGTGGAGCAGACAACGTTGGATATGGATATAGAGCACTGAAAGCAAATGTGCTTGGTAATGATAACGTTGCTGTTGGTATGAACGCAGCAACAGCAACTGATGCTGATGGAAATACTGCTGTTGGAGCACAATCTCTATATTCAAACGTAGCTGGAACACATAACGTTTGTTTGGGATATTTTGCTGGATATAATGTTACTGGAACTGGAAACGTTCTTATCGGTCCAGCAGATACAGAGAATGATACTAGCGTTACCTATCAACCAACTAATCCTAGTGCAGACAGACAATTAGTTATTGGTTCTGGAACACTTGCTTGGATTACTGGTCAATCTAGTGGTAATGTTATTCTTCCTCAAGCATTAACTGTTGGTGGAGACGCCACAATTCAAGGTAATCTTACTGTTAACGGAACGACCACCACTCTGAACACGACCACGCTGAGCGTCGATGATCGCAACATTGAATTGGCAGCGACAACCTCTGCTGTATTCAATGGTGATATTGTAACAGGAACTCAAATTACTAATGTCAGTTCTATTGTTGGACTTGATGTTGGTATGGAATTGACCAGTGGAACTGGTGATGTTATTGTTAACCCAGGAACCTATATTACAAGCATTGGTTCTGGCGTAATTGATGTCAGTCAAACAATCACAACCACTGGTAACTCAGTTCAAACAGGTGCAGTGTTTGTTGCAACTGGTCCGACAGAACTTGGAGCTGAGGGAGGTGGATTGATCGTTAAAGGATCTACCGATCATACCATCTTGTATGAAGGAACTGGTGTTGATAAGTTCTGGGCACTTTCAGAAAACCTCAAGTTCCCTGCAGGTAAGAAGATTGTTCTCAACAACGCTCTCTTGCTAGACGCAACAACTCTTGGATCTACTGTTGTCAATTCTTCACTAACAAGTGTTGGAACACTAGGATCATTAAGCGTTTCTGGTAATGTTACTTTCGCTGGAAGAATTACTGAAGGAACTTTGGGTGGTTTTGCTACAACAGTTAGCGTTCCATCTAATGTGTATACAATTAGTGTTGCTGGTATTAATACATTCTTTGGAACAACTCCAGCAACTCCAATCAATACTTGGGACTTTACTAACGTAAATCTAGATCCCAATCAGTCAGTTACAATTACATTAATCCTTGCTGCTAATACTGCTGCTACATATGGTGATGCTTGTGAAGTTGATGGAACAGCAATCGCTAATGGTATTCAGTGGTCTGGTGGTTCTCCACCACTGCCATCATCCAACACAGACATTCTGACATTTATTATCGCTAAAGATAGTTCTGGTACAACCAAAGTATTTGGACAAGGCAACACAGACTTTAGCTGAGGATAGATAAATGCCAGTAAGTTATAACAGTCCTGCCAGAAACTTTTTCCTTCTGGCATCTACGGGTCAGCAAGAGATCACAGCGTTTATTAAAAGAATTATTACACCCAGTTCATCCGATACATTTGGATATGAACCAGCGAGAATTGAGTATGTAGAAAGTGATCAAAAGTATCTGGTTTCAGGAACTCAATCTGATGGACAAGACGATCAATTGCCAGAAGGTTATCTTGTCAAGACCACTGAGAATGATACTAGAGATTTTGATTTAAAAATTCAATCTACGGTATCTGCAGTTGATCGTGGAACTACCATTCGTTCTATAGCACAGGATAGTAATGAAAATATTATTATTTGTGGTCGCTTTGACATCCGTCTTTTCCAGAATGGCGGATCACCTTATGTTGGTAAGTTTGATTTAAATGGAAACAATCTTTGGTATGCTAGTACAACTGAAAGTTCTGTTAATTGGGATATTGAATACACTGATATTGCTATTGATGCTAATGACAACATTTTTGTTGTTGGATATGACAGCAAAAATGGAGATGATGGCACAATCATTTCTAGATATACTCCAGATGGTGCAGTTATCTGGTCTAAAAAAATACAAGATATAGGTTCTGATGGATTTGTTGACATCAGAGGATCTAGTATTTCTGTTAATAATAGAAATGAATTGGTAGTTGCTGGATCTCTTGAGGGTATTACTAGAGAGAAAGGTTTTGTTGCTAAGTACGATCTGAATGGTAATCAGATTTGGTTAAAAACTTTTGAAGATAAAGAACTAGCATCTAATAGTTCTTACCGTCAAGTGGTCTTTAATAGTACCCATGTTGATGGTAATGGATACATTTATTGTGCTGGATATAGTGAGGATGCAATTACCTCTGAATATAGGGGTGTAGTTCTTAGATTAAGTCCAGAAGGAAATCTTGTCTGGCAAAACAAAACAAATTATTCTGATAGCATTACTTACACTAGTGTTTCTGCTGATACTTTAACAGGACAAACTATTGTAGCAGGTGATGTTTGGACAGGTTCTGAAGGTTTTACTGTCATTCAAAGATTTAATGCTGCTGGTAAGTTGTCGTGGACTAGAAAGTTATCTAGCACTAACGCTAGAAGTGCCTTTGTAAATATCACATCAGATCCATCTTACTATTACATTACTTATGCAGATGAAACTCAACAAGCATCTGACCCAGAAAGTTTCTTGTATGGTAAGTTGAGTATCACTGGTAATGGTTTGGGCACGTTTGCATATGCTGATGGTGTATTAGATCAAGACTATGTGGTCACAACTATACCTATTAAAACGGGAACATTATTTGATGGTAGTATTAGAAATGACAATAGTGATTTTGTTACCTATCCTCATAGTGCTACTAAAATTTTATTTGATGATTTGACCATGATCTATCAACCAAAGCAACCAGTTTATGATGGATCTGACCATGACATTGTTAATGATAATATGCTAACAGCAGATGATATTACAGTTCTTGCTGATAATACTAGTATTATTGACACAAGTTCTTTTGTGTATATTCATGGAACAACAGGTGGAACTGGATTCGGACAGGTTGGTGGATTTGATTTGGGTGGGACATACCATTTGAGATTTGGTTCTCTTAACCTTGCTGAACACCAGTCTGCTGGATATGATGGAACTCAAGAAAGTCTATCAATTTCCAGAAAATTTGATACTTTTCCTATTGATTTGCGACAAGTTGCAAGTGTTTCTTTTGAGACTATCCGAGGAACTGATACGAATGGCGGAGAAGATCCAGATAATACTAATGAAAATTTAAGACTTTACTATAGTATTGATGGCGGAAATACATTCGCTTTTGTTAATAATATTAGAACATATAATTCAACTCAAGTAGGAAATGCATTGTATATAAACACTGTATTTCTTCCTAATGCTGCAAAAACAAACTCTACTATATTGAGAGTTCAGCAAGATGATCACAATGGAACTACATGGGATCACTGGGGTATCACTCAATTTACTTTAGTTGGTGATGTTGTTTCTACTCCGTATGCACCTAAGATTTCTAATGATAGTATTGTATATGGTAGCAACTTGCTATTGAACTATGACTTTGGGAACATAGGGACTTATGATAAAGCACACAATCTAATTGAAAGCAGTGAAGACTTTACTGGAATTGGTTGGGGAAATACATTTGTTAGTGTAGTTCCCAACGTTGCTATTGCTCCTGATGGAACTATGACAGCAGACAAAATTGTTGAAGATACTAATAATGCATTCCATTTCGTCTCCAATAATGAAGGAATTGGAGCAGAACCAGTGGTGTGGAGTTGTTACCTAAAAGCGGCCGAAAGAACACAAGGTTCTTTACTTTTGACACAAGGTGGAAATAATGGCGCTATCTTTAATTTAGATACTGGAACTATTGCTTCTGTTTTTGGTGCTGGTAATACAGCTGAAATTCAGGATGTCGGTGGTGGATGGTATAGGTGTATCGTAAAGAATGATGGTGCCGCTGACATGTATAATGATGTTAGAGTTGGTCCTGTAAATGGATCAGTAACCAATTATCAGGGTGATGGAAATTCTGGCATTTATGTTTGGGGAGCACAATATGAGAGAGGAATAGAAGTTTCTAGATACATCAAAACATCTGGAACTGCCATCACAGCACCAACCACAGTAAAGAACCTCTCAAGTTCTGCTTATACTGGCACGATCAACGGAGGAACTACATTCAATAGTAGTGGATACTTTGATTTTGATGGAGTGGATGGATACATTGATACTCAATTAAATGCTGGGTCAGTTACCGAACTAACTGTAGAA
>Ga0255766_10003757_pt1 | contig 13083 bp, 10 predicted proteins | sample 071ome_23_FD_179966 | JGI IMG/M metagenome (GOLD analysis project Ga0255766, IMG submission 179966) | Coastal salt marsh microbial communities from the Groves Creek Marsh, Skidaway Island, Georgia - 071403BT metaG (version 2) | ecosystem: Environmental > Aquatic > Marine > Intertidal zone >... | reverse complement strand
CGGCATCAGGCAGTTCCCGTTCCGGGCTAAGCGAGCGCGACTTGCGGGATATCACTGAGCGGCTGCGACAGGAATTCCAGCGTGACATTGAGATAAATGATACCCGTCGAGGAGGTCGCTAATGAGTCCTAAACAGGTGTGGGCGGGTTTGTTGGTGGCGCTGGTAATCATCGTGGCGTCTAACTCACTTTTTGTCGTCAAAGAAACTGAGCGCGGGGTACTGTTGAAATTTGGTGAGGTCGTGAATCCCGATCTCAAGCCAGGCTTGCACGTAAAAATTCCTTTCGTGAACAACCATCGGATTTTTGATGGACGTATTCTCACGGTTGATTCAGCGGCAGAGCGATTTTTCACCCAAGAGAAAAAAGCGTTGATTGTCGATTCCTACGCAAAATTTCGAGTGTTAGACACCGCAACCTATTACACCTCCACCAATGGTGAGGAAGCGAGAGCGGCGGGTCTTCTAGCCCAGCGGATCAACGACGGGTTGCGCAATGAAGTGGCTGTAAGAACAGTGCAGGAGGTTGTCTCAGGTCAGCGGGATGAAGTCATGGATGCGATCACGCGCCGTCTATCGCAGGTAGCTGCGACCGAGCTTGGTGTCGAGGTTATTGATGTGCGTGTAAAGAAAATCGATTTGCCGCCCGATGTTTCGGATTCAGTGTATCGCCGAATGAATGCAGAGCGTGAGAAAGAGGCCCGCGAATTAAGGTCCCAAGGGCAAGAGCTTGCAGAGGGAATTCGTGCCGCCGCTGATCGCGAGGTGACTGTCATTGAAGCCAATGCATTCCGACAAGCCGAGATTATTCGCGGAGAGGGGGACGCGCTCGCTACCGGAATTTATGCAGAGGCGTACAACCAAGATCCCGAATTCTATGCCTTCGTGCGCAGCTTGAGAGCCTATCAGGAGACGTTCAATAGCGGCAGCGATATCATGGTGATCGAGCCGGATAATCAGTTTTATCAATATCTATTCGAGCCGATAAATAGCGAAAAGCGCAGATAGAACGCAGCCATGACGAGTCGTAAGCATTGGTTGCTACCCGATGGTGTTGATGAATTGCTGCCAGAGCGAGCCAAAGCGCTTGAGCAGCTCAGAAGGCGCCTGCTCGATTGTTGTGATGGCTGGGGATATCGGTATGTGATTCCTCCGCTCGTGGAGTTTACCGACTCATTGCTGGTGGGGCTGGGGGCAGACCTTGATCTCGTCACGTGCAAGTTTGCGGATCGTCTCAGCGGGCGAACTCTGGGTGTACGCGCCGATATGACACCACAGGCAGCACGAATTGATGCTCACAGCCTTGGGGAAACCGGCGTGACGCGACTTTGTTACGCAGGATCCACGCTTCATAGCGCGCCCGAAACAGCCACATCGGGTCGATCGCCGATTCAGCTCGGGGCTGAGGTGTACGGCAGTGCCTCAAGCGATGCGGATTTGGAAGTCATCGGGCTCATGCTGACGCTTATCGACCGCGCTGGGCTTGCTCCTCACCACAAGCCCTTGACGTTTGATGTGGGTCATGTAGGTATTTATGACGCGGTGATGGCCTCGTCCAGCCTCGATGCGGAAACAGCCAACGCGGTGTTTGATGCGTTACAGCGCAAGTCGCAACCGGACCTTCAGCACATCTTGCGGGATTCTGACGGCGCGTTGGTGGCGCGACTGCAGGGGTTGATGGATCTTCATGGCGGCTCTGACACGCTGGCGCTGGCCCGCCAAAAATTGGCAGATATTCCAGAGGCCATTGAGGCGATAGACCAAATTGATCGGGTTGTCAGCTACGTGCAGGTCCATCACCCAGAGGTGTCGGTTTACATTGATCTGACCGAGCTGCGCGGCTTCCGCTATCACACAGGCCTTGTGTTTGCGGCATATGTCGCGGGGGTGGGCAATGCCATCGCTAAAGGCGGGCGCTACGACAACGTGGGCAGTGTTTTTGGCCGCGAGCGGCCGGCCACGGGATTTACCTGTGATCTCAAGGCGCTCGCTGAGCAATGTGCAACACACCCCGATCCCGGCGGTGTAATATCTGCCCCTGTGGTTGAGGATGCGGCCTTGAATGACGCTATTTTAGCGCTTCGTACGCAGGGTCGCGTTGTGGTGAACGCGCTGGAGGGCATTCATGATCCTCGGTGTACCGAGCAGTTGATCAAAGAGGGAGACCATTGGGTCTGTCAGCCTCTGGCGTAGTGGAGTCTTCATGAGTAAGAACGTCGTTGTTCTCGGAACCCAGTGGGGAGACGAGGGCAAGGGAAAGATCGTTGATTTGCTGACCGAGCAGGCGACCGCGGTGGTGCGCTTCCAGGGCGGCCATAATGCCGGTCATACGCTCGTCATTGGCGGTGAAAAAACGGTTCTTCATGTCATTCCCTCGGGTGTCTTGCGGGATGGCGTACAGTGCCTTATTGGCAATGGCGTTGTTCTGTCACCCGAAGCGCTGCTCAAGGAAATTCACGAACTGGAGGCGCGTTCTGTACCCGTTCGAGAACGATTGGTGATATCAGCGGCGTGTCCGTTGATCTTGCCTTATCACGTCGCTCTCGATCAGGCGAGGGAGCAGCGCAGGGGCGAACAAAAAATTGGCACAACGGGCCGGGGAATTGGCCCGGCCTACGAGGATAAAGTGGCCCGACGCGGACTGCGACTCGGGGACTTACGAAATCCCGAGCGGTTTGAGACTATCCTGCGCGAGGTGCTCGATTATCACAACCATGCGCTGGTGCATTACTACGGCTCCTCTGCGCTCGACGCCAACGCAGTATTTGATCAGGCCATGGCAGAGGGTGAGCAGCTGCTTCCCATGATGGGTGATGTTACCTCGATACTGCACGCTCATCGCAAAACCAATGCCAGGATCCTGTTTGAGGGTGCCCAGGGTTCTCTCCTCGATATTGATCATGGTACCTATCCCTTTGTGACCAGCTCCAATACAACAGCGGGTGGCACCGCGACGGGCTCGGGCTTTGGTCCTTTGTATCTTGATTACGTGCTGGGCATCACGAAGGCATACACCACGCGGGTGGGTTCTGGCCCGTTCCCTACAGAACTTTTCGATGACGTGGGCGCGCGATTGGCAGAGCGCGGCCATGAATTTGGCGCCACGACTGGTCGTCCCCGCCGCTGCGGGTGGTTTGACGCCGTCGCGCTGCGCACGGCGGTCAACATTAATTCCATCTCGGGTTTGTGTTTGACCAAGCTCGATGTCCTGGACGGACTAGAGAACATTTCGGTGTGTGTAGCCTATCAGGATGAGAGCGGCAATACCGCGACCAATCCGATTGACGCAGTTGACTACCAGCACCTCCGACCGGTTTACGAAACTGTGCCGGGTTGGTCGGAATCCACCGTGGGCCTGAAGCGTATGGAAGATCTGCCCGCCAATGCACTTGCCTATATTGAGCGCCTGCAAGAGCTGGTTGGAGCGCCGATCGATATCGTATCTACGGGACCTGATCGCGAAGAAACGATCGTGCTGCGCGACCCCTTCGACTGAAGCGACATGCTGGTTTTCACCAAAATCATTTCGCTTTTGGTTTACCCGCTTTCACTAGGCCTTTTGCTGCTGTTGATGTCCTTGGTGGCGGGCACGACGGGTAGACGCGGCTTCGCCTGGTTGATGAGCTTGCTCGGTTTTTTGATTATTTATTTCCCGGCAACATTAGTTGGCTCCGAGATACTGGTTGCTCCGTTGGAAGGTCGGCATCCCGCGTTCTCGCCTGAGGAGCTGCCCACTGCCGATGCTATCGTGTTGCTGGGCGGCGCATCCGATGGCGAATCCCGGTTTGGTCGAGGCGCTGACCTGAATCACGCGGCAGACCGGCTTACCACGGCAGCAGAGCTCTACTTTGCCGGTAAAGCCCCGGTGATTTTGATATCCGGTGGCGCCGAACCCGGTCAGCTTCCCGAGGCCGAATTACTCGCCGATATTTTGCAGGCTTTGCAGGTGCCATCCTCCGCTCTGCTGCTCGAACCCAACAGTCGAACTACGTATGACAACGCGTTGATGTCGGCAGAAATCTTGAACAAAGCGGGTTACAACCATATTTTATTGGTTACCAGCGGCGTTCATATGCGGCGGGCACTGGCGCTATTCCAGCAGCAAGGTTTACAGGTGACCGCCGCGGCCACCGACCATCAATTACCGAAGTTTCAGGATTCTCTGGTGCCCGGTTGGCTGCCAACCTACTACCGGTTGGCGCGCTCTAGCCGGGCAATTCACGAATGGGTGGGCTATACGGTCTACGATGTGACCGGTAAATTGTAGCGGCGCACCGTTTAAATAAAGCGCGTCTTAATGTCGCTGTAGTTAAAGCCGGTCCAACGCTTGAACGCGCGGTAAAAACTATTGACCTCGGCGTAGCCAAGATCCCAAGCCAGGGTTTTGCCCGGTAACCAGCCTTGGCCCAGCAACTTTTCACAGCGGTATTGCCGCACGCAGTCCAAAAGCTCTTGGTAGCAAACCTGATCGGCGCGAAGACGCCGACGCAGGGTTGTTGGACTAATCCGCAAATCGTCCGCAATAGTGTCCGAGCGCAGTCGGCTGAGGTCGCCGGTCAATAGTTCGTGAACCACTTTAAGCGTGGTTCGGGAGAGCCCCTCTGAAGGGCGACGGGTAGCTGCTGAGATCTGCCGGTAGTCCAAATGTTCAGTGGGTGGAGTGATGGATAGCCGGTGTCCCCGTGGGTGATGTCCCAGGCCGGGCTGATGGTCACCGGCAGAGGACGACGAATTGGAAGCCATGGTCGATTCGGCTTGAGACCCCGCTGTCTTGTTCGGGTGAGATTTTGTGAATCGCTGTATGACGACTGTGGACATGGTGCACCTCCCTGTGCTTGTGAGTAGGTTTTCAGCGACACCCTGTGGTGGTGTGCATGAAATGTTGGCGTGCCATCCGTGGCGGCCTGAGGTTAGATTACGCTTCTTGCGAAGAATTGCCAGTGCTCCGGGTGAGTTCGCCCAGTTTTGATTAAAACTTAGGGCGCTGTTGTGTTCACTGGCAGCATCGAAGTGGGCACTGGGCAATCGATGACCGCCGCGATGGCTTTGATCAGCGTGAGCTCACGACCGGACACTCTTCCATCGTGCGCCGCCACGGCGGCCATGGCTTTGAGAATGGTTACTTTCGACAGGGGATAGCACTTTGCCAGTTGATGCACGGCTTTGCTGAAGTCGGTTACGCCCAGGCTGTCGCGGGATTTGCTTGGTAAATCGAGCTCCAAAATAGCGGCGCCTCTGGCCAACGCGCGTTCGGGTTGGTCATCACTGAGAAGCGCAAGGGTTCCCAACGCCGTTGCCAAATCGTCGGTGACAGCGTTGAGCGTAGCAAAGCGAGGACGCACCGGTTTGGTGTGCAGAAACTCGGGATCAAGGTAGTGTCTTACCAGCTGAAAGAGGCACCATTCGCTTAGATCGATCCGGCCATCGGCGCGGATGAACTCCAGAAGCAGCGCCTTGAAGGCGCTATATTGTTTGGGTGATAAATTTTTTAAGGCGGGTAAGCAGAGCTCGACAAGGGCGAGCCGCTGGGTAGAAGGCAAGGTAGCCAATGCCACGCCGTGCTTTTGAACCATGTCGGCCAAGCCGGAAACCTTAGCTTCTTCCACAAAATCCAGTTGGCCACCAGAACCATCGGGGTGCCAGAGCAGAGCAAGAAGCAGCCCCATGGCTCCCAGAGGATCCCGCGCTTCCTCCATGAGGTGGGCGGCCAGCTGGGCGTCAGCATGCTGAGCCTCTGAAGAACTCAACGGCTCGTCCGGGGTCGCGTCATGAGAAACCGACGGCGCTGCTGCCGTTCCATAAGTAGCGACAATTCCCGCCGCTGCCATGGCTCGAGCGGCTTGCTGCCTACCCGACTCCTCGGCGAGGTCCGGGGTGTCCAGCGGTGTTACGCGGCGCTCGATAAATTGCCCATCCCAGTCAGGATCGACCCGTCGGATCCGGTCCTCAAGCTTGGGGTGGGTGGCAAACATGAGCCAAAGCCTGTGCTTTACTTGACCGAAAAACAGGTGAGAGAGCTCTTCAGCGCGTGCGCTCTCGACCAACATACCGGGTGTATAGCCGCCAATGACCTTGAGGGCATTGCCGATGCCGTCGGGGTTGCGGGTAAATTGTACCGACGAAGCATCGGCAAGATATTCTTTCTGTTTTGAGATGGCCGATTTGATCAGGCCCGCCATTAACCCGCCAATAAGTCCCAGCAGATAAAGCCCAAGGCCCAGCGCCAGGGCAACGGCGCGGCCATCATTTTTCTTGCTCGAGGTTCGATAGCGGGGGCGGGTTGTTGCCCTTAGCGTGGCCGCCCCGACATCGCCGATAAAGGTAATTCCGCGCAACATGGCCGCCAAGCGCAGGCTTAGTCGCATGTCGCCATTTAGAATGTGGCTAAACTCGTGACCAATTACTCCTTGAAGCTCGTCGCGGTTAAGTTGTTCCATAGCGCCTCGCGTGACGGCGACCACCGCATCGGCGGGGGACATGCCGGCGGCGAAGGCGTTAATGCCGCGCTCATTATTCAGTACGTACACCGGTGGTACCGGCATGTTCGACGCTAGCGCAATTTCCTGCACGATATTTTGCGTGCGGCGTTCGTAGAGGTCGGTCGTCCCGGGGGCAATCCGCTCGGCCCCGAGCGCTTCCGCGACGTGTTTTCCACCTTGAGAGAAGCGCATCATGTTGTAGAAGACGACGCCCGCAATCACGATGGTAATCGCCGCGCTGACCGTGACGACCACGTCCCAGTCAATGCTGACTGCGCGGCCCTCCATCAGGCCGATTGTTTCAGGCATCAAAAAAATGATGACGAAGGCGTTTGTCAAAAGAACCAGGACGATCACCGCCGCAATGAATAGTAGTGTCAGCAGCCGGCTATTGCGCCTGGCAATGTCCTGCTCGCGGAAAAAATCCATCTGGTTCGAGGATTACTGGAAACTGATGCTAGGCGCCGCCTGAAGTGCATCGCTGTCTTCGAACTCGAGAAGCTCTGCGTCGACCTGATGACCGAAAAAGTTTGCAATCACCACATTTGGGAAGCTTTGGCGATAGGTGTTGTAGTTCATCACCGCGTCATTAAAACCCTGGCGTGCAAAAGCCACTTTGTTTTCCGTCGAGGTGAGTTCCTCAGAGAGCTGTTGCATATTTTGACTGGCTTTCAAGTCGGGGTAAGCCTCCATGACCACGTTGAGTTTCCCCAGAGCACTGCCGAGCATGCCTTCCGCTCCCGACAGCTTTTTTATGGCCGCTGCGTCGGCACCGCTTTGTGATGCGGCCTGTAGCGCTGTTGCTGCATCGTTGCGAGCGGCGATGACCGCCTCAAGGGTCTCCCGCTCATGGGCAAGATAACCTTTAGCAGTTTCGACCAAATTAGGAATTAGGTCGTAGCGCCGCTTGAGCTGCACTTCAATTTGGGCAAACCCATTTTTGAATCGGTTCTTGAGCGCCACAAGCTGGTTGTAGATTGCGATTGCCCAGATAAGGACAATGACAATAGTGGAAAAAAAGACGATCGCACCTGTACTCATAAGACCTCTCCCCCTGCGCGTAGATCACTAGCATAGCGTGAGGTAGCTACGGATGCACGGACGCCATGACGGGTCGCGTCCAGGCATGAGATGAAGCTCTTGTGGAGCGTGTTCTGGCAGGCTAGAAGCTTGGTCTAGGCAGCCCTGGGGTAGGTGGCCTGCTTATTGATCTGGCAGGCGCTGACTAAACCAGTGGTGAAAATGCTGGGTCGGGATGTCCAGAACCGGCGAGAACACGCCGCCGGCAAATCCGGGCGAAGCGCGTCCTCGCTGCATGCCCTCGACCACAGAAACATCCTCGGCAAAAACGACGCTCCAGGCCTCGAGAAGATTCTGTCGCCGTTCTACATACGGTTCACCCAGCGCGGCTTCGCCTGCATACATCAGTTGCAGACGTTCCCGGGTTTTATTGGTGGTCTCGGGTAGCAGGATAATGGCGAAAAAATGATCAGCCTGAATGCCCAGCAGAACGTTGGGATATAGCGAGAGGTACTCGCCTGTCTTCAGTTGACCTTGGGCCCATCCGGGAAAGATTGGGAGCGGCGCTTGATTGCCCCGCGTTAGGTCGTAGGTTCGGGTGCCCTGTCCTGATGCAAGAGGCTCCACGACCAGATTGTAATGCTCGCTCAGCGGGGAATAGGTGTTGAGGTCGGGATGGACGAAGGGCAGATGGTAGGCTTCGCAATAATTTTCGATGGCGAGTTTGTAGTTGCTATTGACCGTTAGTTCGAGCGTGCCCCTGTTCGTGTCGGCCACCAAGCACTGGTCAAACTGTTTACCTGCGAGTGCCTCCCAACGGTCAATCATTGGTTGCAGGTGATCCTGAAGGGCGGGGGCGTCTCCCGACAGGTTGACGAAAACGATGCCCATAAATTCTTCACAACGCACCTCTTTAAGACCGTGGTCGAGGCAGTCGAAGCCCGGAACTTCATGGACACCCATACCGCCAATATTGGGCGTAGTTTTAAGCTGGCCACCAAGATCATAGCCCCAGCGGTGGTAGGGGCAGCGAATCATGAGCCCTTTGTTGCCGGGCTCAACCACCAATTGCATACCGCGATGGCTGCAGACGTTATGGAACACGCGGATGTTGCTACCTTCATCTCGCAGCATGAGTAGAGGTAAGCCCATGAAGGAAACGGGAGCAGTATCGCCAACATCGGGTATGTCACAGGAAAAGCCAAGTCCGGCCCACGTCTTCGCGACCACGTCGTCACGCTCGCGAATCCAATGGGATTCTTCGGTGTACCAGGCGTTGGCCAAGCCCTGGCTTGAGAGCGTCATCGACCCCTCCTTGGCCTCCGTTCCTACCGAGATGGGTTTGTTCATGATTCCTAGCTCCAGGGAAAGGGGCTGTTCGAGACCGGGTGGAGATCGCCCTCCGCGTAGCGCGAGAATCGAAACGGTTTCAGCAGGCTGGGGGTGTCGCCACAAATTGCCTCAGCGACCAGCGCGCCAACCCCAATCATTTTGTACCCGTGGTTGGAATCGGCAATAACAAAACAGTTTTCTTTCATCGTGTCGAAAACCGGGAAGCTATCGGGCGTAAAGGCGCCGATGCCGCCCGAGGGTTCTTTTTTAAATTGGGGAATGGTGCCCGAGAATCGGGATTGGCAATGGGCCAGCGCGGATACCCACATGTCGGAAAACTCGGGTCCGACAATAAATTCAGGAGAAGCCGGTCCGTAGGGGTCGACCGCGACGTCATCGGCAGGTTTGTCGATAATGAAAGGCGCGGCACCCCCCTGGACGCCGCCAAAGTGGAAGTCGGGCTTGTAATAGATACCCCACATGTCGTCGGTGATGAGCCGTCCATCTTCATCTGAGTAAAGCGGTGCATCGGTGTCGACGTGAATCACTGGGGGCATTTCACCGTCATTGGTCACCTGGAGTTTGGGGTCAACCCCCAGGGTTCCCTCTTGCAAGGACCAATAGGTCCACATGGGGATACCTTCGGCGATCTCGTCGGTCGCAGGATTACGAATGCCAACAGTCATCGGAAGGTCAAGCATTGACCAAAGCTGCCGCACCCAGGGGCCCGCGGCGACCACACAGTAATCGCAGTCAATCTGGCCCTTATCGGTTTCTATCACTGTTATCGCGCCGCTGTTGTCGCTCTTAAAACCGGTCACGCTGATGCCCGTGATGATGCGCACTCCCAGCGCTTCTACCTTGCCGGCTAGGCCATACATTGCGCGGGAGTTATTGGCGTAGCCCCCTGGTTTCTCGTGAAGCACCGAGGTAATGCCCTCTGCGCGCCAGTCCGAGAAAAGGGTTTTCATATAGCGGGTGCAGTCCTCGGCGCCCTCGACAAAGGTGGAGTCATAGCCAATGGCTTGTTGCTGCTGATAAATGCTGGCGACGTCTTCATGCATCGATTCGCAGCTAATCTGCATATAGCCTACGGGATGATAGCTGTAGGTCTCGGGATCGCTTTCCCAGATTTTGACCGAGTGGGCCATGAGCTCGCGCATGGCCGGTTGATAGTAGTTGTTTCGTATTACCCCGCAGGCGATGCCCGTGGCGCCGGCACAGATTCCGGACTTATCCACGACGACGATGTCCTTCCCGGAATCCGTGCCGCGGCTAGTCAGTTCTTGAGCCAGGTGAAAGGCGGTGCTCAGGCCATGAATTCCAGCACCGATAATGACGTATTTGGCGTTGGAGGGGATGGCCATAAACATCACTCATCATTGTTAATGGCGCGAGTGTGGCGATTTTATGAAATGCCTGCAAGTACTCCGTGATTAAATGCGCAATAGATGCTCAAACCCCATTGTTATGGCGCGCAGCTAAGTTTCAGCGCTGTATGACGTCGAGAAGGCTATGCTGATTATCAGTCCATAGCCGCCCTTTTTCATGAAGATCTCGGCTTGTCGTCCGTGCAAAATCGAGCAAGTCGCTTGATCTGCTCATTAGGACTACGGTTGTAGGGTTCTTTATGTCGGATAAGTTCTCATAATTCTCAATGACCATGCTGTGTGCGCGTAAAAAATCGCTGATTTTTGCCAAAACGGGCTCCAGATCAACATACTTATTGCTGATGTGGATCACCAGAAGTCCATCGGCAGCCAGGTGGCGGAAATAGAGCTGAAAAGCCTCCAGTGTTGTCAGGTGGATGGGAATAGCGTCGCTACTGAATGCATCAAGTATTAGTACATCGAAGTTTTGTGAACCCTCAATTAATTGCCTTTCAAGTGATAGCCGGGCATCCCCCTCGACAACGGTGATTTGAGCACCACGATCGCTTGCATCAGAGAGGTAGGAGAAGTCCGACCAAGACCACTTTATGACAGTTGGGTTTAGCTCATAAAAAACGTATTTATCAGATCGCCCTGAGGGCGAGGGAGAGGTGATGAAGCTCTTGGAGTCCTCGCCAAGACGAATTGTATTGTTTGCGAAGGCGGCTATGGTTCCAGTGCCAAGGCCAATAACTCCAACCTTTAAACTCTCCCCAGAAATATTATTTGGATGGTTCGTTATGGCCAGGCTTATTCCACCTGATGGATGGTAGTAGCCCACTGGCCAAGTTGGATACTCGTTGAACTGTTGGCCGTGCAGGATTCGGCCGTGCATAAGGAGCTTCGCTTCACCATAATCGCCAAAGGCTTTTGTCTTAATGGCTGTGTGGCCGTAGAAATTTCGATCGGCCTTCAGGTTATTTTTCTGCTCGCCGAGGCCGGCCAAAAGAAATGCTCCAGATAAAGCCAGAAAAAGCATCGTGCTGGCTGAATAGGTAGCCAGTGTAAATTGCCCCTCAAATTCTTGGCACCATGACGTGAAGGGTTTAGCCGGGCCCGCCATGTAGTAGGCAAGAAAGGCTAGGGTTACAGGAAGAACAAAAGAACAAACCAAAAATACTCCTGCTATACGAGCATTGAGATCATTTATTAATGTAAAGAGTAGCGGCACTGAAAAGCCGGATATGACAAGCGTAATGATTGCTGCAAGGAGGCTAAGCGTCTTAATATTTGGTGTGAAGTTTTTCAAGAAATCTGATGACAGATTGGTCTTGAGGAGTTTGCCAAAAATAATTAAATAGGCTGCCATCAAGAAAATAGGCATTTCAACAAACGATGAGAAAACTAGTGGCGCCAGTACTGCAGTAAAGGCGCCGCCAGCGGCGCCTCCGACTGATATACACAAGAAAAAGGCAGTGAGGTGCTTGGGATCGGGTCTGCTTTTTGCAATCTCGCCGTGACAGCAAATGCAGGTATAAAAAAGAACGGTGCAATAGCCTAACAGCTGGATTTGATAGCTCATTCCCATCGAAAAGAGAGCGAGTCTTGCGGCTAGGAAAATAATCACGGGCAACATCGGTAAGAAGACCGCACGTTTGTACCATCGATCGCTGTCAAAGGTAACGATAAAGCTCAAGAGATACAGCGTTAGGGGCAGTACCCATAAAAATGGGGTAACAGCGACGTCGATGGTGATTCGGTTAGTGATTGCCAATAGCAATCCCGAGGCTAGCGCTGAGAGAGAACACCAAAAGGCAAGATCCGACTTGGTCAAAGCGGCCATTTCTTTGTGGGATTCAAGACTCTTAGATTGATGGCTGCACAGCTCGCTGCTGCTCTTCAAAACGGCTAGGGCAATAAAGCCACAAGCCACAATAAACGTGAAGTAGCTAGACGACCACAGTAAGGTTTGAGTGGTCGTAGAAGCGAGGGGTTCTATTATCAGCGGATAAGAGATGAGTCCAATGAGTGAGCCCCCGTTAGAGAGAGCATAGAGCCGATAGGTAGCACGGTTGGGGTACAAAACTGAAAACCAGCGCTGTAAGAGAGGTGCAGTGGCCGCCAGAAGTGCGTAGGGAATGCCTACCGACAAAGAGAGTATGAGCAGAACTTGTGCACTTGGGTCGTTCGAGTTATCAGGTTTCAGCGCTTCGTCAGGTGTTATAGGCAGTATCAAGATGGAGAGTGCTAAGAGAGCCAGATGAATTTTTGCCTGCGCTGACCAAGTAAATCTCGTTGATAAAAAATGGGAGTAGGTATAGCCGAATAAAAGTACAACTTGAAAAAACATTAAAGTTACAGCCCAGACGCCAGCAGTAGAACCAAACCAAGGCAATATGAACCTGCCCATAATAGGTTGAATCTGAAACAGTAAAAGTGCGCCCAAAAAGATGGTGAAAGCAATGAGGGCGATTAAGGCCCTAGATATGGTTTTAGTTGCAAACATCTTCTGTTGGAGTTGTCTCAATATAGTACTGATAGGTTGGTTTCGGTGGTGCGCACAGAGTTTTCGTAGCTGAGCATTTACTCAGCAATCCCCTTGGGAACCTAAGCTCAGAAATTAATCGGCTCCTCGAGAGTATATCTGCTTTTTGATCGCCTCTAGTTTAAACAGGAGGATCAGGGGCGACTTTGATTGCGATATGGGCTGGAATTGTCCTCGTGTCGTGTCGTGTCGTGTCGTGTCGTGTCGAAGACTTAGACCGACGTCCACGCATTGGTTTTTCGATAGATGAGGAAGATGGTGCCCAGGAGAGGGTGAGCCAGGGTTTCGCGAAGCATGGCTTCGCGCTGGCGAACGCCGCGGAGCTCTGCGTAGCGGCCG
>Ga0255766_10003750_pt1 | contig 13094 bp, 10 predicted proteins | sample 071ome_23_FD_179966 | JGI IMG/M metagenome (GOLD analysis project Ga0255766, IMG submission 179966) | Coastal salt marsh microbial communities from the Groves Creek Marsh, Skidaway Island, Georgia - 071403BT metaG (version 2) | ecosystem: Environmental > Aquatic > Marine > Intertidal zone >... | reverse complement strand
GCTCAGGGCTGCGCCGACAACATGAAGCCCCTCAGGGATCAGCGCGTCTTCGGTTTCAAGAAGCTTGATCCACAAACGGTCCGGATCATTTCCATCCAGATCGACGGAGTGCGCCTGTTCTGTAATCAGTTCCAATAAGTCGGTGCGCTCTTGATCATGTGATGCCGTCTCACGCCAGCGGGTTAAGCTGTCCTTTAATTCGGCAAGTGCCTTATATAGACCCGATTTTGCCAATGGCGGAGTAAGATGCGAAATCGTAACAGCATTGCTTCGACGCTTTGCAAGGCTCGCCTCTGACGGGTTGTTGGCAGCGTAAAGATAAATATTGGGAAGATCTCCAATCAACCGATCCGGCCAGTCGTTTGCGCTCAAACCGGTTTGTTTTCCGGGCATAAATTCAAGCGCGCCATGCATACCAAAATGCAAAACAGCATCTGCTTTAAAATGCTTCTGGATCCACTGGTAAAAGGTGACGAAGGCATGCGTCGGCGCGAAGCCTTTTTCAAATAGCAGCCGCATCGGATCCCCTTCGTATCCAAAACCGGGTTGGAGACCGACAAAGACGTTCCCAAATTCTTTACCAAGCACAAAAACACCACGGCCATCAGCCTGCACTCGACCCGGTGCCGGGCCCCACTGCGTTTCCACCTCATTTAGCCAAGGTGTCTGCGACACAATAACATCTGCAGGAACATGCGCGGCGACATTTGCATCCTGACCATAGGTTTTTGAACTGCCGCCAAGGACAGCGTCGCGCAAATCATCAACCGTATCCGGCACATCAAGACGGTAGCCTGCTGTCTTCATCGCGCGCAATGTATTGTGAAGGGAGGCAAAAACATTGAGATATGCTGCCGTTCCCGCAGCCCCCGCATTTGGCGGAAACCCAAATATAACGATGGCTATTTTCTTATTTGCCACTTCAGAGCGGCGCAGATGCGCAAGCTTTTCAACCCGAGCCGCCAATCTTTCAATGCGTTCCACACAGGGGGCCATCTGTTTTGCATTTCTCAAAGCGGAGGCGTCTGTATGTGTGGACTCCCCATGGCGCCCCGCGAAAACGGTGGGTGTTGTTGACCCGTCAAGCTCAGGCAAGGCGATGAGCATCGTTGTTTCGATTGGCCCCAAACCCTGGGCGCTTTCATTCCACTGTTCAAGCGTTTGGAATTCCAGCGGATGCGCCGCGATATAGGGGACATCCAAAGTCTTAAGTTTATGAACGGCTGCTTCCGCATCATTGTATGCAGGCCCCCCAACCAAGGAAAAGCCCGTCAATGAAACAAGCGCATCAATCTCTGATACCCCATTTTTCATAAAAAACGCGTCTATTGCTGGCCGACCGTCAAGACCGCTGGCATAGGCGGGAATGACCCGCATGCCTTTTGCTTCAAAAGAACGAATAACAGCATCATAATGTGCGGTATCGGAACTAAGGACATAGGAACGCATCAACAGCAGTCCAACGGTGTAAGCCGAATTGCCTATTTTTGGAATCTGAGTGGGATCTGTGGTAATATGTCCGCGGATATCGGGATGATAAATGCCAACATCTGGGTATTCGATGGGGGCTGGGGCGCGTCCACCCCGCCAGCTATCGACACGACTATAGCGAGAGATAAGAAATCTCAGCATCGCTTCGACATTGTCATCTGATCCAGCCAGCCAATATTGCATGACCATAAACCAAGCGCGCAAATCCTGTGCTTTGCCCGGAATATATTTAAGGATTTTAGGCAACCGGCGCAGCATGCGCATCTTTTTCTCACCGGTTTCGGTGGATGGTTTAGAGGATCCGCGCAACCGCTTTAAAAGTGACATTGCATTTGATTGCGGGGCGCTCATATCCAATGATCCCATACGGGTCAGCTTTACAATTGCCGCATCCGAAATAACGCCGATCATGGCATCACAGGCCTCGCGCCGCGTAAGCAATTGTGGCAAAATGGCCTGTACGTGTTCTTCCAGAAAAAGAAGGTTCACAACAATTATGTCGGCTTCAAGGATTGCCATTTGAGCAGCCTCAAGGGCCGCTTTGTTTTCACCCCATTCTGCGGCGGCATGGACGTCTATCGATAGCCCCGGAAAATCAGAAGCGAGCGCCTCCGAAGCCCGCGCGCAGGGACCTGCGGCATGTGCATCAAGCGTGATCAACGCGATGCGGTAACCGACACGATGGCCCGTTATATGTGCTTCACTGCGCATAATGAGCCTTTGCCTCATACAGGGTTTCTATTGAAATTTGGCTTACGCCTTTCTGTGCCGCGTAAGTTTCAGTATTGCGTCGCGCCTTTCCACGAACAAAGAAGGGGATTTTTTTCAGCTCCTTTTCTGCATCGAGAAGCCAGATCACGTCACCATTTTTTATCGGAGTGGGTTCTTTTTCGATCGAATTATCTGGTCTGCTCTGACTTGGCGCATGCCCGCCATGGTGGCTTGGGCCTGCAGCATCATTAAATTCAAAATCGTCACGGAACATATGTAAAAGGTGTTCCTCCAGCCCCATGACAAGCGGATGGACCCATGTGTCAAAGATGACGTTTGCCCCCTCAAATCCCATTTGTGGGGAATAACGTGCTGGGAAATCCTGCACATGGACGGGTGCAGAAATCACTGCGCAAGGAATACCAAGCCGCTTTCCGATATGGCGCTCCATCTGGGTGCCAAGGATCATTTCAGGTGCAAGCTCTGCAATGTGCTTTTCCACCTCAAGGTAATCATCAGTGATCAGCGCAGTTAACCCAAAACTCTTGGCAAGCCCGCGCAAGGGTCGCGCCATTTCGCGGTTGTAGCAACCAAGGCCTACCACTTCGAAACCCATTTCATCCCGAGCAATCCTTGCGGCGGCCATGGCATGCGTGCCATCACCAAAAATAAAGACCCTTTTACCCGTCAAATACGTGCTGTCGACAGATGCAGAATACCAAGGCAAACGCAGCCGGCTTTCGTCTACGACGGCATCAAGTCCGGTAATCTGGGAGACCTCATTCAAAAAATCTCTTGTTGCGCCAACTCCGATTGGGATTGATTTTGTAAAGGGCAAACCAAGCTCGCGCTCCATCCAGCGTGCAGCACTTTCACCTGTTTCAGGATACATAAGAACGTTAAAATGCGCTGATCCCAGTTTTTGGATATCCTCCGGAGAAGACCCCATGGGGGCAACCACATTTATGCTCACGCCCATATCGGACAGCAGTCCACTGATCTCTTCAATATCGTCTCTATGACGGAACCCCAGCGCAGTTGGACCAATCAAGTTACAGCTGATCTGCTTGGTTTTTTCACAAGGTTTGGCAAGATGTCTTACAATCTGGAAAAAGGTTTCATCGGCACCAAAATTTTCCTTGCGCTGATAACTGGGCAATTCCAGTGGTATAATTGGGACGTCAAGTCCCATATTTTCAGCAAGCCCGCCCGGATCATCCTGAATCAATTCAGCCGTGCAGGATGATCCGACAATCATCGCCTGCGGCTTGAACCTTTCATAGGCCTCTTTGCACGATGTTTTGAACAAATTCGCCGTGTCAGAGCCTAAATCACGCGCCTGAAATGTCGTGAAGGTCACTGGCGGTCTATGGTCGCGACGTTCGATCATAGTAAACAGAAGATCGGCATAGGTATCGCCCTGAGGCGCATGTAAAACATAATGTAGGCCTGTCATGCCTGTTGCGACACGCATGGCACCAACATGGGGTGGGCCTTCATATGTCCAGACGGTCAGCTTCATTCTGCCGCCTCCTGACGCAAAATCGCACGTCTGCGCAGTGGTCGGGAAAACAATCCCGCCAGATCGCCGGCCTGTTCATAAAAATGGACGGGGGTAAAGACGAGCTCAATCGCCCATTTCGTTGTCAATCCCGCGGCTTCCAACGGATTCGCAAGGCCAAGACCACAAACCGTAAGGTCTGCCCTCTGTTGCAACGCACGGTCAAGTTGCAGATCCACATCCTGTCCTTCGGAAATCACAGGTCCCTGTGACATCAGTTCAAGATCAGGGCCTACCAATGGGCGATGAAGAAATGGCGTTCCGACTTCAAGAGCAGTCATGCCGCATTCGACTGTCAAAAATCGCGCAAGCGGGATTTCAAGCTGACTGTCGGGAAAGAAAAACACTGATTTGTTTTTAAGAACCTCAGATGCTTGTGCGATGGCTTTCTGCGCGCGCGCACGAGGGGCGGAAACAACACCTTCAAATTTATCGTCCGATACTCCAAATTTATCAGCAATTGCCCTCAGCCATGCGGTCGTCCCTTCGGCACCAAATGGAAATGGCGCAGGGATATGTTCAGCACCACGGCGTAAAAGGGCGGAATGCGTTTCACCTAGAAACGGCTGCGTCATTGCAAAATAAGTGTTTGGGCCGACTGAGACAGTATTTCCAGCGCTTGACGCTGGAAGCACACTTACAGGCCCGATGCCCAGCGCATCCAACAGGCTACGCATCTGGTCTTCTACAACATCAGGCAAAGCGCCGACGACTAAAAGTTGCCTGTCGGATGATTCGTTTAGCATTGGAACCATCGCGGTCAGACATTCGTCTTCGCCTTGGGTAAATGTTGTTTCTATACCTGATCCCGTGAAATTAAGCACCCTAACGGAGGGTGCGTATTTTTGCGAAAGTCGCTCTGCTGCCTTGGAAAGATCAAGCTTAATCACCTCGGACGGGCAGGAACCAACGAGGAAGAGTTGCCGGATGTCAGGTCTTCTTGACAATAAACGGTCAACTTCGCGGTCCAATTCTTGATGCGCATCCGCCAGACCAGCCAAATCCGTTTCTTCGAGAATCGCTGTACCAAAACGGGGCTCAGCAAAAATCATCACGCCCGCCGCACTTTGCAAAAGATGAGCGCAGGTGCGTGACCCAACGACAAGAAAAAACGCATCCTGCATTTTTCGATGCAGCCAAATTATCGATGTCAGGCCACAAAAGACCTCTCTTTGACCACGCTCCTTTAAGACGGGTGCCTGCGCACAGGATGTAAAAGATACATCAGGCATGATGCGTCTCCATCGGTTGTTCGCGGCGAGCCAGTCTAAGTTTCCATAAAAATTGAGCAGCATTAATGACGTAAACGAAATAAGCAAGAAGAGCGAGAATCATGAGAGAGAAGGAGCTCGCTAAACCACTGAAAAGTAATAATAAATATAGTGTATGTAGGGCTATGACAACAAAGCTTACAACGTCTTCCCAGAAAAATGCCGGCGCAAGAAGATATTGACCAAATACGGTCTTTTCCCAAATCGCACCGGTAATCATAATAGAGTAGAGAACCAGAGTCTTTAAAACGACAGACATCGTGGCAATGGCATATCCATCACCCGTCATGAGGTATCTTAACACAAACACCAACGATACCAAAAACACGGCAAACTGAACGGGGGCAAGAATACCTTGAACTACCGTCCACTTTGTTGCGTCTCTGCGTTCTCGTTGATCCTTAGTGTACAGACCTATGCCTGTAGCGTGACCCTCTGAAGAAAGGGACATGGTCAACTCCTTAAGCTCTCTCATGACCAGCGTAATCGTTTAGGGTGAAAAGTGTCAATTGAAAGTTACATATTTTGGGGAAACTGTCAGCTTTTGTTGAAAGATGAAAAATTTCATGTTCTCATAGGTTCCAATGACTGAACCACAAAGGGTGAAAAAATGTTCTGGCTCAGGCGGCGCAAGCTTCCAATTATTTTGACTTTTTCAACAATCTGCGCGAGAGTGGAAAAAATGTTTGGCGGCCATAAGTTTCAGATCTCTGAAACCCGTCGTTAGACGAGCGGGAATGTGTTTATGTCGGAAAATAAATTTTCGCCGTCCAAGTCCTTAACCAGCACCCTTCGCGTTGAAGAGCTGGCAAAGAGAGTAATTAGTGAACTCGGCAAAAAATCACCCGCTGAAACCCGTGATCGGGTTATTGAAACCACCGTATGGATCGCAAATGTTACGACAACCACCGGGAACTACGTGCAATCCGACGTGATGGCGGCGCTTCTGAAGCGCGGAGTCTCTCGCGACCTTCTTATTGATTGCTGCCTTCCTGATGCGGCCCGTTTGCTGGGGGATGGGTGGATGAAAAACCTAAGGTCTTTCGGCCAGGTGAGCCTTGGGACGGTGCGCATTCAAGCTTTGCTTCAAGATCTGACCTGTGTTTGGGACAATCATCCTGATAATGAACAGGCTGGCGGTCTTATCCTTATTGTGTGCCAAGGCGAAGACCACACACTTGGACCTTTGGTTCTTGCGGATCAACTTCGGCGCAGAGGGTATTCTATCAATATCCTAATCGGCGCAGAGGAAGAAGAAATCATCAATGTATCAAACAACAGTGATTTTGATGGTATCATGTTTTCTTGTTCCGGCATCAGGGCCTTTGATGATCTTGTAAAACTGATCAAAAATATCAAAGAAAAAAGCGAAAACTTGCCCCCTTTCGTCCTTGGCGGAAAAATTGTTGACGTCTTGGAGGAAAAAATCCACGACATGATAGAGGTTGACTTAATAACCAAAGATCTAGAGGAGGCCTTACGATTCCTGAAACCGAAAAACGAACGGGCAATTAGAAACAGAATTGAAAGAGCCTCTTGATGAAAACACGGGATTCTAAATTTTGGGATTTTGGCTCTGTGCCGATGATTGAGCCAGAATATTTGGGAAGTATTCTGGCGGCTGCCTCCGATATCGCGCTCTTTGTAAAATTGGATGGTAACATTCTTTCGATCCTCGTGAATGAGACGGAAAAAAGTCTCGGCAATCTTTCACATTGGGAAGGCCGTTCAATCCGTGATTTTTTAACAACTGAAAGCATTGAAAAGCTTGATGTTGTAATCAATCAAATAAAATCAGGCCAAAGCGTAATGCACTCCGTTGAATTGAATCATCAAGACAATGCAATTTGGCAGTTTCCTGTTCGATATAGCATTCATCGGCTTGGGGCGCAGGATACGATACTTATGCTGGGGCGTGATTTGCGCACCATAGCAGAAACGCAACAGCAATTAATAAAAGCACAAATCGCTATTGAGCGGGGGTATGAAGAAAGTCGGAGATTGGATGCAAGATTCCGAATTCTGATGGCCAATACGCGGGATGCTGTTGTTTTTGTCTCTATCGTTGATGGGAAAATCATCGAAGCAAATGGTATGGCTGGCGATATAATGGGGCTGGCGACTGAGGTTTTGACAAACACAGATTTTCCATCACATTTTCAAAGCAACGGTCGTGGGGCACTTATAAGCCAATTGGTTGCCGCAACAGAGGAAGACGCAAACGCGCAATGTGACGCTGTGTTGACTCTAAATGGAAGTTCCGTCCGTCTTTATCCGTCTCTGTTTCGGTCTTCGGGTCAAAGATACCTTATGTGTCGTTTAGAGGCAGAAGAAGACAGTGTTGCTAAAGATGATGACCTGTCAAAAAATCTGCTGTCTTTGTATCAATCAGGCCCTGATGCGATCGTTTTCACACAATCAAACGGTGTCATTGAGGCAGCTAACGATGGATTTCTTGACCTTATCAACGCGCCAAGTCTTCCAAAGGTAAAGGGACGCAGCCTTGCGAATTTTCTGACGCGGGGGCAAATTGATCTGGCTGTAATGCTCGACAACGTTGTGCGCTCAGGTCAAGTCCGGATTTATGCCACTGAACTTCAAAATGAATTCGGGGCAAAATTAGGTGTCGAAGTATCTGTGGCAAAACTTGGCAGCACAAGCAAACCATTGGCCGCTTTTGTCATCCGCGATTCCAATCGCGCACAGACGTTGAGGCCGCATGCCAGTGAAAGCAACGCTCATTCTGGATCCAGTGTGTCTGAGCTTGTTGGTTCGGCAACTTTGAAGGAAATCGTTGGCGAAACGAACGATATGATAGAAAAGATTTGTATCGAAACAGCGCTAGAGATGACAAAAAATAATCGTGCAGCCGCTGCGGAAATGCTCGGTCTATCACGGCAGAGCCTCTATGTGAAATTGCGTAAATTTGATCTGGTCTCAAAAGATCAAGATTTTTGAAGCTTTCCAAATCTAAAAAATTGAATTTTTAAAAATACCGCCTTTTTTTGATGCGCGGTTTTGCTTGCTTAATACAAAGTTGTCATGCAAACTAGACATATGTCTGTCTTGCAGAGTTTACACTCCCGACGGGAGCCCAATTTTTTTGCAGCCTTGGAGCTGATAAAACCAATCACATGGTTTCCACCAATGTGGGCCTATGCCTGTGGGGCTGTGTCTGCGGGTGTTGGGTTTGACAGCCGGTTGTGGCTCGTTGGGCTTGGGGTTGTTCTCGCTGGACCAATTGTCTGTGGTATGAGCCAGGCGGCAAATGATTGGTGTGATCGTCACGTGGATGCGATCAACCAACCAGAGCGCCCAATTCCATCAGGTCGGATTCCCGGCAAATGGGGACTTTGGATTGCTATTGGCATGTCCATCTTGTCAGTAATCGTAGGATATCAGCTTGGAATTTGGGGGTTTGCTGCAACGGTCTTGGGCGTCGCAGCCGCTTGGGCCTATTCTGCTGAACCGTTGCGGCTTAAAAAGTCAGGATGGTGGGGTCCCGGCCTTGTGGCGCTTTGCTACGAAGGGCTTCCTTGGTTTACGGGGGCGGCTGTAATTTCTGCGGCAATGCCAAGCGCAAAAATCATCGCAATCGCCTGCCTTTACGCGGCAGGAGCCCATGGAATAATGACGCTCAATGATTTCAAAGCGCTCAAGGGAGATCAGGAAACAGGTGTTCGTTCTTTACCTGTGGTTCTTGGGCCGCAACTTGCCGCATTTGTCGCTTGCGTCACCATGGCCTTACCTCAATTTGGGGTGATCATACTGCTTTATATATGGATGGGGCCTTCTATATACGGTATTTTAATTTCAATGCTGGTCCTTGGTCAGATTTGGGCGATGCAAATACTGTTGCGTGATCCCAAGGCAAAAGCACCTTGGTATAATGCCACTGGCGTAATGATGTATGTCAGTGGAATGATGGTCAGCGCCTTTGCCCTACGCACATTGGGGGCATTACCATGAACTTGACTTGGGTATCAATCGTTCGGTTGGGCGTCATACAAATGGCAATCGGAGCGATTGTTGTTTTAATGACCTCAACGCTCAACAGGCTGATGATCGTAGAGCTTGCGCTTCCAGCTGTCCTCCCCGGGTGCCTTGTGGCGCTTCACTATGGCATTCAGATCACCCGCCCGAATTGGGGGTTTCGCTCTGACACAGGGGGACGAAGGACGCCTTGGGTAATTGGCGGAATGGCAATTCTTGGAGCAGGGGCGTTTATGGCTGCAATGGCCATCCCTGTTTTGGAAACCCAGCTAACGCTTGGGCTTTTCATATCAGTGGTCGCCTATGCGCTTATTGGGCTTGGCGTGGGGGCTTCGGGTACATCATTGCTTGCCCTTTTAGCCACAGCCACAGCCCCAAGACGGCGCGCAGCGGCGGCGACGATCACGTGGTTGATGATGATTGCAGGAATTGCAGTCACTGCGGGTGTTACAGGTGCAATGCTTGATCCATATTCACACGCCCTGTTGCTAAAAATTGTCGGAGCAGTGGTTGTCATCGCTTTCATACTAACGGTGGCAGCAATATTTGGGATTGAGCAACAGCCAACAGAAACCACAGAAACCACAGAAACAGACCATATGTCTTTTACGGACGGAATCAAAGAAATCTGGGCTGAACGCGCTGCTCGTCGTTTTTCTATATTCGTCTTTTTGTCAATGACCGCATATTTCATGCAGGAATTGATCCTTGAACCCTATGCCGGTCTGGTCTTTGGCTTTACGCCTGGTGCCTCCACATCCTTGTCGGGAGCACAAAACGGCGGCGTGTTTTTCGGCATGATCAGTGTCGGAATTCTCTGCACGGGCCTTAATATAGGAAGCTTAAGGTCTTGGGTCGTTGCGGGCTGCGTCGGCTCCGCCATCAGCCTTACGGTGATTGCCGCACTCGGGCTTGGAGGTAGCGCAATGCAGTTGTCCATCGCTGTTGTCTCGCTTGGATTTTTCAACGGTATGTTTGCTGTTGGCGCGATTGGCTCAATGATGTCACTCGCCGGAGAGGGCCGCAATGATCGTGAAGGCACCCGTGTGGGAATTTGGGGCGCGGCACAAGCCATCGCCGCCGGTTTTGGCGGGCTTTTAGGGGCGTCCATGGTCGATCTTTTACGCATGGTTTTAACAGAAGACGCCGCTGCCTATGGAACTGTGTTTTTGTTTGAGGCGGCATTATTTATTGCCTCATCCACGCTTGCTCTTCGCATTATGTCGACCCAAGCCGTGTCGGTCAGGCTTGTACCAGGAGAATAAAGATGTTTGACGTTGTTGTTATTGGTGGTGGCCCTTCTGGCGCAACAGCCGCAGAGGACCTTGCAAGAAGTGGTCGCAAAGTGGCTCTGCTGGATAGAGCCGGTCGCATAAAGCCTTGCGGGGGCGCCATTCCTCCCCGACTTGTTTCCGATTTCGCGATCCCTGATCATCAGCTTGTCGCCCGCATTAATACGGCACGGATGGTGTCTCCGACTGGGCGCTCGGTCGATATTCCGATAGAAAACGGCTATGTCGGGATGGTAGACCGGGAACATTTTGATGAGTTTTTGCGGATGCGTGCCCAATCCGCCGGAGCGACACGTGTTACTGGAACTTTCCGAAAAATTGAACGGCTGAACGGTCAAACCTTCGTACATTATAAGGACAAAGCAACGGGGCAGGACGCCAAGCTTGAAACAAAGCTGATTATCGGGGCCGATGGCGCCCGGTCTTCGGTGGCCCGCGCAGAGGTCCCTGGTGGGGACAAAATACCCTATGTAATCGCCTATCACGAAATTATCGAAGCCCCCAGCGCCGGTTCTGCCTATGATCCAAGTCGGTGTGATGTGATTTATGATGGTGCAATTTCTCCTGATTTCTACGGCTGGGTATTTCCCCACGGAGCATCAGCCAGCGTGGGAATGGGCACCGGAGAAGACGGTGTTGACCTTAAAGATGCAACCGCAAAACTGCGCAAGTCCTCGGGACTTGAGGGGTGTAAGACAATCCGAAAAGAAGGGGCGCCAATTCCCCTAAAGCCTCTGGATCGCTGGGACAACGGGCGTGATGTTGTGCTTGCAGGAGACGCGGCAGGTGTTGTCGCGCCAAGTTCTGGCGAAGGTATTTATTACGCGATGGTCGGTGGTAGGGTCGCTGCGACCGCGGCGTCAGCCTGTCTTGCGTCTGGTCGGGCGCGTGACTTGCGCCTTGCGCGAAGCCTCTTCATGAAAGAACATAAAACCGTCTTTCGAGTGTTGGCATCTATGCAGAATGCCTATTATCGCTCTGACGACCGCCGCGAACGCTTTGTGTCATTATGTCACGACATTGATGTTCAAAGATTGACCTTTGAAGCATATATGAACAAAAAACTGGTGAAAGCACGCCCGATGGCTCATCTCAAAATCGGGCTTAAGAACATTGCGCATCTGATGGGGATCGTATCAGCGGAGCGGATATGACTATTATGATCCCGGCCTGGGTCAACGGTGAAATTACATCGGTTGAAAAACTCGAAGCCCACCTCAAGGGGTTAAAGCACAAAGCTGTATCAGTCTTTATGGTGCATGGACAGGATATTTTGATCCAGAGAAGAGCCTTGGGCAAATATCACACCCCCGGACTATGGGCCAATACCTGCTGTACTCATCCAAACTGGAAGGAAAGCCCCGAAGCCTGTGCACGCCGCCGGATGAATGAAGAATTGGGGCTGAAAAACACGCAACCGATTTACCGCGACACGATCGAATACCGCGCAAATGTGGGAAATGGATTGATCGAGCACGAAGTTGTCGACTTGTTTCTAATCCATGTTTCAGAAAAACCAGCTGTGAATTTCAATCCAGAAGAAGTTATGGAAACACGATGGATTGATTATCATGACCTTCAGGCCGAAGTGCAAAGATGGCCTGAGCGCTTTACCCCATGGCTCCGGATCTATCTTGAAGAACATTCCGCAAAGATTTTTAATGAACGGATGTTGAATATCTCTGCGGCCTAAAGACAGTAATCCATCATTTCTTCGTAATCACGCAGTGATTCTTGTTCTAGACGCCTAAGAGCTTGCGGCAGTTGCGGCAGCGGCCCTTCGGGGTCAGAAAATCCCGTTGACGCATGAACTGCGCCATACCAGTGCTGCGCCCAGATCCCGTCATAAGGCGATCCGCCGGCGTCCCAGCACAGCATCGCAGGATCAAAATCAAGCGATAGAGTTAAGCAAAGCTTTTTCAGCATCTTTTCGGGAGAGCGCCGAATATCATAACTATTGATCACCAACGGGTTTTGCCCCGCGTTTCGCAAAAAGCGGAAAAGCTCCGTCTGTTTTTGAAATCCGATATCATGGATTGTTGGGTTTTCGTATTTTTTCGAAAAGCTCGCGATAACCCGAGCGGGATGGCGAATTAAAAACACATTGGTCACTTTTTTTATCCAATCGCGCGGAATAGCATCAATCATATGCTGTGTCATGTGTTTCTGGTACATATGTTTGGGGCCGTGACGCGGGGGATCGATCAAGTGTTGAATGACGATCTTTGGATCAATGGGTTGGGAAGCAATGACTTCGTCTCGCATTGGGTGGTTCAACCCCGTCAGCGAAAGGTAGGAGGCGTAAAAAGGTTCATCTATGGCGACAAAATCTTTGCGTTGGGCAAAGGAATACATCAATGCCGTGGAAATATTTCGCGGTCCAGACCATACTGCGAGCTGCATCAAGCACACTCTTTTGCAATAAGTTCCCTATACAGAGACTGAATCTCTTCTGTCACCGGCCCAAGCTGACCGGTTCCAATCAACCGTCCGTCAATCTCGCTAACCGGTGTCTGGGCCCCAAAGGTACCCGTAAGAAATGCCTCTTCCGCCCCATAGGTATCCACAAGGGAAAAATTCCTTTCAAATACCGGAATACCATTTGCGCGACACAGGTCGATAACCTTTTGTCGGGTAATTCCGTTCATGCAATAATCACCCGTGCTTGTCCAAACCTCCCCTTTTCGAACGACAAAGAAATTGCAGGCATTTGTTGTGTTCACAAACCCATGAATATCCAACATGAGCGCTTCGTCCGCCCCTGCCTTTTCTGCA
>Ga0255766_10003748_pt1 | contig 13096 bp, 8 predicted proteins | sample 071ome_23_FD_179966 | JGI IMG/M metagenome (GOLD analysis project Ga0255766, IMG submission 179966) | Coastal salt marsh microbial communities from the Groves Creek Marsh, Skidaway Island, Georgia - 071403BT metaG (version 2) | ecosystem: Environmental > Aquatic > Marine > Intertidal zone > Salt... | reverse complement strand
TTGGAGCAAAAGCAGTTATTGTCCACGGTGGATCAGTTGGAGAAGGTGGCGATATTGCAAAGGGGTATGAAAACTGGAGAAAAGCAATTCAGGAAGTTGAGAGTACCGGTATGCGAATTCTTGTAGAAAACACTGCAGGTGGAAAGAACTCTGTTGCGAGATATATGGATTCTATTAATCGTCTCTGGGAGGAGATTGGAGACCTGAATGTTGGACTCTGTCTTGACACTTGTCACACCTGGGCTGGTGGAATTCCAACAGAAGAGGCAGTAAAAGGATTCAAGAAGCTCGTAAAGAAAATAGATCTTGTTCACTTTAATGATTCCAAAGATGGGTTTGAGAGCTCACGAGATCGTCATGAAAACTTAGGTAAAGGTAATATTCCAAAAAAAGAATTAGAGTATGTCATCAACAACTGTAAATCAGACATCATCGTGGAAACACCTGGTGGTCTTGAGGAACAGAAAAAAGATATTGCGTGGATTCGAAGACGACTTAAAAAATGAATTATCTGCCATCCAATCTCAGATTTGAGGATGGAGTTGCTTTTATCGGCGAGACTTCACTTCTTGATGTAGCAAACCAGTACGGAACACCACTCTATGTGTATGACTGGGAACATCTTAAAGATAATATTGATTACTTCACCAAAGCCTTTGGTTCAGAGACCTTGTTTCGCTACGCTGCAAAAGCATTCATCTGTAAAGCCTTAGTAAAAGAGTTAGATTCTAAAGGCTGGGGTGTTGATGTTGTCTCTGGTGGTGAGATGGCAACAGTGCAAGCAGTAACAGGCACATTAGAAAACGCTCTATTTAATGGAACCTATAAACAAGAGGAAGAGATTGAGTTTTTCATGCAACATGATGGTGGCCATATCTCTGTTGATAATCGTTATGAGATTCCAATGTTAGAAAAAGTTGGTTCCACATTAGGAAGAAAACAATCAGTGATTATGAGAATTAATTTAGATGTTGGAGCTGAGACCCATCCTATGGTGTTAACAACAGGATATGACCAACAGTTTGGAATCTCCATTGCGTATGCTGAAGAGGCATTACAACAAATCTATGAAGCACCGTCACTGTTATTTTCTGGTGTGCATGTGCATATAGGAAGCCAGATTAAAGATCCAAAGAGATATCGAAAAGCAATGAGCGAGTGTGCAGAGTTTCTCATGCAACACCCTGCAAGTATTCAGAGAGAAGTAGTCTTTGATGCTGGTGGTGGATTTTTCTCACCGTATGCTGGGGATGAAGTAGATCATGAATTACAAGTCTACGCTGATGCGATTCATGAAGGAATCCAAGAACATTGGAAAGAATCGTATAAAGTAATGATTGAGCCTGGAAGAGCATTGGTAAATAATCCAGGTGTTATTTTGTACTCTGCTGGTGCGATTAAAGATGACAGAGGTGAGAAACCCTATATTTTAGTAGATGGTGGTATGTCAGATAATCCAAGACCAGCCTTGTATGGTAGTGAACATAAGCTTTTTAATATCTCTGGTAGAAAATCAGGAGATGATATTGTTCATGCAGTCTCTGGAAGACACTGTGAAAGTGGAGATTTATTAGTAAAAGAGGCAATGTTACCAAGTGATACTGTCTCTGGTGATATTTTAATGTCTACATCTACTGGAGCCTATACCTTTGCTATGGCAAGTAACTATAACCGTGTTCCTAAATCAGGAGTTGTTGCTGTTACAAGTACTGGTGTTGTTGAGTTGGTAAATAGACAGAGTTTTCAAGATACGTTTATTAATGATTTATAGTGATTAAATTCTTAGCAGATATTTTTTTTAGAGAGGCATTTAGGAAAGCCGGAGTATCAAGATTATATAAGCCTACAAAAAGGTATATAAAAAATAAAATTTATCAACAGCCAAGAAGACTATCAAATGCTGTAACAATGCCAGGAGGTAAAAAAGTATCCCCAAATAGTGTACAAGAAATAACTCAGAACCAAATAAAAGAGTTTATAAGATTGCAAAAGCGTGTATTAAACCTACCAAGTAAAAATGTTAAAAATTCAAATTTAAATAGAGATTTTTACGTTAGGCAAATGAATGATAAAAGCATATATGTAGTTGTGAAAAAACCGTTTTTAAAAATAAAAGTTAAAGACATAACAAGAGGTAATTTTAATTTAATAAAAAATGAATTATTGCCATTGATACAATCAGAAGAAAGATTATCTAAAAATAATAAAATTTAATAATTTCTGAGATAAACAACTAAGAACTAATAAGCTAGAACTTTCTATATCCAAAATGTATTAAACGAGAAACTATTTAAGTTATATCTCTAAACTATTTAAGAAACTCTAAATCAGGTTTATTAATCATTTTTGATAAGACCGTTTAGTTACATTTAAACTATCAGATAAGTTTATTTTTAGTTAATAGTCTTCATCTTCATAAAGTGTATTAGTATCTAAAATGTCTTCAACCCACAAACTTTCTGAAATTGTATCTGAGTCATCATGTGTTTTAACTATATTTATGATTTCTTCTCCAAAACTATTTATCTTTTTTTCTCCCATACCCTCTATAAATCCTAATTGTTCAATAGTTGATGGCTTAAAGTAAGCAATAGAATTTAAATGTGTGTTGTACAGGACTATAAAAGCTGAAACACCCATTTCTTTTGATTTTTTGAGTCTCCATTCTTTAAGTTCTTTCGCAAGATTTGTATTAATGAGACCATTTTCATTTGTAGGACCTTCATATTTTTTCTTAGTTGAATTACTTGAATTCTTTTCTCTTTTGACTTTTTCGAGTTCTTTTTTTAATCTTTCTATTTCAAGTTCAAGATCTTTTTGTCTTGAAGGGTTCTCGCTTACAGTAGGTTTTTTGTTTGAATTAAAAACACCTTTCAAACTTTCCATAAATCCTTTGAAAGGGCTTATATAATTTAATGGTTTAGGTGCACTGTCTTCAATCGGGTAGTTGTAAATATAAACTTCACTTCTAGCTCTAGTAATTGATGTATAAGCCCATTTAGTATCTTTATGTGAAAGATTGTTTTCAAAATCAACAATGATCTTTTCCCATTCACCACCTTGAGCTTTATGTGTTGTTAAAGCATAACCATAGTTTATTTTTAAGGCATTTAGGAATGGGTCATTTTCATACAAATTACGAAGCTTTTCTTCTTGATCATAAATTGTGCTGTCTTTAATAATTTTCTCAATTGTTTCTTTATTTCTTAATTCAAAATCTTCACGCAAATAAGCCTCAATTATATTTGTTCTCTGACCTCTTATATGATTGTTTTTTAGCTTCTGTGTTTCAAGTGTTTCAAGAATTACTTTTGCGTTAACACTTTCTTGTTCGTATGCTGTAGCATCAACTTTTTTTATTTTTACATCTTGAAAAGTTAAAGAAAAATCTTCAAAATTTTCAGTACTTGAATCACCTGATTTATGAAATATTTTTACTGGTAGATTGTCAACAACATTTCCTTTGTAAGGTTGTGATAGTATCTCTTCAACAACAACATTATCTCCATTTAAGAGTTCAGTGTTGTAATATCTATTATTTTCAGTAATCATTAGAACTTCGTTTTGTAAGATCATTTCCTTAGTTGTTGTAAAAAAATTTTTATCAATTCTAAATTCAAAATTGTCTTGTATCGTGTTTTCAGAATTTACATTAAATAATTTTTCTCTTATTTTGGTGTTCCACATATAAACATCTTGGTTTAAGTATGAAAGAATTTTTATCTCATTTTTATTTTTTTTAAACTCTGAAACGTACAATTCAATGACATCTTCTTCATTATTAATTTTTTTAACTGATTTGTCATAATAAGGTTTTATAAGTGAGCTTTCAGAAATAATACCTCTTGCAAAATATAAAAGTTGCGAATCACTTTTTTGTCTATATGTAGTGTCTAAATCAATTGCCTTTACTTGAAAACCTTTTTCTTCCCAGAAATAGGGATTTATAGCATTTGAGTGTGAATATGGAAAAGGTCTCCTAGAGATAGGAGGACCCAGTTGATAAATATCTCCCACAAAAACCACTTTGTTCTTATTTCTTATTAATTGTTCAATTGTGTCTATTTCAACTTCCTTTTTTTTATGGCTCCAACCTCCTTCTTCAGAATAAAAATCAGGAATCATTGAGGCTTCATCAAATATAAATAATTCACCTTTTAAATTTTTTAAACGCTGTTTTGTTTTTTGTTCCCTGTTTAAATTTCTTTTCTCCCAAGAAAAGTTTGGTTTACCATATAAAAGAGATGCTATTGTTGTGGCTTCGGCAATACCTTTGTTCCTCAGTACTGCGGCAGCTCTTCCAGATAAAGCTGCTACATATTTGTTTTCAAAATTAGAATTTGTTGAGAATATTTGTTTGATGGTTTCTGTTTTTCCGCTCCCAGCTTCTCCTGTTATTATTAAAATATCATATTCACTATTTCCAAAATTTTTTATAAAATTTACAGCTTCATTTTGTTGTTCTGATAATTGAATTTTCTGTTTTTTAAATATTGGCATCAATTTTATGATATAAAAACTCAGTTAACTTATCAATCAATTCTCAGTTTTGAAATTTTATACTAATTGGACATAATAATTTTTGTTTTGAATGAATTACTATGTAGAGTTAAAATTTGTTTATGTCCGAACCAAAACCAATTGAAGTAATAAAAGAGTTTATAAAAGAAAGAGATTGGGAGCAATTTCATGATCCAAAAAACCTAGCGATCTCTTTAAATTTAGAATCCGCTGAATTACTGGAGCTTTTTCAGTGGACCAAAAACAATGAAATTAATAACAATAGGATTGATGACCTTTCTGATGAAATAGCAGATGTTTACTACTGGTTGTTGTTATTAGCAGACCATTATGAAATTGATATTGAAAAGGCTTTGAGAGAAAAAATAAAGAAAAATAATAAAAAATATCCCATAGAAAAATCAAAGGGTAACTCTGATAAGTACTCAGAACTTCATTAATGTTTGCTTTTACAACATATGAATTTAACAAAGAAGGTCTAGAAAAACTAAAAAAGTTAGAACCTTTTCCTAGTGTTTATATTATCGAAAATGGAAAAGAGATTTATATTGGTGAGAGTGTTGATCCTGCGAAACGACTACATACTCACTTAAGAGATAAAAAAGTCGAGGAACCTGCAAAAATGCATATTATTTCTAATTTTGATTTCAATGTATCTGTAGCTAAAGACTTGGAATCTTATCTAATACAGCTTGTAAAAGCCGAAGGAAAATATTCAATGATCAATGAAGATGAACTGGGTACTAGACACAATTATTATATGAAAAATAGTTACCAACAAAGATTTTCAAAAATATGGGATCATTTAATTGATTTGGGTATTGGATATAGTTCCGAAGATAAAATTAAAAATACGCAAATTTATGAGTTTTCACCATTTAAATCCCTAACAACAGATCAACAATTTATTGCCGATGAAATATTAAAACAAATTGATATGGGAACACATGATGTTTTTGTTGTAAAAGGTGACCCTGGTTCAGGAAAAACGATATTAGCAAACTATCTACTTAAAGAATTAACCGAAAAGGGTATGGATGTTGCTCTTGTTTTTTCAATGACTTCAATTAGAAAAACAGTACAAGAAGTTTTTAAAAGAGTTTTAGGGATGGAAGATAAAGTAATTGGACCTGCAGATTTACGAAAGAAAAAGTATGAAGTTTTAATAGTCGATGAAGCACATAGATTAAACAGAAGAAAAAATCTAGCAAATTATGGAATATTTGATAAAGTAAATAAACATTTTGACCTAGATACCGAAGGAGATCAACTAGATTGGATTTCTAAATCTTCAGATGTAACAATACTATTTTATGATTCTTTACAAAGTATTAAACCTTCAGACATTCTTCCAGAAAAACTTAAAAAATTTATAAATGAATCTAACACTTTAGAGTTAAATTTAGAAGATCAGATAAGAATTCAGGGTGGAAATGAGTATTTAGAAATTATTAATAATATCTTGTATCAAAAAAAATTTACAAGTTTAGATTTACGAAATTATGAATTTGAAGTTTTTGATGATATAAGTGAAATGAAAGATATAATTTTTCAAAAAAATACAACTAGTGGCTTCTCGAGATTGGTTGCGGGATATGATTGGGATTGGCAATCTAAAGACGGTTCAAGTGAATTTGATATTGAAATTGATGGCTTAAAGCTTAAATGGAACAGTAAAACTGAAGGTTGGATGAGCTCTAAAGATTCTGTAAATGAGGTTGGTAGTGTCCATACAACACAAGCATACACCTTAAATTATGCCGGTGTAATAATTGGTCCATCTTTAAGTTTTAATAAAGAAACAAAAATAATCGAAGTTCATCCTGAGCTATACAAAGATAGATATGGAAAACAGGGCATAGTAGAAGACCAGATAAAAGAATTTATTTTGAATATTTATTATGTACTTTTAACAAGAGCAAGATTAGGTACTTATGTTTATATTGTTGATGAAGATTTAAGAGAATATTTTAAAGAATGCATTTTAAAAATACAATACATTTAAAACAGTACATTTTCCTATTAAAGTAACAAATAAAAGAAATTTATTGTGAAAATTAGTAATGGTGACTTAGAGTTCAGTATTTCGGATATTGTTAGACACTTCAGATCTCCTTATTCTGCTTGGGCAACATGGGCTAACCTTCAACAACCAGGAACTGTTTTTGTAGAAAACGACATGATTCAACACTCATCTTTATTAAGAAGGTCTGAAGAAAACGAATCTGATGCAAAAAGATTTTTAATTAATAACTTTGATAAAGTTAAAACAATATCAAATCCTCTTAATAGTTATGAAGAAAGTAAAAAATTAATTATAGAAAAAGTTGATGTTATAGTTCAGCCAACTTTAAAGAGGGATCAATTTAGTGGTCGTGCAGATTTCATCATATTTAATAAAGCAACAAATATGTATGAAGTTATGGATGCAAAGCTAGCCAAACAAGTAAAACCAGAGTTTCTTCTTCAAGTCTGTGGTTATACATGGATGTTAGAAGAATTTAATGAGGGTATTCCTGAGAGTGGATACTTTTTTCTAGGAGATGAAAGAAGTGAGAGTTTTAAAATTAACGAGTACTACAAGTTTTTTATTGACTTAAAAAATGAATTTTTAGAAACAGTTACTCAGTACTCTCTTGATGAATATCCTAAACCTAGAAAGTGGGAAGTTTTTGAAGAATTTAATGATGCAGCCAAAGCCTTCTGGGAAGAAAATAATTCACTAGAACTTGTCGCTGATATATCAAGCAGACAAATTGAAGTTTTAGAAAAAGAAGGTATAAAAACCATGAAACAATTACCTGAAGTTCTTGAAAAAAGCTTTCCAAAACTAGCAATGGAATCCTTAGACAAAATTAAAAGACAAGCATCAGCACAATTAAAGTCAACTGAAAACACAACTCATATTGAATTACTTAATGGTGATGAGTCCATTCATTTTTTACATAAATTACTTCCTGAAGAATCTGAAGGAGATGTATATTTTGATTTGGAAGGGTTCCCTTTTTATGATTTTAGAACAAGTGATACACTCGAATACTTGTATGGAATTGCTTATAAAGATAAAGATAGCAATTTAATTTTCAAGGATGACTTGTGGGCAGAAGATGAGTTTGAAGAAAAAATAATATTTACTAAATTTGTTGAATGGATGCAAAAGAGAATTGCTAAGTATCCTAATTTAAAAATCTATCATTATGCACATTACGAAATAACATCTTTAAGAAACTCTGCAAAAAAATTTGCAATTTTTGAAGATGTTATTGAAGACTGGGTTTTTACAGGTAGGTTTGTTGACTTATACCAAGTTGTAAGAAAGTGTCTTTTAATTGGAAAAGATTCATACAGTTTAAAAAGAGTTGAAGAAGTCGCCGGATTTACTAGGGAATTAGATTTAAAATCTGGCTTTGACTCTATTTTTTATTTTGAAAAGTATCTTGATACAAAAGATCCTGAACTGAAAAAAGAAATACTTACATATAACAAAGATGACTGTTTTGCTACTGAAGTCGTTTGCAGTTGGTTAAGAAAGTTTAAGATTACATATCCTTATGAAAGTGAATTTATTGAAGAAGATTTAGATAAAACCCGTGAAGAGTTAAAAGCATACATAATTAAAAATCCTAATCTCACTGCTAAAGAGTACGCAGACCTACTTAATGTCAGACCAAACTATGTTAAAGAACTTTTAAAGGAAATAGAAATATTAGAAATCCAAGAAAAAATAAATAGCATAAGTAATGCAAAAATTACAAAAGATCAAAAAGATTTCCTCTCAACAATGCTTGGTTACTATAAGAGAGAAAAGCGTGTTGATCTCTGGAATAAATATAACTTAAAAATTATGCCTTTAGAAGACAAGGTAAACAATTCGAATGCATTTGGATTACTAAAGTTGGAATCAAAAGAGGTAGATGAGAAGGGTAAAAATTTATTAACTTATGTATGTCACGACAAAACTTTTAAGAAGGTAGAAAAAAATGATGAACTTGTTTTACAGCATATTTCTAAAGAAAAATACATATTTCAGGAAGTTAATTATCAAGTAAAAGAAGTGATTGATAAGTTTGATGGACTTCTCACCATGAAGTTAAGAGAAACATACCGAGAAGAAAACGCTCTAGCAGTTGATGATTATGATTCTTGTTCAGGTTATGTAAACCCCACCCCAATAGTGCTTAGTAATGTTTCTGAAAGTCCTTACAATGCTTTAAAAAAGATTTGTATAGATTTTATTGAAAATCGAAACTTGCCATTATTAACTAATAATTTATTAGATTCTAAATCCAAAGTTGATTTCAACTCATACCAAGACATTAGTAACTCAGCTGATAGGGTCTTTGAAATTGCGAAAAAAATGGATAGAACTTTTTTACCTATTCAAGGTCCTCCAGGAACTGGTAAGTCAACCATGCTAGGAGAGGTAATAGGAAGATTAAGCAAAGAAGGGTTTAAAATTGGAATCGTAGCTAACAGCTACCCAGCGGTATTAAATTTAGTTAAAAAAGTTTTACCTCACTTAGATTCCAAATCTGTAATGTTTCTGGGTGCAACAGGAAGTATAAAAGAAGAAATAGAACAAATCTCTGGTATTGAAATTCCTAAAAAAGAAGAGAATGTAATTGGTGAATGTTTAATTGCTACATCAACAAATAAAATTTGCCACAGCAGGTATTGGGATTACTTTGACTACTTAATTATTGATGAGGTAGGACAGGTTCCATTAGTAACCACATTAGCTACAACTTTATCTACTAAGAATTTAATTTTAATTGGTGACCCTAAACAATTACCACAAGTAAAAAAAGGACAACAACCAAACAAAAATGATTTTTCAACTCTGCAGTATCTCATTGGAGAAAAAAATGTTGTTTCTGAAGATAAAGGCATTTTTCTTGATACAACATTTAGACTTCATCCAGAAATTAATGATGTTATCTCTACCTATTTTTATGACAAACTTTTAAAAGTTCATGATTTCAATAAATCAAGGTTTTTAACTCATACAGATGGTCAACTAAAAAACTCTGGAGTTCAGTTTATAGAGGTTGAACACTCTGGAAACATACTTGCAAGTCATGAGGAAATTGATGAAATTTGTGAGGTTGTTAATAAGCTTCATAATTCGAAATTAATTGAAGGTTCTAACGAAAGAAGCTTAACAAAAAAAGATATTTTGATTGTTGCACCATATAACCTACAAGTGTATGAGTTAAAGAAAAAACTTGGCGAGGAATATAGGATTGGAACAATTGATAAATTTCAAGGGCAAGAAGCACCAGTAGTCATCGTTTCATTTGCTGCTTCAAACAGCAAGGATGCTCCAAGGGGTATTGAATTTATCTTAAACTTTAACAGAATTAATGTTGCAATATCAAGAGCCCAGTGCTTGAGTTTGATAGTTGGGTCTCCTAATCTAACAAATCTTTTTTATCAAAATGTAAACTCAATAAAACTTACAAATCTTCATAGAGTTCTTATGGACTCCAATTAGCCAGAGCTTTTACTTCTTGATCACCAATTAAAATTAGTAAACTTGTTGCTCTAGACATTCCAACATAAATTAGGCTTCTAACATCGGTAGTTGTTTCAGATTCTAAACTTTCAATATTTGGCAATATCATAACAACAACTTCACTTTCTAGACCTTTAAATTTATGTATACTCTCTATCTTCACTTCTTTAATTGCACCAATTTTTAAATTAGGTTTAAAAGAGGCTTGCTCTACTTCTTCAAGATATCGACTGTGAGGTATGAGTATTTGTACTTGTGAAGGATGATATTTTTCAGTTTCAAATAAACCTGTAAGAACTTGTACTAATGCTTCAAGTCCTTCCTCCCAACCCTTGTTTGTGAGTTGTATAAATTGAGGTTCTAATCCAGAAATTGCAGAAGCATTGTATTCATCATCATAAACTTTTAGAACTTGTTTTGAAATTTCTTTTGTACTTCTTAAATATTTCGTTAAAGGAAATGTTGTCCAAGACTTTTTATTCAGTTCAGGAAGCTCCCAATCAACATGAGTAATTGCTTGTCTTGTATCATAAAATAAAAACCATTTTTTATTTTCGGTTAACAAATCAAAAGTTGGCCAAAATAGTGAAGAATAGTCTTGGGCTTCATCGATAATTAAAACATCGAATGAGGTATCAAATTTATCAAAATTATCATTCATAATATCAGCAATTATTGGAGCTGCATCAGTTGGTGTTAAATTAGATGTTCCAACATCTTTTAAATTGATATTAATTTTTGCAAACAACCCAAATAATGAATAAACCTCAATTAATGGATTGTCAGACAATACATCACTTAGAAAACGACTAAGGTTTTGGTTATAGCAGAGAAGCAATACTTTCTCACCTTTTTCAGATGCTTGTCTAGCTGCTTCAACAGCAAGTACCGTTTTACCTGATCCTGCAGGTCCTTTTACTGCTACATGAGAGTTATTATCTAAAATAGCTTTTAAGATTACGCTCTGCTCTTCTGTTGAGGCCATCATCTGTTCCATTAAATTTTTAGTTAGGCCTCTCAATGGTGCGGTATTAACATTTGGTAAAACGACGTCTTTAAACTTTTCTTGAATACCTTTTAAACTTCCAAAATCTTTTTGAGGAATATTATCTTTAAAATAACCAGCTACATCGTTTAAATCAGTCTGAGTAAGTGTATTACTTTTTGATGCCTTCATACCTATGTTTTGAAAGTCAGGAAGAAATGGAAATACTACTAGTGTATGAATTGATGATGAAATTTTTCTCATATCTTTTTCATCTTTAATGACTGGTTTGAGTTCTTCAATATTTTGAAATAAAAATTGATTTAAATTTCCTCGTGCATCTTCAATTTGTGTATATGGATCTTTTGTTTTTTTATCTCCTCGAAACCAAGTTCCATCTTTACATATAACACCATGTCCTTTTACTTCAATTAACACAATTCCAAAATATGGATGTGTAAGAATAAAATCGATCTCCCCTCTACTAACTCTTTCATACAATAAGATATGTTGTTGCATGTTTGCATATATGTGCCAACTATCACTCAAAGTCATAAGTTTTTCATATACATATTTTTCAGAAGAATTTGCTAACTTAGGTTGTTCAGGAAAAGAAACTGCCATAAAATCACTTTAAATCAATTTTCTTTTCTGTCATATTAAATTGTTAAAATAAACTTGTGAGCAATACTTCAGAAGTAAAGTGTAAAGTTTGTTTAAAAGAAGTAAGTATTTTTGCAATCAATCAGGGAATAGTTGAACTTGATAATTCAACAATACCATCAAGACCTATTTGTAATAATTGCAATAAAAACAAAATGAAAAGTAAAAAAAACCTTTATCAATTGCTTATAGAAAAAGTAGAAAAATATTCTAATGAACCCGATATCTGGGATGAGATTTTATTAATAGCAAAAGAAATTGAACCGTACGATACTAATGAAGACTATTGTTATCCAGATATACAAATGGACTGTTCTGGAAATATGGGTCGTGTAGGTAAAAATAGCTGGGATTATTGCGGGGGATGTTATGACGGATTTATGGGACCAGTTAGTTGGAAAGCATACGAAAATCTATTAAGCAATAATTACTTTTCAAAACTTAAAAAATCTCAAATCCAACAAATATATGCTTCAATTCAAAATATTGAATATCCAATTAAGTGGAAATCTAACGATTATGAAAAAGATAAAAAAGAAATGCATCCAATGGATTTATACATGAAGTATGAGTATCAGTTTGAGAGTTATTCAGAAGCTAGAGAATGGTACGAGTCTCAAAATAAATAACAAAAGGGCCCGAAAGCCCTTTTGTATTATCAAAAAGAAAGGTAAACCTTTCCAAAAAGCATTATAAGACTCTAAAAAGAGCTAAATGTAACGAAAACTGGTTTTCAGAGTCTAAATAGTGTATGAGATTTGATTTTAGAGTCAATGTCTGATATACTGTAATTTAACTGGTTAGAAAGCCAGTTTTTTTATTTTTTAGACCCTAAATCTAGGGTTTTTTTTGTTTCAAGGAGGAATTATGGCTAACTAGTTATTGGAAAACAATTAAAAAAAATTATCAAAAAGAAAGGAAAATCATGAGAATAAATGATTTAACTCAATTTCAAATTGAGGCAGTAGAAAATAGAGAGAATTTCTTATCGAAGTTTCGTGAAAAAGGAATTGAAAATGCTAAAAAGCTTAAAGAAATCAAAACGAAACTATATTTAGGAGATTTCAAAGGTAGAAAAGTAAATTTTTATGTTACTTTTTCACCAAATAATATTGAATGTAAATCCAATATTGACTTGGAAACAATAGGAAAAAACTTTGATAAGTTAAACATTTATCAAAATGGCAGAATTAAGTCTTTTATTGGTCACTACCCTACAACTAGAAAAGGGGGTTCAAATATCACACCAATGACTTTGGCGTACTTAATGGGTTTTACTCATGTTTGTACATACAAAAAAGTTGGATTTGTACATGATCGCCCAAGTAGAGAGCTTGTAAGAGAGCTTATGTATCTTACTATGCCAGAGGCAGAGACAAGTGAAGACTCCAAGATGTACGGAGTAACTTGGT
>Ga0255766_10003742_pt1 | contig 13108 bp, 10 predicted proteins | sample 071ome_23_FD_179966 | JGI IMG/M metagenome (GOLD analysis project Ga0255766, IMG submission 179966) | Coastal salt marsh microbial communities from the Groves Creek Marsh, Skidaway Island, Georgia - 071403BT metaG (version 2) | ecosystem: Environmental > Aquatic > Marine > Intertidal zone >... | reverse complement strand
GCACGTGTTGTATTAGAAAAACCTGATATGATTGATAAGATTAAAACTATTTGGGATAATGCAAAGGATTCAGAAGACTTATCAAACTGGTTAGATAGTTTTTAAAAACTGCTATCAATTGCAGAGCGTATCCATGTATCTGTAGCAACACAGATATAAACATATGACGCATCGTATGCTATTTGCCCTTTAGTGCCTGTGTCAGTACTACTACTAGGTACTGTTGTTGTAACACTTGCAACACTACCTGTTCCGACAAAACTTCCAGTTACTTCTACATTACCTGTTTTAGTAATATCAACAACAGGTGTGCCATTATTTGTTATTTGTACACCAGTTGCGTTTTGTTCAAGTTCTATGTTGAAACGGTTTGCTGTTCTATCATAAAACATTTTCACATCATTAGCATCACCGAACTCTAATGTTACACTATCTGCAATTAGTTTCTTAGAAAATAATGTTGTATCTATTGGTGTAAAAGTAAATTGTCCTTTATTTAAACCACTGCCAGCATAAGTTAAATTACCATTCGGATAGTTTACAGAATCAGGTGCTTGAACGATAAGTGTTAAGTCTCCATATCCTAATACACCTCCTGTTGCTGTACTTGCATTATCTGTTGCAGGTTGCCATAATCCAGTGGTACTATTATATTTTAGTACTTGTCCTTCGCCAGGCATTGTATTATCTACATTTGTCAGATCTCCTAAGTCTACAGGTATAGTAGGTGTGTTTAGTAAATCGCTATAATCACCTGTGCTTGAAACAGTTGCAAGTGTAGGTTTGTTTAATAAATCTCCGTAATCACCACTAAGTGCAACTGCACTTAAACTAGAAACATGTGTATTGAAACTGTTAGTTAGTGTTGTTAGCCCAGACTGTGTTGCATAAGAACTTAGATCTGGAGGTGTATAACTGAATATGCCAGTTGTATTATCGTAAGTTAAATTTGATGTGCCTACAGAATTTACTGTAACACTGAGATCGGTAAGTCCAAGTACATTAGTGTTCACACTACTTACAATACCAGGTGCAAGCGGAACCCACACACTGTTACTATACATATATAGATTTAAACTGTCGCTGTCAACCCATAAATCACCTTCTTTTACACCACTAGTAGGAACAGTTGCACTTGTTACAATAGCAGTTGCTATGCGTTTATCAGGATCGACATTATTTGGATCTACAATATAAGCATCTGTTGATATGTTTATTGTTTCAACATTTATAGTAGTAGACTCTAGTTCGTTTACAATAAAATCTCCAACATTGCCACTAGCAACGTCATTTGTGATTGTAGCATCTGGTATCATTGTAAACTTTTGTGCACTGTCATCCCATCCGAAAAATCCAGTCTTAGCACTAGTACCATCATGATATTCAAATGCTACGCCTCTATCTTTATTATCATCAACAGTAAGAGGAGTACCATCTGCATTGCCACCAATAAACATAACAGGGTCAACAATACTAGTTGTTGTACTGTTTACAGTTGTGGTTGTACCTTGTACAGTTAAGTCTCCAGATATAGTAGCATTGCCGCCTATACTTACATCGCCACTATATGTAGCGTCTACAGCATCAGTTATTGTTCCATTGGTAATAGATAGTGTGCCGTCTGTTACAGTACCGCCTGTTATAGTTCCTGTTACAACGGCTGTTGCGCCAGTTATGTTACCATTACTAATTGTCAGTACACCATCAGTAAATGCATTTGCAGTAATAGTATTGCTTGCTATTATACCAACTACTCCAGAGATACTTCCAGAACTAATAGTAAGAGTTCCGTCTGTTATAGTGCCGCCGTTTACATTTCCAGTTAAATCTCCAGTTACATTACCTGTTAAATTTCCAGTTACATTACCTGTTACATTACCTGTTAGATTTCCAGTAACATCACCTGTTAAGTTTCCTGCAAATGTACTAGACAGTGTAGTTCCATCAAATGTTAAGTTGGCACTATCTTGTAATTCGCCACTTGTGCCAGAATACACAACACGAGTATCTGTTAAGTCTGTTATGCTTGCACTTGCTAGTGTAGCAGATACAGTAACATCTAGTGTATTACTAATTTCAACATCTGCTACTGTAATTTTACTAGTATCAAATGCAGTACTATCAAGTGTTGCACTTAATGCATTAGCAGTATAAAAGTAAATTGTATCTTCATCTGATCCGGTAGCAGTTTCATATTTAATGTAAGTATCTTTATCTAAGTCGCTACCGTTTAAATCAGTCCAATTTGAACCATCTGATATTTCAATTCCACGTGTTGAAGTATTATATCTTAACTGCCCAGGAATATTAATATTTGGTCTTTGACTAGAATTGCCGACGGGTATAACTAGAGCACCGGTCCCTGTTATTGTTAATATGTTAGAAGATGTACTAATTCCATCTCTACTATGATTTAAATTAATCGACATTATACTCTTTCTAAGTTAATATTCTTATTTGTGCTGAACTATTAAACGGATTAAACATGAATTTTTCTTCACCGCCGTAAATACTTCTAGTGTCATTATAATTAGCATCGCCTGTACCTAAATACATGACATTATTTGTACATTTACTTAACATAAAACTTTTTAGTTGTTGTGGTGTTGCATGTGGATTTAGCTGTAACATCAATGCACCTAGTCCGCACACTTGCGGAGATGCCATACTAGTTCCTGAAATATTAGCAATTTTATAAGATTCATTTAACGGATAATTTCCTCCGTTCATTTCATTTATCGAACTAGTTGTACTCATTATATCTGTTCCGGGCGCATAAATGTTAACACCTGACCCAGAACAACTCGAACTTGCTTTTTGTTCGAGTCCTGAAGAATGCACGTCACTATCTATGTTTCCAACAATAAATGCTTCGTCGTCATATGGGCTACTACCACGATGATAATATTCGTTATAACCTCTGCCAAAGTTTGCATTATTATCATAGTCAACTCCGCCTGCTGCTTCTATCTTATAATAACTGTTTCCTGCAGCAATACAAATATGGATACCTTCGTCAATCATTTCTTGTACATCTGCATCAACACTTGCTACTCTAACTGGAATACGTCTTCCGAAAAAACTAACAGGAGGAACAATTCCAGTTTCATGCCATAATTCTGTTGAACTATTGTGAGTAGGATCTGAATAGTTCCAACTTGAACCTCTATAAGTACCAGTCGATGGTGTACTTCTATATCCGCCATATCCCCAACTCATGTTGACAATTGTAGGTCTTTTATAACCTGTTGCAGGATTTACAGGTTTATTTCGATGCCACAACTTGATTACATCAAAACAATCAGATACAGGTATTCCATTACCCGGATCTGAACTTCCTTGTAGTCCGTCAACTTTAACAGCATAAATTCTAGCATCCTTTGCCCAACCATAAGTTTTACCTACTGCTATGCCCGCACAGTGTGTTCCATGACCGTGGTAATCTGTATAATGTCCGGATGGCATTGTTCCTGGTATTCCACTTTCTGCGTACCAATCGATTTCTTGTACTCTATTATTTCCATTTTCATCATAAAATTCCGGATGATCGGCTTGTATGCCACTGTCTTGAATTACAACGTCAACACCTTCTCCGTTTAAATTATAACTATATTCTCCAGTATTCTCTGTTGTTGCACTACCGTAAGGATTAGACTCACTAATACAACGTCTAAGGCCCCAGTTAACAAAGTCGCCGCTATCACTAGTTGTTTTAGTAAAATTTCCTGTTTGTACTGCATCAAAACCCATGTCAATATCATCACGTTGATCAGGAGGAATTTCAACTCCGTAAACTCTCGGATCATTACGTAATACGTTAGCTTCATCATCTGATAATTTATAATGACAAGAACGCAAGCTACCTGGACGACTGTTTAATATATCAACACGTCTAGTAGGAACAAATCCATCATCTTCACTAGCATTTTCGATTTGATCCCAAAATGCATCATAATCTACACCTCTATTTAAAATTACAATATATTCACGCTCACTCATTGTATTTCCTTATGTTGTTCCGTATATTGTTCCAGAATTACTTAATGTATAAGTATTACCACTATCATTTATTGCTGCGCCTCCGGAACCTCCTGTTGTACTATTCAGAGCTCCTGTGCCTGGTCCGCCGCCTGCTGCTCCCCAGCCTCCGCCGCCTGCGCCAATGGTATAAGTCGTTGCGCCTAATAATTCTTCAGCACCATCTCCGCCTGGGTTTCCACCACCGCCACCATCTGTAGCATTTGAAAAGCCCGATGTTGACAATGAACCTGCTACACCTGGTAAGATTCTACCTCCACCTTGGCCGCCTCCAGCGCCGCCTGCGCCTGCTGCAGTTACTCCACCAAAGTTAGTACCGCCTACTGCACCTACTGTACCTCCGGTTGCTCCTACAGGTCCATCTGCGGTGCCGCCTGCACCGCCTCCTGCACCGCCGCCGCCAGCAGAAGTACCATCTGTTTGTGTTCTTTCTGCACCTCCGCCGCCTCCTCCGGCAATAAATGCACCAGTTTCATTTAGAATAGTAACATTAGAAATACTAGAATTAATTTTAATAGCAGGACCGCCATTTTCAGCAACACTAGTATCTCCGCCTCGACCACCTTTGCCTATAACTTTACCGTTATTGATAATAGTACACGGAATGTCAACTGTCATTGCTGCTACACTAATATTATCTGACCAAATCCACCAGTCAGATGGTACGAATAAAGTTTCGCCAGAATTAATAAAATCACTTACTATTATTTCTTGTAGTGACGGATTTCCATTAATCATTGTAGGAGTAGCAACTGTTGCTAAATTAGTGCCTATTGATCCCCATATTGTACCATTATTAGTTAATGATGTAACACTTCCGTCAATTGCAGCACCGCCTGTGCCTCCATTATTACCACCTTGGGCAGCCCAGCCACCACCACCGCCACCCCAGCCATTGCTGCCAGGATTATTTGCGCTGCCACCGTCTCCGCCTCGATTACCAACACTATTAGCACCACCTGCGCCGCCAGTACCAGGAAGAACACGGCCACCACCACCGCCGCCGTGATAACCTCCCCACGTTGGACGAGGATCTGCATCATTACCGCCACCGCCTCCGGCGCCGCCGCCACTAGGTACACCGCCTGCAGATGGTCCAAGATTACCGCTGCCGCCTGGCTGTCCAAGTGAGCCTCCGTTAGGCGAATACCCAGGTACAAGACCGTCATATCTGCCTGCTCGTGATCCATTTCCGCCGCCTGCGCCACCGCCTCCAGCGCCGCCGCCTCCGCCGCCACCGCCAGCAATGTAAGAACCTGCACTATTAGTAATAGTGACATTAGTTACACCTGGATTAACTTTAATAGCAGGTCCACCGTTGACACTTTGAACGGCTCCGCCGCCGTCGCCTCCACGCCCAATAATATTTCCATCATTAATAATAGTGCAAGGAATATCAATAGTCATTGCAGCAACATTTGTATTATCTGACCAAACCCACCAACCAGAAGAAATTACAAGTGTTCCTCCTGAACTAATATAATCACTTACTATTATTTCTTTAAGAGAATTAATTCCATTAACTACCAAAGGTGTAGCAGCATTATCTAATGTTACTTGATTTGCTGCGCCATAAAAGTCACTGAAACTAATCTCGCCAGATGTAGGAATGTTTATATTTGCAACAGATTCAGGAACACGAGCACCTGCTCGATAATGTGCATTTATTCTCCAAGTTCCGGATCCTTGGAATTCAGTTCTGATTTGTGATGCTGAAATAGATCCCGAACTCTGAAGTGCCATTACACTGTTCCAAACGCTGTGATATCACCTGTTACTGTTAAATTTCCACTAGCATCAATTTTCATTTTGTTAACACCACCGGTAGCGAAATAAAGTGTACCACCAGATTCTGTTATTGTCCAGCCGCCTAAATTAACAACAGTAGTTGATACTTTTGCATCTAATGCAGTTTGTAGTCCAGTAACATCAGAAATTGCAGTTGGATGATAACCATCGTGATAAACTCTATTAGTCGAATTTGCACTATTAGATAATAATATATCAATATTACCACTAGTATCGTCTGCCATTTTTAACCATTGCTTACCGCCTGTAGGAGCTTGCAAGCCTGCAGTGTCTTCAGGTTCAGTAATATAGAATGCTTCACCTTCGGAAACTAATGCAACATCTATGCCTGTATCTGATGTATCGTTTAAATGAATAGTAGGTGAGGCAGTATTAATAGTTAAATTTCCTGTTAATGTTCCGCCTGTTAAATTTAATTTTAAAGCATCTGCAGTTTGATATGCACTAGTAATTGCTGTTTCTCTAGTATCAGTATATGTATTTGCATCTGTTTCTGCCTGATCTGCATATGTTTGATATGCACTAGTAATTGCTGTCTCACGTGCATCTACATATTGTTTAGTTGCAGCATGTAAATTTGCAGTTGGGTCTCCGCTTAATGTAAGTAGACCAGTCATTGTATCACCTGCTTTACTTACTTTAGTTGCAATATTGTTTGTAACAGTTGTAGCAAAGCTAGCATCATCGCCTAATGCTGCAGCTAGTTCATTTAGTGTATCCAGTGCAGCCGGAGCAGAATCGACAACACTTGCTACTTCTGCATCAACGTACTGTTTAGTTGCAGCATGTAAATTTGCTGTCGGGTCTGAATGTAATGTAAGGAATCCGGTCATCGTGTCACCGCTTACACTTACTTTTGTGTTATCAATTGTAACTGTTCCCATTACTTGCCATTGACTATCTTCATACACATCAAAACTATTAGTTGTTGTGTTATAAATCATATCTCCATTTGTAGCAATAAATGCATCACGTTCTGTTTGTGTCATTGATGCTAATTTAAATGGTGTATCTGCAATAACTACTCTGTTTTGTGCATCTAATACAAGATTGCCGCCGGCTGTGATACTTGTATCACCAGCACCACTGATGGTTAAACTTTTAACATTTAAGTCTAATCCGCCATCTTGAAAATCTTCAATTAATGATAGTGTACCTTCTCTATCAGGAAGTATAACATTTCTGTCTGCTGTTACACTTGTTGCTTGTAGTTTAATTTCAAAATCGTCAGGTGCAGTGCCTTCAAAAATTAATTTAGTTCCTTGACTAATCCAAATATGATCCGTAGGATAAAGTGCAATATCTGTATCACTTTTTATTTCTAAGTCGGTGCCATTACCACCTGTTATACCGTTTGGAAATCTTGTTTCGTTTGCCATTTTGTTATCTCCGTATTATACATATTTATTCTATAATAGCCATAAAAAAACAGGCTCCGAAAAGCCTGTTTTATTTTTAAAATAGTAACTAACTATTATGCGAATGCAAGTTGGTTAGTTGTAACAGCAATTTTGCTTAGATAGTCAGCTGCATTACCAAGTGATGATGCTTGGTTTGATAGCTCAACGTAGCCATAACGTGTCATAAATGATACTGTTGGCTCGAATGTTGCTGGATCTAGCACTGTGCCTGATGACATTAGTGGGATATATGGGCAATAGAACGCTGCTGCGTCTGTTTCTGTTGAACCTTTGTATCCTACTAGGATTGTGTCGTCTGCTGCGTACTGGTTTACATATACACGCATTGTGCCGTTTAATGTACCAACGAATTTTGTGTTTGTTGGTGCTTCAAATGGACCTTCTGTTGTACGTGCAAACGCTGATGTTGTCGCTGATTGTAGTACTGTTAGCATTGTTGGTGAAACAATTGCCCAGTTACCTGCGCCACGACGTGTACGTGCTGCAATTAGGTTTGCGTTTTTGTTGATTAGAACTGCAAGTGCTGCATGTTCGTCACCTACGTATGTCGCTGTACCTGATACTGCTGATTGATCATATGTGTCAGCTGCAGTACCTGCTAGTGAACTTAGAGAAGCAATGATCTCTTGGTCGATTTCAGCAGTAATTTCTTGTGCAAGTGCTTGCATGATTTCTGCTTCAACGTCTAGACCGTGCATTGACTGTGCGTCTTGCGCTGCTTCAAATGTCCAACGTGCTGATAGCTTACGTGTTTTAGCTTCAACAGTTTGCTTGAGTACTTGAATACTCATTTTGCGTCCTGCTTCACCTTCTAGTGATGCAGTTGCATCTGCTGTTGCTGATGATGCGTTACCTGAGTAACCTGTTGCGATTGCGAATGGGCTTAGTGCTTCATCGCCTGCTGTCGCTGTGCCTGCTGTTTCTGCATAACGTACACGTAGTGTGTGAATCTGACCTACTGGTCCTGTCATTGGCTGAACACCAACGATTTCGTTTGCAATAACTGTTGGCATAACACGACGAATCACTGGAAGAATAACTTTGTTAAGTGTTGCAATGTTACCTGATTGAGTTGCACCAGCTGTAGCAGATTCTGCTAAGTAACGCTTAGTGTTCTCAAGTGTTGATTCCATCACTTGCTTTTTTGTTCCAGTTAGACCGTCGGTTAGTGCTTCTTTGGTTGCATTCCAATTTTCAAATAATGCGTCCATAATCGGTCTCCTTAACTTATACCGGCTAATTTGCGAAGGTTAACAATGTTGTCATCAACATTTGCTTCTGCTGTTTTTCCCCCAGTGACTTCTTTAGTAGATTCACTAAGTACCTTCTTTTCTTTTAATGGTTTAGCATCTTCCTTCAATACTGATGGTAGATACTTATTGAATGCATTCTGCAAGTCTGCTGTTTTAGTAGACTCTAGTAGTGCACCCATTATTTCTTTTTGTTGCTTTGAAAGTGGTGCCATCATTTCGTTGAGGGCAGTTTTACGTTCTGCTTTATCTGCTTCAATACGTGCTTTACGTGCTGATTCAGTTAGCTGAACTTCTTTCTCTGCAACGGCTTTGTTTGCTTCATCAAGTTGTGCTTTTAGCTTGTCCATTGATTTGTTTAGTTTTGCAACTTCTGTACCTTCATTAAGGTAGCTGCTCATAAACTCTGCTGCAAATGTTTCAAAAATCTTACGTCCAAATGTATTTTCTTTAGCAACTTGGATGTCTTCTTTTAGTGTTGTAAGTTCTTTCTTAATAGTATTTTCAAGAATTCCTTCAACTTTAGTTGCAGCACTTTCAATAAACTTACGTTTTGTACTCTCGATAGCTTCTTTGCCTTCTTTAATCAATTTGACTTTTGCTTCAACTAGTGAGCGTTTGTCTTCATGAAACTCGTTGAGCTCTTTTGTAAGTTGTTCAAGTACAAAGCCCTCTAATTGAGCCATGTTCTTGTCTTGTGCCTCACGGTCTTCGCGAAGTTCATTAATTTCTTTGCGAAGTGTTTCCATCACAAACTCGTCAAGTACATTTGCATGTTCTGACATATGCTTGCGATAAGCAACACGATCTTCTGCTACTTTAGCTTTGTCTGCTTGGAACTCTTCAAGTTCTTTTGCAATAACTTCGCCAATCATTGTGTCCATTGCTTCTACGATCTGCGCTTTGTCATTTTCATAACGTTCCGCAAATTCTTCACGTAGTTCTGCTGCAACTTCTTCACGTAGTTCAGTTTGCTTGGTTTCCCACGCTTCACTGATTGAAGATCTAACCTCTTCGGAGAGCGCACCTGAGCTTAATAGTTCATCTATTGAGTGAGCCATATTAATCTCTCCTATACTTCAGGTTGTTTATAAATTGTGTCACCTCTTCCTGGAGATAACGTTGTGCTCTGTCGTCGTGCTTAACAGCTGAAGCAACATCCATCAGTACATTACCCCTTCTATGATTCATAATTCTTTCATAGATTGGATCGGGATAAGCATCTGGAGCACTTGGATTGGCAACAATGTCTACGGTAATGATTTCAAAATCTTTAACATGACCGCTTTCATTTACGTTGCCACTGCCTCTGCTTGACACGCCTAGTTTGACACCGCTTTCCAATAGGGTTTTACAAATGTTTCCCATTGGAGTCGGAAGTATTTTCAGTTTGCCAATACCGTTGTTACCATCAATATCCATCTCTGTAATCATGTGTGACACACGATCAAGATTAATATTAAGGTCGTCTGGGTGATCAGCTTCACCTAAAACACTAAATCCTTTTTTAATTTTTTCATTGATTGCTTTAACTGCAGTATGAATTTCTTTAGCAGGATAAATTCTATTGTTTTGGTTACGTACATCACCTTCGATAAAGATACCTTTCATATATAGGCTTTTGCCACCGTCAGATTCTTCAATCGCTTCGGTGACAATATTAGCCTGATTATATGTTAAGTGCTCTTGTAAAGACTTATACATAACTTACTTCATTTCTCTTTTTGGTTTTGGTGCTGGCTTTGGGTCGCCTGCATCTTCTGGTCCTGTTACACCCATGTCTTTAGCTGCTGGTGCTTTTGGACTTTTTTCTTCTGAGCCTGCCATGTCAACTGCTTTACCACCCATGTCATTTTTACCTGCAACTGGTGATGCGCCGCTGTCTGTATTGTCTGGCATGCTTACGTTAACTTTTGATAGCTCTACGCCTTCTTCTAGACCGTCGAACTCTTCTTCTAGTTCTTCATCGTCTGAATCGTCGTCTGCTGCTTCGAACGCAATTTCTTCTTCCATTTCTGGTTCTTCTTCTGCTGGTTCGTCGCCCATCATGTCTGCAAATGCTGCACGTAGTTCTGCGATTGCATCTTCAACGTTTGCCATTGCTTCTTCTGCTTCTGGTGCTTCTTCTTCGCCTTCGTCGTCCATGTCCATTGCCATGTCCATTTCAGCGTCATCTGCATCCATGTCTTCTTCGTCTTCGTCTTCGTCTTCGCCGAAAACTTCTTCTGCGTCGATTTCATCTTCAGCTGACTCGATGTCATCTAAAAAATCTTCTTCTGCATCATATGAATCAATTGCTTCTTCAACTTCTTCTTCTGATACATTGTATGTTTCGTCTAAGTCTTCTTCTTGAATATCTTCTTCTACTGACTCATCACTTTCTGAAAGTGCTGACCAGTGATTTTTTGCTTTTTCAACAAAAATGTCGTGTAGAAGATCAGATGCCTTCTCACGCTCTTCATTTACAAGATACTCAAGGACTTTAACTAGTGAATCCTTGTGATTGCTCATTATATATCTCCTTAAAATATTTTCAGGCTTACCATGACTGGTTTACAGTTATTATTTAGTAACCAAGACGTTTTACCAGGTAAAAAGGGTGTAAAAACGGTACTTTTTGACTAATTGTCAAAGATAAGTATATATTACACTGAATTATTCGGTAGGTGCACGGTAGATTTGCTGTACTTTTTCTAGTCTACTAGCATGTTCTACTTTATGAATCTCACGTTGTTTACGTAATCTATTAAGATGTTTCAGTGTTAATCTGCTACGTCTAACATCGTTAATATCACGATTGCTGTATTCATCGTCTTGTGCTTCGTAGTATTCTCTTAAAAATTCTCCACTACGCATTATACTTCTCCCCCAGGCGCTGCAGGTGTTGTTGCATTCTCTGAACCTGTAATTGGCGAGTCGCCGCTTTCAGTATCGCCTGCTTCTAAATCTCCCATGTCAGGAACACCTTCTCCGTTGTCTACATCAAATCCTCTAACACCAACACTACCCAGTCCTGGCATTCCGTCGGCATCGGGTGATGTTCCTGATTTATTTTCTTCTAACCATAGACGTTCATTTTCTAAAATCTCATCTTCAGTTAACCCTAAGTACTTGCTTAAAATAAAGCGTCTACTTAGATACGGTGATCCTTCTAAGCCGCCAAATACATTAGCACGGGCAGCATGTATTTCGATTTCTTTATACTGACTAAAGCTCTGTGGCTCTACAAATTGTATATTGAAAATACTAGTATCAATTGTAATTCCTCTGTTCTTTAAGAACAGTTTAAACTCTTTGTCAAATGTTGGCGCAATAATTTTTTGCAGTCTTTGACAGTACTGATTGAATCTATATTCTTGAATAAACGCTGTGCCTACACGACCGTCTACATGTGTTGCTGTTCCATCTTCCGGTCCGGTTGGTAAGTAGCTGCTTGGAACACGCAGTGCTCTTAGCATTTTATTTGTAAAGTAACGCAAGTCATCAATCTGTCCCAAGTTCTCGCCACCTGGTAGTACTTCAACTTTTGAACCTCTACCTTCTGCAGTTTGTGCAAAAAAGTAGTCTTCCATAATACTCAACGGGTTATATGCAGCATCCATAATAGTTGTGCCGCCGCCGGTTTTACTTGGAATACGCTTTTGATGAATTTCGTTTTTAACACGCTCAACAAAGCCCATTGCTTTGTTTGCTGGCATGTTACCTACGTCTACATAAAATACTCTACGTTCTGGTGCACGTTGCACACGGTAGATAATGATACTATCTTCTAACAGTTCTTTTTGTTTGTAAGTTTTAAAGATTGGATCAAGTATACTTGCACCAAACGGATAGTCACTGTCCATACCTTCTGTAAGTGCTGCATGGATAACATGTGTTGCATCTACGTTGTATTCTTGAATGTTTCCTACACCACTGTTAGCGTAGTTGCCTGAGCCTGCACCATAACCGTTACGGTCAATAGTGTTACCACGCATCATACTATTAACAGTACTGTAAGTATTAGCATGTTGTACAGGCTCACTTACAGTTTTTGTTTTCATGTTTAAGTCTAAGTTTTTAACTATGTATTGCTCTGGCTCTTTGCCTTCCGCTTCATTGATAATAACTTTAGTAACGTCAACAGGGTTAACATAATATAACTCCCATGTTTCTGGATCACGAATGAAAAACTGATCGCCATACTTTACAGCATTGCGGAATGTTTTAAATAATCGTCTGTCCCAGTCTTGCAAGTTACACCACTGACGAAGTGATTGCTCTAAAATTTTAGCTTCACTTTCAGTAGTATCACCTACATAATCAATTGCAAACGGTAAATTGTTTGTTTCGTCTAATTGTGTGCTAAACTCAGCAATAATATCAAGGGCAGCATTGATTTCACTGTCCATGTCCATCTGGTCATACTGTGCATATCTTTCAACACGGTTAGGTTGACCGCTGTATACTTCAGGTAACCAGCTTTGGAAACGGCTAGCACTGCTAGGTTTCATCTCAGAATTTTGTCCCTGATATACAGTAAAATGTTTTTTCCAACTCATAAGAATACTCTTTTTTCTATTATACTATATTTATCGAAGTTGTCAAGTG
>Ga0255766_10003740_pt1 | contig 13114 bp, 10 predicted proteins | sample 071ome_23_FD_179966 | JGI IMG/M metagenome (GOLD analysis project Ga0255766, IMG submission 179966) | Coastal salt marsh microbial communities from the Groves Creek Marsh, Skidaway Island, Georgia - 071403BT metaG (version 2) | ecosystem: Environmental > Aquatic > Marine > Intertidal zone >... | reverse complement strand
GAGGACGAGACGGTGATCGCGATACTGACCCCAGAAAAACGGCGTTACCTGGCTAGTGGACAGGTCATGACGGAGGCGGCTATCGATGCCGGTATGCTGCGCGACATCTACATCGCTCTCGGAGAGCCGGTCGGCGAGGGTGCATGGGCGGTGCGCCTGCAATATAAACCCATGGTGCGTTGGCTGTGGGTTGGCGCTTTTCTGATTGGGTTAGGAGCGCTCGTCACAGCGCTAGATCGCCGCTATCGTGTTCAGACAGTCGCGCGGCAAGTCACCGATGCGGCGAATCAAGGTCTCGAATTTGCAGGCTAGGCGCTTTATTCCGCTACTCGGTTTTGGCTTGCTCTCGTTGCTTCTATTCCGGGGACTGTCTCTCGACCCCACGGCTTTGCCGGCTGCCAGATTGGGGCAGTCTTTTCCCGACTTTGCGAAGCTAGAGCTGCAGTCTGGCGAGGCTATTGGGGTGGCCAATCTCAGTCAGCGTCCGGCGCTCGTCAACGTTTGGGCAACCTGGTGCTACTCCTGCCGCGTCGAACATCCCTTTCTGCTGGAACTCGCAGAGGCAGGCATTCCCATTTACGGGCTGAACTATAAAGATGATGCAGAGAAAGCCCGAGCTTGGTTGGGCCAGCTGGGAGATCCTTATGCGCTGAATATTGTCGACGCGGAGGGATCGCTGGGACTGGATTTGGGGGTTTACGGGGCGCCCGAGACTTACGTGATCGATCAAGAAGGCCGAATCGTTCATCGACACGTTGGCATTTTGGATGCGGAGGTCTTTAGCGCCGATTTTAGTGCCTGGTTTCCTCAGGGTCCGCTGGGTGTTCAGACGCCCGCGCGAGAAGGGTCGGTGGCGGAGTGAAGCGAATCCTCAAAGTGCCCGCGACTAGGAGTTATGGGCTTACAGCAGTGGCGTTTTGCGTATGGCTTTTAGCTGCAACCGCCCATGCGGTGATTGAAACCTATGAGTTTTCTTCGCCGGCCTTGGAGATGCGCTATCACACCCTCAGTCAGGAATTGCGATGCCCCAAGTGTCAGAATCAAAATATTGCTGATTCCAATGCCCCAATAGCGCGCGACTTACGGGTGGTCCTAGTTGAGCAGCTAGAGGCCGGGCAAAGTGATGAGCAGATTCTGGCGTTTATGGTGGCCCGTTACGGAGAGTTCGTCCGTTATCGCCCAGCGGTTGATCGAAATACGGCGGTGCTTTGGTGGGCGCCCGCTATCCTGCTGGGCGCAGGGCTGATTGCGTTGGCTTTCCATTTTAGGGGGCGGGGCGCCGGCGCCGCGCCAGCGCTGACTGCCTCAGAGACGGCAGAGCTCAAGAAATTAATGGAAGAAAATTCCTCATGACATTGTTTTTTTGGGTTTTTTCTTCCGCTTTAATTTTATTGGCGGCGGCCTTTATCGTGTTTTTGCCCCGATGGTGGCAGCGGCGAGCAGTGCCCGAGAGTAATGCCGATTGGCTACGCTTGAGAAGGCGGGAGTTAGCCGATAGCGCGCCGGAGCTGCTTGAGGAGGCAGCGCTTAGGGTGATGGAGGACGGACTGACCCCGGGGACGGTTGAGACCACGTTACCGGCTCGCTACGCGCTCGCCCGGCCCGTTGGAGGTGTGCTCGCGCTGGCTGCTCTGGTCGCTCTTCTCTACGTCAAGCTTGGCAGTCTTGAGGATGTGTCGATTTCCACTGCGCTGGACGGGCTTGAGGGCGCGAGCCCGGGCGAGATTTCCGCGCTCATCGAGCGGATTCAGCGTCGTGCCGAGCAGCGACCCGATAATGCCGACTATTCACTGCTACTGGGCGAATATCATTTATCCGCTAACGAGCCGATTAGGGCATTGGTGTATTTTGATAGGCTCATCGCCGCCGGCGCGACATCCCCTGATATTTTGGGTAAGGCGGCTCAGGCAGAGTTTTTGTCGGCTGACCGCGAGCTCAGTAATCGCGCCCGTTCCCGTGCAGAGCAGGCACTGGCGATGGACCCTATGGCCCCAGCGGCGCTGGCGACGTTGGGTATGGCTGCGTTTGAGCTGGCAGATTTCGCGGCGGCGGTGCGCTACTGGGAGACACTTCGCTCTCTGGAGCCCGAGGGCTCTCCCGGCTACCAAATGCTGAGTCAGGTGATTGAACGTGCTCGGAGCGAATTGCAGGCGTCGGGCATAGCCCCTGATATTTCAGTAGGGCTGAAGGTCGAAGTTTCGCTGACGGATACCGTCGTAGTGAACGAGGGAGCAACGGTCTACGTCTTTGCCCGACCTGCGCTTCAGCAGGGCGGGATGCCGATCGCCGTCGTAAGGCAAGCGGTCACCGCATGGCCGTTGACTGTCACGCTGGAGGATCGTCATTCAATGGCGGGACAAAAACTATCGAGCTTTACCGCGGTCTCGGTCGAGGTGCAGATTTCGGCAAACGGACAGCCCGGGAGAGAGAACAGTGTTGCCTGGGGCGCTGTGGACAGCGCTCCAGTGGGTGCCTCCGACCCCATCACGGTGGTACTCCAGTCCTCAGATCAGCCTTAATTCACAATCAAACATAGTGTTGTTGAGCTGAAGCAGATACACTACATGTTGTGTTTCATCCTTGTCTGGGGTCTGGTGCGGATCCCGGAGAGCCGAACGGGTACGCGGACACCATAATGCGCCTTAAATCCATCAAGCTGGCGGGCTTCAAGTCTTTTGTTGATCCGACGACGGTCCAATTTCCCGGCAATATGTGTGCGGTAGTGGGCCCCAATGGCTGCGGTAAATCCAACATCATCGATGCCGTGCGCTGGGTAATGGGAGAAAGTTCTGCCAAAACCTTGCGTGGCGAGTCGATGACGGACGTTATTTTCAATGGCACGACCAGTCGGCAGCCTGTCAGTCAGGCGTCGATTGAGCTGGTTTTTGACAATGCACAAGGCAAAGTGACCGGAGAGTTCGCCGCCTATAACGAGATTTCGGTCCGGCGGGTCGTAACGCGCGAAGCGCAATCAGAGTACTACTTGAATGGTGCCAAATGTCGTCGGCGAGACATCACCGATTTGTTTCTTGGTACAGGCCTCGGGCCCCGAAGCTACGCGATCATTGAGCAGGGTGTCGTATCTCGCTTAATCGAGTCCAAGCCCGAAGAGCTGCGAGTATTCATCGAGGAAGCCGCCGGCATTTCCAAATACAAGGAACGCCGGCGTGAGACCGAGAGCCGTATGCGCCGGACGACAGAGAATCTCGAGCGCTTGACGGATCTTCGTGACGAGTTGCAGCGCAACCTTGCGCATCTCGACAGACAGGCGCGGGCAGCGGAAAAGTATGCTGAGCTAAAGGCGGAAGAGCGCGTTATCCAGAGCGAGCTTTACGCCATTCAGTGGCGCGACCTCAACGCCGATCGTAGCGAAGTATCGGGAGAGTTGGCGGGCCTCGATATCAAACGAGAAGCGGCGAAAGCGGATGTTGCGCATGCGGTCGCCGGCATCGAGACCGCACGGGCAGAGCAAGTGGTTGCCGCAGACGCGCTGACCCAAGCGCAGGAAAATTTTTATACGGTTGGGGGGGAGGTCACTCGCGTCGAACAGGCGTTGCGTTTTGCTCAGGAGCGGCGGGGTGAGTTGAAGCGAGACCTGGAACAGACACGGGCATCATTGGAGCAAACCCGTCACCATCTTGAGGCCGATCGAAAGCAGTTGCAGGAGTGGGAGGCTGAGTTAACGCGGCTAGAGCCCGCGTTGACCGAGCATAGAAGCATAGCTGCCGAGGCGGCTCGGGCACTATCTGAAGCTGACAGGGCTGTTGAGCAGTGGTCACAATCTTGGGACAGCTTTAACGAGGGTGCGCAGGGCCCGAGCAAGACCGCCGAGGTGCAGCAGAGTCGGATCGCTTATCTCGAGCAGGTGTTGAGTAAGTTGCAGGAGCGGAGGCATCAGTTGCAGACAGAGCAAGCCTCCCTCGATGAAACGGCAGAGGCCAGCGCGGTGCCGTATGCGTCAGATATAGAGCAGGCAGATCAGACCATTACTGAACTGGAAGCGCAGATCTCCACCTTGCAGCGGGAGCTCAGCGAATCTCAAGTAGCGATCGAGCAGCGTCGCGTTGAGCAGGATGATGTGCGTGCCACGATTCAGGAGATTCGCGGACAGATCGCTTCTCTCAACGCCCTACAGCAGGCTACGCCAGACGATGGAGAGCGCATTGCACTCGATGACTGGGTTGCCTCATCGGATTTGTCCTCGCCAGGAGGGCTGTATACAGCCATTGAGGTCGAATCCGGCTGGGATTCTGCAGTTGAGCAAGTACTGGCGGAGAAGCTGTCTGCGTTGCTGATCGCTGATGCCGACGTCAATGAGCTGACGAATATGGACGTCATCCCGGCCGGGGCATTTTTGCTGAGTGCGGAGGGCGGTACACCCGCGCAAACCCCTGGGACGCTAGCGGGTCACGTCACGGCTCCGCCCAGCGTGATGCAATGGCTGGCAAGTGTGAAAACCGCGGTCGACCTTGCGGAGGCGCGCGCGTTACTACCAAGTTTGGAGTCTCATGAGTCGGTGGTGACAAGAGATGGGCACTGGCTGGGGCGCGATTGGTACCGTCGCCGCTCGGATGCTGATCCGGCGGCCGGGGTGATTGCGCGGCAGGCACAGTTAGATGCGCTCAGTGAAAAGCTCGAACAGAGCCGCGCCGAGGCGCTTCGTGTTGAGGAAGCGATAAGTGAACTGTTGCAGCAGCGATCCGCAACCGAAAAATCGCTGGCGCGCGCGCAGCAGGGGCTTCAGGCCACGGTGAGTGACCGGGCGGAGTGGGTGGCTGAGCAAAGGGCCTTGGCGACAAAAATAGAGCAGCAAGCGCAGCGCTTTAAAAGGTTGCAAGAGGACATTGCTGAAAGTGAACGCCAGTATGATCAGGAGCAAGCAAACCTTGCTGAGGCGCGAACCCAGCTCTCTGCTTCGCTTGATCAGATGGAGCTTGACCGAATCGAGAGAGAGCGTCTTCAAACCGAGCGCGAGCGGCTTACGACGGCTCAGTCGGGCCAGCGAGAGACCTCGCGCCTGGCCGCGGACGAATTGATGCGAAAAGAGCTTCAGGGGCAGAGTCTTGCGACGCAAACTACTACCTTGCGAGAAACGATCTCCCGTATGGAGTCGCAGCTCAAAACACTCGAGTCTCGGGAAACGGAACTGCACCAGACTTTGCCCGGGGGAGAAGACCCCGACGCAGAAAACAAAGCCAAGTTGTCTGAGTTGCTCGAGCAGCGCATATCTGCCGAGGCTGAACTCAATAGTCAGCGCACACTGGTTGGCGAAATCGACGCCAAGTTGCGAGACCTGGAGTCGCAGCGCATGGCGCACGAACAGGCCGTCAGTTCAGTGCAAAGTGAAATGGAGCAGCTGCGGCTGCGCGAAGCGGAAAGTGGCGTCAGACTTCAGGCCCTCGAGCAGGAGATCGTGAAACGCGATGCGGTACTGCAGGAAGTGGTGTCCTCACTACCCGAGGAAGCGGAAGAGGCAGAATGGGTGTCTCGGGTTGAGAGAGCGGCTAATCGCATTAGCCGTCTTGGCCCGATAAATCTAGCGGCTATCGACGAGCATGCTAAAGCCGCAGAGAGAAAGCATTATCTTGACGCCCAAAATGAAGATCTTGAGTCAGCCCTCGAAACGCTGAAAACCGCGATACGCAAAATCGATAAAGAGACCCGACAGCGGTTCAAAGACACGTTTGACCAAATTAACGCGGGGTTTGCCGAGCTCTTTCCCCGAGTATTCGGCGGGGGTACCGCGTCTCTGGAGATGACCGGTGATGATCTACTTGATACCGGGGTTGCTATATTCGCGAGGCCACCCGGTAAAAAGAACTCTACGATTCACCTGCTCTCCGGAGGCGAGAAGGCGATGACGGCGATTGCACTGGTGTTTTCAATTTTCCAGTTGAATCCGGCACCATTCTGTATGCTCGACGAGGTCGATGCGCCGTTGGATGACGCTAACGTCGGGCGTTACGCGAGATTGGTTCGAGAGATGTCAGAAAAAGTGCAGTTTGTCTTTATCACGCATAACAAAATCACGATGGAAGCCGCTGATCAGTTGATGGGCGTTACCATGCAGGAGCCGGGAGTATCTCGCCTCGTTAGCGTGGACGTGGAAGAGGCGGCGCAGCTCGCAGCGAGCTAGGGGTTCGAATGATGGAGCAGCTATCGATTCGAGACTGGATGGTGATTTTGGGCGGTGTGATGATCGCCGCTGTGTTGGTTGATGCTGGTCGGCGGCTCTGGAGAGAGCGCCGCGCCGAGATCCGATTGAATGCCCGCATCGACCGTTCAAAATCTGATTCGAATGATGACGATACGTTTAATTTACTGACCGAATTACCTAACGGTGGGGCGCGGATTGTGCGTCGCGACGACCTTGATGCAGGTGATTTGGATGTCGGGAATCTTGAGCCGGCAAGTAGTGACGAGGCGTCGGTCGCTCCCGAGGAGGCGGTGGAAGTGCGGGCGCGGAAATCCGGTGGCAGTGCGCGTAAATTTCCCGCAGCACCAGATCCCATTGATCTCGCGGTAGAGAGCGATGATGTCGATGAGGTAGCGAGTCACGTCGAAGCGCCAACCGAGGCTAATGAATCCCCGCCCGCCGTATCCGCATCCCCCCGGCGGCGACGCACGGTTAAACCGCCTGGCGATCCGTCGATCGCAGAGGCGCGCGATGTGAGCGCAGAGGGAACGGTGGATTGGCTCGATACGCTCGAGCCGGAAGCCGTTTCTGAGACGGATTCGGTGGAGCAGGGGCGGCTGCCCAGAGGAGCCAATACTCACGTATTTATTCTCTACGTCGTAGCTCGCTCAGAGGAGGGGTTCGCCGGGATGGATATATTGGAGTCCTTGCTGGCCTGCGATCTGCGCTTTGGCGATATGGATTTTTTTCATCGGCATGAGCTGGCATCTGGAAGAGGGCCGATAGAGTTCAGTGTTGCCAATATGATGAAACCGGGCGTATTTGACATTGATAATATGGAGCCCTTGCAGACGCGCGGTCTGATGTTCTTTGTCACCTTGCCGGGGCCCACTGACATGCTCAAAGCTTTTGACTACATGTACGAAACAGCCAAAGTTGTTGCGAAAGCCTTGGATGGCGATATTCAGGATGAGAAGCGCAGTGTTGTTACCCGGCAAAGCCTAGAGCACATGCGCCAGCAAATTCGAGAGTTGGAGAGACGACTGCTCGTTCGACGGACCTGATATGGTCATGACCTCGCCGGAACAGGAAATGTCACTGCTTCGAGAGAATTTACTGCGATGGTCACAGGCTTATTTTGAGCAGGATGATCCAGAGGTTCCCGATGTCGAATACGACACCGCAATGCGGCGCTTACTGACGCTTGAATCTGCACATCCCCACTTAGCTACGCCGGATTCACCCACGCAACGTGTTGGGTCGGCGCCACTCACTAACTTTGCAACCGTAACTCATCGGGTGCCCATGTTGTCCCTAGACAATGCATTTTCTGATGAGGAGCTTGCTGATTTTGATCGACGTGTGACTGAACGGTTACAGCTCGAGGCGGTGGAATATTGTTGTGAGCCCAAGCTGGACGGCGTCGCGGTAAGCATCGCCTACCGTAGCGGTGAGCTGGTGCAGGCGGCCACGAGAGGCGATGGCACGTCCGGGGAGGATGTGACGGAAAATGTGCGCACCATTGTCAATGTTCCTCTGCGATTGATGGGTGATGATATCCCTGACTATTTGGAGGTGCGTGGAGAAATTGTCATTCCTCGATTGGCATTCGAGAAGATGAATACGCGTGCTCGCGATAACGGGGATAAAGTTTTTGCCAACCCGAGGAATGCCGCCGCGGGGAGTTTGCGGCAACTGGATTCCAGGGTGACTGCGAAGCGGCCGTTGTCCTTCACCGCCTATTCGGTCGGGGCCGTAGAAGGGCCTTTACCTCCCACTCATAGTGAGGTGCTGCATGCTTTGGCGGCGTGGGGACTGCCGATATCCGAGTACATGGAGACCGTGAATGGGATAGCGGCTTGCGAGACGTACTTCGATCGATTGAGTGCAGCCCGAGATGCCTTACCGGTAGACATCGATGGCATTGTGTTTAAGGTGAACGATCTCGTGTTGCAGGAGCGGCTGGGCTTTGTCTCGCGCGCACCGCGCTGGGCCATTGCACGCAAATTCCCGGCGCAGGAGGTGAGTACACGGCTGGTTGGGGTCGATTTTCAGGTGGGCCGAACAGGTGCCATTACACCGGTGGCGCGGCTCGAGCCTGTATTCGTGGCCGGCGTAACGGTAAGTAATGCAACCCTCCATAATGCCGATGAAATTCAGAGGCTTGGCTTGAGATTGGGTGATCGTGTCGTGATCCGGCGTGCCGGTGACGTTATTCCTCAAATCGTATCGGTCATATCCGAGCTCGACGGCTCGCCCGCATTGCAAGATCGGGAGCACATCGTTTTTCCCAGTGAATGTCCCGCGTGTGGCTCTCGTGTTGAGCGGGAGGCGGGCGAAGCGGTCATTCGCTGCAGCGCCGGGCTCGCTTGTACCGCGCAATTAAAAGCAGCGATTCGTCACTTCGCATCGAGAAAAGCGCTGGATATTGAGGGACTGGGAGACAGGCTCATCGAGCAACTGGTGGATGAAGGCCTGGTGCAGTCCCTCAATGATTTGTTTCAGCTCGACGTGACTCATTTGTGCAAGCTCGATCGCATGGGGGCCAAATCCAGTGAGAAGATTGTCGAATCGCTGCGGCGCGCGCGATCGACGACATTTGCCCGTTTCATTTATGCCCTGGGCATCAGAGAGGTAGGCGAGGCCACGGCAAGAGCCCTGGCGCTCCATTTTCTCAATCTAGACTCATTGCTGGCGGCTTCCAGAGAAGAGTTGGAGGGTGTGGATGATGTAGGGCCCATTGTTGCCGAGCACATCGAGGCCTATACCAATAACCCTCTCATGAGGGATTTGTTGTCCTCATTACTAGAATCGGGTATCAACTGGCCCGCAGTAGAGGTAGACAGTGGTGAGGGACCGCTGACCGGTATGGTATGGGTGGTAACCGGTAAACTCGCTACCATGAGCCGCGATGAGGCGGAGGCTCGCCTGCGTTCGCTGGGTGCAAAGACGGCATCCAGCGTCTCAGCAAAGACGAGCAAGGTGGTGGCGGGTCCGGGTGCGGGTTCCAAGAAAAAGAAGGCAGAGAGCCTTGGCATTCCCGTGATCGATGAGGACGAGCTGATTAAAGTTTTGGGAGATTCATCATGAGAGTGCTTACCCCTCGCGCGCGCGCACTGAGTCTGGGTCTCGCATTTTCAATGCTCATTGCCTGCACGACGTCTCCACCCGAGCAAGTTGACAACGTCTGCGATATTTTTCGAGAGAAGTCGGGTTGGTACGAGGACGCTAAGGAGTCCAGAGCACGTTGGAACGTGCCAATCTCTGTATCGATGGCGTTTATGCATCAGGAATCTCGATTTGTAGCGACCGCTAAACCACCGCGCAAAAAGCTGTTCGGCGTGATACCGGGTCCGCGGCCATCCGACGCTTATGGTTATTCCCAGGCCAAAAACAGCACATGGGAGTGGTATCAGCGGAGCTCAGGCAATTACGGGGCAGATCGAGATAATTTTGGCGATGCCATCGACTTCATCGGCTGGTACAACGATATGTCTCATCAGCAGTTGGGTCTCGATAAGCAGGACGCATTCCGGCTCTATCTTGCCTATCACGAGGGGCACGGTGGCTACAAACGCCAAACTTACCGTAGCAAAGAGTGGTTGGTCGGCGTGGCGAGAAAAGTAGAGAAACAGGCCCAGCGATATAACTCGCAGTTGCAGGGGTGCTCAAAGGAGCTCGAACCGCGGGGTTGGTTTGACTGGTGGTGATTGCGAATCAAAGGCCGGTGGCACGCGTGAATGTCACATACACATAACTGTCATATTTTTTCGCTGTAATTGAAATTGATGCGCGGAGCTGGCGAGAGAAGCAAATTATGGCTTTGAAGAAAGTACTGGTGGTCGACGACGAGTCAGGTATCCGGGAAATGCTCAGGCTAGCGCTGGAGATTTCGGATTTTGAGTGTCTGGAGGCCGGCAATATCGACGAAGCCTATGATCTGGTGAGTACCGACAGGCCAGACTTCATCTTGCTCGATTGGATGTTGCCCGGTGGCAGCGGTATAGAGCTTCTCAGGCGTCTTAAAAAGGAAGAGGCGTCCATGAATATTCCGGTCATAATGCTGACCGCTAAAAGTCATGAGGATAATGTTATTCAAGGGTTGGACCTCGGCGCAGATGATTACGTCACCAAACCCTTCGCCCCTAAGGAACTGATCGCCCGAATGCGTGCGATATTGCGGCGGTTATCTGCAGATGATCCTAATGCGCTGGTAGTCGGTGAGCTGGTTCTCGAACTGGATAGCCATCGCGTCACTCTGGGCTCCAAGTCGTTGGGTTTGGGTCCCACTGAATTTAAGTTGCTGCAGTTTTTGATGTCGCATCCCGAGCGTGCCTACTCGAGGGCGCAGTTATTGGACCGAGTGTGGGGTAGCAACGTTTACGTGGAAGAGCGCACAGTCGATGTTCACATCAGGCGCCTCAGGAAGGTCTTGCAAGACGTTGATGCGGCTTACAGCGACTTAATTCAGACCGTGCGCGGCACGGGGTACAGGTTTTCTCCAAGAGATTTAACAGTGCTGTGAATAGCGCCGGCCTGTTCCGCTTGGAATTTCGCCGGGTATTGATGGCGATGGCGCTCGGAGTCGCGTGCTGGTTTGCGACGGGGGACGCATTGAGCGCTGTCGCTGCCTCTCTTGTGGCGCTCGTTCTCTTGTGGGGATGGCAGTTGTCCCGCCTCTATCGCTGGTTTGCCAATCCTGATGACATTCCCCCACTGGGAGATGCCGCGGTCCGTGGCATTTTGCATGACGTTTATGTGCTTCGCAGTCGCGGTGCTATGGGCGATAAAAGTCGTTCTCCATTGCCGGCTGATCGCAACGAGTCCTTTGAGTCTATGCGCGAGGCTGCAATGATTATCAATGCTCGTAACGAGCTACTGTGGTGCAACAGTGCAGCGGAGTATCTGTTGAACATACAGCGAGCAGAGGAGCAGGGGAAGCCTCTCCACGACCTGTTCCCTGGAAAGGCTCTGAAAAATTATCTTACAGAACAAAATTTCCAAAAGCCGCTGAGAATAAAACCGAGTCCCGACCCAGAGTTCTGCCTGCAGTTGGAGTTTTCGCGCTTTGGTGCCAGTGACAGGTTAATTTTCATCAAGGACGTCTCGGAACAAGACAAGCTCGAGCGAATGCGGCGCGATTTTGTGGGGAATGTCTCCCATGAGTTGCGCACACCGCTTACCGTAATTAAGGGCTATATCGAAACCCTGCCTTCGTTGTTATCTGAACCCAATGCCGCGCTACAAAGACCGCTCGCCTCCATGGCGACACAGGTAGGTCGGATGGAGGCTTTGATCGCTGATCTGTTGTGGTTGGCCAGAATCGAGACGGTCGAGGGCGAGCGGAAAGACGACCTGGTGAATGTCAGTAACTTGGCTGCGAGTGTGGTTGCGGAGTTGCGTTCTGCGTGGCCAAATCGTGATATTCAGTTCCGCGCTGAGTCTGTCCGCCAGCTGCGGGGTGACGAGCGGGAGCTGCGCAGTGCGCTCAGTAACTTGATTGTTAACGCCCTTAAGTATAGCGACAAAGGGCCGGTCAAAATTCGGTGGGCAGACTCCGCAGTCGGTCCGGTATTGTCGGTAGAAGATAAGGGGCTGGGTATCGCGCCCAAGCATATACCGCGGCTCACAGAGCGGTTTTATCGTGTTGATAAGAGTCGAAGTCAGCAAACCAGCGGTACCGGTCTTGGCCTCGCAATTGTGAAACATGTTGCGGTGTCCCACGAAGCGAAGTTGTTTGTTGACAGTCAGCTCGGGAAAGGAAGTTGCTTTCGATTAGTGTTTCCAAATTCCCGCTGTGCCAATTTTACCGCCTCAGATTAGACCTGCATCAGGCTAGATTATGGTTGCTGTCACTGACATTGTCGCTTGCAGCGGTTAGCATGAGCGCGGAATTGTCGGGTTAGCACTATGAGTCGTTTTTGGGTAGACAAAGTCTCGTCCTTGAGGCCCTATGTGCCGGGCGAGCAGCCCGTTGGGCAGGCGGTGGTAAAGCTCAACACCAATGAGCATGCGTTGCCACCTTCTGGTGCCGTTATGAGCGCAATATCGTCTCTCACGGGAGAGGCGTTGCGTCGCTACCCGGACCCCACCTCGAGCTCGCTGAGGTCGGCTATTGCGTTACAGGAGGGGCTGACTGCACAGCAAGTTTTTGTGGGCAACGGATCTGATGAAGTGCTCGCCCACCTGTGGGCGGCTTATCTCGCCGACCGTCCCGTCATGAGTGTCGATATCACCTATGGTTTCTATCCCGTTTGGAGCCAACTTTACGGATCCACTCTGACTCAGTGCCCTTTGCGGGACGACTTCAGTATCGATAGCGAAGCACTGATGAATGCCGATGGCGCTTTGGTCCTCGCCAATCCCAATGCGCCCACGGGTCTTGCGCTGACGCGTTCGCAAATAGAGGCCTTGGTCGCTGCGAATCGTAATCGTTTAGTCATCATTGACGAGGCCTATTATGGCTTCGGTGCCGAAACGGCAGCGCCGCTGATTGACGATTACGATAACCTGATTGTCACGCGAAGCTTGTCCAAGAGCCACAGTTTGGCGGGCATGCGCGTTGGGTACGCGTTAGCGTCCCCAGCGCTTGTTGACGGACTGGATCGCATCAAGGATTCGTTTAATTCCTATCCGCTGGACGCAGTGGCTCAGGCGGCCTCAGCGGCGGCCATTCAGGACGTGGAATGGTTCGCGCGGGCCTCGAAAGTGGTGATCGACAGTCGCAACAGTATGACCGAGGGGCTGCTTGAAATGGGCTTTGATGTGCTCCCCTCTCAGGCCAATTTTATTTTTACCCGCCCTAGTCGAGGCTCGGGTCCGGGGTTATTCGACGCCTTGCGCGAGCGCAACATTCTTGTGCGTCGATGGGAGCATCCTCGAATTTCAGACTGGCTGCGTATTTCAGTCGGTACACCAGAGCAGACACAGGTGCTGCTAGTTGCTGTGCGCGAGATACTTGAGCGCTTAGAGTGAGTC
>Ga0255766_10003734_pt1 | contig 13125 bp, 19 predicted proteins | sample 071ome_23_FD_179966 | JGI IMG/M metagenome (GOLD analysis project Ga0255766, IMG submission 179966) | Coastal salt marsh microbial communities from the Groves Creek Marsh, Skidaway Island, Georgia - 071403BT metaG (version 2) | ecosystem: Environmental > Aquatic > Marine > Intertidal zone >... | reverse complement strand
TTAACTTTCCCGCTCAAGATCTTTACAGATCCTTAAATTAACTCTAAATTTGTTTCCTCCCTTGAGAGCAAACATACATCCTAAATTATTAAAATATTTAAACTTAAATTTATGTTACATGTCTTTTCAAAATACAAAATTCATATCCAATAGACTCTCTAATTTTAGACGAATTTTTATGTAATAAAGTCCATAATAAAGTATTGTCTGAAATTCTTTATACCCGTGCAGTACTTGGAGGAACCTTTGATAGACTTCACGAAGGCCATAAATATTTATTAAAGGTAGCCACAGATATATCCAAAACCGTCTTTGTAGGAGTCATTTCAGACAAAGCAGGAAAAGAACTATTCATTAATAAAAAATTCAATCAACTTATTCAACCACTTTCAATCAGAATTAAAAATTTAACAGACTATATGGAAACTATCTCAAATTCATTTGAAATTTCACCTATACATGATAGATGGGGACCTGCACCGGAGGACAAGATCGCAGATGTAATTGTCGTCACCAAAGAAACCATACCCAATGCAGAAAAAATTAATCAAATGCGAATTAAAAATAATCTTCATCAGCTTGATATTCATGTTATAACATGGATCAAGGAAAACAACGAAGTCATATCATCCACAAAATTAAGAGAACTCGATTTCATTAAATTAAACTAATCTATCTTTCTTCAGCAGAATCTAACAGAAAACATATTGATAATATCGCTCTTTTATCTACGTTCATTTTTGACTCATCAAGAAATTCTAATTTATAAAAATCCCTAATGGAAAACTTTCTCGAATACTCAGCATATAATTCATTTTCAGCATTAAAAAATTGATAATGCAATCTTAGAAATAGTAGGATAAAATCAACTCGATCACCAATTAGGCTGAATTTTCTTAATAGAGTTTTAAAAAATCCCCCTTTTGCTCTCATATATCCAATTACATTGTTCTCTTGATCCTCTATAGTCCAAGTTTCTCTCCAAAACCAACTTCTCCAAAATTTTCTTCTAAACCTGGCAAGAAAATTATCCTTATTGTCAATTGCAGCAAATGATCCAAAACTATCTGTGATTGACTCATCAACCATAGTCATCATTTTTGGATCGACATCACTACTACCCTCATAAACATGTAAATCTCTCTTTAACCATAACCTATCTCTTTTTGCGTAAAAATATTTTTCATTAGATACTGGATCATGAACATTGTACGCCTCTTGAGCTGCGAATAAAGCTTTTGTACTTTGTCTGTATTCATAAATTGATTGTTTGAATGGATCTTTTTGTTCACTCATAAGTTTCATTCACAAATTACAAATAAAAAAATTTCTCTATTAATTCATATTTTTACTAATTCATGATTAAAATATGATGATGATTAAATCATAAATAAAAATAATGAAAATAATAGAATATAATGATTGAATATCCAGTTCTTGTTTTACATAATGTAGTTTCATCTAGTTCATGTATCGAATTCGTCAAAATTTCTGCTGGTATGGGATTTAAAACAGTTGCCATCACTCAAGCTCAAGGTTCAGCAGCACAAAGAGGATTACCGGCAGCTCAAAAAATCGCAATGCAAAATAATATTAATTTTTTCTCTCTTAATAGTTTAGACGACATTAAAGAACTTCTTAAACCAGATTTAATGATTTTAGTCGCACCACCGCCATATGGTAAAAAAAATCTTGACCATGATTTTGTTCAAACACTCAAAGATAAAAGATGGGTTGCAATATTTGGAGGTAATGATCCTGGAATAGGTCGCAAAGATTTAGAAAAAGGAGATGAGGTAGTTCAATTACCCGCAGGTGATATTGGGTCAATAGGAACACTTACCCTTGGTTTAGCATTGTTAACAGGAAAATTTTCTTTCAATAAATAATTTGGTTTTTTATAATGCCTGACAATAACGATAATGTATCTAGAAAAAGAATCAAAACATCAACAAAATCATTTGGTTCCTCAAAAAAAGAAACACATGACTCATCTTATTTTTATGACTCAAAATTATTTGATACACACAAAATAGTTCAACAAAAATCAATTATCCAAAATGAGATTTCAAAAGAAGTTCTCAATAAAGTTCATAATAAGGACTCGAAAAATATAGATTTTATTCCCGATGATAGTATTCATCTTATCATAACCTCCCCCCCTTATAATAATTCAAAAGAATATGATGAAGACCTTTCATTGGAAGAATATCTAAAATTAATCACTGATGTTATGGTTGAGGCTCATCGTATACTAATAAGAGGAGGACGGATCTGTATTAATATCGCCAATATCGGCCGAAAACCATACATTCCATTATCTACTTATATTGATCAAATAATGATCAAAATTGGTTTTTTACCAAGAGGGCAAATTATATGGGACAAATCTGCATCAGCAGGGCCATCAACAGCTTGGGGTAGTTGGCAATCCGCTTCAAATCCAATCTTAAGAGATATTCATGAATATATATTGGTATACTCAAAAGGAGAATTTGGACGTAAAAATAGCCGTTCAAATAAGGATGATAGCATCTCTAAAGATGCTTTTTTGGAAAATACCAAAAGTATTTGGAAATTTCCCACTGCTTCAGCTAGAAAAGTAGGCCACCCAGCCCCCTTTCCTATTGAACTTCCAAAACGATTAATTGAATTATATAGCTTCGAAAATGATATTATACTGGATCCCTTTGCAGGTTCGGGAACCACAGCAATTGCAGCAAAAACTACAAATAGAAATTATATCATGATTGACATTAATTCAGACTATTGTAAATTAGCAAAAGAACGAATAAATAAATTATAAACATTTTATCTTTCAACATACCTTTTAACAATTAACAGTTATATCAAAACTAATGACTAGCTACAATATTTATTCATGGAATGTCAATGGTATACGGGCCATAGAAAAAAAAGGTCTCATAACCTGGATTGAAAAAACACAACCCGATATAATTTGTTTTCAAGAAATAAAGGCACTTGAAGAACAAGTACCAAGTTCATTAAAAAATATTAATTTTCACTTGGACATTCATAGTGCGGAGAAAAAAGGATATTCTGGGGTTGCTACTTTCTCAAAAACTAAACCAACCTCCTCTAGTCAATCAATAGATGTTGAAGAATTTGATCGTGAAGGCCGAGTCATACAAACTCGCTATCCTGAATTTATTTTGCTCAATGTGTATTTTCCCAATGGAAAGAAGGATGATGAAAGATTAAATTATAAAATGAGATTTTACGAACATTTCAAAAATTATTGTAAAACATTATTAGATAATAATGAACGAATAATTGTATGTGGTGATGTAAATACTGCTCATAAAGAGCAAGATTTAGCCAACCCCAAACCAAATTCGAAATATTCTGGTTTCCTACCTCAAGAACGTCAATGGATTGATGATTTTCTAGCAATCGGTTTCACAGATACTTTTCGAGAAATTCATGGTGATGGAGAAGGTGACTTCACATGGTGGTCTATGCGTTCTAAAACCGCTAAAGCAAATAATATTGGTTGGCGATTAGATTATTTTTATATTTCAAACAATCTTCTGTCTAACCTGAAAGATGCAAGTATTCATAATAAAGTGGAAGGTTCAGATCATTGTCCAATAAGTATCAGTTTAGAATTTTAAGATAAAATTGATGGATTTTTATAATTCCTCCAAGCCTCAAAAAAACCAGTTCCTAATAGTGCCCATATTACAAAAACAGGTTGGAAAAACAAACGTAAAAATCGATCCCTATCTGTATTCAAACCAAACGCATCAATTCCATTTACATATTGTGAAATATTCCCTGGAAAAATTGCGATAAAAAATCCAGCTGTGAGTAATCCTACAATCACCTTATACTTAAAAATAAATATTAATGACACCCCTAATATAATTTCAACAATTCCTGACGTAACCACAACAAAATCTGGATCCAAAGGTAACCATGTAGGAACTTGAGCTTGGAATTCTTCTCTTGAATGTGTTAAATGAGATCTCCCTGTAGATATAAGTGTTATTCCCAGAGATATTCTCAAGATAAAACTAATTGGAGACTCAGATGGTTTAAACAATAATAAGTCCCAATATCTCATCTCAATATTTACTTACCCATCTTATTCAAATCTTTACTTTGCGATAAGAAGCTTATGATAATTCTTCTTCTGTGTCGATTTCTAACTAATAATATAAATTCCATTGAATTCATTATAAACTTAGGCGATCAACACATTGATTGAAATTTCCTTCCATAAAATGGGTGAGTAGTCTAGCCTGGGAGGATGCGTGCTTGGGGAAAACTTGTAATACAATTTTCCAATATGTACGTGATCGGGAGTTCAAATCTCCCCTCGCCCATTATTATATTTCAATACATAATTTTTACAAAATTTTTAAATTGTCTTAGAATATGATTATCTGTTCAATGATTACTATTGTGGATATTCTATTTTTCCTGATCACCTATATCTACATATTTTCAGTCATATTTTACATAGATCGATTAAAAAAAAGGATGAAAATTAACTCCACAAATTCAAGAAAATTAATACATATTTTAATCGGATCATCAATTATTTTAGCTCCAATCATATTCTCAAATAATATTCTACCATCCTTAATTGGATTTTCATTCATTCTATTTACCTTCTTAACATCACCTATTTCTCCAATTAAAAAATTTCAATTATCGATTTTTTCAGAGGGACACTCTTTAGGCACAACATACTATTCCATAAGTTTGACAGCACTAATCTATTTATTTTTTGACCAGCCTTGGATAATTTTTATTGGATTTTTACCATTAGTGTTTGGTGATGCATTTGCAAATATTTTTGGAGTAAAATATGGCACTATCTATTGGCCATATTCGAAAAAAACAGTTCAAGGAAGTTTTGCAGGATATACCGCAAGTTGTTTTGCTCTATTTTTTTCTCTATCACTTTATGTTCTTTTAGGATTGTACAATCAAGACTTTATTACAATAATGTTAATTAGTGTTTTATCATCAATTATTATGATGATTATTGAATTATTAAGTCCAAAAGGCACTGATAATTTATCCATCCCTTTTTTCTGTACCCTCTTTGCTATCTTTGTTCAATAACTCTATTCTTTTATATAAAACAAATATAGTAAAATTAGTCTGCATAGACTGTGTGCGTCCTTCAGGATTAAAAATGCTACAAGAGCAGGTCATAAAGGTATATTTTACCTCTGAACCATCTTAAAACATTTTTAGACACAGACAAAAAGACTAAACATTGCAAAGACTGAAATTGTAATCACTCAACTTTCAGAAGCAAAGGTGAAAAAATATGCCACCAGAAACAAGTGAAATAAAAAAAGCGGTTGAAAAAGCGCTTGGAGATAAAAAAGAGCGAAAGTTTACTGAATCATTCGACCTACATATAGGCTTGAAAGGTGTAGACTTGAAAGATCCTTCCAAAAGGTTTAGAGTAGAAGTTTTACTTCCTCACAAATTAACAAAAGATGTAAGACTTTGTGTAATCGCTGATGAAGCAACTTTAACCAAAGCAAAGGCAGCAGGAGTAAAAAATACACTAAATGAAACAGAATTAGAAGATTTAGTTCGAAACCCGAGTGAAGCAAAGACATTCATAGATGGTATCGATTACTTCTTAGCTATTCCTCAAATGATGGCGACAGTTGGACGATTACTTGGTCGTTTCTTAGGCCCTGCAGGAAAAATGCCCGCAGTAATGCCTCCTCAAGCAGATGTAAATGATTTTGTTACCAGGTATGGACGTACCTGCAGAGTTAGGTTAAGACAAAACCCAGTTATTCATACTAGAGTAGCAATGGAAGATATGTCAATAGATCAAATCGTTGATAATGTAAGAACCATACTCAGTGAAGTAGAAAACAGAATGGAACAAGGAGCAAACAACATAAGAAACATGTTTGTCAAGACTACAATGGGTCCCGCCATAAAAATAGGAGTATGATTATTATGAGTACGAAAGTTTCCACAAGAAAAGAAAAATTTGTAACTGAAATTATTGAAGATCTAAGTAATTACAATACCATTGGATTAATTGAAATGGAGTCAATTGGTGCAGGTACCGTTCAAAAATTAAGATCTGAATTACGTGGTAAAGCAAAAATCAAAGTCGCAAAAAATACCTTAATTAAAAAAGCACTTGAAATGGTCGAAAATTTATCTGGAGCAGAAAATCTATCTGAAAGAATTGAAGGGCCAGTAGCACTTCTATTCACCGATGACTCACCATATAAAATCGCAAATTATCTTGAAAAAAATAAAGTTCCAGCAAAAGCCAAAGCTGGTCAAATTTCTCCCAAATCAGTAACCGTTAAAAAACAAAATACAGGAGAACCACCAGGAACTATCATATCAGAATTAAATTCCGTTGGTTTGCCTACAAGAATTGAAGGTGGTACTGTTGCAATCCCTGATGACACAGAGGTATTGCAAGAAGGAGATAGAGTCAGCGCAACTTTAGCTGCTATTTTAGGTAGACTTGGTATCGAACCATTTGAAGTTGGACTTTCTCTAATTTTAGCTTTAGAGTCCGGTGATATCATTGAAAAATCAGATCTCATAATTGATTTCGATGCATATCTAAATGACTTAGCATTTGCTCATCAACAAGCTATTAACCTCTCTGTTAACTCAGCTATATTAACTGATGTAACAACTGGCTTAATACTTGGACAAGCAAAACAAAAAGCAATGGCATTAGCTGCATCCATTGGTTATATTACTGATGAAACTATAGATCTCGTATTTGGAAAAGCTCAATCCAACGCATTAGCTTTAGCAAATGCAATCTCTAAAATTGACAGCAATGCATTATCAGCAGAAATATTATCAACTTTATCATCAACACCAGTTTCCTCTGCACAAACTGTAGTAACAGAGACCAAAGAGGAAGCACCAGTTGAAGAAGAAGTTGAAGAAGAAGGCGAAGTCGTCGAAGATGACGGACTTGGTTCTCTCTTCGGATAAACAACATTAGTCGTTTGAGTGGACTTTAAACACTCAAAAGTCTTAAACTTTAGACTTAAAACAAAGTTGACGTTTACCAAAACGAAAAATTGGACATAGGTGAAAAAAAAATGGAATATCTATACGCAGCCCTAGTTTTGCATAAAGCAGGAAAAGAAGTAACAAATGATGGCGTCAAAGCAGTATTAACTGCCGCTGGTGCAGATGTCGATGAATCTAGAGTTAAAGCTCTCGTAGCTGCTCTATCAGATGTCGATATTGAAGATGCCTTAGCATCTGCAGTTGTAGCAGCTCCCGCAGCAGGCGGAGCAGCTCCCGCAGCAGGCGGAGCAGCTCCCGCAGCAGAAGCCGCAGCTCCCGAAGAAGAAGAAGAAGAGGAAGAAGTCGGAGAAGTCGTTGAAGACGATGGTCTTGGCTCTCTTTTCGGATAATCAAAACATCATTTGAAATATAAAAAAATCAAAATAATCAATGTTAATTACATACTAAATTATTAAATTTTAATCATAAATTTGTAACGTATGAGTATTAATTGAAATGATCCCATCCCTTATTTTGAATTTTTTCTCCATCATAATATACTCCCTTTTCATTGCTGACAATCCCTAATAATTTGATATCTCTACCATGCTTTTTTTTCATAGTTTCATAGGTTTTGAAAGAACAAGTAAAAACGATACCCAATTCTTCTCCACCATAAAAAATTAATTCACTTAATTCAATATCATTAATTTGAGAAATCTTAGCTGCCCACTCGTCACCATAATCAATAATATTATTATCTATTTTAATACCATATTTGGTATCTTTAATTAATTGATATAATGAAAATGCTAAGCCATCACTACAATCAATAGATGAATTTGCATTAATTTCAATAAAATTCAAATATAAATTTGGATTTTCCATTATTGATAATGCTATATTTTTTTCTCCTTTCCAATCTTTTGTTAATACTCCTAAAGCAGCAGCATTCCTACCGAGTTCATCTCCTATCCAACAAACTAAGTCATTTTCTTTAATTCCTCTTCTTTTCACTAATTTTTCACTTGTCCCCCAAACTACGACATCAATCACCAAATCCTTTCCTTTATTGGTATCTCCCCCGAGATAAGATATATTATACTTGCTAGACGCAGCTTTGAAACCATCTATAATATTTTCAAATTGCTCCCAGTGTTTTTCATCCAAAGTCATAGAAATTATCATACCAGTGGGTTTTGCACCTTTCGCTATTACATCTGATGCCGCATTACAAACTGCTCTATACCCCACTCCAAATGGAGACATCCCATTAGGTCTATCTGTGCTTTCTACCCATCCATCAATATTTATAACCATTTTACTATCAGAAAGATTAATTGCAACAGCATCATCATCATGCCCCAATAAATTATTTTTATTATCTACATATCTCTCATAATATTTAATCAAATCCTTCTCATTATTAGGTTTAAACATTAACTAAACTAATATTATTTTTATTTTTACTAAGACTTTTTATTAGCATTCAAATTATTTATCATAACATTAGAATTCATGTAACAAATCTTAATGCTTATATTTAAAGTAAATTAAATGAAATTATGGCCGCAAGGAGACAAAACCACTATAGAGGTAAAACATTAGAAGAACTACAAAAACTTTCATTAGAAGAAGTGGTGGAATTCCTTCCTTCTAGACAAAGAAGATCTATCACAAGACCAAATTATTGGAATCATGAAAGAAATAAATTGTTGAAAAAACTCAGAGAAGCTAAAAAAGCAAAAGAAGAAGGAAAAGAAATAATTGTAAAAACACATATTCGTGATTTTGTTGTATTACCAGAGTTCGTTGGTCTCAAAGTAGACATTCATGATGGCAAAGGCTATGAAACAATTGAACTCACATTAGATAAAATAGGTAATTATTTTGCCGAATATGCTCATCCCAGAAAATTAGTAAGACATAGTGCTCCTGGTATAGGTGCAACAAGATCATCAATGTATGTTCCATTAAAATAATGCATATCGTAAATTATATTTACAAAATAACTATAAATTTTTACAATCAATAAATTGTTCTTTGAAGTCTTACAATGAAATGTAACTGTTTATTTAATAATGATAAATTATGAGTGGGACATGTAGATATAATGGCGAGGTTTGCTTACTCAATTCAAGGACTTGATCCCGATAAAACTGTTAAAGCTTCAATCAGAGAAGCCGATATAAGTTTCAAACACACACGAGAAATTGCAATTAACATCAAAGGCATGTTATTAGAGAGAGCTAAATTATATTTAGAAGAAGTAATCGCCATGAAAAGATCTGTTCCATTCAAAAGATATAATAAAAAAATAGGACATAGATCTGACCTAAAAGGTTGGGACACAGGTAGATACCCAGTAAAAGCAGCCAGAGAAATATTGACTTGTTTAGAATCATTAGAAAAAAATGCTTCCAATTTGGGTCTGGAAGTTGATCGTTTAGTACTTATTCATGCCGCAGCTCAAAGAGGAAGAAAAATAAAAAGAATATTCCCTCGAGCATTTGGAAGTTCTAGTCCAAAGGTCAATACATTAACTCATTTGGAGTTAGTAGCAGAGGAGATTTAGAAATTTAATGCCAAACTCAATAAAATCATTTACAGAAAGAAGATTAAATCAAGCATTTTTAGATGAATTATTTGCTAAAGAATTAGCATCTGCAGAATATGGTCATATGATATATTCTCCCTCTTCATCTTCAACAAAAATAATACTAAAAGTAGGAAGAGTTGGACTTGCTATCGGAAGAAGAGGTAAAACTATTAAGACTCTTTCTGAAAAAATAAAGAAAATAACTGGTGAAAAAAATATACAAATTGAGGTTGAAGCACTTGAAGAACCAGAGGCCTTTGCACAAGTAATGGCAACTAGACTCGCATCCTCACTGGAAAGAGGTAGACATTTTAGACGATCTGCATATGGAACTATACGACGTATAATGTCTGCAGGAGCTCTTGGATGTCAAATAACTGTCTCAGGAAAAATTACATCACAAAGAGCTAGAGTAGAAAACTTTCGTGAAGGTTTTGTCGCAAAAACCGGTCATCCCGCAGAAATGTTTGTAGACAGAGGATATGCAAAAGCAAAAATTAAAAGAGGAATTTTAGGAGTATGTGTATGGATAATGCAAAAAGATGCTGTTTTACCTGATGCAGTTGAAATCATTGCTGAACCAACCCATACATCCCGTGAAATAACAGATACTGATTTAGATGAAGAGTTCACAGATCTCGATGAGCAAGAAATACTTGAACCAGAAGAATTTGCTGACTTAGATATTAGTTTAGATGATCTCTCTGAATTGGAATCAGTAGAAAGTGAAGTTGACTCTACTATACCAAATGAAGCAACTCAAGCATTAACTGAAGAACTGACAGAGGCAGAAGCAGTACCAGAAGAATTGGTAGAAGCAGAAAAAGCAGTAGAAGAATTGGTAGAAGCAGAAAAAGCAGCAGAAGAACTGACAGAGGCAGAAGCAGTACCAGAAGAATTGGTAGAAGCAGAAAAAGCAGCAGAAGATGAGAAAAAGGAGAGTAAATAATATGGTAATGAAAATTAAAGATATCAGAAAACTAACATCAGAACAAAGAAAGTCAAGATTGGACCAATATCGCAGAGAATATATGAATGTAAAAGCACAATTGTCATCAGGAGGTTCTATTGATGATCCAGGTAAAATTTCCGAATTAAAAAGAACTATTGCACGTCTATTAACAATTCAAAAAGAAGAAGAACAAAATAAATAATTGACCTTATGATTTTTTATAAATATAAAACACATCTTTTTATTTTGACCCTCTAAAATAATTACATAGCTAATGACAATAGATAAAGAAAAAATATTACATATCATCAATAATGATCTCACAGGATACAAATTAGAAATCGTTAGTCATACAGACTCAAAATTAATAGGTATTACTGGACATATTTTAAATGAAACTAAAACCTCTTTACTCATTGATGCAGACAGTAAGAAATACATATCCAAAAAGGATGGGCATTTTAGAATTTATGGTGAGGAAATAAGTTTTCAAGTACAAGGTCAACTTTTGGTCGGCGTACCTAAAAAAAGATCAAAACGAAAACATAAAAATTGGTAATTGAACCATTTAAAATACTTCTTTCTAATCTCTTTTCAACATCTGCTCTCTATCTATCTATTTATTAAATATAACTTAAAATAAAAATTAGACTACATTGTCTAGACCTGGCATCACTTAATAATTCAAGTGAAATCACCGAGTTGCCTATCATTGGATCGTCAGGATTCAAACACAAATATCTCGCTCGATATTTATAAAAACGGGGTAATTCCAATTATCTTTCACAATGTAGGTCCCAAGAGGGAAAAATATGAGCGCAAAAGTAAGAAATATAGGATTAGAGGGAATTGCTCCCCCTAAAAAAACATGCAAAGATAAACAGTGTCCATGGGATGGATCTCTTTCAGTCAGAGGTCGTATAATTGAAGGAACTGTAGTATCAACCAAAATGAATCGTGCCGTAATCGTTCGAAGAGATTTTTTGCATCTTGTCAAAAAATATAATCGATATGAGAGACGAAATGGATTAATCACCGCACGTTTACCAGACTGTATAGATGTGAAAGAAGGTGATATAGTTACTACTGTGGAATGTCGTCCACTCTCAAAAAGTATATCTTTTGTGGTAGTACAAGCAAAACCCAATAAAACTGAGGAGCGATAAAAATGGCAAAGAGAAAGGCAGCCGGTTTTCCAAGATATCATACCGCAAATGGTATTCAAACTGGTACACAAATTCGAGTCGCTGATAACTCGGGAGCAAGAGTAATTGAAGTTCTAACAGTCGTTGGTTATCGAGGTAGATTAAATCGATATCCAAGAGCATCCGTGGGTGATATGGTTATAGCATCCGTGAAAAAAGGAAATCCAAAAATGAGACGTACTATTGTCAGAGCCATAGTAGTCCGACAAAAAAGACCATATAAACGAGAAAGTGGTGAAATGATTTCTTTTGAAGACAATGCAGTTGTAGTAGTCAACCCTCAAGGTGACCCAAGATCTAATGAAGCAAAAGGTCCCGTTGCAAAAGAAGCAATAAACAGATGGCCCCGTATAGGAACCATTGCAAGTAAGGTGGTATGAATTATGAGAACAAAAAGTAAGAAACCCAATAAACAACGATATTATCAATATAATATCCCTAAACATGAGAATCATAAGTTACTATCTGCATCAGTTTCTAAAAAATTAAAACAAGAAAAAGGTCTGAAATCTTTACCAATTAGGGAAGGTGATGAAGTTCTAATCGTCCGAGGATCGCATAAAGGTAAATCAGGAAAAGTGAATAAAACAGATCCAGTAAAATCTAGAATTTATGTTGATGGACTAGGTAGTAAGAAAACAGATGCGCAAGAAATTGCAATCCCAATCCATCCATCTAATGTGGTAATCCAAAAAATATATGGAAAAGATAAATACAGACGAGAACAACTTATAGCTCGAAGAATTGCAGATAAATCTAAAATGGAAGAAGTCTTATCAATATTAGAAGAAGAAGCTGCTTTAGAAGAAGAATTAGAAGAAGATGTAATTGACTTTGCAGAAGATGGAGATGATGATGATTTATTGCTTGATGATGATGAATTATTAATAGATGATGAAACATCACTTGAACCACCAACAGTTGATGTTCCCGAAACCGTAGAGGTTGTTGAAGAACCAGCAGCAAAGCCAGCTAAGAAAGCAGCTAAGAAAGCAGCTAAGAAAGCAGCTAAGAAGCCAGCTAAGAAAGCAGCTAAGAAAGCAGCTAAGAAGCCAGCTAAGAAGCCAGCTAAGAAAGCAGCTAAGAAGCCAGCTAAGAAGCCAGCTAAGAAAGCAGCTAAGAAGCCAGCTAAGAAAGCAGCTAAGAAGCCAGCTAAGAAAGCAGCTAAGAAAGCAGCTAAGAAGCCAGCTAAGAAAGCAGCTAAGAAGCCAGCTAAGAAAGCAGCTAAGAAAGCAGCTAAGAAGGAGGGTAAAAATTAATGACAAAAGCCGGAAAATCCAATCACCAAAAAAGAGTATCCAGTCCAAAAACATGGCCTATTGATAGGAAAAAAATTAATTCTAGATTTGTGCCAAAAATGAGTCCTG
>Ga0255766_10003733_pt1 | contig 13128 bp, 23 predicted proteins | sample 071ome_23_FD_179966 | JGI IMG/M metagenome (GOLD analysis project Ga0255766, IMG submission 179966) | Coastal salt marsh microbial communities from the Groves Creek Marsh, Skidaway Island, Georgia - 071403BT metaG (version 2) | ecosystem: Environmental > Aquatic > Marine > Intertidal zone >... | reverse complement strand
TTCAAATAGTGGTTTAACAAATCTGGATAGGTGGCAACCACAATCTGCTAGTGGTAGTGCTACAGGTGAAAGTGGAAATTTAATTTTATATTTATTTAACTTTAACAATTCATCTGAATATAGTTTTGTTACAGTAGAAAGTAATTATATAAATGCCTCTGGTAATTTATTTGGACATCAGGGTGGTGGTGTTTATACAGTTGCAGAAGCACACAATGGAATAAATTTTAGTTTAGAAAGTTCTGATACTTTTGAAAGTGGAACATTTACTTTATATAAGGTAGTTTGATATGAGTAAAAGTAATAAATATGGATATGTAGGAGTAGATGTACCAGAACAAAGTTTTGGTAATAACAAAGGTATATTCAATCCTGCTGAAATAAATGAATTAGTAGCAGATAATAAATGGACTTCTTTTGGACAATTAGAATTAATTGAAACTCAAACTGTATCTAGTGCAACTTCATTAATTTTTAACAATATAAAAGAAGATGTTTATAATGTTCATTTTTTAACTATTAATGATATGCAATTTTCTATATCAGGGGAAAATTTAGCTATGAGATTATCAACAGATAATGGTAGTACTTTTATCACAAGTGGTTATCAATATGGACAACAATATGGGCAATCTTCTAGTGGATTTGGAGAACTAAAATATACAAGTAGAGCATATTGGGATAATTTTAGTTCAAACATAACAGGTACAAATTCAAAAGCAGGAATGTATATATATCTTTACAACTTAGGGGATAGTACAAAATATTCATTTTATACTTCACAATCTACTGCAACAGTTCAAACTTCTATAGAATATCAAATGAGATTTGGTAGTGGTGTGCTAGCTACTGCTAGTGTTCATAATGCTTTTCAATTAGACGGTGACGGGCATACTTCAAAATTATCAAGTGGAACATACAGTTTATATGGAATAAGGTATTCATAATGGCTACTAATTTAGAATTAATTAATAATACTTCTTTTAGTTCAACTGCTAATATAGATGTTACAAATGTTTTTTCAGCAGACTATGATGTTTATAAAATAATAGTTGTAACAACATCAGGAACAAATAATTATATACCTAGTCTAAGATTAATTGACAGTGGTGGAAGTGTTATATCTAGTGGATATGATGAGGCACACTTAGAAATGAAATATACAGGTTTTACTGAATTTACAAAAACTAATGTTTCAAGATTTAGAATTGCAGGAAATACTGGAAGTAGTGCAGGACAAGGTAGTGCTTCAACTATTTATATATTCAATCCTTATAGCAGTACATCATATACTTTTTTAACAGAACAAAGTATGGTAGATATAACAGGAATACAAGCAGGACAAAAAGGTATAGGTGTTTTAAAACAATCTGCAAGTATGTCTGGATTTAGAATATATGAACAAATCTATGGTGCAAATTTATCAGGAAAAATATCAGTATATGGAGTTAAAGGATAATGGCAGGTAGCTTAATAAAAATAAATGAAGCAATAGTTACAACAGCAACACCAAGTGTAACTTTAACAGGTATTGATAGCACTTATGATGTGTATATGTTACAAGCAAGTGGTGTTATTCCTGTTACTGACGGAGTTGACGGGCAACTTAGAGTTACAAAAAGTGGTGTTGTACAATCAGATTCAAATTATGATTGGGCTTATAAAGGTCTAAGAACAGCATATGGCTTTTCTAACTTGTCATCTACTAATAGTTCTGAATGGACATATCCTATTTGTTGGAGTACAAGAAATACATCAGCAGAAGCAGGTACAGGTGGCAATGGAATTATTTACCTCTTTAACTTCAATTCAAGTTCAGAGTACAGTTTTTTTACAAGTGAAAGCACAACCTTATGGAGTAGTGGAGTTATTGGTGTTCAAGGTGGTGGTGTTCATACAGTAGCAAGTGCAAGTGACGGAATAAATTTTCAAGTTCATTCTGGAAATATTGAAGCAGGAACATTCACTTTATATGGTTTAAAGAAGTAAGTATAAGAAATATATAGTAAGATAGGAGAGATATGGCAACATTAGAGGAACTAACTACAGAAGCTACTACTGAAATAGAAAACGCAAAACCACTTTATAAACAAGTGAATAATGAGCGTATGGAATTTTCAGAAGCAGACTACGACCAAGCAATTACAGACTTGGCTAATTCTAAGTGGAATGACCAACAATTCGGCTATATTCAAGCTAGACAAGAAGCATACGGTAGTATTGCCGACCAACTTGATATGCAATATTGGGATAGTGTTAATGGTACAACAACTTGGGCAGACCATATAGCACAAGTTAAAGCTGATAATCCAAAACCTGCCTAATGGCAAGACGAAGGTTTCGTAAGGAACAACACGAATGGACTTACGAAGTTACTTACAATGGTAAGGTAAAACGATATGAAACTTGATGTCGTAAGAACTCAATTTGGCAAAGACGCCACCAACGGAATGCTATTTATTGACGGTGTTTTTGAATGTTATACCCTTGAAGATGAATACAGAGATGTCAAAGTTATGCACGAGACTTGTATTCCTGAAGGAGAATACGAAATAAAACTAAGAGCAGAAGGTGGATTTCATACTAGATACCTTGCTAGATATGGTGCAGATTGGCATAAAGGTATGTTGTGGCTACAAGATGTACCAAACTTCAAATGGATTTTAATTCACTCTCTTAATAATGACGACCAAACTTCAGGTTGTTTAGGTGTCGGAGATACTCAACAGGATTTAGATGTTAATGCAAATGGAATGATTGGACAATCTAGGAATGCCTATAAAAAGATGTACCCAAAAGTTAGAGACGCTTTACTTAATGGAGATAAAGTAACAATTAAATATTCTAAAATAAATCTTGAAAAACAAATATCAAACGATTCTCCACCTGAGATGATACACCCTGATTTCATTAAAGAAGATATATCTGAGATTAAGGGAATGATGATACAACTATTTGCTAAACTAGAAGGCAAGAATATTACCTAACCAAAGGACAATTTGATACTTCATTGTCATATTTGTTATCAACCCACACAACTTTTTAAAGTTGGATTTAAGTGTGTAAATAAAAATTGCAGAATTTATGGTAAGGTATTAGTTAGCAATCCAAAAAATAAGAAGGAAGAAGAATAGTGAGAAATAAAGAATATTGGAAATTTATTTTATCTAAGGCTTTTAGAACAGGGTTGCAATCTGCAATCTCTCTGTATCTAGCAAACTCATCAGGAATCATTGACGCAAATATGATTGAATTAATTGGTGTTGCGTTTATGAGTTCAGGATTAGCAGTTGTACAAAACGGCTTAGAACAATATAAACCAAAGCAGACATTCGATAATAAATAAAAGGTGTTCAACCTAAGGAAGTTACTTTGTATTGCTTCTGTGTGCTTTATTGCAGTTCCAATACCTGCAATAGCTGAAGATGTACCTTATGAAGTTACAGTAAATGAAGGGTTTGAAGATAGTACATACGAATCAGGTTTAACAATAAGTGGTGGTAATTCTAATACTTATATTTACTGCGAAGAACAAGGTAGCTATGGTACATCAGGTTGCTCGTTAGCAATAACAAGTGGTACTTATGTGTTTGTGTTTTCAGAAGATGTGTATGAAATAGGTTTTATTGTAGGTGCAGTAAATAATTCTTATGATGTAAAGTATTACTATTCAGATAGTACAGATGAAACTATACAGAAATCAGGTCAAGATAACTCTAACTTCTCCACTATGTATGATAGTTTTTATAAATCTTTTACTGACTACAACAATGATGAAACTAACACAGATAAATTTATTACTAAATTTGAAGTTACATTATCCGATTTATCTGTATTAGATACACTATATTGGCAGTATGCAGATATTCCTGAAACAACTACTACTACTTCTACTACTTCTAGTACTACGACAAGTACCACTACTACATCTACTACAACAACATCTAGTACGACAACAACTACGACAACAACAACCATTCCAAAAACACAAGATGAATTAGAAATAGAAAAAAATTATGCAGAAACAGGTCTCTATGAAACTAATGATGAGAGAGCTGAGAGAGAAGCTAAGGAAAAAGCTGAGCGTGAAGCTAGAGAAGAAGCTATTAGAATTGAAAAAGAAAAAGCTGAACAAGAAAAACGAGACGGTATAGAGCGTGATAGACAACGAGATAAAAACTTTGAAGAAACAGGTATTAGAGAAACTGACGCACAACGACAAGAGCGTGAAGAACTAGAAGCTAAGTTAAAAGCTGAAGAAGAAGAACGCTTACGCTTAGAAGAAGAACGCCTTATACAAGAAGAAAAAGATAAGAACTTTGCTGAAACAGGTATTTATGAGCTTGATTCTGAGCGAGAAGCAAGGGAATTTAAAGAGTATGAAGAAGAACTTGCACGAATAGAAGCAGAAAAAGAAGCTGAGATACAAAAAGATTTAGAAGAATCTATTAATTTAGAAGAACTAGATTTGCCTGAAGAAGAAGTTAAAGAGCTTATTGATACCATACAAGAGATTGAAAAACAGAACTTAGAAGAAGTTTATGCCATTGAAGAAGAAGTAATTGATGTAGAGATACCTGAAGAAATTATAATTATTATTGAAGAAGAAGTAGTAGAGCCAATAAAGGAAGATATAGTTGAAGAAATTATTGAAGATGATATCGACAGAGATGTGGTGGTTGAAAACACAACTGAAGTCGCTATTGAAGAAGTACAAGAAGTAATAGAAAACATAAAGGGAGTTGAAGTTGATGAATTGGAAACAGATGAAGTTATCGAAGTTCTTACAGAAGTGGTTGATGTCGGAGTGGAAAATCTTGACTTGGTTAGCGAAGATGTACTTGAAGTTATAGAAGAAGTTGTTGAACAAGTAATAGAGATTGCACAAAAAGAAGAATTAACAGAAGAACAAAAAGAAGTTGTTGCTCAAGTATTTAACTTTGAAGAAAAAGAAGATGTTGAAGTATTAGCCAAAGCAGTTAAAACAGATTCCACAGTAGCTAAAGCAGTAGATGAGTTTGTAGAACGAGCTATTGAAAACAAAGATGTAGAAAATTACACACTTGCTGATGTACAAACAGAGATTGCTTTTGAATCTTTAGTCGCAGGAGATTTTAGTGTTATTATAGATGTTGAACTAGACGCAATAAATTTAGCAAACATATCGAATGATATGACGCAAGATACCAAAGAGAAGGCACAAGAAGTAATCTTGCCAACGGTAATTGTGAATATCGTATCATTTGTAAGGAGATTTAGTTGATAAAGAAATTGTGGTCTTGGTGCGTAGAAGCAGTAAAAGAAACACTTAACCTTGCTTGGACATTGAGTGGTCTAGCGATTGCTACATTGACTTTGACAGGACAAGCACAGGTAATAACTTTTTACGCAACAGTAATAACATTAATTATATGGTTAGTAACGATTGGATTTAGAAAATAATGTGTATGGTAACTCAAAAAGATGACGGCTCTTTTGTACAGATTTGTAATTGCGAACACGGAAGCGAACATTGTAAGGAGAACTAATGGCAGATAATGGAATGACACAAAAAGAAATGTTGATGTTAGTTCTTGAAGGACAAGATAAAATAAATTCTCGCATTGATGAGCTTCACGAGAAGGTAAATACAAAGATTTCTAGGTCTGAACTTTTAGCTACTGCAACCTTTATTGTTTTATTAATTGGTGGAATTATCCAATATAGTGCTTAGATTAGTCATTTAAAGCCGTTTTAAGACCTTATTTATATAATTTAGGTATAACTTACCACCATAAAATAATGTTAAAAAAAATTAAAAAATTTCTTGTTTTTGTGTTGCATTAAATAATCTTTGATTATATAATTCAGGTATGAATGAAACAACAAAAATAAATTTTAACAACGCAGACGGTAGCTTTAACCGTGATAAATGGCTAGATTTTATGAATACATCTATACAATCTATACCTTATATAAATACTTGGGACGGTCATACTGTTGGACTTGTTAATCAACAAACTAAAGTTATTAATTGGAGTCCAAGTTATGACAATACTGCTCACAATGAACATTTACCTTATTTGATTTTTGATGATGTTTTTAAAATTTGGGATAAAACAAAAGGTTGGGTTGATAGTTTTACTACTCCTACTCAATTACTAAAAAATAATGATGAATTGACAGAAAATGTTTTGTTTTTAATTAACCCACAAAATTGGCAAAAAGGTGCAAGAGTCTGTGTTATTTATCCTGATAGAACTTGGAGATACTTAGGTTTTTGGGAATATGCACAATATGGACTTAAAAAATATATTCCATTCAAAGTACAAGACCAACTTAAAAAATTAGGAGTCCTTTAATTCAAAAGACCTTAGAAGCTATTGCTAGTATCTAAGGTCTTTTTTTTATTTTAAATCACAAATTCGTCAATTTATGATTTATAATACTTTTGTGAAAGTAAAAGGAACAAGTTGTATGTTCTGTGGAAAACAGCTTAGCACATATCGTGGTAGTTTGTTTTGCGACAACAGAAATTGTTTGTATAGATATTCTAAACAAACAGACTTACAAAAAATAAATAGTTAAAGGAGTTAAATGCCTTCATTAATAATTGAAGGTGTGATTGCTTGTTTGTTATCTATGCCACCAAGTGCGAGTGATATGGATAACTTTTTGAATTGCAGGGAACAATACGAGAAGGTACAAGTTGTACAACAATGGCTACCTATATTGCAAACACACTTTAAAGAAGAAGATGTATTACAAGCTAGTCTAATGATTTACTGCGAGTCTCGTGGTAAGCCATTTGCTAAGAATATAAATAAGGACGGCTCATCTGATATTGGATTATTTCAATTTACGGATTCGACTTGGTCTTGGTTGCAAGATAAATTAAAATTTACAGGAAGTAGAACGAATCCTTTGCTAAATATCAAAGTAGCCAAGTGGCTCTTTTATAATGACGGTAAGGGTAAGCATTGGTATAGTAGTAAGGATTGTTGGAACTATGGCTTTTAATTTTAAAGAACAAGATAGCATAGGTAAGATTGGAGAGCAGTTAATACTTGCTCATTACAATTCTATTACTGACGGCAAAGGTAACAAGTATCACGCAAGACCAACTCGAATGGAAGAACAACTACAAGGTGCAGACATTTGGGTATTTAATAATGAACTTGATTCTAACTTTATAGAAGTTAAAACAGATACACAGATAGAAGAAACTAGAAACATAGCTTTGGAATATCTTATTGAACAAGAGAATGGAGAGCTTCAGATTGGTTGTCAGATGAAAACCTTTGCAGACTTTTTAATGTATTGGAGTTATCCAACAAACTTTGTAAGGTATTGGAAACCAAGATTGCTACAACCATATTTACTAACTTGGATAAAAGAGAACAAGTTTAAATCTGTAAAGATAGAGAATGAGAATAACTCAGGAAGTAAATGGTACGCACATTGTTTATTAGTGCCTGTTGATTTCTTTGATGAATTATCTTTTGTAAATAGTTTTACTGTTAGTCTCAAGGTATTAGAGAAGGTGTTAGATGAATCGAGAGTTTGATATAAGAGAAGATGAGACCTATTCAGATTGGAAGCGTAGGAAACACGAAGAACAAGGATTGCAAGGTATAGGTCAAAAGAATAAAAAGAATAGAGAAGGTTGGTCTGATAATCAAAAGCGTGGGCTAACTAATAAGAACAAAGGTAGAAGAAAACAAAACCTTGCTAGGAAGAAACTGAGAATACCTGATACAAAGTTTAGAAGCCAAATGGGTAATGAAGAATCTTGGCAAGGAGAAGTCAGAGTAGAAGTCAAAGCAGGTAAGCAAGTACAAACCTTATGGACTAAATATCAAAAAGCCAAAGAACAATCTGATAAGAATGTTGCAATAGGAGATACAAGACCTTTTATGTTTGTGGCTATGCCTGACGGAACTTCTAATGGATTAGTTGTAGTAGAACTTGATAAGTTAGATGAGATTGTTTTTGCTTTACTTGAAACTTGGGAACAATAAAAAAAACCCACCTACCGAAGCAGGTGGGTTTTATAAAAGCATTATATTTTACTTTTAGCTTTTAATTCTTCCAATCTCTCTTTTGATATAGTCTTTGGTTTTTCTAATGGTAATGAAATCATAACCTTAGATAATTTTTCACATTCTTTTTCTATTCTTCTAATTTCTGCACGAGAAATTTTAGCTTCATCATAGATTTTTTCTCCTGCTGAAACATTAGGATAAAAGTTTCTGTGTATTCTGTATTCTTCTTGTACTCGTTTATGACTATGTAATTCTTTTTGTAATTCCATAATCTTGTTATATACTTCTTTTCTTGTTTGCATTGAAATCAACTCCTTTCTTTTTTCATTCTTTGTTAATTTCATAATCTAAGATTACTACTTTGTAATACATATACAAGTATTTCTTGTAAATTTTATAAAGTATAAACCCAATGTTTATAGGCTTTTAGCTATGCCCAAAAAATAACTTTGATAAATTCCCTAGAAATACCCTTAAAATTGCACTCATAGTTTATAATTTGAGTAAGCAAAACAGGACGCAATATGACACTTAAAGACTATCTCGAAACCTACGAGAGAAAACCACAAAAGCGTGGTTACTTTTATTCTACTGAGAAGCGTGAAGCTGAATGGGAAGAAGTATTATCTGCTCTTAAGAATGGTTACAACGATACTCAAGCATTAGTTGATTGGCTAATTGATGAGTGTGGTTGGACAGGTGTTACTGCTAAAACAATAAGTAATAGAATCAATGAGCAAAAGCAAAGAATCAGAAAATCTAAATAAGTTTCTTGAACGCTACAACGACAAGAAACATAACGAAGCATTAGCTAAAGAGAAATATCCGTCAGGGTGGCAACCACACGCTGAGTATGACCCAAAGACAAACAAAGGTACATTAGTATCTCGTGGAACACAAGAACAAGAGCCTGAGTTTGCAACACTACTAAGTGAATGGGGTTTTGACCCTAACGAATATGAAGTGGTTGGAAATTTGCAAGTAAGAACTTGGGATATGAATATGGGAGACGGTAATGTCCAACAGGCTTGGTACTACAAAGCTGACATTAGAAAAAAAGTTCCTGATAGAGATACAGATTATGCGAAGCTCTTAAAAGAAATTAAATCTCATAAACCTAAAAAGTCAGATGTACTCAAAGGAGATTCTGCATTTATGTATTATGTAGCAGATTATCAATTAGGAAAACGAGACGGTAAAGGTAGTGAAGATATTGTTAGTAAAGTTTTAGCTTCTCTTGATACTGCAAACGCAAGACTTAAAGAATTAAAAAAAGGTGGACATAAGATTGATGAAGTGTATGTCATTGGACTTGGCGATATTGTCGAAAACTGTAGCTTGTCAGGTTGGTACTCAAGCCAAATTTGGAATCTCGATATGCACCTTCGAGACCAAATTACAGTTGCAAGAAGATTGCTTTGGAAAATTGTAAAGAACTTTGCAGACCAAGACTATACAGTAACTCTCTCAGGTGTAACTTCTAATCACGGACAAAACAGAAGTGGTAAGCAAAGTATGGCAACAGAAGAATTGGATAACCTAGACTTGCAAATACTAGAACAAGTTGGAGACTTGGTTTATGAATCTAACTATGACAATATCAAAGTTGTTGTTCCTGACTCTCCACATTTACTTTTAGATGTTAAAGGTTTCTTAATGGGTTTTACTCACGGACATTTAACGGCAGGTGGTGGAACTCCTGCAAAGAAGATTGAGAATTGGTGGAAGGGTCAGATGTTTGGACTTAATGAAGCAGGAGAGCAACCTGTAGGGTTAGCCAAGATGATTGTTCACGGACACTATCATCACTTTACTGCCGTTGAACAAGGTGGCAGAACAATTATGGGAGTTCCTGCTATGAGTCCTTCAACTGACTTCCAAACTAGAACAGGTTACTCAACATCAACAGGTGTAGTAACAATGACAGTTACTAAAGACGGTTGGGATAATTTAAAGATACTGTAGTCTTAGGCGAGTCTTAGGCGTAAATAAAAAATATTTTTATAAACCGGAATTTTCTAAAAAGTTCGGACATAAGGTAATAGGGAGAAAAAGAATGAAACTAACAGAACTCAAAACACTAAAAGCTCAAGACCGTATGTGGTACGGAGACGGTAACAACCAAGAAGGCAAAGAACATATCCTTGATGATGTTTGCTTTGAAGATGACTTCAACCCATTCTTAGCAAAGTCAATATGTGGCTCTACTTTTAAAACTAGATACAAAGATTCAGCATACCAATTAGACATCAGCAAGGGAGTGAATTGCATTAAGTGTATGATTAAGGCAGGGTATCTTAAGTATGACTCTCCAAGACTTATGCAATATGGTGCTATGGAAAAACCACAACAGATTGGAAAATACTATATAGTAGAGATTGCATTTGATGACTATGAAGTAGGCGACATTTACGAGTACCTTTACACAACAGTTTAAAAAAAATAATTTAAGATTTGCATAAATCTAATCAGAGATTAATATAAATAAAGTATTGAAAAAGGAGTTGATACAAATGACAAAAAAAGATAACTGTTACGATTGCAAAACAGATTTAACATATAAAGATTATGCAATTTTTGATGTTAATGCAGGAACAACAAAAGCTAATAATTGGAAATCTGTTTGTTTCGATTGTACAAGTAATAGACACGATAGAAAATATTGGTAGGAGTTGATACAAATGAGAACAAAAAAATCAGAAGTTAGGTTGGAATCTTTAGATAGACAATTTAAGAAACTAATAAATAGTCAATTTGAATACACAACTGATACTGAGAGAAACTTTAATGTAAAGCACAACATATCTGCTGATGTGTGGAATATGTTTGCAGTTTTAGTTGAGTCTGACGAGTTTGATGATGAAACAAAAACAATAATAACAAGAACATTAAGACACGAAATATTAAGGAGAAGGTCTTTAGTATGACAAATGAAATAACACTTACAGGATTTGTTCAAGGCAAAGTAGAGATTGTCGTAGAACAAAGTTATGGTAAGAGCTTCAAGGCAGTTGGTTGGATAAACCTAGAGCCTGTATTCTCTCATCAGATACCTGTTGATATATTAAAAGTAGTAGCAGATAAGAATAGAGATAAGTTCTCAGGCTTTAAATTCCAATTAAGTATGAGAGCAGTATTAGAAGGAGAACAAGAATGAATGAATTAGATTTTATTTGGTTGATGACTTGGGCTTGTGGATATCTTGCAATAGCAGGAATCTTAATAATGGTCTTAGAAACAATCGCATTAAAACTATTCCCACACAAGTTTGTTAATGAAGATAAAATTAGTAGTCAATTAGACTCACTATATTCAGAGTTGGCAAAGGGTAAAGAAATAAATATCGCAGAATATATTAAGGAGAATAAATGACGCAAGATATATTAGGTACTGCTGAGATTGGAAATTGGCTCGGAGTTAAACGCCAAGAGGTTGCACAATGGAAATTTCAAGGGAAATTGCCTGAGCCTGACTACCAATTAAAAGCAACACCTGTTTGGAAAAAAGAAACACTAGATGAATGGAGAACTAATAACGATTGGGTAGAAGCAAGAGTTAATAGTGCAAAGGAGTTAGTAAATGGATAATAAAGATAAATTAATTGTTCGACAAGTAGCTTTAAAAGGTGCAGTTGAATTAGCTTGTGATTCAGATTTTTTTATGGAGAATCTAACAGAAGTTTTCAATGTTGCACAAAAGATAGAAGATTGGATTCTCAATCCGTTTTCTCAAGTCGCTGAGAATCCTGTTGTTAGTACACCTGCAACGCAACCAAGCCCACAGAAAAATATAACTGATAATACAGAAATATCAACAAAGAGCGTGGGTCAAGGAGAGTTTAAATGCCCTTCTTGTGCGTCTAAGGTGTACGACAACAGAGCAGATAAGAAGTCAGACAAAAGCCCTAACTTCAAATGTGGTAACAAACAATGTACAGGTGGTAACAATGGTTATCCTTATGCAAGTTGGTCTGACGAGCCACCTGCTGAGATTATGCCTAACTACAAACCACAAGAGTTAGTGCAACCTAAATCATTAGACGAGGTTACCGAAAACGAAGCTCCCTTCTAATTGGTATAGTACGGTGCTGAGTGAGTATCTTGACGCAAGGTACTCACTACGGCATAGATAGGACATTATGAAACTATTTAATGGCGATTGCTTAGATGTATTAAAAACTTTTAATGATAAAAGTATTGATACTGTAATAACAAGCCCACCTTACAATTCAGGTAAATCTAGGACTACAAAGTCTAAATTAAAAGGTAAGTATGAACACTTTGAAGATAGTAATAAAAATTATTATGATTGGTGTGTTTCTATAATTGATGAATTGTTTAGAGTAACAAACAAATATATTATTTGGAATATTCAAACTAATTACTATAACAAAAAAGATGTTTATAAACTAATAGGTAATTATTCAGAATATTTACAACAGAATGTAATTTGGTATAAACCAAATGGTACTCCAAGTTCAACTCAGCATAGATTGTCTAATGTATATGAATTTATTTTAATTTTTACCAAACAAAAGTCTGTTGTAGTAAATCCACATCATTTAACTAATCACATTGAATTAAATATAAATTCAAAAAGAAACAAGATACATAGTGCAGTTATGCCTTCACAACTATCTGATTTTTTGGTTAGTAATTTTACAAAAGAAAATGAAACAATTTTAGATTGCTTTATGGGAATAGGAACAACAGGAGTTAGTTGTAAAAAAATGAATAGAGAATTTGTAGGCATTGAGTTGGTAAAGGAATATTATGATATTGCAATTGATAACATAAATAACACACAGGAAGGTTTATTTTAATGAAAATAGAAGCAGATAATTACTTTGCAATAATACCTGAATGGATATTAGACGCAGACATTAGCCCAAGAGCAAAGAACTTATATTGTATTTTATGGACTTATGCAGATAGGAAGGACGGCTCTTGTTATCCAAGTGTTACAACTTTGGCAAAGCGAGTTGGAGTGAGTCGAGCTAATACACACAAACTTATTAATGAGTTGATTGATATTGGTGCAATAGAGAAGAAGAATAGATTTAAAGATAATGCAAAGCAAACCAATATGTATTATCTAAAAACAA
>Ga0255766_10003731_pt1 | contig 13129 bp, 7 predicted proteins | sample 071ome_23_FD_179966 | JGI IMG/M metagenome (GOLD analysis project Ga0255766, IMG submission 179966) | Coastal salt marsh microbial communities from the Groves Creek Marsh, Skidaway Island, Georgia - 071403BT metaG (version 2) | ecosystem: Environmental > Aquatic > Marine > Intertidal zone > Salt... | reverse complement strand
AAAAAACACGTCGCGCGAGGCACGTTGACGTTCCTCACAGCGCCGAGGTACGCGTTCGGGGAGAACAACTGACCCCACGTGATCTCCACCATTTTTCTTCTTACGTTTGTGTGTGTGTGTGTCTTCTGTGTGTGTGAGAGCGCGCGCGCGCACAAAACACTCAACACACTTGGGGAAAAAAGATTAGTGATGCGCTTGCGTGTGTGTTTCTTCTTCTTCTTTTGCTGTTACAAAGCGAGACGTCTCGCGCCGCAGATTAAAGAGAGTCGTCGTCTCGCGATTTTGTGCTTTTTTGGCCACCACCACCACTCGTTCGTTGTTGTTAATAAAGAGTTGAAATTCTTTCGTCTGTGCTGTGATTGAGTGATGACTCGTATGTGACTAAAAAAAAGGTCAGAAAAACACAGAAGAACACACAGGAGGAGGAGGAGGAGGGACGAGAGCGCCAACCAATAATACACTCGCGTCATCGTCTCTCCTCGGCACACAAAACACGCGCCGCCGCTACTAGGAAGAGAGAAGTAAGGAGGATATGGCGGTGAACACGAGATTCGTTCCGTGGCACTCGTGGGAAGAGTGGAGCTTCGTCGCCGACGCGTTTTGTGGACGACGACGAGGACGACGACGAGAAGAAAGAAGTAATGAGGAGGAGGAGGACGACGACGACGAGAACACCGACGATGAGAAGAAGAAACAACAAACGATGATGAGAGTGGTGAGAGCGATAGAAATCGTGCAAATGTGGAGAGTGAGAGGGCGGGTACCGCTCGCGATCGACGCGCACGCGCAGATTGCAGAGTTGCATTTGATGGATGAAGAGGCGGTGAAAGCGCGAGAGAAGAGGCAAAACCAGAAGCGGCGAGTAGATGGCGGCGGAGAAGAAACAACAAAAGCAGCGGGAACAGCAGCAGCAGCAGGAACGTATCAGTCGGAATCGACGCTGCGTCTTTCGTACGCGATGACGTTAACTCGACTCGTGAATGGTATTTGCGATCCGTCGCAAAAAGGTAAATTCGCGGTGAGCGTCCAAACGCTCGCGTCGCAACTGAACGTGCCTCGAACGCTGGTGGATATTCGACACGATTCGACGCACAATCAGTTACCTTCGATACAGAGATTACGGAAAGCGAGCGAAGATGCGATTGGGTGGTTAAACGTGCATTACTGGGAACGACAGAAACGGAAATTAGAACGCGTTAAAGAGGAAATGCGATTGGCGATTCGAGCGATGGCGGAGTGCGAAAAAGACGGGCGGCGGCTTCGGGTGAACGATTCTAATTCCGATTCCGACGAGAGCATGTACGACAGCGAAGAGGAGATGAACGTGAAAACGGCGAAAGCGAATAAATTGAAACAAGAGAAAGAGACGAGGAAGAAAACGAAAAATAGCGCGGTTGGACGTTTGAAACGGTTGGTACCGAAATCGAAACCGGATCGCATGTTAGTTCAAGCTTTCGCGCGAGAGTTATTAGACGCGACTACTTCTCGAGACGACCGAGGCGATAGAAATAACGACGACGACAATCACGCCGCCGCCGCCGCGGCCGAAGTGATTGTTCACGCGTTTACAAACGTCATCGACCAAATCGAATCGAGAGTCGTCGACGGCTTCAGCTGCGCTGTCTTAGAGTTTGGCACCGAGGAACTTCTTTTCGAGTTGGCGAACGACGAGCGAAAGGTTATCAATCCTGTTTTCGAATTCGCATGGAAACGCGCGGTTTCTCTCGATGCGGCGAGAGCAACGTTCATTGCCGAATGGTATCAGAGGCGCAGTGATGAGGGTAATAGTGGTGGTGGAAACACGACGGAGTACGTTCGAAATATGTTCCAGAAGTTGATGTCTTCGTCGGACCGGGGCGGTTCTGCCGCCTTTTCCGCAGACGGAGGAGGAAGTAAGAACAAGAAGAAAAACGCAAAGAGGCAGCAAAATAATAATAATAACAAGAAGCAACAACAAGAAGAAGAAAACGAGGACAGCGCGACTACGTCGTCGTGGAGAAAAGCGAAACCAGGGGAATGGATTCCAGGTGCACCGATAGGCGCGCCGTTGAGAGCTATATTTGTCCCACGAGAAATTACCGCCGACGAGAAGAAGGTTGTCGTCTGCCTAGAGTCGGACGCGTTTACGCCGCGCAAGAAACACAAAACATCAGAGCGACGCGACGCTATGAGTTTTCCCACTAGAAACAACGACGCATTAGCTTTAGATTTAGAATACAACGAAGAGGAAGAAGAGGAAGACGGCGCGTACGACGACGACGACGACGACGACGACGAACAGCCAAACTCTCTTCTTCTTCGAGACGAAGATGACGAAGAAGAAGAAGAAGAAGAAGAAGAAACCGCCAAAGCTAAAATAAACGTGAACGGCGCTCGCGTCACATTGAACCATCGAGAAGTCGACGGCGTCAAAGACAGCGTCGCTTGTTTGTTGTAATCATATGTACACACATATATATTCGTGCATGTATCGGCGTAAAAATCGGCGACATCGAGCGAGCGCGCGCGTCTCTTTTTCTTTCGGTTTCGCGCTCTACAAACGAAAAGACGAAAAATCGTTAGAGAAAATTCCGGGAAACAACAACACTTACTAATAACTCTCTTTAACTGCGCGTGCGACGACGACGACGACAACGACGACGACGACGAAACTGGGTAAACGAAAGATTCCCTTCTTCTAATTCACACGCGCGCGCGCACGCAGGTTTCGAATAAATGAGAAACTTACTTCCTTCGTCTCTTTGTCTCGCGCGAACGAATTTTCCGCCGACGGAAAACAAAAGCGCCGGCGCCGTTTTCGCCAACAACAGCGACAATGATAACAAACACGCTCGAAATACGAATAATGGAATCACGTGCGCGCCCGCGATGGACGAAGAGAACGACCAAATGCTCGTGTGCTTGGACGACGGGCGGATGGTTCGCGCGCGGTGCGCGATGATGAAGAAGGACGGAGGAGGAGGAGGAGGAGGAGGAGGAGAAGAAACGAATTCGATTCTCTTGAAAGATACCGAGGAAGAAGACGAAGACGAAGAAAGTGAAAGCTTTACCACCAATACTGGTAATAAAAAGAATAGAAACGCGGTTTCCGTGGAACGACTCCCGGAGTTGAGAGCGACGTTTGTCGCGTTAGAGTGCGGCGAGTTGTTGCTCGTGAACGACGAGATCGAGAGCAATGCTTCGACTTCGGCGATTGACGTCGAACGCGTGGCGGACGTTCCGGGAGGGTGCGTCTCAGCCAAGTTCTCGCCGGATGGGCAAATGTGCGCGGTGCTGACGAAAAGTGGGAAGATTCTCATCATGAACGGAGATTTTTATTTACTGAGCGAGAGAAAGAGCTGTTTAGAAGAAGACGAGGATGATTATGAAGAAGAAGAAGAAGAAGAACAGGAAGCGGAGATGATTAAATCTGGCACGATTACCTGGAGAAACGACGGCGAGAGTTTTTGCGTGTATTGTACGACATCCAGAGATGGAAAGAATCACTTGCGAACGTATTCGAGAGACAAATTGGAAATATTAGGGAGAGGAGACGTCGAGCACGACGACGACGAGACTGGGCCGGGTAGGATGTGTGAAAACGCAGCCATAGCGTGGCAACCGAGAGGCGCGTTGATTGCGGTTTCAGGAGTTGTGAGTAGTAGTAGCAGTAGCAATAGCAAAGACGACGAAGAAAAAAGCGAAGACATACCGTGCGTCGTGTTTTACGAGAAAAATGGCTTGCGGCGTTCTTCTTTATTCATGCGCGGTGGGTTTCAAGGTTCGACGATTACGCATCTGAGTTGGTCGGTGGATTCGTTGACGCTGGCGATTTCAACGCGTGACAAAGAGAAGCTCAGAAGCGCCGTGTCGATATGGACTCGCGGAAACGCCAATTGGACCTGTAAACGATGCATCGAATACGATGAAGGTAGAGAGATGTGCACGTCGTCGTCGTCGTCGTCGTCAAAGTATGCGGTATTCGACGCGATACATCCAAATACGTTCCGAATCGTCTCGACAAATGGCAAAGACCAAATCGAAGTGAGTACGCAAACTTTCGTTTGGGAAGATTGCACGAGTTCTGATTTAGGAACTGCTGCAGTCATCGACGGTGATATTCTCAAGTTGACGCCGTTCTCGCGATGTGTGGTACCACCACCAATGTGCGATCACTCTCTACGATTTCCAACGAAAATATCTGAAGTTGCGTGGAGACCAAACGTTTTTCGTCAATCGCACGAAAACGACGACGACGACGAAATATGTTTCGTCTCTTTACACGATGGAAAATGTAAAGTAGTTCGCGTAAACGAAAGCGCGGAAGCAGAAGAGCTGTTTGATGAACGAGATGGGACTAAATCATTCGTCGATAATATATTGACGTTGCCGTTCAGCTCGGAGAAAAGAGACGAGTTTCGATCGTATTGTTGGATTGGCGCGAACACGCTCGCGTGCGTGAGTAGTACAAACGAATCTACGATTGTCAAAATCGAACTGGACGAGAAGCATAGCACAATTGTAAAAACATCGATTTTGATCGAGTTGGAGAAAAGTGTGCGCGAAAGAGTTGTGACGAAACTCGCGTATTGCTGTGGTGGCAATGATAATACTGAAGATGGACTTCTCGTGGCGTTTGTCGTGGGCGAAAAAACGCCTCTGATTTTCTCAACGTCTGATGCGAAACAAGTGAACATCGCAGCAGCATCAACATCATCCGAAGAGAATGTCATTATGCATGCGTTACAAAGGGCCAAAGCTCTCGCAAATAATCAAATCATTGCGTTGTACTCGAACGGAGACTTGGTTCTCTTTCGTTTTCTCGGGAGCGACGATAGTAAACGTCTTCTTCTGATGAAAAATGTCGATTCCTTCGAAGCGTTTTACGAGGACGAAGATAAAACGTGGGTCAAAAGTTGCGACACAGAAGGGAAGAAACAATATTACAAAACCGTTTCGTCTCCAAACGCAATTGCGTGCGTTTCGCGAGACTCAAAACTTCGAATCGTGCGTCTTTCTTCATCGAATACCAAATCAAACGCCGTGATGATGGATCAACTTTCGAAATCGTTAGAATCGCAAATGTTTTTCAACAACATGGTCGATCCAGTTGCGTCGAGACGTAATTGGAAAGACGTCTCGGGCGATGGAAAAACGCGACTTGGTGAGTTGGCGTTTGATTCTTTGCACGGAAAAATGCGCGCCGCGATGCGACCGGACGACGCCGACTTTGCGACTGCGTCATCTTCGCTCGTGGGAACCGTGGAGGCGAATTTTGTGGATATGGCAAAACGCACCGTCGAGCGCGGTTCACGAATAGTTGCCATTCCGCCTGGATCGTGCACGGTCATTTTACAACAACCGAGAGGAAACTTGGAAATTGTAGCGCCGAAAGCGCTCGTTTTGCCATCCATCGCAAAGAGCTTGAAAATGCGACATTTCAAAACTGCGTTCCGCTTGTGCGCGAAAGAGCGCGTCGATCTAAACGTTTTAGTCGATTACGATTTTCCATCCTCCATAGAACAACCAAACGCGGACGAGTTAGTTCGAGGATTAGAACGGCCTGAACACGTGATGGAGCTCTTGGAAGCTTTGCGTGTTGGCGACGCGTTCGCGGAGGATGGTGGGTACATGCGCAAACTGTGTGAAAACGCCTACGCGGAGTGTCCGGATAGAAAACAACTGTTGGAGGATCTGGGGGTGCAAAAAGTTCGAAGAACCTGCGAGGCAATACGAGCATCGATATCGAATTTGTACACGAACGCTGACGGCACATCGCGATGGTCGCTCGCGATGTTGACCTCGTATGCGTGCGGCACGGGTTCGTTTTTGGACACCCTCGCGGAGAGTAATAAAAAAGACAACGACATACTATCAATCAAAGCTGCCAAACGCAAGGACTTGGCCGACGCGCTTCAAAAAGTCGCCGAAGTTCGAGCGTATGAAATCAAAGACGCCTCGAACAAAGCGATCAGCAGAAAAAATGCTTCGGCGTCTTCGGTCGCCGCTGCGAATGACGTCATGAATTCGGATTCTTCTGACGCGGATGAAACCGAATTCATCGGCGCACAGTTTACAAAGCAAACCGTTTCAGCGGCCCGCATGTTAAAGCACTTGCTCTTTCTCACGAACGATCGCGAGTTATTCGATGCCGCGCTATCGACTGGAGATTTAGCAATCGCGCATCTCGTCGCTATGAATTCTCAAGCCATGGACCCGGGAGAGTTCATGCCAGAGTTGCAACATTTGCACGAAATGCGCGAGTTTGAACGCCAAGCGACGATTTCAGAGCGGCTGGAGATGTGGAAAGACGCCGCTAAGTTTTGGCTGAAAGATAAATCGCTGGAGAAAGCATCAAATGTGGCCGCAAAACACGGGTTATTTCCGTATTTGCACGAACTCTGCGAAGAAGAGAATGGCGACGATTCTGCGGAAACCAGGAAAGTCATTACGAAATACCACGCTCGTTACTTGGAAAGTGTCGTAAATCGCGCCGAAGACGCCGGTGTCGCGTTCCTAAAATGCGGAGAGTACGAAAGCGCGTTGAGATGTTTCACCGGCGTTTCGTCTGCATCGTCGTCGTCGTCGTCAAAATCTACCGGATCTGGATCGTCATCTTGGCGTTCCGGATTCATCGTCGCTAAGGAAAAGTTAAAATTTTCCTACGAGGAGATGATGAAACTAGCGAGCGAAACGTGTAAAAACTTGGAACAATCGTCGAATGATTACGTCTCTGCAGCGGTCGTTGCTTTGGACTATCTCAATGACGTGGAACGCGCAGTGGCTAACTTTGCGTTGGCGAACAAATGGCGCGATGCTAAGTTGACGTGCTTTTCGAAAAATCGAAGCGACTTGTTTGAAACGACCGTTTTTCCAGAGTGCGTGGTTGGCGCTACGAAGCTCCTCGAGCACTTCGAGGACGTACAGGCGCGGAGCGATAAGTACAGAGAGCGTTTAATCGGTTTGCAAGAAAGACGTAAATTATACAAGAAAACGTTTGCAAGCGTCGAAGAAGGGCGAATGAGGCCAAGACGCGCCTCTAATCTAAATGGATCGGAAGATGACGAATACGACGACATCAAAGACAACATCTCCGAGATGAATTCTGAGTTCTCAAATGTCTCCGGATATTCTTTATACGCTACCAGCACGCAATTTGGAGACGGTTCTGCCATCAGTCAACAATCTTCCTCGCGATGGTCCGCATCCACCGTCGGCGGTCGCCGAAACAAAAAGTCCAGAAAGAACAAGAACAAAAAGAACAAGAACGGTTTACGCGCCGGTGGACCGACCGAGGAGAGAGACTTATCGAGTCACGTCATAACAGATGTTCGCGTGAGCGAAGAAAAGTTGGAAGAGTGCGCAGAAATTTGTGAGATTTTAATCGCTTCAGATAATAGCTCCGACGCGAAAGTATTGCAAAACGCCGCCTCGGTGGCGATTGAAAAGTGTAAATTAATGCGCGTCGCTGCGAGGGAAAGTTTGAAACAGTTGATCGAAGAGAAAGAGAAGGAAGAGGAGTATATCATGTTAGTTTCGTCGTCTGCAAACAACAACGGCATGTTACCTCCAGAACTCATGGAACGCAAACGCGAAATCGAAGCGGATTTGAAAACCATGCGCGAGAGCATGAACGCAAACGCCAAGGACGACGTGGACGTCGTTTCTTTCAAATGGAGTTCCATTCGGACCGCCTCGAAGTGATTTTAATGCCCGCATGTCATTGTATATTGTACCGTGGTATTTATAGATTCATATATAATAAAACTGCCGTTCTTTTGATAGTATTTACTGTAACAACAAACGATATCTGCTCGTTTGGTTTATCTCACCGCGTCGACGATGACCCGTCTCGATTTCAACTGGGACCAGATGTATCTCTTTTGATACACCGCGGTCACCGTCAACAATGCCATGGCAAACATCCACTTGGCACCCATCAATTTTCTATCGTCGTGCTCAGGCTCAGCCGCCCACGCTAAAAACGTCGTCACATCCTTCGCCATTTGCGTTTCCGTGGCTACGGTCCCGTCGTCGTATTCCACGCCGCCGTCCACCAACATCTTCGGCATCGCGATTGCGCCTCCCGGAAAGTACGGATTATAATACAAACCATCTCTGATTTCAATACCCGCCGGCGCATCTCTGTAACCCAACAATAACGCAAACACGTAGTTGATACCATCGTGTCTCGCTTTCGTGATCAAACTCAAATCCGGCGGATACGCTCCGTTGTTCGCGTATCTCGCGCCTTCCTCGTTCGCGTACGGACTCGGTAACCTATCGCTCAACTTCCCCGGTCGTTCAAACATCTCCCCGGTATCGTCCGGTCCGTCCGTGACTTCAATCTCCTCTGCCATCGCTTTCACCTCTTGCTCGGTGTACGCCACGTCCACCAAGTTTCTATAGCAGATTTGATTCAAAGAGTGGCACGCCGCGCAGACTTGCTGATACACTTGGTGACCCCGTCGAATGCTCGCGTGGTCGTAGCTATCGAAGAGACCGTCGTGCGGCCAAGAATATTGCGGTAAGTGTAACCCGTGCTCGGCTTCGTCCGCGAGCGCGAAGGACGACGTGGCTCCAAAAGCCGTCGCGAACGCTAAAGACGCGCCTACGGTTGCGCCCGCCGCGTAGCCTCGGTTCGACGTCGATGCCGTCGCCGATGCCGAAGAAGAAGACCCCGTTGCGGAAGAAGAAGCCCCCGTCGTCGTCGTCGTCGTCGTCGTCGAGATGTGTTTTTTTATCGCTCGATTGAAAATCGAAGAGGAGGAGGAGGAAGATTCATTATTAGAAAAGCTTTCTTTGACGACTTTCGCCGATCTCGCCGCCAACCGCTTCGCCGCTCTGCTCAACATGTCGTTTATTATCACGACGCGTTATTGCGCGAGCACACGTGCCTCTACTTCTTCGCGTTTTTTTTTAAACAAACAACGCGCGCGACGTATTATGGAGAACACGGCGCAGAAAAAAACAACGATCGTCGCTCTCTTTCGCTTTGAAAATCGATCGATGATTGATGATCGATTTTTTTTTTCTTTTTTTTTTTCGGTGCTTTTTGTGAAAAGTCCCCCTTAGTGATGATGCTAAACCCTGATTGATTGATGACTTTTTGCGAAATGATGATGAGAGCGAACGAGAAAAGAAAAAAGAAGAGAGAGAAAATTCTCTCTCGGGAAATTATTCAAAACCGCGCGCGCGCGTGTGACACACATATATATATCTATACATATATATAAAAATGGGGGACGCGACGACGACGACGACGACGACGGCAACAACAACAGCAACAACACCAACAAACATCGATTACACGGACAACGAGCAAAACCCGCGCGTGCCAGAGGAAGAGTACGTCCTTCCAATCTCCTACGGCTCGGTGGCGTATTGGTTAGGGAAAAAAGCGGACGAGTATCACTCGCACGAGTGGACGGTGTACGTGCGAGGGCAAAATAACGCGGATTTATCGCGGGTGATTGAGTCGGTGACGTTTCAGTTGCACCCGTCGTTCGCGGAACCGAAGAGAGTTTTAACGGAACCGCCGTACGAGGTGACGGAAACCGGTTGGGGGGAGTTTGAGATTGGGATCGAGATTAAATTTCGCCCGGAAGTTGGCGAGGAGAAGGAGAAGCTGATGGCGAATTTGAAACTGTTCCCGGACGCGGACGAAGTCGCGAAAAGCGGACCGCAAACGACGAAGAAACCTTTAGTGGTGGAAAACAGAGAGGAGCTGATCTTTCACAAACCGAGGAAAAGTTTTTGGGAGAAAGTGGTGAAGAAAAGTAAACGAGTTTTAGAAGAAGAGGACGGGGAGGAGGACGACGAGACAAACAACAACAACAACGCCGGCGGCAGCGGCGGAAGCGATGGGAAGAAACACAAGAAAGTCACGTTCGCGTACGACGAGTGCGAGGCGAAATCGAAACACGAAGCGCTGTGGAAGCAAAGAGAGGCGAAGATGAAAGACGACGAGGAGTTGATGAAATTGTGGTGCGCGCAGAAAGTCACCGAGGAAAGGTGTCGCGTGTTGAAAGCGCAGTTGATGGTGTTGGAGGGGCAATTGTTGGACTGAAATTAAAGCACTGCCACGAACGCGACCGCGAAGGAGAAAGCGCATTAAAGCGTTTCCCGAAAGTAAGGTTATGTGTAGTGGAGAGTCCGAAAAAATCGATTTTTGCTTTGTGTGTTTTTAGTTAGTTTGTAATAGTATCATTTGTATGACATGAACGAGAAGGTATTTTTCGTGTCCAAATTGTTGTTAGCAGCGCAAATCATTCGCATCTTCTCATCGTCCATCACTCTTTGCCGCTTTTCCTGGCGACAAATTCTCGCGTCATCGCCGCTTCCACGCACAATCCGGCGAACAAAAAAACTAAAACGGATTCGCCGCAAATCGCCGCGGCTTGAGCGAACGCGGCGAAGGATAACTCGCCGTTGTTCGAAGCGACGTCCATGAAGACTTCCGCTTGACCGACGCCTCGAACTAAACCAAAAGCACCAATGACGCCACCTTTCAGTTGGAAGTCGTCGATGTTTTCTCTCACGGCGTACCTGTAAACGATGCCGAAGAGCGCGCAGGACAACGCCGTCGCGCCTACGTCGGCGAATTGGTTAAACGCGTTCCCGCTGAATTGCGACAAGGCTAACGGCAACGATAAGAGCACGCCTCCGATGGCAGATATGGTAGCTGCTTTCGCGCTTTCAATCCGATCGAGATCTTTCTTTTGTCTTCTCTCTGCCTCGTTTCCACCCGAACCTTCTAATCCTTCCTCTCGCAACCGTTTCGTCTCTTCCGCCGCTTTGCGTAAATTTTCCTCGGCTCTTCGCATCCTCTCCTCTTGAATTTTCAACTCATCCATCGCCGCAGACTCCGCCTCCGATTGCGCGGAAACCACTCGATCGGTCGTTTTCTTAAAAGTCTCTCGCAGTTCGTTCTCGTTGCTCGTTTTCAACTTTTCGATGGCTTCCGAGGCGACTTTTTTGCTCTCCGCTTTCAACTTTTCAATCTCCTTCAAAACGTTCGGGTCAGAGTCGATTAAATCGGTGATTTCTTTCGGATTGATGATGTAATCGTCGATCTCTTGCACCGATTTAAACGGATTGTTGTTGTCGTTGTTATCATTAAAATCATTCTTCTCGTCGTCTTTTTCGTTTCCGCTTCCGCTCGGCGTCGCGCTGCACGCGAAGAACGTTTTCGTCGTTTCTATCCGCTTCGTGTTTTTTTTATTCCATCCGCCCCCGTCGCTTTGCAACGACGAAAAAGTCGACGAGGAGCGCGACGAGGAGCACCGATTCGAAGTCGACGCTTTTAAAGAAGACCTCCGTCTGGTTCTGCTCGAAGAAGCAGCAAAAGCGACGACGACTTCGGTGGTCGTGGTGGTACTCGTCACCATCTCAAAACTCTTCTTTATTTATTTTTTCTGAGGGACTCCGACTCTGGAATTTTTTTTGTTTGTTTGTTTGTTTCGAAGAGGAAGAGAGAGAAGAACCAAGAAAAGCCTCATAACAAAAGAAAAATCGAAAGCTTCTTTTACGAATACACATTTCGCATCAATAAACACTCATCATGGTTCGAGGTCCCAAGAAACACTTGAAACGCTTAAACGCGCCGAAGTCGTGGATGTTAGATAAACTCACGGGCGTTTTCGCGCCGAAGCCGGCACCGGGTGCGTCGTCGTCGACGTTTAGATTTTTCTCTCGCTCTTTTTTTTTTACGCGTAAAAATTTGTGTGGGGAAGAAGAGGGATGTAGGTGAAGTGGGTGAAGATGGATGCGTGGATGCGCAGAAACGATTGAATTAAGCGCTTAAAGAGTGTTTCCGTTATTCGATTGTTGCATCGCGAGCATCGCTCTGCCTTCGCGTCGTGTTCCTCTTTACGCGGAACCACATTTTGCGCTGCGGCGGAAAAAAATCTCTTCGCGGGATGGTGGTTTTTGCGTGGTAAAAAAGCCGGGAAAGAGATGGATGGGGCTTGATAGATGCGTTTGGAACGAGCAGATTTGCGCGAAGATGTGTTTGTTTCGCTCGAGTATCGCGCGTCGAAACGTTGGAGTCGTTCGGAAGACTGTTCGAGACGCGATTGCAGATTGCGCTCTTCTCGAGCCGTCTTTAGGACTTCTCTTTCTCGTCTCTCTTCTCTCGTGCAAATTTTTCTTTCGACTCGCTTTAAGAACAGAACATAAACTGACCCGAATGATTTCATCCTTCTTTCCTTCCACACGCAAACAGGTCCGCACAAGTCTCGCGAATGCCTCCCGTTGTGCTTGATCTTGAGAAACCGTTTGAAGTACGCGTTGAACTACAAGGAAGTCACGACGATCCTCCAACAACGCTTGGTCAAGGTTGACGGCAAAGTGCGCATGGAGAAGTGCTATCCTTGCGGTATCATGGACGTCGTCGAAATTGAAAAGACGGACGAACACTTCCGATTGATGTACGACCAAAAAGGTCGATTTGTCGTGCACAGAATCACCGGTATTGAAGCGCAATACAAGTTGTGCAAGGTGATCAAGAAGAAGTTGGGCGACAAGGGCGTTCCGTGCGTGCAGTTGCACGACTCGAGAACCATCCGATACCCGGATCCTTTGATCAAGGAAGGTGACTCCGTCATGGTTGACATCGCCTCCAACAAAATCACCGACTTTGTCAAGTTTGACGCCGGTGCTTTGTGCATGGTCACTGGCGGTAGAAACGCTGGTCGTGTCGGTATCGTCAACAGACGTGAAAAGCACAAGGGCTCCTTCGAAGTCATTCACTTGACCGATGCCGCTGGCCAACATTTTGCCACTCGCTTCTCGAACGTTTTCGCGATTGGTACCGGTAACAAGCCGATGGTTTCTTTGCCGAAGGGCAAGGGTATCAAGTTGACCATCCTCGAAGAGCAAAGAAAGCAAGAAGACAACTAAGTTTTACGCGGATTAAAATTTATGTAGTCTTTTATAGAGGGTGATTATAGAGAGGGTGAAGAGAGAGAGAGGGAAAAAGATGAATCGGAGACTGATTCAGTGAGGAGGAGGGAGATGCGTAACAAAGTGTTTGTTGCCTCGAACTCTGATTCGCTGGACTTCTCGCGAAACGACGATTCTTGTTCTTTTCTTTCGCAACAACAATAGCAAAAACAAGAGAGAGAGAGAGAGAGAGAGAGAGAGGGTA
>Ga0255766_10003729_pt1 | contig 13130 bp, 16 predicted proteins | sample 071ome_23_FD_179966 | JGI IMG/M metagenome (GOLD analysis project Ga0255766, IMG submission 179966) | Coastal salt marsh microbial communities from the Groves Creek Marsh, Skidaway Island, Georgia - 071403BT metaG (version 2) | ecosystem: Environmental > Aquatic > Marine > Intertidal zone >... | reverse complement strand
AAGAAAATAATTTTTCTGATTTTTCTGAAGGTATAGGTCAATTACAAAAAGTTGTTGGAACACATTTTTCTCCGATACAAGGAGGAGTTTATTCAAATCAAGATATTGCAAATATCATGAATTATGTGGAAAAAAAAGGTTTTATGGGTGTTGGCCAAAGTTCCTGGGGGCCGACAGGATTTATTCTAGCAGATAGCGATACCTCAGCACATAAACTCACAAAAGATATTAGGAATAATTTTTTTTGTAAAAACTTACGTATAGAAATTATCAAAGGTCGTAATAAAGGCTCATTGATTGAATTCGATGAGAACAAAAATATAAATCAAGATAAAAATTTAAATATAAAATAAGGAATAAATTATGAGTAAACCATTAATAATGCATATGTTAACAACAGCAAAAAATCTTAGTCCTTTTGATGTGAATATGGCCTATGATGCTGGATGGGATAAATGCGTCCCTTACACTAATATCGAGGCTAGTGAAGTCGAGGGAATTGTTCAAGATGCTATTTTTTCCAGGCCGCCAGGCTTAAATAAAACAGGAATTTTTATTGGTGGAAGAGACCCACATATAGCAATTGAAATGTTAAAAATATGTAAAAATTCATTAGTTCCTCCATTTACCGTTTCTGCTTTTGCGGATCCAAGCGGGGCATATACAACCGCAGCCGGCATGATTGCAAAAGTAGAAGATTCTTTAAAAAACAAGTTTGAGAAGTCTTTGGAAAATCAAAAAGTTGCTGTCTTTGGTGGTACTGGGCCAGTTGGCTGTATAGCCGGAATATTAGCGGCATCAGCAGGAGCAGATGTTATAATAATGGGAAGGAAAAAGGATAAATGTGAAGAGTTATCAAAATATTGTATAGATAACTATTTGGGTTCAGACGCAAAAATATCAGGCGCATCAAACGATGAATTTAATCAAATGATTGACCAAGTTGATATAGTCCTTGCAAGCGGTGCTGCTGGTATTCAGCTAGTATCTGAGGAGCAATTAAAGCTTGCAATGAATTTGAAAGTTGCAGCTGATGTAAATGCAGTCCCTCCTTCAGGTGTGGCTGGCCTTGATGCTATGCAAGACTGCAAGGAATTATCTGGTTCCGTTTCTGGTGCACTAGGAATTGGTGCTCTTGCTATAGGTCAAGTTAAATATCAAGCACAAAGCAAGTTATTAAAAAAAATGGCTAGCTCAGAAAAACCTGTATTTCTTGATTTTCATGATGCACTTGAGCTTGCAAGAGAGTATGTATCATCAAAATAATATAATAATAATTGGTAATTCAGTAGTTGAGCACAGCAAATCACTTATTAAATTAAATAAAAGAGTAATCAATATTGACTCATTTAATGATGACGATTTAAAAGGAGAGTGCTATTTAAATAAGAACTCTTTTGGATTTGTAAATGACGATGTTATTGAAATAATAAAAAAACTAAATTTAAAAAAAGAAGATACTATAATAATCGTCGCATCAGGTTTTGATACTAAAAGGGATTATGATGAAAATCTAAAAAAATATGGTTATTTAGCAAATAACAAACAAAATATATTTGCTGAAACAAAATATAGTAAAATATTATTTAATCAATTATATAAAAGTGGAATTAAAGTTCCAAAAGATTATAATTTAGAAACTCTAAATAAAGAAAAAAAGCTAATTAAAAATAAAGATCTATCTGGTGGATTTGGAATTAAAGATTATACAAAAGATTATATCTTAGCTGACAATGAATATATTCAAGAGTTTATTGCTGGAAATGTTCACTCAATACTTTTTATTGTTAATAAAAAAAAAGATTATAAATTAATTGGTATTAACAAAATATTTAATAAAAAAACAAAAAATACAAATTATTGTTTTTCTGGGGCCGTATCAAATATAAAACTAGAACCTCCTTATATTGAATTATTAAAAAATATAATTAATTTTTTTGTTAATAATTTTGATTTAGTTGGAATTAATGGTATTGATTTCGTTATTAAAGGTAGTAGTATTTATTTTCTTGAGATAAACCCAAGATTAACGCAAACCTGTTTTATGTATGATGATTATTTCAAGCTCGGCTATGTTAACGCTCATATTGATAGTATTATTGATGGTAAAATGCCAGATATTGTCAAGGAAGAGAATTCATCCTATGCATTTGAAACAATATTTGCTAAAGAAGATTTTAAATATACTTTTGACTTATTAAAATATGATTTTGTATCTAATGTGCCAAAAACAAATTGCTTTATTGATGCTGGTGATCCTATATGTACAATACGTGTCAAATCATATGATGAAAAAAAAGCTGATAAATTGTTATCAGATAATATATCATTAATAAAAAATGAACTTAATAATATAGAGATAATTTGATGATTAGTGTGAATAAAAAAGCTCAAACCTTGGTTGATGATTTAATTCTTAATAAGTCATATTATAGGGTTGATGTTTCTAGAGGACATAAAAACGTAACTATTATTGACGCTGGAATAAATGCACTTGGCAATATTGAGGCCGGTAGAGTAATTAGTGAAATATGTCTAGGTGGCCTAGGTAGAGTACATATTTTAAATACTTTCCAAGCACCTGAATGGCCTCTTACAGTTCACGTAAATTCTAATGACCCCGTAATTGCTTGCTTAGGATCTCAATATGCCGGATGGAGCTTATCTTCTAAGGAGGAGGGTGTAAAATTTAACGCATTAGGTTCTGGCCCAGGTAGAGCTTTAGCTTTAAAAGAGGCTTTATTTAAAGATATTAACTATTCAGATAAAAACGATAAAACTTGTATCGTAATGGAAGTAGATTGTTTTCCACCAAAAGATATTGTTGAAAAAATTGAAAAAGACACAGGTGTTAAAGCAGAAAATATAACTATAATATTAACCCCAACATCTAGTATCGCCGGTAATTTACAAGTTGTCTCAAGAGTTTTAGAAGTAGCCCTACATAAAGCACACGAACTTAAATTTCCGATGAACGAAATTATAGAGGGCTTTGGAAGCGCCCCAATACCACCAACATCGCCAGAATTCTTAACTGCAATGGGCAGAACAAATGACGCAATAATTTTTGCAGGAGTTACCCAACTATTCGTAAATACATCTGACGATATGGCAAAAGATCTATGTAATAAAATGCCGAGCTCTACATCAAATGATTACGGTAAGCCTTTTGCAGATATTTTTAAAGATTATGAATATGATTTTTTTAAAATAGATGGAAATCTTTTTAGCCCTAGTAAAGTTATAATATCAAATATGAAAACTGGAAATACTTTTACAAGTGGTGATATCGACTCTGAATTAATGAAAAAGTCTTTCGGGATATAAAATGTATTTAATTTTTACCGAAGACGATGGATGGCATACTAGTCAATTAATAAAATCTTTTGAAAAAAATAAAAAAAAAGTAATAACTGCAAAAATCAATAATTCATCACTAGTTCTTGAAGATATTCCTAAAATTATAATAGACTCAAAAGAGTATTTTTTAAAGGATATTGAAGGTGCTTTTGTAAGAGGCATACCAGGCGGTACTCTCGAAGAAGTTATCTTTCACTTAGATATTTTACATTATTTAGAGCTTTATAATGTCTGTGTTTATAACAATACAGTATGCATTGAAAAAAGTGTTGATAAAATAAGAACATCAAGTATTTTGAGCGCTAGTAATATTCCAACACCAAAAACATACATTACAAGTAACATCAAAGATCTAAATAAATTTAAAAAAGAATTTTTTGAAAATAAATGTGTTTCTAAACCTATCTTTGGTTCCCAAGGCAAAGGATTAGAGATTTTGGATAAAAATAATTCCCATCCTGATTATGAAAATTTAAATAATGTTTATTATTTGCAAGAATACTTAAATCATCCTGAGAGTAAATTTATTGACTGGAGATTATTTGTTATAAAAAACGAAGTTATAGCTTCGATGGTTCGCGAAGGAAAAACTTGGATAAACAATATCGCTAATGGAGCTTCCTGTAAATCATTTAAGCCTTCAAGAGAAATGGTAGAAATTGCTTTAAAGGCCTCTAATGCTCTAAATATGGATTACTCAGGCGTTGATATTATGTTAGGTGATAATGGCTATATGGTAACGGAAGTAAATAGTATTCCTGCTTGGAAAGGTTTGCAGTCAGTTCATAATGATAGGATTATTGCTGACGAAATAATTAATAATTTTTTACGTATCTGTAAGGAGAAAAATTGATAACTGAGACCCAAGTTAAAATGGCATTTGAATATTCTTGCAAACTTGATGTTTTCTCAATAAAACCAGGTAACGTTTCATATAATAATCCTGGCTATAATATGACGCACAAAGACTTCCTTCAAAGTTCTATGGCATGCTCTGACATTATTTGTGAAAAAGGTATGGATATTGGCACTAAGATATATGAAAGTGTTAAATCTTCAGTGGATGTGGTTGGATGCAACACTAATCTAGGTATTATTTTACTCTGCACCCCTATTGTACAAAGTTTGTATCTTGATGAGAAACATAGATTTTCACGAGAAAATCTAAAGAAAACCATTCTAGATATTGATCATAAGCAAACAAAAAAAATATATGAAGCAATTAATATAGCAAATGCTGGCGGAATGGGAGAAAAAGACGAATATGATATTAAAAAGTCTGGCAATTGTAATTTTAAACTTTACGAAGCTATGAAATACGCAAGTTCTTACGATGATATTGCTAACGAGTATTATTGTTTTTTTGATAATATTATCAATAATTTATCTCCATTTTGGAGAATATGCTTTAATAAAATGAATAATGATGAGTCTGCTACAACTGCAACATTTTTAAGTCTTCTGTCAAAAAGGCCAGATAGTCTGATTGCAAGAAAATATGGTGTTATGAAGGCAAAAAACGTCTCTGAACAAGTAAAATCGCTTGCAAATGAATATTGTGAGCTAAAAAACCCAAAAATATTAAATAAAAAGTTGTTATTACTGGATTCTGAGCTTAAGATACAAGGGTTAAATCCTGGAACAACGGCTGACGTTGTAGTGGCTAGTATATTTTTCAACCGCTTGGGTTTATAATTGAAACTTAGTTATTCAATAGAATTCAGTATTGAATACTACTTTTTACAATAATTTATAATAATAGGAGTTATATCATGGCAATAAATAAAGTTTTAGTGGGGGAATGTCTAGTAAATGATAACGACCCAACAGGAACTATGGCAGAGATTGCTCATATCGATTTATTAATCGGTCCAAGAGGCTCAGCAGTAGAAACAGCATTTTGTAATGGTCTTTGTAACAACAAAGATGGTTTTACATCTTTATTAGCAGTAGTTGGCCCAAACTTAGTTTGTAAACCAAATACTATGATGTTTAACAAAGTTACAATTAAAGGTGCTAAGCAAGCTGTTCAAATGTTTGGTCCTGCTCAGAAAGCGGTAGCTATGGCTGTTGCTGATAGCGTTGAGTCAGGTGTTATTCCAAAAGGTGAAGCTGATGATCTTTACATATGTGTTGGCGTATTTATCCATTGGGAAGCAAATAGTGACGAAGCTATTTATGAAAATAACTATAAAGCTACTAAAGGCGCTATAGAAGCTGCTGTTAAAGGCACACCTTCTGTTGACGATATGTTAGCTAAAAAAGATGCTACAGACCATCCTTTCCAAGGATTCTAAAACATCTTAATGTTTGTAAGTATTTGCGTCAGCTTCGCCTTATGAAGACTGACGCAACTCTTGCTAATAAAATTTTTACCACGAGGTTACCCATCGAATTAAATGTCATTGAAAGATAAAAATAGATATAAAGATGGATTAACACTGCAAGAGTATTCACTAAAACATGCGATACCAATTGAAACGCTTATAGATCCATTAGGATCAAATAAAATTAAAAAAAAATTAAAAAATGTAGTTAATGCAAAAACTACAGAAAAACAAAAGACAATTCTTAAAGCTTATAGTGATTTAAATAAGCTAGTTTTAAAAGATGGACGTATATATATTTATGAAGAGGTTCGTAAGTTAAATTATTTGTTTTGGCTTAATGATCAATTATCAAGCCTTGGGTTCGAATACGAAGATCTTAATAATTACAGTCACGAATCACATAAAGTTATTACAGAAAACTTTATATCAAATAGTAAAGAAAATATTAATTTACTTGAACTAAAAACCACAAAGACCAAAGATTTCTTTCTATATTTAGCAATCTTACTTATTAACAATGGTTACATTTTAAAAGATTATATATACTTAAAAAATATTGAAGAAAATTTATATCAAAATTTAAAAAAACAATTAAATGCCTATGATATTTCAATTATTAAATTAAATATTTCTAATGATACATTTGTTGTAAGATTTGCTTCAAAAAATGATTGTGAAAAACTTAAAGCTAATACTAAAGAATTTTTAAATAAAATACCTTGTTTTAATGATAAATTTTTTATTAGTTCGCCAGAAGCTACGATAACAAAAAAGCTTGTATTTGATTCTGCGCATTATATTACTGATCATGATGCAAAATGTAAAAATTTGCATGGCGGTCGTTATGATATTGAAATTTCTATTAAAGATAGAATTGACCCTTTAACTGGTTTTGTGGTTGACTATTCATTAATTAAAGCAGTCGTAAAAAATTTAATCATAGACAAATTTGATCACAAAACCTTAAACTTAACTTGCCCTGAACTATCCTGGCGTTCTAGCACTGAGTTTTTATCTATTGTTATATGGGAAATTTTAATTCCCTATTTACCAAATCTAGAAAGAATCAAAATTTATGAAACAAGCTCATCTTTTTGTGAATTCAAAGGTAATAGTTTAGATGTGTATCTTAAAAATGGACCAAGCGAGATACTAAATTATTTTAAAAATTTAAATAGAAATCTAGAGAATGAAGAAAATTTAACAGGTTAAATATAGCAATGAATATACCTTGGTTAGAAGAAACTTATATCTATTTAAAAAATCTAATCGATATAAATAACTTTCCAAATGCTGTTATTATTACAGGTAACAAATCCATTGGAAAAAACATACTTGCAGAGGAAATTGCCCAATATTATTTAAATTATAGTAATCAAGAAAATATAGTTACACAAGATTATGTAAAAATCTCAGTAGAAGAGGATTCTAAAGCAATAAAGATTGATCAAATCAGAGAAGTAATTGATAAAATCTACTTTAAATCTGATAGAAAAATTATTTATATTAAAGATGCTGACAAATTAAACATTAATGCTTCAAATGCAATTCTTAAAATACTTGAAGAGCCACCAGCAGGATCTAAATTTATATTAACGACTTCAAAGATTTCATCTCTATTGCCTACAATTATAAGTAGATCTTCGATTATAAAGTGTAATAATCCAATGGATGCAGATATAAATAGTTATTTATCAAAATTAGAAAATGTTGATTTAGACAATTACTATATTTTATCAAACTTAAACAGCAAATATGTTAAAAACAACTTTTATGAAAAAAAATTTTCAATAATTAATGATTTTTTTTATGATTTAGATGAGGTTATTCATTCCTCTGAAAATATTATAAATTTTTCAAAAAAATTCTCTGTGTATAATATTGAGCATATTATTAATATAATTTTATTTGTGGTAGTCAATTTTCAAAAATCTATTATTACAAATAAAAATTCAAGATTTTTTGATGATAATGAAAATATTTTAAAAGCGTATAATTACAAGAAATTAAATTATATTTATGATAAATTAATCAGTATTAAAAAAAATGTTAATATTATTCAAAATAATGAAACAATTTTGTTCTCAATATGTATTTTATTTAAAAGGTTATCAAAGGCTAGCTAGTACCATAATCTTTTTTCTGTTATTTACAAACTGTTCAAATGCCCTTGAAATTTTTGATTTAGATCCAAAAGCAACTGTTATTGGTGATATTAAAACTATTATTGTTGATGAAAACGAAACTGTAGCAGATCTAGCAATTAATTATAAAACCGGCTTTCAAGATTTACTAATTGCAAATCCTGAATCACACCATTGGAGCCCAGCCACTAATTCAGAATACATTATCCCATCAATGTATGTTCTGCCACAAAAATACTATAATGGTATTATTTTAAATTTGGCCGAGCTTCGACTTTATTATTATATGCGTGGATCAGATTTATATGAGAATTATAAAGTTTTAACCTACCCAGTAGGTATTGGTAGACTTGATTGGAAGACGCCACTTGGAGAAACATACATAAAGAGCAAAGTTAAAAGTCCTACTTGGTACCCGCCAAAATCTATAATAAAAGAGTATGAAGAAAGAGGTGACACATTGCCTAGAGCTGTAGAGGCTGGGCCAGATAACCCATTAGGTAATTATGCTTTAAAATTAAATATTGATGGTGGTTATTTATTGCATGGCACAAATAAAAAACACGGTATTGGTATGATGGTTTCGCATGGATGTATTAGATTAAGAAATGAAGATATAGAGACTATATTTTATAATGCTCCAGTAGGGACAAAAGTAAAAATAATTAATATGCCAATAAAAATTGGTCTGTATAATAATTTTGTGTATATGGAAGTACATGCTTTTAACAACAAAGAGGTTTATTCAAACAACCAAAAAAATACTTTAACCACAGATAATATATTTAAACCTGTAATGCCTGTAATGAATTTCTTGGATAAAAATCCAAATTTTTCAATAAGTTGGGATAAAGTATTCAAAGTTTTTGAAGAATCAAAAGGAGTTCCGGTAATTATAGGAAAAAAATCTTTTAATTGAATTTTATTATGCGTTTAAGAACCTTAAAATTTAGTTCATTTTTAACTTTTGTTATTTTGATAACGAATAATAGTGTTTTTTCTGCTGATCAAGAGAAATGTAAGGGTAATGATAGTTTATATTGGACAAATTGCATTGGCTCAATAGCTACTAATGGTGAAGCTTATGTTGGGCAGTTTCAGAATGGATTACCTCACGGAAAAGGCACATATACTTATAAAGATGGAGCTACCTATGTAGGAGAATTTATAAATGGTAAGGAATCTGGCGAAGGTATGTTTTATTGCTGGGTTCACGGAGCAATTTATAAGGGGGCTTTTAAAAATGGGAAAAAACACGGATTTGGGAGATATAATTTTCCAAATGGGGATATTTATGAAGGCCAATGGAGAAAAGGCAAAAGAAACGGAAAAGGAAAATATATCTTTAAAAATGGGCTGGTTAACGAAGGTATATTTAGTAATAACAAGTTTATAGAGTGAGCAAGAAGTGCTCAAGAAAATATCTCGAGCACTTTATTAAAGTTAGACGTCCTTATCTGACTCTTTTTTTGCCTCAGCAGAATCGTCTTCCTCTGATTCTTTCATAGACTTCATTTTATCCTTCATATCAATCATCTCAGAATGTTTTTCATCATGATCTTCATCGTGAGAGGCCCCAGCACTGCAATGGCCTGCGAATGCTACAGAAGAAAAGAAATAAGCTACAATAAATATATATTTCATAATTAACTCCAAAAATTATATTATGATAATGATAGTACTAAACTTAAAAAATTTTAAGCTATGCTGAATTTGTACATATATAACTAAATAAAACCTGTGCATATTCATATTATATTTAAAATACTTTTTTAATAATATATATATATCAATAGTTTATAGTTTTAATCTAAAAAATATATAATTATAATTTGGAGAAAAGATATGGATTATGAAAAGATGATTGGGCAATGGCACCAAGACAGAAATCTCATTAAAGGAAGTTCAGACAAAGACCAATTTCTTAAATTAATGCAAGAAGCAGGCGAGTTATCAGATAGTTTATGCAAAGGTAAAGATATTAGAGATGATATTGGTGATATGATGGTAGTGTTGATTAATATTATGGTTAGAAATAATTTAACCATGAAAGACTGTTTGGCAGTTGCATATGAAGATATTAAGGATAGAAAAGGCACGATGATTGATGGTATTTTTGTAAAAGATGGTGATAATTAGCAAAATAATATATGAAATGAAAATTAAACTACTTATAGTCTGTTTATTATTCTTTGCTTTCCAAGTTAATGCGGAAGTTAAAGAAGTGAATAATCAAGAAATAATAAATTTAATTAGTAAGAACGTCCCTATAATTGATATTAGAAGATCTTCCGAATGGCGCGATACGGGGATAATAAAGGGGAGTATTTTACTTACATTTTTTGATAAGAAGGGTAATTCTAATACTGAAAAATGGCTTCCTAAATTGAAGAAAATTGCTAGAGAAGGCGACCCGGTTATAATTATATGTAGAAGTGGCAGAAGAAGCGCAATAGTCTCTAAATTTCTTAGTGAGCAAGCAAATTATACAAATGTTTTTAATGCGTCTGGCGGAATACTATCATGGATAAACTCAAAAAATAAAACTATACAACCAAATTAAATTTTATCTGTTCCTTTCTTTACTAACGAGGATATGTAATTACTTATAAAATTTGGCAGTGTTTGTAATCCCTTCATAATTAAATACATCGGAATTGGAAAACTAATCTCAAATCTATTTGAGTTTAACCCCTTTGAAATAATACTTGCAGCAGAACTTGCGCTAATTATTAGCGGCATAGGGAAAGTATTTTTATCTGTTAATGGTGTTTTTACGAATCCCGGAGTAATAACTTTAACGTCAACAATATCTTTTAGCTCAATATGAAGTGAGGAAGCAAGATTATAAAGTGCTGCTTTAGTCATAGAGTAGGGTTGGCTATATGGCAAACCCTTATAGGCTACTAGACTAGAACAAATAATTAGTTGGCTGGTAGAGTTTGTATTTTTTAAAAATTCTTTAGCGACAGAAAGTATATGCAGTAGTCCTAAAATATTAACATTTATTACATTTTCATAGTCTGAGGAATTATCTGGACTATATGTGGCCGACATATAGATTATATGCAATGAGTCCATTTCTTTTTTAATAATATTTTTAGAAACATTAATGCATTGGCTTTTATTCGATAAGTCTAACGGAATTATCTCATGATTATTAATAAGACTATTATTAAGCTCATTAAGTTTTTCTTCATTTCTAGAGGATAGTATTAATTCATATCCTTTAGCATCAAGTTTTTTAGCTAGTTCTCTTCCAATGCCTGAGCTAGATCCAATAATCCAATATTTTTTCATTATTAATTTTTCTGGAGTGTAAATTGATAAACATTTGTTCTTTCGTTAATAAAACTTGATGAACATGAAGTTAAATAATATTCCCAAATTTTAATAAATTTTTTATCAAAATTTAATTTTTCTACTTCTTTTATATTTTTTCTAAAACTATCATTCCATAAATCTAAAGTCTTCGAGTATGATTCTCCGAAGGAAAAAGAATCTAAAACATTAAAACTATTTTTTTTTGCATATTTCATAAATATACTAGGTGAGGGCAGCATACCTCCCGGAAAAATAAATGTTCTTATTGCGTCTGTGCTATTTTTATAGGTGTCAAAAAGCTTATCGTCTATAGTGATAGTTTGTATAACGGCTTTTCCGTTTTTTGATAATAAATTATAAATTTTTTGAAAATATGTATTCCAATATTCTTGTCCTACAGCCTCAAACATTTCTATTGATACAATCGAGTTGTATTTTTTTACAATATTTCTATAGTCATCGTAAATTACATTAATATTTGAATTATTTTTATGTAAATCACTGGCATATTTGTATTGTCTTTTTGATATTGTAATACTATCCAATTGACTAAAATCATCTCTTGATTGCATTAAAAATCCACCCCAGCCAGTACCAATCTCAAGTAAATTATTAGTATTTGAAGTTTTTAAAATGTCTCGGATACGGTTGTACTTATTAATCTGCGCATCATAAAGAGTATTGTTGTCTTTCAAAAATAGAGCCGAAGAATATGTTAATGATTTATCAAGCCATATTTTATAAAAGCTATTTCCTAAATCATAATGAGCTTCGATATTTTTTTTGCTACCTTTAATAGTATTTTTATTATAAATATACTTAATATTTGAAAAAAATCTTGTAATAAGTTTTCCAAATAGAAGTTTTGATAATGTTTTGTCATTTATTATTGCAAAGGTAAAAAGATTTTTTAGATTTGAAGAAGTCCATTTTCCATCTCTGTAATCTGACGCAAAACCAACATCTCCGTTTTTAATCATATTGCTTACTATAGACCAATCATTTATTTTTATGTCGGCTATTATCTCAGACGTTTTATTTATTTCGAATACTTTATTATCAGGATCAATTATTTTAATTGAACCTTTCTCACATTTTCTTAAAGTAGATATAAATAAGTTTATTTTTAATTGTTCTAAATATTTCATATTAAGTTATTTTATTAATATTTTGCTCAGGTTTTTTATAAAATTTTATTTTTTTAAAGAATAACTTTACAGCCTGTAAGTGAATTAAATATATAACTCTGGTTATTAAATATAACGAAGTAAATGCATATTTTAAAACGGTAAAATTATTTTTAATTATTGTTTTATTTCCCTTTATATAGGTTTCTAATATGTTTTTATTATCTTCATTATAGTAATCTATATTAAAATTAATACTATTCTTACTATTATTATATTTTATTTTATAATTTCCTTCTCTAGGTAGAAAAGGGGAAACGTGAAAAAGTTTTTCAATGTTATAGTTTTGTACAGATTCTGAAGTATGATTTATATAATAATGATTTTCCGAAAACGTATTATTCACCTTTAGTATTGTGTAAACAATTTTTTCTTTTGAGTAACAAAATATAAATGATACTGGGTTAAAAGCATATCCTAAGATCTTAGGCATGGTTATTAGCTCTAATTTTTCTATTTTTGCATTATATCTATTTTTTAATAGATTGCTGCACCACATGAATAAATCGTTATTTCCATCAGCATAATCTTGCTCATATACAGACAAAATATTAAACTTATTTAAGCTAAAAAAATTTGTTTTTTTTTCATTTTTAATTGGAAAGTTTATGCTGATATAATTACATTTATATAAAAATTCGTTGGCTTTTGGCCAATTTCTTTTGTGGAATACTATGGCTTTTACAAATTTCATTTATTATAAATCAATACTTTTTAATTTTTCAACTGCCTTAATTGAAGATACCACTCCATCTTCGTGGAATCCATACTTGTTATATGCCCCA
>Ga0255766_10003728_pt1 | contig 13130 bp, 5 predicted proteins | sample 071ome_23_FD_179966 | JGI IMG/M metagenome (GOLD analysis project Ga0255766, IMG submission 179966) | Coastal salt marsh microbial communities from the Groves Creek Marsh, Skidaway Island, Georgia - 071403BT metaG (version 2) | ecosystem: Environmental > Aquatic > Marine > Intertidal zone > Salt... | reverse complement strand
CTTTAATTAATGCGTGTATACATATACGTGTGCAGATGTTCGAACAATTCGGAAAAACTACAAATACTCGTACTTCTCGGGAAAGGTTTTAATAAGGTTGCAAATCGTTCAAATCACATGTGCGAAAAGAGAAAAAAAAACCGCTCTCGCTCTCTCGTCAAAAAAGCTCTCTCGCTTTAGTTTTAGTTTTTACCGCGCAAATAATCGCAATTAAAGCACATCCTCGTTTAACATACGCGCGGGGAGAGAGAGAGAGAGAGAGAGAGAGACGTTGCGTATCGCGGTACATTTGAGCACGAACGGGCCGCCCTCCGGTTTACTCGTAAAATATTAAAAAGAGGAGGACGTGAGAAAGGTCAGGGCAACCAAAAAAAAAACAATCGAAAAAAAAAATTATATTACGGCGGATAAAAATATTATATTCCAAAGTCGTCGTCACTCGCGCGTAAACGCGTGTAAATCTCCGTCTCTTTCGTAGCTTTGGTCCGAAAACACTCGCGCGCGAGAGAAAGAGAGAAGAAAGGAACTCGTCTTCGCGCGGTTTACGCGCGTTTTAGCTTTGTTTTTTTTCTTCCCTTTGAATAAGAATAAGAAAAGAGGTGGATAAAGAAAATGAGCGCCGACGTCGAATCGTCGGGGAACGACGAAACGAATCGTTTGGAACAGTACGCGAAGTTGTGCAGAGATGAGGTCGAGGCGTACGGCGGGAAACTGCCCTCGGTGGAGATCAAGTGCGATTTTGATTACACGCTGCACTTACCGGCGAATAAAATCGACCGGTCGATAAAAACTGTCCCTGGGGTGCTTACGGACGTGGCGATGAAAATTCCGAACAAAATCATGGAGAAAGTGAGCGGGAAGGAAAACGACGCGACGAAAGTGGAGCCGTTTCGAGTTTTGAAAGACGTGGACTGTTGCTTTAAAGCCGGATCGCTGACGCTCGTTTTGGCACCTCCTGGACACGGCAAAACGAGTTTGTTGAAAGCGGTGGGGCAGATTTTGCCGAGCAAAGCTTTGAGCGGCGGAAAAGGCATCACGTACTCGAAGATGACGGCGGAGGATTTGAAGAAGGAGAAGGACATCGACGCCAATAGGTTGTCGATGTACGTGACGCAACAAGACGAGCACTTGCCGTTTCTAACGGTGAGAGAGACGACGAAGTTTTCGCACGAAAACGCGACGCCAATGCCGACGAATGAGAGAGAGGAAGACGTGTACGCGAGGAAGATTGATAGCGTGCACCGATTGCTCTCGTTGGATAATTGCTTAGATACAATCATCGGTAATGATTTAGTGAGAGGCGTTTCTGGAGGGGAGAAGAAACGGGTCACGATCGGTGAAGCGATGGTAACGAACGCGAGAGTTTTTTGTATGGACGAGATCTCGACGGGTTTGGACGCTGCGGTGACGCATAACATCATCGCCGCGTTGCGAGAGTGGACGAGAATTACCAACGGGACGGCGATTGTTTCGCTCTTGCAGCCGACGCCGGAGGTGTACGAGCTTTTCGACGACGTCTTGTGCTTGCGAGACGGAACTCCGGTGTATCACGGCGACGTTGATAAAGTGGTCGATCATTTTAATGGTCTCGGGTTTGATGGCGATAACGCCAAGAAAGGCGACGTGGCGGATTGGTTGTTGAGCGTTTTAGTGGATCCGTTGGCGCATTCTAAAACAGGCGCCTCGAATAAGTACGCCTCTAGCGACGGCTTAAGGAAAGGGTGGGTCGAAAACTCGAACGGATTGTATGCGAAGAGCATCGGGGAGACCGATTGCTTAGACGCTTCGGACGGGAACAACATTATTGACTTGCGAACGCCTTTCGCCAAGGCGCAATATTCCACCGCCTACCCGAAAGCTTGGCCGAGTCAGTATAAATCTGTCATCAAGAGACAATTCCAAATCACGTTGAGAAATAAAGTTTTCTTATCGGCGAGAATGTTTGGCGCTTTGATCACGTCCGTCGTACTTGGTTCTGTTTGGTTTGATTTGCCCTTGGATAGAGGTTTCGAGCGTTTAGGCATGCTCCTGTTTTCAATCTTACACATTTCCTTTAGCAACTTTTCCGAGTTGACGTTTAGCGTCGAGCAGAAATACGTGGCGTATAAACAGCTCGACTATAAGCTATTTCCAACGTTTGCGTACATCGTGTCTTCGATTGCCACGCAGTTACCGATCGCGGTGTTAGAGACGGCTATATTCAGTTGCATTTTATACCCGATGGTTGGGTTGTCTATGGAATTTGGAAATTGGTTGGTATTCTTCTTCAACTTGACGTGCGCAAACGTTGCGATGGCGAGTTTCTTTAGAGTCGTCGCTCTTCTGGCGCCAAACATGGAAGCCGCACAAACCTTTCCCGGACCCGTCATCGCGATTATGGTTATCTTCGCGGGCTTCTTAATCTCTCCGGAGAAGATGGGCGCATTGTACTTCCTCTATTGGATTTCTTTGTTCGCGTACTCGTTGAGATCATTGTGTCAAAACGAATTCCTCAGCGATCAGTACAAGTACAAAGTACCACTGGATCCCGCCGCAGCGGCGACTTACGTCCAAGCATACACCGGAGAACCAAAGACGATGGCAGAATTTTGCGAGGAGGGCGCGTTCCCGTGCGAAGACGCTGGGAAGATCACTTTGGATACCATCGATATCAGCGCGGATAAGAAGTATTTCTGGGCTGGACCGATGTTTGCGATTGGGTTCTTCTGCTTGATGACTGCGATAGGTCTCCGAGCGTTGTCAACGATTCGCATTCAGCGAAACATCGGATCGTCGAGATCTTCAACGAACGATAAGAAAAAGGACGGTGAAAACGCCGAAGAAGAAGGAGCAGAAGTGAGCATTCCAATCTCGAAAGTTGACGCGGAAGCTTCTCAAAGAGCTTTGGTGTTTACGCCGATGAGCATCACGTGGGAAGATTTGGAGTACACGGTAAAGGTTCCAGGAGACGACGGTAAACCGTTATCAGGGACGAAGAAAATTTTGAATTCAGTCACCTCCGCCGCGCAACCGTCGAGAATGTTGGCGCTTATGGGTGCATCTGGCGCCGGTAAAACGACATTGTTGGACGTCATCGCGGGACGCAAGTCCGGCGGTGAGATGAATGGAACGATCAAATTGAACGGTCACGTCGTGAAGAAGGAAACGTTTGCGCGATTAACTGCGTATTGCGAACAACAGGATTTGCACAACGCGTTTGCGACTGTCAAAGAAGCTTTGGAATTCTCCGCGACGCTCCGTTTACCCTCGGATGTTCCCATCGAAACTCGAAGAGCGTTTGTGGACGAAGCGTTGGATATCTTGGAATTGAGAGGTATCGAGAATCGTTTAGTTGGCACGGCCGGTTCCCCGAGTGGTTTGTCTCCCGGTCAACGCAAAATCTTAACTGTTGGTGTCGAGTTGGTTTCAAACGCCCCGGTGTTCTTTTTGGACGAACCGACGTCTGGTTTAGACTCGAGAGCAGCGTTGATTGTAATGCGCGAGGTGAAAAAAGTCGCCAATCTTGGGCGCACGGTCATCACCACCGTCCACCAGCCGTCCAAGGAAATTTTCAACTTGTTCGACGACATGTTGTTGTTGCAAAGAGGTGGCTATCAGGTATATTTTGGCCCGTGTGGCGTGAATGGCAAAACCTTCGTAGACTATTTGCAAAAGATTCCGAACGCGCACGCGTTGCCGGAGGGCATGAACCCGGCGTCGTGGATGTTGGACGTTTTGGGTGGCACCGACTCCTCAAACGCCGGCGAAAAAGGCGCGTTAAAAAAATCAAAATCCACCTCGGCGAACAGCTTGCAACCGATGAAACGCAGCGCTTCTGGGGGTGCCTTGAACGGTCTCCTCTTAGTCGAACGGTTCAAAGCTTCCCAAGAAGGTGCGGCTGGTACGCGCCTAGTTCGGGACTTGTGCGCAAAAGGCGAAAAGTCGGAGATGTTTGCCTTTGCGTCGCCATACGCGCGATCGTTCTTGACGCAACTTCGATGCCTGATCCAACGCGCATCCCTTGCGCACAACCGCGACGTCGCGTACAATCTTGGCCGAATTGGCATTCTCTTCGTCCTCTACCTCCTCTTCGGGTTCGTTTACTTCGATTTGGACGCCTCGAACGAAACGGGTGTCCAAGCGATGGTCGGGGTCATTTTTATGACGTCCATTTTCGCCGGGATCATCTTCATGAACTCCGTGATGCCCGTGCGCGTGAGAGAACGAGCCGTCGCGTATCGCGAACGTACCTCGTTCATGTACGACGCTATCCCGTACTCTCTCTCGCACGCGTTCTGCGAGGTCCCGTGGGTGTTACTGGTCACCTTCGTCACCGTCACCCCGCTCTACTTCATGGTCGGCTTAGTACCAACCTTCGAGCATTACATCTACCATGTTCTCATGGTGTTCACGGTTTCCATGGCCTTCATGTCATTAGGTCAAGTCATCGCGTGTCTATGCGCGACCATTCAAACCGCGCAAGCCGGAGCGTCCGCCTTCATCCCCATCTGCTTTCTCTTCGGCGGTTTGTACCTCCCGTACCCGCAAATTCCAGTTTATTGGAAGTGGGCGTACTTCATCGATCCGGTCGCATACGCCATCCAAGGCGTCACTGCCCCGCAATTCGAGCACCGAGGATGCACCGGCGCCTACCCAGACGGCGACTGTCCAACCATCCAAGCCTTCCGAGGCACGTACTTTGAAACCGTCGACACGTTGGCGTACGTCGAGGAAAAATACGACGTCGAACTCTCCAAAAAGTGGTTCATGTTGCTCTACGTCGCCATTTTCGTCCTCTGCATGCAAGCGCTTCACGTCGTCGCGTTCAAGTTTAGAAGAGTCGTCAGTCGTTAATTTATTTTATGTTTTGAATAAGGTATATACTACACTGGTCACGGAAAAGAGACTGTACCCGATCCGTTTCGCTCTCACGCCTCCACCCACTAAAAAACTCGCACCCGCGCTTTAAACAAATTCAAAAACTTCTTCTTATCAATATTCAAAAAGAGACATAAAGAAAACAACGATCGCACGACAAAGAGTACGCGCGTGTATGCATGTGTGCGCGTGTGAGCGAGAGTTTGTTTTAATATATACTGGTATTATAGACTTGGATTTTCATTTCAAATTTCTTCTTTTTCAGCCTCTGCCGTAGCCGCGGCGGGCTCTTCCGGCGCAGCGGCAGGATCAACGGCAGCATCCCCATCACCCTCTTCTTTCTCTCCTTCTCCCGCTGGTTCTTCTCCCGCAACATCAGCATCGGCTTCTCCTTCTTTCTTCTCTTCTTCGTTCTTCGTTTCCTTTTCTTTGTCGTCGTCTGAATCGTCATCTGAATCAGAATCCTCGTCCAACGCCGCCAATTTCGCCGCCAACGCCGCCTCTTCAATCTCCAAGTTATCCTTAATCGCATTCACAGTCTCAACGCCGCTCGCTTTCGCAGCCTGCTTCACCAAACTCTCCGCCGGCGCGCCCTGTTGCACTTGCTTCGGTAACTTTGGCGGTTCCGGCCTACTTCTCAGTTTGAACGCACCGCTCGTGATATCCACCGGCGGCGCATCCACAACTTGAAACTCGCGATCGTTCAACTCTTCAATCTTCACCCACTCGAACGATTCATTTTCCGTGTTAATATCGTACGTCAAACAGTGTTCTTTCGTTTCCTCTTTATAATCCGTCACGATGCAGTCGAACCAGCCGCCTTCAGCCGGCCAAAATCGTTTCACCCTTCGGCAAATGTACTCGTTCACACCCAAAGCGTCTAAATTTTTCGCCAAAACCGCCGCTTTTTCCATTTGCTTCAGCGTTCTCGCCGAAGGCGGTTTCGGTTCTTTCGGTGGTTTCGGTTGTCTGTACTGTTGCGGCGGCGGCGGCGCGTAGTACCCTTCGCCGTCGTCGCCTTCCTCGCCGCCCTGACGATGCTGCGGATAATACTGCTGTTGCGTCTTCTGCCTCTTCGGTGCCGGCGGTTCCGGCGGGTTCAACTTATACTGCGCGTACGCGTCTCTCAACCGCTTCACGTTCTCGTCCCCTCCGACGTTTTCTCTCACCTTCATGTGATCTTCGTTCGAAACGTTCAATTCGATTCGTAGCTTGGCGATTAAATCTTCGCGTTCCCACGTTAAACCAGTCACCGCTAACGCTTTCATGATCGCCTGGTACGCGGAGACTTCGAGTCGTCGCACTTGCGTGGTGATAGATGCCATCTTTTTTCTTTTTTACTTCTATTTCCTTATTCTCGAGACGATCTCGACTACGTTCAAAAGAAGAGAGTACTAATCCAAAAGAGAGCCGTCACACGCTCGGGAAAAGGACAATTGAATCGATTCAATTCTCTTCTTCTCTCTCACGCCCCCCCCCACCCGCGATTGTGGTGCGCGAACGGAAAACTTTACTTTCTCAGAAAGATGGAAAAATGTGCAACGCTGACTGACTGGTGCGTGCCTCACTCGAGAAACAGATGTCGTTTACGCGCGTGAGCGTTTTGTCTTTTATGACGACGCGTGTCTGTGCGTCTCTCACTTTTGAAGGTGGGAGAGCAGCTTTGGAACAAAAAACCCTAAATTTATGAAAAACGAGCACACTCGAGAGCGTTTTACCGCCACTTTTTGTCAAACACATCCACACCGCGTACGATAAAAATCACAATGGTACGTTCTTCTAGTTCCACGCGTTCTGTCTCTACTCTCGCATCGTTTCGGTCTGCGCGCGAAACCGGCGCGTCGTGGCGTCGCGAGCGTTCGCGTCGATGCGTTCGATAGGCTTTTTTTTCTTCTCGCGCGCTTTCGCGAAATTTTTGTTTCGGTAGTGTGCGGCGTCGTGAGATTGCGCGAAAACGCAGATCGGAAAGGGCGTCGCGAAGGTTGTGCGGATGGTGTGATTGCGTGAAACCGTTCAAAATGTTCTTTTGAACGTTTTGGACGTTTCTTTTCGCTCGCGCATCGCGCGGTACGCGTCGCTCGCGCACCCATTTCGCGAATGTTTTGCCCAAAGTCCTCTTTAGGTTCTGATAAAAGAAATCGGACGACTGACGCGCGCTTTTCTTCTTTCTTTTCATCCCCAAACAAAACAGGTTGCCGCTCCAGAATCCGTTCTCAAACGCCGCAAACGCGACGAGCAATGGGCCGCTCAAAAAGCCAAAGACGCCGCGGAGGCCAAGAAGGCCCAAGAGAAGAAGCGCGAAGAGGTGTTCAAGCGCGCCGAAAAGTACGTGAAGGAGTACGAAGCCCAAGAGAAGGATTTGATTCGCTTGAAGAGAGAAGCCAGAGCTAAGGGCGGCTTCTACGTCGAACCGGAGCAAAAGTTGATCTTTGTCATGAGATTGAGAGGTTTGAACGACATGCACCCGAAGACGAGGCACATTTTGCAGTTGTTGAGATTGAGACAAATTCACAACGGCGTCTTCATGAAGGTGAACAAAGCCACGGTGAATGCTTTGAGAAAGGTTGAGCCGTACATCATGTGGGGTTACCCGAACTTGAAGACGGTGAAAGATTTGATTTACAAGAGAGGTCACGGTAAGGTTAACAAGCAACGAATTCCGTTGACGGATAACAGCGTGGTGGAGAAGGTGTTGGGCGATAAGGGTATCATTTGCGTCGAAGATTTGATTCACGAGATTTACACCGTCGGCCCGCACTTCAAGGAGTGCGCGAACTTCTTGTGGCCGATGAAGTTGTCCGCGCCGTTGGGTGGGATGACCAAAAAGAGAAATCACTACATCGAAGGTGGTATGGCGGGTAACCGCGAAGAGAACATCAACGCTTTGGTGAGAAGCATGAACTAAATTTTTATATGCGTTTATTAGTTGATGCCGAGGAGTTTTCGCCGCGGCGGAGATCGCGCGTCTTTCTCTTGACAATAATCTTATTGAAAAAAGAGAGAGAGAGAGAGAGAGTCCGACGCCGCGCGATAAAAAGAGCACACATAGATACATATATACTGTAAATGCAAGAGAGAGAGAGAGAGAGAGTAAGAGAGAGAGAGTAAAAGAGACGGAAGAGTGAATAGAAGAGTGTTTAAACTATAGCCTTTGAGAATATATTAAGAAAAAAAAGTTTTCCTAAAACCGTAACATCAAAATATCTTCACTTTCTCTCGCATATCTCTCGATCGGAAAAATTGAAATTGGAAGAGAGAGATGGAACCTCCGTCGTCGTCGTCGCAAAGACCGACGACGACTCGAGCAGTAGCCAACAACAACAACGGAGGAGGAGGAGGAGGAGGAGGAGCGCACCACAATCATCATCGCAATAATGATAATAATAATAATAAAAATCAGTCTTCCTCGCCTTCGCCACCGTCGGAGAAAGAGCGCGTGCTGGTTCGATACTTGCTCGAACAACCGTCGTTCGGGAGAGACGGAGACGTGCCCCCGGACGTGTTGTTTCAACCGTCGTCGTCGTCGTCTTTTTTTACCGCCGCGTTTCCGGGAGAAGGTGGGACAGATCAAGTGCCGGCGGCAAAGGAGGAGAAAACGTGGGCAGAGCGTAATCAAAACTCCACGCTGAGCTTACGGTTGAGCGGAGAAACTGTCTCCGGAGAGTGTCTCTCCGTCTCTGGTGGCGCCGGATCGTGCGAATACCAGTGGCAAAGAGTCGCGCCGAGAGGGGCGATCGAGAGCATAGTTGGCGCGGTTGGACCGAGTTACGTCACGAACGAACAAGATATTGGATGTCACATTCGGGTGATAGTGAGGATGCAGCGAGTGAGTTCGGACGGGAAGAGCTCTTCGAGGAGGCCTTTGATCGCGCACGCGACGACGGACGCGACGGTGGTTTCCGCCGTGAGCTCGAAGCATCCGGACGACGATAGGATGGAAAGTTTGATGGAAGCTAGCGAAGGGATGAGATCTGCGGGGACGACGAGTCGCACGAGCACGCCGAGAGGCAACAGCGCGGAGGGAATGAACGCCATGCACGGCTTGGAAAGCGATAGTAATAATAATAATAATATTAACAACAACGGGGAGAAGGCGAGCAGAGACGTACTGAGAGACGAACAGGCCGCGAGGACAAGTCCTCCATCGCCAAGTTACAACAACATTAACGCAAATAATAGCATGCACAATGGAAGTGTGGTGAGTAAGAACGTCGCGCATAGCGCTCTGCTCAATAATCTCTTGATCAAAAGCGGCGCAGAGGCGGTCAGCCCGAATAATCCGAACAGCCCAAACGCGCTCAGTCCAAACTTGTCGAGCAGTAATTTGAACAACTACTCCTCTTGCGGAGACGATAGTACTCACAGAAGACGAAGAAAAGAGATTTTACTGCTCGAACGCGCAGATTCGTTGATACACGGGCCAGGATCGGAATCGAGGCTCGCGTTTATCCGCGGGAAAGAGCTCGAAGCGAAAGCGAGCGAGTTATTTCGAAAAGTCTCAGACGCTGAAAGGATGAAACGCTCTAATGAGCTCACGGACAATCGCAGTTGCTCGGAGTGGGATTCCGAAAACGATCGTTCCGAGATGAGCGAGAAAAGTGACGATTTAAGCGAAGGAGTTGATTTCGACGATGACGACGACGACGATGACGACGACGACGATGAATCAACTGCTGGTGGCGTGGACAGCGAAGATTGGAGTCTCGGGAGTTTACGAGGAGACGCGAGGAAAGCCGAACGTATTGCCAGGAAGGCGAAAGGGGCGTACGAAGAGGCGGCAATGAAAGGGTACGCAGAAGCAATGCAAGCGCTTGGCAGATGCTATGAAAGTGGATTTGGAACGAGGAAAGATATTTGCAAAGCGGTTGAGTGGTACGAGAAAGCCGAAAAGCTCGGTTGCGACGAAGCCGCGTGCGATTTGGGATGTCTATACTACCTCGGTCGTTTCCCGAGAGAAGAACTCGAAAAACGAAACCGGTTATCGCATTTAACTGATTCTTCTCTTTCGGAGATTTCAAGCAACGAAGGAGACGATTTCCAATACCAACTCGCCGAAGATAGAAAGAAAGCGTTCGCGCTGTTCAGCCACGCTGCCGCTAACGGGTCTGGACCGGGGGCAAACAATGTCGCCATGTGTTACGAGGAAGGTCAAGGCGGCGTGGAGCGCAACTGGCGCGAAGCTGCCAGATGGTACGCAATCGCGGCCAAAAGAGGTGTCCTGTCCGCCCACGCGAGCTTAGGATACGCCTTCCTAACGCTCGGGAACAGATCGAGCGCTAAAGAAGCTTTTGAGACTGGCACGCAGCACGGTGCTCCGGAATGCGCGGACGGTTTACGTTTGATCCGTGAAGCCGAGAGGCACGCAGCGAGTACTCTGAAATATCTTCGCAACGGTGGCGGTACACACGACGACGCCACGAAACATTTAATCAAGAGCGCTTCTGGGACTGGTTCAGAGAGCGTCTCATCGGTAGAGTTAGTAGAGCAGCTTGAGAGAGAGCTCGAAAAATACCACGAGCTCAGCCGACGTTTGTACAATGCTGCGAGTTTACACCCGGAATCTTTAGAAGAAGCGAACGCTGTACTATTAAACGCGTTTCCTGAGATGAATATTCATCGCAAGTGAGACGCCTTGTCGTGGGTAATCATGACCTTAACTTGTTGTAAATAATAGTAATTTAATATACACTGTATTTATTATGTAGCTCATCTTTCACACGCTCTGAACGACTTCAAGAACTCTTTTGTCTTTCTCGCTTCCGCTCGTCGTCTTCGCCATCCCCAGTTCAACTCTTTTGCTAGCAAATCTACCACGCGATTTGTTGCCATCTCACTCGCATGAACGTCTAGGAATGCCATTCTCGAACGCCTCGCTAAGAAATCACTCGCCGATTGGCAAAACTCCGCACGCGCGGCGTACACCACTTCTGCTTCGATTACCGGCAGGTTCGGATGTAAACGTTTTTCTAATCCGGCAAAGGAGGCTAAGGAAGCGACGGCCATCGCGCGATCTCCATAAGAAGTGGCCAAATGCCTCGAAACATCAGGATCTGGATTCGAACCACCAAACCCGTCCCCTCCAGACTGTGCCACGGATGCCGACAGAGAATCTTTGTGTCCGTGTGCGCCAACAACGCCCATGTTGCTCGTGCGACAGCTCGCAATCTCGCTTACGTTTTCTCCGCTCTCTCTCATCGTTTTTAGGACTAAATCCACTGTCTCTTCTGCCATTAATCTATATGTCGTCCATTTACCACCGGCGACAACAATAACATCACTCGGCGTTTCTTTTGCAATCACGTGGTCTCTCGATAAATCACTCGAGTTCGTTTTCGTCGGATCTTTCGCCAGCGGTCGAGCGCCGGACCACACGGAAAGAACTTCTTGTCGGTGAGGCTGTAACGCCAAATACGGAGCTATGGTATCCAATATGTATTCAACTTCGTCTTGCGTTGCTAACGGTTCTTTTGGTGTTTTCTCCCCCGGTTTTAAAGCAATATCCGTAGTTCCAGCAACCGCGTGATCCAACCACGGCAACAAAAACACGACTCTTCCGTCTTTCGTCTTCGGAATGATCATTCCAAATTTTTCCGGAACGTAATATTTTGGCAACACGACGTGCGTTCCCAACGAAGGCGAAACCATTTTTTTCTCTTTGGTTGCTTTCGACGCATCGTCTAAAGCTCTCACGTCGTCCGCGAACGGTCCGGCGCAGTTGACGATGACTTTTGCTCGCACCGGGTGCGTCTTCCCCGTCTCTTCGTCTTTAAGAATCGCGCCGGTAATTTTCTCTCGATTTTTCTCGTCGTCTCTCAGTAGCTCAACCACGGAACAATGATTCAACACGACCGCACCCGCGTGTGCGGCAGTCACTGCCAGTGCTACGTTTAACCGCGCGTCGTCAAACTGTCCATCGCTGTACAGAATCGACCCTTTCAAACTCTTTCCCATAGTCGGTTCCTCCGTGCTCAAAATTTCATCCACGTCATCTCTCTCTCTGATTTTCTTCGCCTCTTCCTCGTCATCGATTAAAACTTTCCTCTTCGCGACGGTGGGGAACTCCATAATTGTCCTCGAACTCGTCGCGAACGAGCTAAACGTCAGCGCCGACGTTCCCGCGACTAAATCGTACGCCTTCATGCCGGCCCAATAGTACGGCACTTCGTACCACTCGTAACACGGCGTCGCAATCATCAACACGTGACTTAAATGCGGCGCGTTGTGCAGCAAGACTTTTCGCTCTTTCAAAGCTTCGAACACTAATTTCAACTGTCCGTAATCTAAATTGAACACCGCTTTTTCTAAATACCGGACGCCGCCGTGGACAAGTTTCGTCGACTTGGAGGACGTGCCAGAGGCGAAGTCGTCTCGTTCGACTAAAATCACATTCAAACCTCTCGTTTGCGCGTCTAAAGCGACGCCAGAGCCGGTCGCGCCGCCGCCAATCACCAAAACGTCAAACTTGCCCTCGTCCTCCTCGCCATTTTTTCCCTCGCCATCGGCCGCGTCGTCTTTATTCTTCTTCTTCTTTTTAAAACTCCTCCTCTTCTCAAAAGTCGTTCGTTTCCTCTCGATTTCCCGAAACATGTCCGCGCGATTCGGCAACGGTTTATCGACGTTCGCCCACGGTTCGTGCGGTAATCCTCTCGCGTGCGCGGTTTGACTTTGCGCGTACGCGTACGTCGTCGCCGCGGCGAGGCCGACGGCCGAGGATGCCGCAAGAGCGAGTTGCCGCGATCGATACATTATTTATTATATCACACGTGTTTGTGTCGTTTTTTTTAGTTGTTAGTTGGGGGGATTCGAATTAAAAAAATATCTGTTTTGCGGGCACGAGCGCTATCACTAGTTTCACTTCTTCGTCGTTTTCAACTTTTCGAACCGATCGGCGAGCGCGTCGTCGACGACCGTTTTCTTCTGGGCGGACGCGACGCCCGGAGGCGGGCCTCCTCCGTTTGTTTTTCTTCTCAAAGGAGCGGAGCTTCCTTCGTTTTCGTTTTCGTTTCTTTCTTCCTCTAATTTGGCTTCATCCGCGGCGGCGGCGATGAGGGAGTTAATTTCATCTTCTTTTTCTGTTCCTATGTCGTCGTCGTCGACGTCGTCGTGTTTAAGGGTGGTGGCGAAAAGTTCGTTGGTGGCCACTAAGGCTTCGGCGTATTCGGCCGCTTCTTGCGCTTTGTTTGCGGCGTCTCGAGCCGCTTTCGCTGCCGTTTCTGCCGACGCGTAGTTCGATGTTTTATTACTTTTGCGACGCGAAGAGCTCGTGTCGTCGA
>Ga0255766_10003726_pt1 | contig 13132 bp, 26 predicted proteins | sample 071ome_23_FD_179966 | JGI IMG/M metagenome (GOLD analysis project Ga0255766, IMG submission 179966) | Coastal salt marsh microbial communities from the Groves Creek Marsh, Skidaway Island, Georgia - 071403BT metaG (version 2) | ecosystem: Environmental > Aquatic > Marine > Intertidal zone >... | reverse complement strand
TTATGGAAAAAATAGAAGGCACAGAAATGAACGGGGACAACTGGTATGTTAAAAGAGACCCGTTGAACGCTAAAGTATTTATAGTAAAAACTATAACTATATATGGCGATGAATTTAAACGTGTTGACTCTTTAATTGAGGCTATGGATATAGTTAAGAAGTTTAAAAACCAAGAAGATTGGATTTTACAAAAAAGAGAAGAGTTCAATGAGTTTATGCTAACTAACGACGACTTTAGAAAAGACGCAACAAGTGGCACGTAACAAATACGACAATAGTAAGATAATATAATAAATTAAAATAAATAAATATGAGAAAAGTAAATATTGAAACCTTATCTGTAGACTCGTCAGCAATACAGTCTATGAGATATTTTAGAAAAGAAAGAAGCTTAGTAGTTAAGTTTCAAAACGATGATAACTATCTATATCAGAATGTACCTGTAAGATTGTTTCAAAAAATGAGAAACAGTTATTCGATCGGTAAATTCTTTAACAAGTATATAAAAAATAACTTTCAATTAGGTTAGTTATTTATTTTAGTTAGCGGTTGTTGGCTCCCAAGAATAACAGATTGTAACCGTGAAGGTTTTACAACTGACCAACGTAATTCAAATCTTATGGGGATTTGTTCCTTAAAATATAGCGACGTGGAGAAGTGGTATCTTGCTGGGCTCATAACCCAGAGGTCGTCGGTTCGAATCCGACCGTCGCAACAAAATTATAAATTATGAAAATAGATGTTAAAGCACCAAACTGTTTATATGTTGAAATCAATGATCATGTGTATTATATTGATGATAGCACTAATGAACAGATATTCGAAAAATATTTAAAACCAAATTTATCATGATGATGTTTTTAAATACAAACGGAAGACAAGGAACCGGTTCATTCAATATTAATTTTGAATTTACTGATGACCAAATTAAATTACTTAAAAAGTATGGAGACCAAATCACTGCTATATATTACAGTGAAAAGAATAATAAAGGTAAACTAAAGATACAAGCTCTTGATTACCCCGAAATTTAAAATTACAGCCAATGGCGATCTTATTATTACTACATATAATAATGATAACGATATTAATAATGCTAGTTATTACAGTATGGAATCACTCGTAACATTTCAACAACAAAGAATTGAAGCACTTGAAGAGCATATCAAAATGCTTGAAGATGAATGCAATGCATTATATTCTCAAATGAATGATTGCGATTGTAGATTAACAGTTGCAGATTAAGCACGTAGCAAATACGAAATAATATAGATAATTACAATATGAAATTAACAATATTAAATTTTACAACTGGTCAAATACATATACATAATGTATCAAGCCAAAGAGAAGTTATAAATTATGTCGACAAGCATTCAGATAAAACATGGATGTTATCAACTAATAAAGAGTTTAAAATAATTAATCACTAATGAATATATTTTACTTACACCCAGATCCAGTTAAAGCTGCGCAATATCATTACAACAGGCATGTAGTTAAAATGCCTTTAGAAGCTGCGCAAATGCTTTGTACCGCACATCATGTAATTGGAGAAGAATATGATTATGATACTAGTTATGTTCCTTACAAGAAAGCGCATGTAAACCACCCTTCAACTATATGGGTGCGTTCAGGCTTAGATAATTACAATTGGACATATCAGTACATGATGGCGTTGGGTGATGAGTATACTAATAGATATGGTAAAACACATCTAACAATTGAAAAGTGTAGAGACGTGCTATACACGCCACCTTTATATATTGACAATACACCTTTCACACAACCACCTCAATGTATGCCTGATGAATATAAGGTTGATGGTTGGTCAGCTAAAGCATATTGGAATTATTATATTAACGATAAAAAACAAGTAGTATTAAAAAATGAGTTACCGCATTTACAAGCACCTAGTTTCATCTAATGTATTTGGAATTAGAGATAAAATAAAACAAGCACAGAAAAGTAATAAACGTTATGCAAAAAAAAGAGCTAAATAAGGTTTTAATTTATTTAGGGTTACCTCTTTGGATTATAGCAATAGCGTTTGTTGCTCTCTGTTTTATAATAAATGATTTATGGTTTTTGAATTAATAAACAATATAAGAAACAAATACGATCTTTATTCAAGAAAACAAAAACATTTAAATTTTGTTGGACAAAGATTATATGATTTACATTCTGAAATTACAACTGAGTCTATGGAATTACATAAACTTAAAGGAGTAAAATTAGATAACAAAGTAAATAGATTAGTTTTACTATCATCAAACATTGATAGGTATAAAAAATACTTAAAGTTAATCACTTTTATGAAAAAATAAATGTTATTTGAAAGAAATTTGAAATATCTAAACGACAATAGAATATTATACAGACGTGACCCTATTACAGATATACCTACGAAACAGTACGATTGGGGTAGTTATTATGAAGACGGAACGTTTGAATGTTATGCTCTATTTCGTAGTAAAGCTAAGATAACTACGTATAAATCTTTGAAATGGCACTTACTTGTGTTATGGTATCTAAATCCTAAAATGACACACTCTGATTTTGATACGCTTGCAGAATTTATATGTAACAAAGAAAATGGCTTTATAACATTCAAATGTCCTAGTAGAATACAAGAAAAAATAATAGACGAATGTTATTTATTCGATCAAGATGAGCCACCTAAAAATAAATTAAGAAAGATTATTTTTAGAGATAACTCTGGATTAACAATAAAACAAAAACAACAAATAATTGGACAATTAATAGGTAGACAAAAGAAAGCTTTGCCAGAGGATATATACGAAGCTATGTTATCTATTAATGACAATAAAGAAAAGATAACGATCAGTAAGATCGCTACTATTTTAAACGTCTCTACAAGAACTATATATAGAAATATAACTGATGGTTTGAATAGAGAAAAAATACTTTTGAATGAAGAAGTACAATGTACAAAACTACATCAGGTTTAAACTTGATTTAGAGCAAAGTTTAAAATTAGCCTCTGAGGGTAAATACTCGGAGAGACACACACTTATAATAGAAAACTTACCACTAGTCGAATCCGTAGCAAGAAAATTTTCTACATCAGATCAGGCTTCAGGTGTTCTTAGTATAAATGATATGTTACAAGCAGGTGCTGAAGGATTAATACATGCAATTGATAGGGTAGATTGGAATGTAGTAAATGAATCTGATAATCCTGAAAAAACATTAGCGTCATTTTTAAGCAAAAGAATTCGTGGGGCAATAAGAAGGGAGATTGATATAAACAGGGGCAATATGCGTATACCTGAATATAAATTGAATGAGATTAGAAAATCAGATGGTGGCGATAAGAAGATAGTACAGATGTTTTTTAACAGTATATTTTCTAGCATTGATATTGAATATGAAAATGAAGAGGATAACGCGTTAATGCAAATTGAAGATAAATCTAAAGAGTATAATATAGATATAATAAACGCTTATCTATTAGGGCTTATGAGGACTAATCTTTCAGAAAGAGAATATGATGTACTACGTATGAGCTACGGGCTCGACTGTGATAAGATGTCTGCAAAAGAAATTGCAGATAAATTAGGAATAGAAGGCACAGCTAACTATGTTCGCGTTTCACAAATCAAAAGAGACGCAATTGATACTTTAATACAAACTGTTGATAAGAATCAAGTATTAGATTTTTTATGAGAAAATTAATTATATTTTTATTTATAACGAGCTTTTGCTATACGCAAAAACCTCAACCTATACCACCTACATTATATGGTAGCTGGTATAATTTAGACCAAGAGCTTCTAATAATTCAACCTAATGAAACATTTACTAGGAGAAATACAGAAGGTATATTAGCCTCAGGTAGACTAGAATTAGTTAACGGAGAGCTAAGAGTAATTAGAAATGATATAGATGACGAATACAGTTTACTATTCTATATCGGGAATGAAAGTTTTGTAGTAACTAAACCTCGTTCAACGGAGGCTTGGTTATTCTATAGGCTTGGAAATTAAATAGTTAAAATAACACGTAATAATATATATATACAATGACTATATACGAAAAATTAAGTTTAATTCAACAACAATTCAAAGCGAAAAAATCGCGATACAATTCATTCGGTAAATATAACTTCAGATCAGCCGAAGATATTCTTGAAGCACTTAAACCATTTTGCGATAAATATAAAGTTTATTTCGTAATACATGAGGACTTACAAATGGGTTTTGGAAATGATGTTCCTATTATTCAATCAAGAGCGCAAATTCATGACTCCGAAAGCGAAGCTTTTGTTTCAGCTACAGCTGTGGTTGGAATTGATTTGAATCAAAAAGGTATGCAAACACCTCAACAATTTGGATCAGCTTCATCTTATGGTAAAAAGTATGCTTTAGGTAATTTATTGCTTATAGATGATACAGCGGACTCAGACGCTACCAATACACATGGTCAAGTTACTATGACGTCGGCTCAGCTTAAGCAAGCACAAGAATATGTTAAATCAGGGGGTAAAGTTGCTTCAATTAAAAAGAAGTACGCTATGACACCTGAACAGGAAAAACAATTAACAACACTGTAAATGATAAAAGAAGAGGTATTAGAGAAACTTAAAGACGATAACCATTATTATGGTGAATTTGGAAAACAGTATTTAAGTAACTCAGATATTTCCGCATTATTAAAAGACCCATTAAACTTTAAAGCACCGTCTCAAATGACGTCTGCTTTTTTAGTTGGTGGTTATTTCCACACAAGTATACTTGAACCAGATAAGATTGATAAATATAAAATCATTGAATCTAGCACGAGGAATACAAAAAAGTATAAGGAAATTTCCGGTGGTGAACTATGCTTATTACAGCACGAAGCTGATAAGATTGATTTAATGCGAGATAAGTTGCTAAAGAACAATGTATGTAAGGATTATATACAAGGTTCAAGAAAAGGCGCACGTATCAAATACGAACAACCTGGGATAGTAAGATTGTTCGGTAATATGTGGAAAGGTAAAGCTGATATAATAAATGAGGACGAGCAACTTATAGTAGACCTCAAAACAAGTGCTGATATTAATACATTTAAATATTCAGCAAATAAATATAATTATGACAGTCAAGCTTATATCTATAAAGAAATGTTTGGCTACGATATGTTGTTTATCGTAATGGATAAAACAACACATCAAATAGGAATATTTGATTGTTCAGATGAATTCTATGAATCAGGTAGAGATAAAGTTGTTAGAGCTACCGAAGCATATGAACTATTCTTTAAAACAGATGGCTTTGATCCATCGCAATTTTTTTTAACTAAAACACTTTAATTTAATATTATGGCAAGAACTAGAAAAAGAACTTGTAGTGTAACAGGAATTACAACAAGTGAAAGAAACTTTTACAACAATCAATCACATGTAAAAGCAGTTGACAACTTAAGAAGATCAACAGGTGCTAATAAAGCACAATTACAAAGAATGTTTTCACAATTACAAACATATTAATAATGGCAGGAATAATTAATACAAGCATCAACCTAACAATGATACCAAAAGATAAAGTCATACAAGGTAAAAAAGGTAAGTATTTACCTATTACAATTACTGTTAACAATGACGTTGACGCTTATGGTAATCACGGTCCTGTAGCTGTAGCTCAAACAAAAGAAGAGAGAGAAGCTAAGGAACAAAGAACATTTTTAGGTAATGCTAAAGTAGTCTGGACTGATGGTGAATTCCCCCAGCCAGTAAGAACAGATAATCAACCTCAACAAGCTGCACCAAAAACAGAAGTTGCACAGGATGATTTACCATTTTAACAATTGAAACATATATAAATTTAATTAAATGCAAGTAAACAATTCGGAAATTAATGGTTTCCAGATCGATCAATTTAACCAATATGATTTAAAGGTTGGCGCAGCTGAAAGCGTATGTCCTACGTGTTCACATACTCGTAAACCTGAGAATAAGAAAAAGAAGTGTGCTTCGTTAGATTGGGAGAGAGGATTAGGTACTTGCCACAACTGCAATAAAACGTTTCAATTACATACCTTCAAAAGAAAAGGTACAAGTGATAAAGTTTATGTCCGTCCGGATTATATTCATGAAGCACCAACCTCGAAGGTTATAGAATGGTTTAAAGGTAGAGGTATATCTCAGCAGACTCTTAAAGACTTGAATGTTTCTGAGGGTCCTGAGTATATGCCACAAACCAATAAAGAAGAAAACACAATTAAGTTTAATTATATGATGGGTGGTGAACTCATCAATATAAAATACAGAGATGGCCGCAAGAATTTCAAGTTATATAAAGGTGCTGAAAAAATCTTTTATAATATTGATTCGATTGTAGGCCATTCTTTTTGTGTTATAGTTGAAGGTGAAATGGACGTGCTAGCTTTACACGAAGCTGGTATAAGCAATGCAATATCTGTACCTAACGGCGCAACTCTTGGTAATAATAATTTAGATTATTTAGACAACTGTATAGATTACTTTGCTGATAAAGAAAAAGTAATTATAGCTGTTGATCAAGATGAACCTGGTCAAGCATTAAGACAAGAATTAATTAGAAGACTTGGTGCTGAGGTTTGCTATACGTGCTACTTCGACGATTGTAAAGACGCTAACGAATACTTATTAAAATATGGATCTAAAAGATTATCAAAAACTATCGAAGACGCGAGGCCTGTACCTCTCGAAAATGTTACAACATTTAAAGACATCGAAGGCGACGTTACTGACTTTGTTGAGAATGGTTTTAAACCGGGTTTCCAAATAGGCTTACGTAACTTTGATGAAATATTTTCTACATATACCGGACAGTTTATAACTGTTACAGGTATACCAAGTTCTGGTAAATCTGATTTTGTTGACCAAATGGTTATAGGTTATAATCAATTACATAATTGGAAAACAGCTTTTGCTTCACCAGAAAATGCACCTACATATTTACACGCTCATAAACTAATGAGAAAAGCTTGGCAAGGTATGCCATCTAAAAAAGATATTGGTAATGATAAGTGGAATCAATGTTCAGAATATATAAACGATAATTTCTTTTTTATAGATATGGAACGTTATACACTTGATTCAGTATTGAAAAAAGGCGCTGAGCTTGTAAAACGTAAAGGTATTAAATGCTTAGTTATTGATCCATTTAATAAAGTAAGAGATTTAGAATCTAGCAATGGTGATGTTAACGTATACACATTAGAGTATTTAACTAAGATTGAAATGTTTGCTAAAAAATATGATGTATTAGTTATAATAGTTGCGCACCCTACAAAAATGTATAAAGATAGTAATGGTAAAATTGAAGAACCGACTATGTATAACATTAAAGGTGGTGGTGAATGGTATGACGCTAGTTATCACGGATTGTTAGTTCATAGGGATTATGAAAATAAAACAACAAAAGTTAAGGTATTAAAAGTTAAGTTTCAAAACCTCGGTGAAAACGGAGGTGAATGTTTCTTTACTTGGGAACCAAAATCTGGTTGTTATGTTCCTCATACTGTTTTAACAACTGAGGACACAATAATGCCGTGGGAATAATATGCCAGGATACATAAGACCTTTAGATGTAGGTAGAAAAAGAAAAAAAAGTATTATGGGTACTTATTCACCTACAGTTGAAGAGCTTGAAGCTTGGAACTGGTGTGTTAGAAATAACGTAAGGATTTCATATAAACCTGAAATTCCTGGCGCAGCTCCTAAATGTTGGCATATAACAATTGTTATTGGGCCATATAAAAAAGGAGAAAAAGTGCATGTGTCACCTGACTGTTACAAAGCTGGTGAGTGTCACGCGCAAATGTATAAAACTTGTATATATTACTATGACAAATATAGAAAATGAATATATAGGCTTAATCTCTGGTATATTATACGGAGGTAAGCATAAAGATGATAGAACGGGAACCGGTACTAGGTCTGTATTTGGTAGAATGATCTATCACGATATGGAAGCAGGATTTCCGTTATTAACAAAAAAGAAAATAAATTTTAATCATGCAAAAACAGAATTACTTTGGATTCTCCAAGGTCGAACTGACTTGGATTATCTTCTTGACAACGGCGTCCGCTATTGGCTTGATGATTACGAACGATCTAATAGGACTGATAGAAAACTTGGTCCCATCTACGGTCATCAGTGGCGCGGGTTTAATGGTATTGATCAACTACAAATGGTTCTTCAGGAGCTTAGGGAAAATCCCACCTCTAGACGACTCATGGTATCAGCTTGGAATGTTTCTGATCTTCACGATATGGTATTGCCTCCTTGTCATGATTCTTTCCAGTTATATTATAACGAAGGTAAACTGGACTTAATGTGGAGACAAAGAAGTGCAGATGTATTTTTAGGTTTACCATACGATATAGCTATGTATGGTTTATTATTAGAATTAATTGCTAACGGGTTTGATATGAAACCCGGTAGATTGATTGGCAGCTTAGGTGATTGCCATTTATATAACAACCATTTAAAGCAAGCTGAAGAGTATATTGCCGCTGAGCAATATGATTTACCTCAACTTAAATTAGACTGGGGTGGTATCAAATTAAGAGAAGGTGCGGGTGACTTTGTATTCATTCCTAATAACGATACTATAAGATTAGAAAACTATAAACATAGTCCTTTAATAAAAGCTGAATTATCAGTTGGAAAATAATAATAATATGGCAAAAGAATTATATTATATTTACCATATTCCTGGTAAAAAAATTGGTGTAACACGTGATTTAAATAACAGAGTTACGCTCGTGCAGGGTTATAAGCCTGGAGAATATGAAGTTCTAGATTCTTCATCAGATATTGATTATATATCTGGTAGAGAAATAGAGCTTCAAAAAGTCTATGGCTATAAAATAGATAGAACATTATATAAAAATTTAGTAAATAAAATGAAGATAAATGCAACTGAGCAAACCTCGACGTTTCCATGTTCCAAAAAACAATTAAGCAAAATGCTTAAAGACAATATTGGTTTTACTTGGAAAACTTCCCTTGGCGAATTTGAAATATCGGATCAAACAATTGAATGGATAAAAGCAAATTCATATACCTCAATGTACGATAAAAAACGTAGTTATATTTATAATAAAGCATACTACGAAGCTTTTATAGCTGAAAGTATCGAAGTCTTTGACCAAATAAGACAATGGGCGGTAGACAGAGATATATATGAAAAAGGTGATATAAAAACACAATTAGTTAAATTATATGAAGAAACAGGAGAATTATCCAAAGCTGTACTTGACGGTGATAAAGAAGGTATTATCGACGCTATTGGTGACAGCGTTGTTGTTCTTACTAATCTCGCAGAGTTTGCAGATACCACAATTGAAACTTGTATTGGTTCTGCTTATGATGAGATTTCTAATAGAACTGGCAGAATGATAAACGGAACATTTGTAAAAGATAAGTAATGGAAATAAGAGATAAAGTAATAGAATCTGTAGTAAAAAAGATTATTAACAGATCTGATGTAGGTTATAAAAAGTACGGTGTTACTTTACATAAAGATGACCAACCATTAGATACATGGCTTCAACATATACAAGAAGAATTAATGGATGCTGTTAACTATATAGAAAAAACAAGACAAGCATTAAGATCCGAAGTTGAAGAAATGTATTTAAGAGATATACAATTAAGACATGAGGAGAACTTACAAGAGGAGGAGTAGAAAGAAGGGCCCAGTAAGATCAAATAAAGTTGAATACGACGGCCATACTTTCGCTTCTGGATTAGAAAAGTATATGTATCAAGCTTTAACAAAAGCCAAGATACGAGCAAAATATGAAGGCGAAACTTTTGTTTTACTAAATGGGTTTCATTTTGAAAATGAAGTTTATGAAAGGCAAGCAAATTCAAAAGGTGAATTTATGAACAGAGGTGAAAAAAGAATATTACCCATAAAGTACACACCAGATTTTATTGGTGAAAACTTTATTATAGAAACTAAAGGTAGACCTAATGAATCGTTTCCGATTAGATGGAAGCTATTTAAAAAATTAGTTACAGAACAATTTCCAGGATATATATTATTTAAACCTCAAAATCAAAAAGAATGCGACAGAGTAATAGAGATATTGAAAAGCAAAAGAAAATAGCTAGGCTTAAATATAAGGAAAGGCAAATAGAAAAATATATGAAGTGGGCTTCTAATAGAGGATTCTTAAGATGGAATGAATTAGTAGAAGTTCATAATAAATACAACGTAAAAGTATATGACTCATGGGAGCAAAAATAAAACCATCAATTAAAGAATATGAAAGAGATGCTAGAGGTAAAAGAACTAATAAATGGGTATGGAAACATTTTAATGTAGAGGGCATCTCAACTAAAGAATTAAAAGAACTCTATACAAGTTCTAATTACAAACGTAAAAAGGAAGTAATTAGATTAGAATTAGTAAAACGAAACGTTATATGAAAGCATATAGAGTATCTATAGGATTATATCCAGGAATACTTATAGGAATTAGAACGTATGAGCAAGAAGATGTGGTACAACACGTATTGTATTTACCATTTATTGATATTGCTTTTGAATATATAAAAGAAGAAAATTAATATGGGATTATTTGATGAAAGAATAGCGTATAAACCTTTTGAATACCCTGAGTATTATACAGAAGGTTGGTTACCACAGGCACAAGCATTTTGGTTACACACTGAAATACCAATGAGTGGTGACGTTAAAGATTGGAACGAAAGATTAACACCGGCTGAAAAAAATTTAGTTGGTAATATCTTATTAGGATTTGCACAAACAGAATGTGCTGTATCAGATTACTGGACACAAAAAGTCGTTAGTTGGTTTCCTAAACATGAAATACAACAAATGGCAATGATGTTTGGTTCACAAGAAACCATTCATGCAGTAGCTTACTCTTATTTAAATGAAACTTTAGGTCTTGAAGACTTTGAAGCTTTTTTACATGAGCCAGCTACAGCTGATAGGTTTGAAAATTTAGTTAGTTATGAAGGAAAAGATAAAGTTGGTATTGCCAAAAGTTTGGCGGTTTTTAGCGCTTTCGCTGAAGGTGTTTCGCTATACTCTGCTTTTGCTGTTTTATATAGCTTTCAGCTTAGAAACCTACTTAAGGGTATTGGCCAACAAATGAAATGGTCCGTAAGAGATGAATCACTACACTCAAAAATGGGTTGTCAATTATTTAGGCATATGTGTGAAGAAACTCCAGGACTTAAACAAAAATGTAAAGATCATGTATTAGAAGCTGCTGATATTATGGTTGACCTTGAATTAAAATATATCGATAAAATGTTTGAACAAGGCGATATTGAAAATTTGAAAAAAGAAGATTTAAAAAACTTTATAAAGAAAAGAGCAAATGAAAAAATCGTCGAACTTGGATACAAAGAGTCCGCCAACCATTTCGGATATGATGCCACCAGCGCTAGTGCTTTGGATTGGTTTTATCATCTTACTGGGGGTGTTACTCACACCGATTTTTTTGCTATCAGGCCTACTGACTATTCTAAGGCGAATGAGGGAGAAGATTTTGACGATATTTGGTAGCATATTGCTATTATTCCTTATTGGCTGCAGTAAACCAGAGGTTGAATGTAGTTTAGAAAAAATAGAAGAATATGCTAATGAGCAGTGCACTCCGTATGCGGAATACGAAGAATGTAAACAAGAAGTTATTTACCTTATAGGTGTAACTTGTGGCGTAAAATAAATTATGAAAGAATCAGAATTAATTATAATGAAAAGAAAGATAGAACAGCTTGGTGCTTTAATGCAAGGTGTTCTACAAGAATTAACTAATCTAAGGGATTTGTCTGTTGGCACATTAGAAACAATGAAGAAAATGCCGGGTTATGAAAAAGCTATTAAAGCTTTAGAAAAAGAAATGAAAGAAAAGCAAGAAGAAAAAGATGTGGAATAACAATTGGAAAAAAGGTAAAGATTACCCTTCGTGGGGAGATACAGAGGTATATAAGAAAACTATATCAGGTGGTTATTTATTACAAGGTGAAACGCCTAAAGACGCTTATATGAGGGTTTCTAAAGCTGTAGCAAGAAGATTATATAAACCTGAACTTGCAGATAAGTTTTTTGATTATATTTGGAAAGGCTGGTTATGTTTAGCTTCTCCTGTATTATCTAACACTGGAACCGATAGAGGTCTACCTATTAGTTGTTTTGGTATCGATGTTGCTGACAGTATTATGGATATAGGTAACAAGAATCTTGAAATGATGTTGCTTGCAAAACACGGTGGCGGTGTTGGTATTGGTGTTAATATGATTAGACCAGCTGGTGCTACTATAGCAGGTAATGGAACTTCAGACGGTGTTGTGCCTTTTTGTAAAATATATGATTCAACTATTCTTGCTACAAATCAAGGATCTGTTAGAAGAGGTGCAGCCTCAGTTAATATAAACATCGATCATGAAGACTTTTTAGATTGGCTTGAAATAAGAGAGCCTAAAGGTGATGTAAATAGACAATCACTTAATTTGCATCAGTGTGTTGTAATTGGTGATAAGTTTATGAGAAGACTTGAAGAAGGGCAGCCGGAGGCAAGAAAAAAATGGTCTAAGCTATTACAAAAAAGAAAAGCAACAGGAGAACCTTATGTATTATTTAAAGGCAATACTAATAAAGCAAATCCAAAAGCTTATAAATACAATAGTTTAAAAGTTCATATGACTAATATATGTTCTGAAATTACACTACATACAGATGAATCACATTCTTTTGTTTGTTGTTTATCATCTTTAAACTTAGCTAAGTATGATGAATGGAAAAATACTAATTTAATTTATGACGCTACTTGGTTCCTTGATGGTGTATTATCTGAATTTATACAAAGAGCTAAAAATATGAAAGGCTTTGATAATGCAGTTAGATCAGCAGAAAAAGGCAGGGCATTAGGATTAGGTGTTTTAGGTTGGCATACATTATTGCAACAACAAGGAATTGCTTTTGAAGGATTATTAGCGCAGTTTAAAACAAGAGAAATATTTTCACAATTAAAACTTGAAACAGAAAGAGCATCAAGAGCTTTAGCTGAAGTTTACGGTGAACCACTTTGGTGTGTGGGAACAGGTATGCGAAACACTCATTTAAGAGCCATTGCGCCAACCGTATCGAAC